>Ga0315281_10007081_pt1 | contig 15850 bp, 17 predicted proteins | sample YL17G07_0_MG_FD_204540 | JGI IMG/M metagenome (GOLD analysis project Ga0315281, IMG submission 204540) | Sediment microbial communities from Yellowstone Lake, YNP, Wyoming, USA - YL17G07_0 | ecosystem: Environmental > Aquatic > Freshwater > Lake > Sediment | place: USA: Wyoming | collected... | reverse complement strand
GGCAGGCAACCTCAGGGGGGGCTACGGCGCCGCGTTGTGGGCAATGCAGAAATATCTGCGGAGTTCGAACCAGGTCATCAGCGAGCGGATCGCCGAACTGCGAAAACAGATCGAGAGTGAGTTCGGTGTCGTCTCGCGCGTCCTCGACCATGTGATCGGGCCGCTACTGCTGTGGTCGGCGCGCCACGAGGCCGCGACCTATCCGGAGGGGCGGCGGCTCGAGCCGCGGACATTTATCGACCGCAGAAATTGGGATTAGAAACTGCGGTTGATCCTTGCCGCAGCGCGCGGCAGTTACCGCGTGCCGCGCGTCGACAAGTTGATCGAGAAAGACCGGGAATGCTCAAAAAACGGGCAGTTTTTGAACCCCGACCAACCGGCAAAAACCGGCCAAGAGCGGTCGTTCGCTGGACGGTTCGCCAAATGCCACTCACGAATCACGGTTCCTGAGCAATCTCCTTAGCCGATGTTTTGAGTATCTCGATAAAACGCCGGGCGGCAGGAGAAAGGTAGGCGTCTTTTCGGTAGCAAACGCCAATGCTCTGCCAGCTCGACAATCCTATTACCGGCAGTTCCACTAGGGGCATGCGCGATACGTTTCCCTGAAAAGATTGTTTCGGGCCGAAACATAAGAAATCCGTCGATGGCAAAAGGTGAAGCCTAAACGGAATGGAACTTGTCTCGACCGCGGTCGTGGGAGGCGCCAATCCGTTTTGTGCGAAAGCGTGGCACAGCGCTTCCTTCGAAGGGCTGCTCGCTGACAGCACCCATCGCTCCTGCGCGAGATCCGCGACGGTGACCTGTTTCTTTCTGGCAAGCCTGTGACGTGCAGAGGCAAGAACCACAAACGCCCTTTTAAACAGATGTTCCTGAACAAGGTCGTCATGACCTGTCAGCGGATCAGTCTTTACAATGAGTTCCAATTCCCCACGGGACAATGCCGGGACTATTATTTCAGATGTTGCGACCGTAACTTCAAGTAATAGTCGGGGTGCCTGTTTCAACATTGCAGCACAGGCGGCGGGCAACAGATTGACGGAGAGTCCCGGGCTTGTGCCAAGCCGCAAACGCCCCGCACCACCCTGAACGAGATCCGCTGCCTCACGCGCGATATCGTCCAGCGAAAGTCGAAGCCCGCGAGCGCGTAAAAACAGCGCGGCGCCGACAGCGGTCAGATCAATGCCTTTGGGCGTCCGCTTGACCAGTTTTGCCCCGACGGCTCTCTCCAAACGGCGCAGGCTCTTGCTGAGTGCGGGCTGACTCAGTCCCAATTCTTCTGCCGCCCGCCCAACGTTCCCATGGCTGGCCACCACGGCAAAATATTCAATATCGCGCGGTTCCATCTTCATAGCCGCAATTCATCAAGTAATGAATGTCGGATAATTGCGGAAATGAATGGATGGTGTCAATCTAGCGCGAAAATCCGCGCTCGCGGGCGAAAGGGGCGCTATGGGATCGTCGCTCAAAGTCGCATTTGCCTTCGTCATCGCAACAGGTTCCGCGGTGACACTTCCACCGGTGGGCGCCCAGGATTATCCGGCTCGACCGGTTCGGATCATCGTGCCTTTCCCGCCAGGTGGCTCGATGGACGCTGTCGTAAGACTCCTTGGCCAGGAAATGGCAAAAGCGCTTGGTCAACCTGTAGTGGTTGATAACAGACCCGGCGCAGGGACCGTGGTCGGGGTTAATGTCGCTGCCAAATCGGCGCCCGACGGATATACGCTGGTGTGCGTCGCCACGAGCTTCGCTGCCAATCACACGCTCGTAGCCAAGCTGCCTTACGACAGCCTCAAGGATTTCCGGCCCGTAGGCTCCCTGACCCGCGAGCCGCACGGCTTGGTGGGTAACCCTAGCATACTGGCGCTAGATCTTCGCCAACTCGTGGCATACGCCAAGGCCAACCCGGGCAAGCTTAGCTACGCCTCGCCCGGGAACGGCACGGGTCAGCATCTGGCATTCGAACTTCTCAAGAGCATTGCGGGAATTGACATTCTGCACATCCCGTACAAGGGCAATGCACCAGCGATGACCGATGTGATCGGGGGCCAAGTCAACCTCGCTATAGGGAACCTCTCGGTGTTCCTGCCACAGATTCGTGCCGGCAAGCTCAAGGCGTTTGGCGTAAGTTCAGCACAACGCTCGCCCATCGCTCCGGACATTCCAACCATCGCAGAACAGGGACTTCCGGGCTTCGAAACATACGCCTGGTTCGGGCTACTCGCCCCCGCGGGCGTTCCCGATTCGATTGTCTCCCGTCTGAATGGCGAGATCACGCGGATTCTTTTGCGGACAGAAGTGCGCGACAAACTTGCAAATGGGGGGCTCGAGCCAATTCCAAGAATGCCCCAGGAATATGGTACATTTCTTCGCGCCGAGATCGGCAAGTATGCGAAGGTCATCAAGGAAGCTAACATCAAAGCGGATTGATGCAAAAACAGAAAAGCGGGTGCAAGATCCATCTTGCAACGAACGTTTGCTATCGAGAAGCGCGAGTGACCGGAGTGGGTCGAAATGCGACGATCGCGTTCCCCGGAACCGGACGTTCGAGAGGGTCGCAAGAGGACATTCGCGAAGGGTGATTGCTTAAACTAAAATCGCGACGCTGCACGTCCGCCTGCGTCGTTGACTTATGCGGCCGCATTTAATACAGTCGAACGACCCACCCCGCGCGGCTAAAAAAACAACGAGGAGAAGATTTTGGATCGAGGACTGTGGATCACTTGGTACGATCTGCCGGACAGCGGGCGCGACGCCTATCTTTCCTGGCTGCATGATGTACATATACCCCGGCTGCTGAAATTTCCGCGCGTGTTGTGGGCGGCGCATTACGCGGTTGACACGGCTATCAAGCCTGTGGCCCATTTACGTCATACCGACGACCATTCGGTACCCACGGGCAACAGTTACGTCCTGCTGATTGGTGCTGAAGACGCCCATGCGTTTGCCGGCCTGACCCCGTACAGGTTTTCGTCGCAGCTGTCGGTGGCAGACAAGAAAATGCTCGCAATGCGGATAGGCGAGCGCGTGAACATCATGACCGAGGAGGCGCGCCACGACGGGGTGGCGGCCAGTGAGCGCGAACCCGGCGTTGCACTCAGTCCGTGCATACAGCTCGGCAGCTTCGGCGCCGGCGCCGCGGATGAGGACGAAGTGCTCGCTTGGTATGCTTTTTACCGCCTGCCCGCGATGGCAACGCTGCCCGGCAGCGTCGGCATCCGGAAAATGGTTTCAGTGTCGGGCTGGGCCAAGCACGGAGTGCTTTACGAATTTGTGTCGAAGCAGGCACGCGCGGAGCATTTTCGCGCGCATGAAGCCGGCGATGCCGGAATGGCAGAGTGGACCAAGTCGCTGGTGCCGAAATTACTGCACGCGCCGGGTTCTCCCGTCGTGGCTGAGCGGATCTGGCCGCCGGTGAAATGACCGGCTCCACCTGCGGTTAGCGAGGAGGATTCGATGGCGATACTCAAACTTGGCGTGATGCCGCTGACGCTGATCTGTCTGTTCGCCGTCGACGGTTGGGCGCAGAGTTACCCGGCAAAAGTCGTCCGCTACATAGTGCCCATGTCACCCGGCAGCGGCGCCGATACCATCGGTCGCATAGTCACTGCGGGCATGGCCCAGGTATTCGGCCAGCAGATCATCGTTGACAACCGCACCGGCGCTGCCGGCAACATCGGAGCGGAAGCCGCGGCGAAATCACCTCCCGACGGCTACACCTTGTTTCAGGCGAGCAGCACGCATGCCGCGAACGTCAGTCTTTACCGCAATCTCGCCTACGACCTGGTACGCGATTTTTCGCCAGTAACGCAGCTCGCCTCCTCGCCGTCGATAGTCGTGGTGCATCCTTCGCTGCCGGTGAAATCAATAGCCGAGCTCGTAAAACTTGCGAAAGCGAGGCCCGGCGCGATCAATTACGGCTCGACCGGCATAGGCAGCGCCACCTGGGTGGCTGGAGAGTTGTTCAAGGGCATGGCCGGTGTGAATCTGCAGCACGTGCCGTATCGTGGCGGCGGCGAGGCGCTCACCGCTGTCGTCGCCGGTGAGGTTTCCGTTTACTTCGCCCCGCTCGCGGTGGCGTTGCCGCAGGTGCGGCAGGGTCGCCTGCGTCCGCTCGCCGTAACGACCACCGCGCGCCTGCCGCTCCTTCCGGAGCATCCGACCGTGGCTGAAACCGGATATCCGGGTTACCAGTCCGGCAATTGGTACGGAATTGTGGCGCCGGCGAAGACGCCGAAGGAAGCGATAGCGATAATCCGCAATGCAGTGGCCACGGCGCTGCGCGATCCGGGCGTGAGCAAGCGTCTGAGCGATCTGGGTTACGTATCCGTCGGCGACCAGCCGGACGAATTCGCGGCGTTCATCAAATCTGAAATCGCAACGCTGGCGAGGATCATCAAGCAGACTGGCGCGACCGTTGAATGACGGCATTATTTTTCTGCGAAAAATTGCAAAACCGGAATTGCCTATGAAAACTTCCATGATTTGTGTCAGGGCGCTCGCAGCCGTCTGCCTATTGCCCGCGGCCGGCTGGGGGCAGAATTATCCGGCCAAGGTCGTGCGCCTGATGGTGCCGTTCACGGCCGGCAGCGGCTCCGACACGGTCGGCCGCATTGTCGGCGGCGGGCTGGCGAAGGTTCTCGGCCAGCAGGTCATAATCGAAAATCGGGGTGGGGCCTCGGGCATCATCGGCACTGAAGTCGCGGCGAAAGCGCCGCCCGACGGCTACACGTTGCTGCAGATCAATCAGAGTCACGCCGCAAACGCGGTACTGCAAAGCAAGCTTCCGTACGATCCGGTACGCGATTTCGCACCGGTAACGCAACTCGTCACGGCACCGGCGCTGGTGGTCGCACACCCGTCGCTGCCGGTGAAATCGATAGCCGATCTCGTAAAACTGGCGAAAGCGAGGCCCGGCGCAATCAACTACTCCACGGCAGGATCGGGGACCCCGACGTTCATCGCCGCGGCATTGTTCAAGGCGCAGGCCGGCATCAATATGGTGGACGTGCCGTACAAAGCCGGCGGCGAAGCATTGACCGGGGTGCTCGCGGGCGAGACCTCGATTTATTTTTCACCACTGGCTGTCGCCTTGCCACATGTCGGCAAGCACGGCAGGCTGCGCGCGTTGGCAGTGACCGCGGCAACCCGCGCGCCAGCGCTGCCGGACTGTCCTACGGTCATCGAAGCCGGCTATCCCGGCTACCAGTACGGCAATTGGTACGGCCTGCTGGTGCCGGCGAAGACGCCGCGGGAAACGATCGCCATTGTTTACAATGCAGCTATTTCCACGCTGAAAAATCCAGAAGTCAGCAAGCGTCTGACGGATCTCGGCTACGTTTCCATTGGCGACCGGCCAGAGGAGTTCGCCGCGCACATCAATGCGGAAATCGAGAGGCTGTCGAAAATTCTCAGGTGATACTGCGCGCGCCGATGGCAGTCTTCAAGGCGGGATGCAGTGCCATATAATGCGGGGGATGTTACGGCATCGCAGAGCGCGATGCGGGCGCAAGTTCAATTCAACGTCTGATCAGGACAGGAGCAGTCATGATACTCGAAGTCGCCATCATCAAAATCAAGCCCGATGAAATCCCGAATTTCGAAAAGGTGTTCCCGAAGGCCGAAGCCATCATCAGCAGCATACCGGGCTATATTTCGCACGAAATGCAGCGTTGCGTCGAAACTAAAGGCAAATACCACTTCCTGATCCGCTGGGAAAACATCGACGCGCACATGATCAACTTCCGCCAGTCGCCGAAGTTCCAGGAATTTCGCGGCCTGCTCGGCGGGTTCTTCGCGGAGCCGCCGTTCGCCGAACATTTTGAGCGGGTCACTGCCCACAAGCTCTGATTGCTGTCGTTCAGGCCTTCCAACGGCCGTGCCGAAGCCGATGACTGGAGGAACACCATGAACCAAATATCGCAATGTATCTTACTGGCCGCCGTATTCCTGACGGCAGGCGGCGCCCACGCGCAATCGGCAGCACCTTATCCGACGCACCCGGTGCGCATGATCGTGCCGTTCGCTCCCGGCGGCGCATCGGATTTCGTCGCGCGCATTCTGCAGCCGAAGCTCTCCGAGGAATTGGGACAGCAGGTGGTGGTCGACAATCGCGCCGGCGCCTCCGGCAACATCGGCGTCGAGCTTTCGGCGCACGCGCCTGCGGACGGGTACACGTTTTTGCTCGGCAACGTCGGCACCATTGCGGTCAATCCGGCGGTTTATGTCAAGTTCCCGGTCAGACCGGCGCGGGATTTCATCTGTGTCAGTACCGTGGTCGACGTGGCGGGCGCGTTGGCGGTGCATCCGTCGGTACCCGGGACAACGCTGAAGGAATTTATCGATTACGCCAAATCCCGGCCCGGCAAACTCAATTACGGGGCCGCCGCCGCCAGCAGTGCACAGGGTCTGACGATGGAATACCTGAAACTCAAGACCGGCATCGACATCCTGCAGATCCCCTACAAGGGCGGCGCAGGGCCGGCGACCACCGCGTTGCTCTCGGGGGAGGTCGTGGCGTCGCTGGTTACGGTTGCATCGTTCGTGCCGCACGTGAAGAGCGGCCGGGTCAAAGTGCTGGCCGTGGTTTCGCCCAAGCGCGTCGCGGCGCTGCCCGATACGCCGACCTTGCTTGAGCTGGGATTTACCGAGCTGAGGACCGGCTCCTGGCAGGGAGTGTACTTGCCGCTCGGCACCCCGCAGTCCATCGTGAAAAAGCTCTATGCGGTTGTCATCAAGGTGATGGCCGATCCGTGGGTCGTCGAGCGCCTGGCCGCCGGGGGCGCGGATGTGCTCACCAGCAAATCACCGGAAGACTGCGGGCGCTTCATGAAGGCTCAGACCGAGTTCTGGGCCAATCTGGTGAAACAGGTTGGCGTGACCGCAGATTGATCCGTGTGCGCGTCGCGTCGATCGTGAATTGAAGGAGGAAATGCATGCCTGAAGCAAAAACGAAGTTCCGGTTCCTGCTGATCCAGGCGTTTCATCTGCCGCAGACGTCCAAATATCTGCACCGGGCGGTCGAGGGGCCGAAGGAGCAGTGCCTGATGAATTACGAATCCATCAAGCCGTTGCTCGCCGACGTGGAGTGGGATCTCAACCCGGGGCCGCTCGCCACCTATGGCGACTGGCCGGTGGAAACGCGGGAGGAGTTCGCGCTGGTGGCGGCGGACCGATTGGCGATCGTGCGCACGGCCTGCGACAGCGGAAAATACAACGGGATCGTTTTGCTGGGCGGCGGTGAACCGGGCTTCACGGAAGCAAGGGAAATCACACGGCAATACGGAATCCCGGTCACTTCATGCGCGTTTTCGCAAATGCACGTCGCCTCCATGCTCGGCAACAAGTTCAGCGTGATCGATTTGTCCGAAGTGCACAACATGTATTACTACGATCTCGTCGTCCGTCACCGCTTCGAGAACCGCTGCGCTTCGATCCGCAACATCAACTATCCGCTGCCGCGCCCGCCTGATGCCGGCGAATCGGCTGCGCACCTGGCGAAAAACAAAGTGCTGCGGGGAGAAACTTCCGAAATCATGGAGACCGCGGTGCGCGAGGCGGTGGCGGCGATCGAAGAGGACGGCGCCGAAGTGCTTACGTTCGGATGCTCGGCGCTGTTCTGGATGCGTCCGATCCTGCAGAAGCGACTCACCGAACTGGGATGGGAAGTCCCGGTTCTGGAAGGCTACAGCTGCGCGATCACGCTGGCGAAAGCCATGGTGAGCCTGGGCGTGGATGCGAGCGGACTTACTTTCCCGAGCGCGCACCCGAAGAAGTGGCGCCGCAAAAAAGTTTTTTAGAATAACGCCTGGTTACCGTTTACTGCCGAGCGTTTCAATGAGAGCCCGGGCGGCAGCGGCGCCTTTGGCGTCGCGATCCGCCTCGCTCACTACGAGTGCGCGCTCGTAATAAATCCGCGCCGCATCGCGGTCGCCGCCGAGTGCGCTGGCGCGGCCGAGACCGACAAGATCGAGGTAGATCTTGTACGGCAGAGCGAGATCCCGGTCGATGGCAAGTGCTTCGCCCAGGGGCGCGAGCGCTGCTTTCGCATCGCCGGCGCGGATCGCCGCGTTGCCGAGCAGGCGCAAGGCATTGGCGGTTTCAATCCGGTTACCGGCTTCCCGGCTTACCTGCAACGCCGCCTGTGCGTTGGCAGTTGCGACGTCGTTACGGCCCGTTTCCAGTGCGACCTGTCCTTTGACGTTGTTAATCGCACCCAGCAGCGCGCATCCCTGCGGACCACAATAAGCAGCCGCCTGATCGGCCCATTCGCCGGCACTCGCATAGCGCCGTTCGTCGAACTCCAGAATCGAGCGGCGCAGCGCGGCCTGGGCAAGGCGCAACGGTTGGAATGTGAGGGTGCCGCGGTCGAGGACCGCCGCCAGGCTGGCGCGCGCTTCGGCCGGTTTGCCGAGACGCTGGTAGGCAATCGACAGGTTGATGGCGTTGGCGGCGATGCCATCGGCATCCTCCAGCGACTGCGCGATGCGCAGCGCCTCCTGATAATGCTGCGCGGCGTTTTCGAAGTTGCCCCTGCGGAAGGACGCCTCGGCGCGGCGGTTCGCATCGATGGCCGCAGCTTCACGCGCGGGAAGAGGCCGGGCCGGCGGTTGCTGCGCGCAGGATGCCAGGAGTGCGCAGGTCGCCATCATTGCGATGGCCCGCAGGAAGAAGCTGACGTTCGTGGCGCGGTTTGTCATCAGCGTTTCGCCGGCGCGACCACGGAATCACGGCCCGCAACGGCTGCTTCGAAGCTGTCCACGGCCAGCGTACGCGTGGCCGGTGCCTCCACCAGGTTGCGGATCGGCCAGGCATTGCGCACCGCGCCGATGATCTCCTGTCCGTCATGCGCCAGATCGCTACCCTGGCGCACCAGATCGTTGCCGTCGCGAATCAGCGCGGGCGTTTGCCGCAATGTCTCATGCAGGGCCTCGCTGTTCTTGCGGGTCGCCTCGCGTAACTGCGCGGCGGTATCCGCAAACGAATCGAGCGTGGTCGTGAGCTTGCCGGCCACCAGGGGCAGCTGCTTCTCGGCCTCCGCGCTGACGCGCGAAACCGAGACAAATGTCGCCTCGGCGGTAAGCACGGCGCGGTCGGCGTTGCGCAGCAATTTGCGCGCTTCCAGATTGGTGGCGGGCAGTTGCTCGAGCAGTTCGCGGGCCGCGGCGGTGGATTTGCGGTAATCGCCGTCCGAACGGTTGAATTCCGCAAGCACGCTGCGCATGTCGGTCACCAGCGGCGTGATTTCGCTTTTTAGACTGTCGACTATCTCGACGATCGTGCGGCCGGAGATAAACTCGATTTCATCGCCTGCTGTTATTGTCTGTTTGGCCTTGTCCGGGTCGGTGCCGGGAATGATTTGAAGGCTGGCGCCTCCGATGTAGCTCTCGCGCGCCAGCTTGATCTGCGAGCCTTTCGGTACGCGCGGTATGAAATCGGAGACGATGGCCAATTCGACCTTCACGCCGCGGTCTGAAATCTGCATGTTTTTCACGCTGCCCACGTGCAGCCCGAACAGCTTTATGGTCATGCCCCGGTTGATTCCGATCGCGTCGGCGGTATAGAAGTACAGAGGAGTGTGCGGTATGAACAGGCCCTGCTTGTAGCTCACAAGGAGGATGACGGCGGTTATGCCGATCAAGGCGACAACGAAGAAGCGGTTGACCTTTTTTTCGATACCCGGGAAGCGTCGGGGCGGTTTGAATGACTCTGGCATCGTGTCCTCCTAGGATTAATCGACCGCGCCCGGCCGTTCAGGTTTCGGGCGCATATTCCAGCTGTATGAAAGTGCCGCCGGCGCAAGCGGCATGATACGCGGCGGCAAATCCCGTCGCCGCCCGTCCCCGCTCGTTAAAGGCTTCGAGGCCTCCGGTCAGATCTTCGGCCAGCACCAGTTCCGGCGCTTCGAGCAATATCCTGACACAACCGGCAGCTTTTTTCTCGTACAGCGTCATTTCGTCGGGAATCTTGGCGAGCAAGGGGCGCGACTCGGTGCCCAGTTCCGCCAGCAGATCGTGCACACGCCCGGCGATGCTGTGCAGGCGTTCGGGATGGTGGAATCCCAGTGGCAGAACGATATTTTCCCACCCGTTGAGATGGCTGATTAAACCGCCTTCCGTGGACAGAAACGCAATGCGCGTGCGCAACGCGGTGCGCTCGGCGAAGCTGAGTGCGCCGACCTCGGCCCCCAGCAATACCAGCCGCGCGCGCCGGTCCGGCGTGACCTCTGCGCTGCGCGGGCGAGGTTTGCGCGCGCGCCGCTCCGGCCTTACCTCCAGCACCGCGTCAAGCAGGCGCGTGGTATGCGCATGGTTAGCCACTATGCGATGGCTGCCGCCGACCGGAATCCATAACCTGCCCTCACCCGCCGCCGGTTCGTATCCGAGCGCAATCCCGCGCACGTCGGCCATTCCAGGCGACGCCGCCTTCGAATTCGCCGCGGCGGAGTTCATATCTCGGCTTTGATCAGGCCGAAAAACAGCAGGCCGAATGCGAGATAAGCAAATACGGCATTCAGCAACATGACCAGCAGCGTACTCTCCATGACCGCGCTGATCGCCGCTTTCGGTACGGCGTTGATCGAAGTTCCGGGCGCAGTCAGGCCGTGATAGCACGAAATCACCGCAATCGCGGTGCCGAACAGCAGGCTTTTGATCACCGAATAGAGGATGTCTCGGGAGTTCGCGAGGAGGAAGAAATTGCTTGCCAGCTCTTCATACGAGGCATCGATCACCAATACGCTGAGCAGCATGCCGCCGCCCACGGCAATAACCTGAACGTAAAACGTCAGCACGGCAAGGGACAGCGCCATGCCGATTACCCGGGGCACGACCAGCAAGTCGTACGGATCGATGCGCATCTGGCGCAAACTCGTGATTTCGCCCGAGATCTGCATCAGCGCGAGATTGGTGGCAATTGCGGTGCCGCTGCGCTGGATTACGAGCACCGCAGCGAGCAGCGGCCCCATTTCGCGCAATACCACCAGCAGCAGGATTTTTACCGCGAGCGCCGCATCGGCCTCGAGCACCTCGATAACGTAAGCGATGATGAGGGTGCCGATAAACGCGCCGCGCATTACCATGCCCCCGGCGGCGCTGGAGCCAGTGAAAAAGACCTGGCGCAGGAATTCTTCAAAAACCGGTGGTCGCCGCAGCACCGACAGCCGGGACAGCACGTGCGCGGTAATCTGCACCCGGGCTTCCAGCACGCGAATTAGGCGAACCGGCTTTTCTTCTGATGTTGCTGTGGAATTCAAGATATGCCTTGCACGTAAGCTATCCGCAGTATGCGCGGTCGCGCATAGTATAGCGGAGGCGGACGATTTCGCAGCGGCGTTTTAATTATTTCGGAGCAGCGGCTGTCCCCCGCGTTTCCCGATTCCGGTCAGCCCGCGACGATAATCTCGTCGACCGGGTAGGGTGTCAGCGCCTGCACGCCGCCGTCCGTGATCGCGAATGAGCGCGAGAAGAAAATGCCGAAGGTCCCGTCCGCGCTGACCGGCGTGATTTCGATGCCGTAAGCCATGCCCGGCTGCATGACCATGTCGTAAGGCTCGCCTTTGACTTCGTCCAGCGAGATGAACGGCAGGGACGTTATGAGGTCGTGGCCATGCATCACTATCGGCCGCGACTGCGCGCCTTTCTGCCGAAACACACCGGCAATCGCTTTGTGCACGTCCTCGAGCTTTCTGCCGGGCGCCAATTGCGCGTGGATGGTCTTGAAGCTGGGGACGACGATTTCCTTGAAGAATTTATTGTACCGATCGGTCGGCCTGCCGATAGTCACCGGATGTCCGATTTTCGCGGTGTAGCCCATGTAGGTCATGGCGAGCTCGCACAGGATGATGTCGCCATCGCGCAGCACGCGCTGCGACGGATTCGGGTTCGGGAAAATGAGACGCGGATCCTGCATCGAGGTCGAACCTATCATCAGCAGATGCACCTGGCCGCCGCCGTCCAGCACGGCATGCGTGGCGGCCGCTGCAAGCTGATATTCGCGCGCGCCCGGCCGTGCCGCAGCCGCCACCGCAAGCTGCGCCTTGATTGCCAGTTCGCCGGCCCTGGCCATGGCGCGAATTTCCTCCGGGCTCTTGCGGTGGGTCAATTCGTGCAGCAGCAACGGGAGGAAGGTGAAAGTCGCCTTGGGCAGATGTTTCTGCATTTCCTGGTACGCGTTAACGCCCATGTACTCGGGGCCCGTGCGGTCGGCGGCGGTGATGCCGATACGGCCCGCCTGCAGGCCCAATTCAATCAGGCGCTCGGCCACCGCCCTGCCGTAGTGCCCGTGCTGGCCGCCGCGCACATCACGGATCGACACCATCTTGCGCGCCGCTTCGATGTGGCAGCCGGGATGCGGGTAGATCAGGGTCGGTTCACCTTTGAGCGGCAATACCATGTACTGTGCCATGCCGCGCAGGTCGTACAGCCCGCACCCCCACATCACGCCGCTGCCGTGGCTGTAAATGTTCGGGCTGCCGCAAAGCACCAGCGCGTCGAAACCGTCACGCGCCATCAGTTCGCGCGCCAGCGCGTGGCGGCGGGCGAATTCCTCGTCGGAAAATTTTTCGTATACTGCATCGGTATACCACGGCGAATTGCAGATTTCGTGGAAGTTGGCCGATTTGTCGAGATCGTAGCGGACCGCGTTCCAGTCGTTGGCCATATTGGGCATGAATTATTTCTCTATGGTTTCAGGGTGGGAAAACGTCTTTCTTGCGCCGATGCTGCCGGAATCCGAGGTGGGCCGGTGCCGGCGCGAGTCAGGGCGCCTGCCGGGCCGCTGGCAGAAAACGGACGGGGTCAGTCGATCTTGATCCGCGACGACATTGCAATCTTGACCAGGTTCGTCACGTTTCTGACGCCGGGGACTATTGCCGCGACGTCGGTCGCGCAGGCGGATTCATTTTCACTGTCGACGATGCCCGCGAGCGTAATGCTGCCTTTGTCGGCCGTGATCGAAATTTCCATGTCCGAAGTGCGCGCATCGGTCCGCAGCGCGGCGCGCACGTGCGACTCCAGCGCCAGGTTGGCGAGCAACTGCCGGGAGTGCTCGGTTTCGCGGAAACGCGAATTGTTGACCAGCGCCATCACCTCGTCGGCGCATTGCTCGGTCGAGATGCGTTCGGTGTTGAGCACCAGGTCGTATTGCTCGGGGTCCTGCCAACTGACGTCGAAGTGGCGGCGCGTGATCGCGCCGTGCGCTTCCTCGCTCAGCGCGATTTCGTTGGCGACGAATTCTTCATCGTCAGTGTTGAGCCGTTCCATCATGCGTTGCACGCGCAGCTTCATCGGCGCACATACGCGGACGCAGATGACGTGCTGAATCGGGCGCAACAGGTGTGCCGAGCCCCAGCCGCGGATCACGGCGACGTTGTCGCTTTCGGCGAGCGCCAGCGTCTCGTCGGCGGTAAAAATCGACAGACTGGTCTGGTCCGTGGTCAGGCGCTCCCAGATATTGGCTTTGCCGTCGAGAAAGCGGATGACATGGCTTTTGCGGAGCCTCATTTTGCTGGCGAGATGGTCGATGATTTCGTGGTGCACGATTGGTTTGCCAAGGCGGGCCGCCACGGCGGCGCCGACATCCTTGCCGAGCGAGCCCATTTCACGGGTCATGGCGATTAGCGGCATGGCTTCCTCCCAGAATTACGCGGCACGAGCCGCCAGAATACCACTGTGACACATTTCATGTGACGATAATGCCGCGCGGCCGCGTCACGTTGGGCGCTGCGTGAACCGGACGTAAAGCACGCACCCCGCGAAGAAAATGAGCGCGAGGACGGTCTCGACGATGGCCAGCTGCGCCGACAAGCCGCGGTCGGACCAGGCGCGCACGGTGCCTTCCGCGAGGTAAGCGAGGATCAGCATGGTCGCCCATTGGTAGGTGTAAATTTTTCCACGCAATATTCCGAACAGCGGCAGCAGCAGCGGCAACACCTTCAGCGCCAGCAGCGAGCCGCCGGGCCGCAGCGGCGCAAGCCACAGCTCCCACGCGAGACCGAGAAAGATCAGCCCGATCAGGCTGGCAACGCACGCGCAGTAGGCGGCGGACAGGGGCCTCATCGCGCGGCAAGCTTGACTGCCGTCGCGGCCAGACGTTTGCCGAGCGCAATGCAGAGTTTTTTTTCGTCTGCGCTGATTGCGCGGTCGCTGGTTGCGCCCGCCACGTGGCTTGCGCCGTAGGGCGTGCCGCCGCTGGCGGTCGATAGCAGCTCGGGCTCGGTATAGGGCAGGCCGACGATGACCATGCCGTGATGCATGAGCGGCAGGAGCATCGAGAGCAATGTGGATTCCTGGCCGCCGTGCTGGCTGCTGGTGGAGGTGAATACTGCCGCCGGCTTGCCGGCGAGAGCGCCCTTTAACCACAGTCCCGAAGTCGAGTCGAGAAAATACTTTAGCGGCGCGGCCATGTTGCCGAATCGGGTTGGCGAACCCAGCGCAAGCCCGCAGCACTCTTGGAGGTCTCTTAACTCAGCGTAGGGCGCTCCCGCATCCGGCACCGCTTCGTCGACTGCTTCGCACACAGCGGAGATTTTCGGCACGGTGCGCATGCGGGCAGACACCCCCGGCACCTGCTCAATGCCGCGCGCAACCAGACGCGCCATCTGTCTGACTGCGCCGTAATGGCTGTAATAGAGGACGAGTACTTCGCTCATCAGTGGGGGCGGACGCGAGGATACATGGGTATTATATAGGGTGGAATTCAAGAACTTTTGCCATGGCAAATAAAATCGCTCCACTGTTCCGCCTGGCACGCATTTACAGGCAGCGCTTTAGGGAAGACCGCTGCGTACAGGTCGCCAGCAGCCTGACGTTTACCACGCTGCTCGCGCTCGTGCCTATCATTACCGTGGCGCTGACCGTGGCATCCGCGTTTCCGGCGTTCAAGTCGCTGACCGGACAAGTGCAAAATTTCGTGATACAAAACATACTGCCGCAATCGGTCAACGTGATTACCGCCTACGCGGAACAGTTTTCGGAAAACGCGATGCGCCTGACGGCAGTCGGCATCGTATTCCTCGGCGTCACCGCGTTGCTGCTGATGCTCACCATCGATGCCGCATTCAACGATATCTGGCGCGTTGCGCGCCCCCGGCCGTTGCTAAAGCGCGTGCTGGTCTATCTGACGGTGCTGACGATAGGGCCGCTTTTCGTCGGCGCGAGTCTGTCGTTGACTTCCTATCTGCTTACACTGTCACTTGGCCTGATTGGCGAGATGCCGGGCATGGGCGTTGCTTTGCTTAAATTCTTGCCGGTGCTGCTGACGTCGGCGGCCTTCGCGCTGCTGTATTTTGCCGTACCGAACCACCGGGTTCTCAAGCGGGAAGCGCTGATCGGCGGCCTCGCCGCAGGCGCCGGGTTCGAGGCGATGAAACACGGATTCGGTTTTTTCATCACGCATTTCCCGACTTACAAGCTGGTCTACGGCGCGTTTGCGGCGGTGCCGATCTTTCTGCTGTGGATCTACCTTTCCTGGCTGGTAGTCATCGGTGGCGCGGTGCTGGTTGCGGCGCTGCCGGAATGGCGCGGGCGCACCTAGCGGCCGGTGCGGGACGGATATTTCCAGCTGCTAATCCACGCGCGCACCACCATGTTCGGATACGCGGCCTGGCCGAGGCTGCCGTTATAACGGCCGAGCGCGCGGAAAAGGTCGCCGTTTTCCCGGTCCAGATAATGGCGCAGTATCCAGCACCCGTAGCGCAGATTGGTACGCAGATTAAACAGGTTGTGGTCGGATCTCCCGCTTAGCTTGGTCCAAAATGGCATCACCTGCATGTAGCCGCGCGCCCCGGCGCTGGAAACCGCATGCTTGTGGAAATTGCTTTCGACCTGGATCAAACCCAGCACCAGCTGCGGAT
>Ga0315281_10007080_pt1 | contig 15850 bp, 13 predicted proteins | sample YL17G07_0_MG_FD_204540 | JGI IMG/M metagenome (GOLD analysis project Ga0315281, IMG submission 204540) | Sediment microbial communities from Yellowstone Lake, YNP, Wyoming, USA - YL17G07_0 | ecosystem: Environmental > Aquatic > Freshwater > Lake > Sediment | place: USA: Wyoming | collected... | reverse complement strand
GACGGCAAGCGCGTCGCGTTCAACCTCGACAAGGTGGTGCGGGGCGAAAAGCTGCAGGAACGCATGGTCGCGATCGACGTGATCACCGATCTCGCCCGGATGAACATGACGTACTTCCCGAAGTTCCCGCGCGTCCAGCAGGAGATGCTGGTCCCGGCGAGCCGGCGCCGGACGCAGGACGAGGTGATTCGGGCGTTCAGCGAAGAGCAGGCCAAGGAAGAGGCCGACCGTTGCTTCAGTTGCGGCACCTGCAACGCCTGCGACAACTGCTATCTGGTGTGCCCCGAGCCGTGTATCGTGCGGTCCGTACGGTCGAACGGCCTCTACAAGATTCTGGTCGACTACTGCAAAGGCTGCCGGGTGTGCATCGAGGAGTGCCCGACCGGATGCCTCGAGGGCGTGCCCGAACTGGATTTCGACACGGGCGTCGTGCGGATGGACACGGCGTTCGCGATCACGCAGGGGCTGCATGGACGCCAGGCTGAAGAGCTTCGGCGGTTGCCGGACAAGGCGCCGAAGGATATCGAGAAATGGAGATGACACGCTTCACCACGGAGGACGCGGAGGACACGGGGTAACAACCTGTAGGATTTGACCTCTGTGTCCACCGTGTCCTCAGTGGTGGAGAGTTTGGAGAAACCATGGCTACCTCACTCGCGAAGAAGCGTAAGGTTCGGATCAACGGCTGCGTCGCGGCGGCGCAGGCCGCCAAGTATGCCGATGTGGACGTGATCACCGCCTATCCGATCCGGCCCTACACGGCGACCATGATGGCGCTGGCGCAGATGGTGGCCAACGGCGAGCTTGATGCCGAGTACATCGTGGCCGACAGCGAGCACTCGCAGTTGAGCATCGCGCACGGCGCTTCGTCGAGCGGCGCGCGCGTGTTCACCGGCAGTTCCGGCGTCGGCGTGCAGTTCGCGTACGAGCTCTACTCGCCGATCTCGGGCACCCGCATGCCGGTGCAGATGATGATCGCCGACCGCACGCTGGATCCTCCTGGCGATTTCGGATCGGAGCACACCGATGCGCTCTCGACCCGCGATATGGGATGGCTCATGGGTTGGTCGTGCGACGCGCAGGAAGCGTTCGACAACCATCTGCTGGGTTTCAGAATCGGTGAAGATCCCCGTGTGCTCCTGCCGCAGATGGTCTGCCAGGACGGGTTCTTCGTCTCGCACATCACGACCGAGTGCGAGCTGCCGGACACGGCGCAAGTCAGGGAGTTCCTGCCGCCGTACAAGCATCCGTACCCGCTCGATCCGCGCAGGCCCGTGTCGCACGGCCCGCAGATCATGCCGGAGCAAGGTCCGCCGCTGCAACTGGAGCGCGCTCGTGCCATGGAAGGCGCGGTCCCCGTCATTGAGCAGGCGCACGAGGAATTCGCGCGGATCTTCGGCCGTCGATACGACCCCTGGATCGAAGAATTCATGACCGACGATGCCGAGGTCGTGTTCTTCATTCAGGGGGCGCACGCGGTGACGGCGCGATACGCCATTCGCCACATGCGCGCGCGCGGCGCGAAGGTGGGGCTCGTACGGCTCAAGACGATCCGGCCGTATCCGACCGACCGCGTCAAGGATGTGCTGAGCAAGTTCAAGGTGGTCGGCGTGATGGAGACCAACCTGGGTCTTGGCAGCGTGAGCAGCGGCGGCGTGTTGTACGCCGAGGTGGTCGCGGCGCTGTACGAGAGCTCCAAGCGTCCGCTGGTCTTCTCGTTCATGGCCGGCATGGGCGGTGAGGCGATCGTGCTGAAAGAGTTCTACTGGATGACGCAGAAGATGTTCGATGCGCAAAAACGCGGCGCGATTGAAAAGCGCACGCACTGGGTCGGGTTCGAGGAGTGACCATGGAATTGCAGAATGGCAGGATCGCAGGATTGCAGGATTGCAATTTCCTCATTGAATTCTGCCGTTCTGCCATCCTGCCATTCTGCAATTCCACGTGTTCGTATTGGAGGAATGATGCCAGCCATTGAAGTTGAGCGGCAGATGCTGCCGATGTTCGCGAGCCCGAATCAGGGCGCGCGTTTCTACAACCCCGAACTGCCGGCCACCGAACCGTTCGTGCCGGGCCACCGCACGTGCGCGGGCTGCGGACCGTCCATCCAGTACCGGATGACGAGCAAGGCCTCGGGCGACAACACGATTCTGGTCGGACCGACCGGGTGCATGTATGTCGCCAACAGCTCGTACCTGTGCACGCCGTACAACGTGCCGTGGGCGCACACGCAGATCGGCAGCGCCGGCAGCTTCACCGCGGGTGTCGCCGCGGCGTACGAAGCGATGATCCGCAAGGGCAAGTGGAAGGGCGCCTTTCCGAACATCATCTGCGAGGCTGGCGACGGCAGCGCATCGGACATCGGGCTCGCCTCGATTTCGGGCGCGCTGTACCGGGATCACGACTGCCTGATCATCTGCTACGACAACGAGCAGTACGCCAACACCGGCATTCAGGCCTCGTCGCGCACGCCCTACGGCGGCATGACCACCTTCACGCCGCCCGGTCCGCTGATGCCGGAAGCGAAGAAACTGTTCCCGAAGGATCTCGCCCGCATGATGGCGGCCGGTCACCCGCACTGCTACGTGGCCACCGCGAGCGTGGGTTATCCCATCGACCTGATGAACAAGGTGCGCAAGGGCCTCAACCACAAAGGCGCGGCGTACCTGATGATCTACACGCCGTGCCAGAAGGGCTTCGTGTACGAGACGCCGCGCTCGATCGACCTCGGCCGGCTGGTCGTGGAATGCGGGCTGTATCCGATCTGGGAATGGAACCCGGAAGCGCGCGAGTACGACTACAGTTTCCGCCCGCAGAACATGCGGCCGGTCTCCGAGTACCTGAAGCTGCAGGGACGCTTCGGCCACCTGCACGCCGAGCACATCGCCACACTGCAGAAGTTCGCCAACCAGCAGTGGAAGATGATGGGCGTCGCGCTCCCGGAAGCCCTGATCCGGGCGGCCGAGGCGAAGAACCTCGTCAACATGGCGTCCGCGGAAGCGGCCGCCGCGGTCGCGCATACTGTATGACCCAAGAAAGCTACATCGTCAACGAAGGCAAGAAGCGCGGGTCGACGCGCGATGTGCGGCCCGAAGCGGCGCACGACCGGTTCTACACGGTCCTCCGCGTGCATGCCGGTGATGCCATCCTCACCGACAACTGGCACACCAGCGAGGTGTTCAACCACGCGAAGTCCAACTTCGAGGGCTACACGTTCGCCATGCGTACGCTGGAGGCGTGGGGCGCGATGGTCGAGAGCGATCACCGCGGCTATTACACGGCCGGCGGGCGGGTGTGGGTGCTCGACCTGGAACCGGCAGCCGGAAAAAAGAAGAGGCTGCCTCGGCAACCCTGAATTGCGGATTGCGGATTTGGGATTGCGGACGGGAAACGCGGTCAGGGTTCCCGAATCCACAATCCCAATCCACAATCCCAATCCACAATCCCAATCCGCAATCCCAAATCCGCAATCCGCAATGTCAAGAGTTCTCCTCATCGACGACACGCCAGAAATCGCCGAACTGCTGACCTTCGCGCTTCGCGATCGCGACTATGACGTCATCGCCACCGGCTTCACGGACGCCATCACCGAGCTCGTCGCCGAGCAGCGCGTGGACGCCCTGGTGCTCGACTGTTCTGTCTTCGACATGAGCGAATCGCTCTTCGATACGGTGCGCGCCCACCCCGATCTGGCCTCGCTCCCGATCGTGATCATCAGCGATACGCCGGAAAAGGCCGACGCCAGCCTGCGCGCCAGAGGGGCGCAGCGTGTGATGCTGATCCCGAAGCCGTTCAGCGGCTCGCACGTGGCGCGCGCGCTCGACGAGTTGCTGAAGAAGACCTGACCACGGAGGACAGGGGGGACACAGAGGCTCTGCCCTGAATGTCTTGACCTCCGCGTCCTCAGTGTCCTCCGTGGTGGAGAGTTTCGCGAGGGCTACATGGCTCTATGGTCACTCGACGATTGGCACTACCTCGACCGGCGGGTCGTGACCGACCCGAAGGGGCGACAGTGGTCCGTCGCGCTGATGGACGTGCTCGGACAGGTCGGCGATCCCGACAGGCCGAGCGCGATGGCCGAGCTCGAGTACGCCTCGGGCCGGTACTTCACCCTCATCTACTCGAGCGGCGGCGGGCTGCAGTGGGAACGCGGCTACCCGTCGCTGCCCGAGGCGACGACAGCGTACGAGCGATTGCTCGCTGCCGTCATCGACGGACGCGTCGATCCCTCACAGCCGGTATACCGGGAGGACCTGGAAGACTGAAATTGCAGATTGTAGATTCAACGTCAGGCATCACCAGCGGCGCGCCTCAGGAATCGCGCGAGCGCCGTCTGGTGCATACTCGTTAGACGTCGTGATCCGTTCGAGAATTCGCGCGCTCCCAAGCCTCTCTTCCTTCCCGGCCCTCCCAGATAGTCGTTCGGGGGAAGACGTCGATTCTGACCCAATGCAGCGCCGGATCTCGTTTGCCCATCGCGATGAAGCAGTCCAGAGCCTGACCAGCAAGCTCCTCCGGAACAAACAACTCCGGCGGCCATCGCTCGAGCGCCTGTCCGCCGAGATTGATTTCGATCGTGGGCGGTCCGCAAGAAACACCGACGAATCCATGGCCTTCGTGCCACTCGATGTGAAGAAGAGGGAACTGGCCGTTGGCAGGGACGATCGAAGCGCCGTCCCAGACTGGACCCGACCGAAGGCGGGCGAGGATCTCCGACACGGCTGGAATCGGAAGCGTGGCCTCGCTCGTGAGGAATGACAGCCGAAACGCGTGTTTGAGATCGACGCTCATGCTTCTGGGTCTTCCTGGTCCGCATCCCCGGATGCGCGTATCATAGCTGCTGGAGCCAAGAATGGACCTGCAATTCACGGCCGTATTTCGGAAAGTGCCCGAGGGCTACATCGGCTTCGTCGAGGAGTTGCCCGGCGCAAATACGCAAGGTGCGACGCTGGAGGAAGCTCGAGCAAATCTGCAAGAGGCGGTGGCGCTTGTGCTCGAGGCGAATCGGACGCTCGCTCAAGAGGACGCACCCGGCCCCGATGTGATTCGTGAGCTGCTGAAAGTCAGGGCTTGAAGCGCCGAGACCTGATTGGACATCTCGAAGAGCACGGCTGCCAGTTGCTGCGTGAAGGGGGCAACCACACGATCTACATAAATCGCCCAGCCAGGAAAACCTCCAGCGTCCCTCGCCACAACGAAATCAACAACGATCTCGCGAGAAAGATCTGCAAAGATCTTCAGGTGCCGCAACCAGACGTCTAACTACTAGACGTACGCTTCCTCGGTCCGCGGGCTGTAATGACGCGTCCGAATCGCATGGCGCACCCGATCGAGAAGCTTCGGGCGCGCTGGCTGTGACATGCGATGCTCACCAGCGAACAGTGTGCCACGCCATCACGATGTAAATGTCGAGGGTGTCGCACGCCACCCTTGGCCCAGGGCCGACACATGGGTCGGCCCCTACTGCAGAATCCCCGTGGTGTTCCGCTTCGGCACGAAGCCGACCGGGACGCGCGCGACTTCCTTCAGCGACGCGATGTCGACCACCGAGACGTCATTCGTCACCGGGTTCGCCACGTAGGCGGTCTTGCCGTCGGGCGTGAGCGTGACCCAGCCCGCCCCTTTCCCGCCAAGCTCGGCGCCGCCCAGCGATTTCAGGTCCGGCAGCGAATACGCGTAGAGAAAGTTGTTCAACCGGCTGCAGACCACCAGCGTCTTGCCGTCCGCGGTGACGGCCATGCCATGTGAGGGATCGGATCCTGCCGGAACCGTCGACTTCCCCGGCGGCAGGTCGGGATTCTTGATCCGGTTGATCTCCTTGCGCGTTGCAAAATCCACAACGGCGAAGCCATTGAATCCGGTGAGTTGTACGAATATCCATTTCGTCGAGCCGTCTGGATTCGTTGAGAACGTCATCGGACGGACGCCTAAGTCCATGTCAATCGTGAAGGCGGGCTGTTCGGTCTGCGTGTCGAACACGTTCACGGATTTCCCTTGAATGGATCCGGCGACGACGTACTTGCCGTCCGGCGTGACGTACGGGTTGTGGATGCTGCCCTTTGTCTGGAGCGTCTTGACGTTCTTCAGCGACGCGGTGTCAATCACATCGACTCCGCCGGGCGCCTGGATGATCCCGACATAGACCCGCCGTCCATCACGGCTGACCGCGATGTTGTTCGGGTGGCCGCTGAGAGGGATTTTGTTGGTCACCTTCAGGGTCTTCGCGTCCACGACGTCGAGCGTGCTCTCGGCTTCGTCGCTGATGTAGATCCGGCTGCCGTCAGGGGCGACCGCGGCGCCGTGGTTCACTTCGATCCCGGTGATCACTCCCACCACTCTGTTCGTGACCGGGTCGATGATGTGCACGTTGTCCCCGGCGCTGTTGGTCTGGATGATCCGGACCTTCTTCTCAGCGGGTCTCAGGGACACGGTGCACGAAAGCACCACAGCGAGAACCGTCAGACACCGACGAAGCGTTTGTGTGTTCGTCATCGCGTCACCCATGCTTTCAATGTTTGCCACTCAGGGTCGTTCTGTGAATCCCAGTGCTTGCCGCCGCTGTGAAAGAAATCGCCGCCGGCCGGTTCCGCGAGCGCGTGTCTGAGAAGCGAGCTCCTCAAGCTGCCCGCCGCCACCCGCGTGACCGCTTCGAAGTTCTTGCGCGACTCCTCGTCGTTCCAGGTCGTGCTCCCCTTTGAGAGTGGTTGCAACCGCAGCGGCGTGCCCGACGCGTGACACGAGATGCATCGCGCGTGCCCCGGACGTTTGGCCAGGAAAATCGGCTGGACCTTGGTCTTGAACACCTCGAAGTCGAGCGACGCCGACGCAGGAGTCGCAGCCTGCTGCGTCAGCAACATCATCGCACCCCAGAAAACAACCGCTGCATACATATAGATCCCCCTCAGGCTGCGGTGAGATTTCAGATTGCAGAGTTCAGACTGCAGATTGGTTGGTTCATTTCAATCTGAAAGTCAATCTGCAATCCAATCTGAAATCTGCCGTTCTTTACCATGCTGACCAGCGCATCATAGCGGAAGCGTCGACCCGACGCGCGGCCAGCCACATCTTGAACCCGTAGAACGCCATCAGGATCACAATCGACAGGCTGAGCAGCGACGGAGTCGTGTACCACACCGATGGATTGACGGTGACTATCGTCGTCAGAAAACCGGAATAGACAAATGCGATCACCGTCACCAGACCGAACTTGACGAAGACGAACACCAGCGCCGTGGCGATAATCGCAAGAGCTGCCGCACTGGCGGCTGCGCTGAGACCGGTGCTCGACGCGCCTGCCCCGATGCCGGCGAACACCAGAGCAAGGATCGACATGGCAATCCACTGGCGTCGCACCAACATTCGCAGCACACAGTACAGGAACAACAGCGTCAAGGCGAAAAACACAGCGGCGTTGAGGTTGCCTGCAAGCTGTCCGAGGGCTTCCCTGAGCGATGCGGCGGCGAGGAAGCGATCGGCGTTCAGGCCGAGCGGCGGCCCCAGCTCCAATCCACGTGCCCAACTCTGAAGCGGGTCGAGAATGTTCAACACCGCGGTAGCGCCGACACCGACCAGCACGTCCCGTCCGACGCGCGCATCGCGGAAACGGCCGTCGATAAGGCGATTCCAGGTGATCAGCGCGGACGGCCATGTGCGACGAATGTAGGGTTCAAGCGCCACATACAGGATCCACACGAGCACGGCCACGATCATCGGCCACGCGAGCGCATTCCACACGAGGATCACGTCGCCAGCGCTGGCGACGTGCGCCATCACCAGCAGCGACGCCGCCAGCTGCGTGACGCCGGTAAAGGCGGCGAGACGGGCGGCGCCGCGTCTGTCCGCTCGACCCGACTTGAAACTGAAGCGCGCCATCAGCAGAACGGTCACGATCAGCGCGCCCAGCATCGTCACGAACCCGATGCCCACAATCCGCTGCCACACGCGCACCGGCGGCGGCGTGGCGGACGGTCCAGGCTTCGGCGTCCACGGCGCGGAGATCGCGAAGAAGACCGGCCGGTCCCGGTACGCAGCGGCCTCGACGCGCAGCGACACATCCGGATCGCCCGGTGCGGGGCCCGTCCAGGCCCCGCGTGCGTCGCCCCACATCGGCGGCAATCGTTCCGGGACGGTCTCGGTGAACGTGGCGAAATCCAGACCCGCTTCGCGAAACAACGAAGGCCACGGCGCGGGGCCAGCGCCGGACGGTTGATCGGTCGACGCCGGTCTGACCTCGAGACGGGCGAGCCGGCCGTCGATGTCTGTTTCGAGCAAGGTCATCCCCGGAACGACCCGCGGAGGATCGGACTCGGTGACGCGCATTCCACCGGGAAAGCTCGACGGCTGCAACGGCACGAGACTCGTCCGCTGCCAAAACAACACCGCCGGGGGTTTCAGGGTGCGCAGGTGCGCCCACCGGGCTCGGTGCCGGGGATCGTCGCGGACGTATCGAATGTACGCCTGGTCGATATCGAAACCTGCGGCGGTCGCGGCATCGCCGTCGTCGTAGCCGAGCCGCCCCAGCGTTTCCCGGGCTTTGACGCCGAGCACTTCACCGGAATACGGCGGCCGGAGCAGGGTGAAGGCGGAGTGGCTCGAAGTCCAGACAGCGTCGAGCACGACACCAACGATGCAGACCATCAGCAACGTGATCGCGATCGGAAGCGACGCGGTGGTGTCGTCGCCGGCGGCCGCAACAAGCGTCGGCGAGGGCGTCTCGCCAGCCGCAAGGGCTGCCGCCAGCGGGTCGCTCCCGGGCAGCGCGGCCGCAACCGCGAGCGCCGATGCCGGCCGGCGCGCCGCATCGTGCTCGACGCATCGCAGGATCACGCGCTCGACGGCGGGATCGAGATTGATGTTGCTGGCCGACTTGTGCAGCGCTTCGGAATCCGTCTGCAGCCGCTTGATCTCATCGATCGAACGCGCGTCGATCAGCCGCCGGCCGGTGAAGATTTCGTACAGCACCAGGCCCAGCGCGTAGACGTCGGTCTGTGTCGTCAGCGGCCGCCCGGCGAGTTGCTCCGGCGCCATGTACGCGGGCGTGCCCGCCCAATCCAGCGGATCGGCCCCCTGTTCAGTGACGACCGCCAGCCCGAAGTCCGTGACGCGCACTTTGCCTCGTCCGTCCAACATGACGTTGGCTGGTTTCAAATCCCGATGAATGACCCCGCGATCGTGGGCGGCGGCCACGCCGGCACAGAGTTGCCGGGCGATCTCGAGTCCTTTGTCGGCAGGCAGGTGGCCGATGCGCCGCAGTAACGACCCGAGATCCTCGCCGTCGACGTACTCCATCGTCAGAAAGAACCGGCCGGATGCGGACCCGATGTCGTACACGCGGCAGACGTTCGGATGGGACACCTGACGCGCGATGGCGACTTCCGCGCGAAGCCGGTCGAGTTGTTCGGGGTTCCGGTCGACCGAGGGCGGCAGGAATTTCAGCGCGACTGGCTGGTTGAGTGTCAGATCCTCGGCGCGGTACACCTCACCCATGCCGCCGCGCCCGAGCAGGCCGACGATACGGTAGCGCTCCGCGAGAATCTCGCCTGCGGTGAATGCCGCGCGCAAGTCGCTCCGCGCGGACCCAGGTGTGTCGCGTCTCGGAAGCGCCGTGACGTCGAGGTTCGGGTCGTGGTCTACCATGCGATCGCGTACGCGTCCACGCGCGGATCGGTGCCCGCGCTCAGCACGCCCGTCTTCGGATCGACCACAATCGCCGCCAGCGACCCCATCGTCCACGGCCCGCCCACCTTCAGCTTGTGGCCGCGCGTGACGAGCGCCTCGCGGACGGCCGCCGGAACGCGCGCCTCAACCGACATCTCACCCGGGTACATCGTGTGCGGGAACGGTGACGCCGGGAAGCTTCGCGTCGCCCAGCGTGGGGCCTCGATCGCCTCCTGCACGTTCATCCCGAAGTCGACGACGTTCAGCAGCGTCTGCATCGTGCGAAACACCTGGTCGTCGCCACCAGGGCTGCCGACGATCATGAACGGCTGGTTGGCCTTCATCACCAGCGTGCTCTGCAGCGTGCTGCGCGGCCGCTTGCCCGGCAGGAGCGCGTTGGCCTCGCCGGCGACGAGCGAGTAGTAGTCGCCGCGGCAGTTGAAAATGAACCCGAGGTCGGCCATGACGACGCCCGTGCCGAAGCTGCTGTGCAGGCTCGGCTCGAAGCTCACCATGTTGCGATCCTTGTCGATCACGGCGAGGTAGCTCGTGTCGCCCTCGTGGTCGGCGTCACCCTCGAGGTTGATGTGGACAGGGCGATCGAGCGGCGCCGTCGCTTTCGTGAACTTCTCGGCGACGCCGGGCCGCAGGTCGAGTGAGGCGCGTGCCGGATCGACGAGCGCGCGGCGCTCGCGCGCGTAGTCCTTCGACAGCAGCCCTTCGTACGGGATCTGGATGAAATCCATGTCGCCGAGATACTTCTCGCGATCGGCGAGCGCCAGCTTCACGGCTTCGATGCTCGTGTGGATGTAGTCCGGACTGTTGTGGCCGAGCTTCTTGAGGTCGTAGCCTTCGAGGATGTTCAGCGCGAAGAGCTCCGTCGGACCCTGGTTCGCCGACGGGTTCTTGTAGACGCGGTAGCCGCGATAGTCGACCGAGACCGGCGTCTCGACCGTGTCGGTGTACGACGCGAAATCCTCGTAGCGAAACAGACCGCCCTGCTCCTCCGAAAACTTCGCCATCGTCCGGGCGATGTCGCCCTTGTAGAAGCGGTCGCGCGCGGCCTTCAGCGCTTCGTGGCGGCCCTTGCTCGCGCTGGCCGTTTCAGCCTCGACCAGCTTTCGCAGCGTGCGCGCCAGATCGGGATTCCTGAAGATGTCGCCCGCCTTTGGCGCGGCGCCGTCCGGGAAGTAGACCTTCACGCTGGTCGGGTACTTCTTGAGCTTGCGCGACCCGGCGATCGCCTCGGCCATCCGCTCGCCGATCGGAAATCCGGTCTCGGCCATGTCGATCGCCGGCTGCAGCACTTGCGCGAACGTCATCGTGCCCCAACGGTCGAGCAGCGTGTACCATGCGTCGACCACGCCCGGTACCGTTCCCGAGAGCAGCGTGTCGCTCTGCGGGAGTTTGCCGCCGAGGTTTTTCTGGTACCACTCGATCGTGGCGAGACGGGGCGCGGTTCCTTCCGCGTTGATGGACACCACCGTCTTCGTCTTCGCGTCGTACACGAGGATCACGGCGTCGCTGCCAACGCCGTTTGACGCGGCGTCGACGATGCCGAGCACCGCCTGGCCTGCGACGGCGGCGTCGAACGCGTTGCCTCCTGCCCGCAGAATGCGTTCGGCGGCCTGTGTCGCTTCCGGCTTCATCGAGGCCGCTGCCTGCGTGCGCCCGCGGATGACGGGACGCATCGTCCCCGCCCGCACCTCGTCTGATGGATCTTGCGCGCGCAGGTACGCGGTGCCGCAAATGCCGATGAGGAGAAGGCCGCCGACGACGAGGAGTCGCGTTCGCATGTGCCCCCTGTATTGACGGCCTGTAGGGCAGGCCTTCAGGCCTGCCCACGCAGCCCTAAGAGGGCTGCGCTACATCAGGTTGTCTCCAGCGCATCATAGGCGGGAATCGTCAGAAATTCCTGTAATTCGCTGGAGGTCGCGACCTCGGCGAAAAGCCCCCGCGCCTCCTCAAAACGGCCGCCGTCGAACCGCGCGGCGCCGACTTCTTCTCGAATCCGCACGAACTCTTCGGCGATGAGCTGCTCCACGAGCGGCCGCGTCACGGTCCGGCCATCGTCGAGCGCCGCGCGATGAGTGATCCACTGCCAGATCTGCGTGCGTGAGATTTCCGCGGTCGCCACGTCTTCCATCAGGTTGTAGATGGGCACCGCGCCCTGGCCGCCCAGCCACGCCTCCAGATACTGGATGCCGACGCGAATGTTGTGACGAAGCCCGGTCTCCGTGCGCGTGCCGGTCGGCGGCTCGAGGAGTGCGGCGGCGTCAGCCACCACGTCTTCGCGCAGGCGCTGGAGTTGGTTGGGGCCCGGCATCCCCTCGTCGAACACCTGCTTCGCGATCACGACCAGCCCCGGATGCGCGACCCACGTGCCGTCGTGGCCTTCGCGCACTTCGCGCACCTTGTCGGCGCGCACCTTCTCCATCGCCTTTTCATTCGCGGCCGGGTCGTCTTTGATCGGAATCTGCGCGGCCATCCCTCCCATGGCGTGCGCGCCGCGCCGATGGCACGTCTTGATGAGGAGTTGCGTATACGAGCGCAGGAACCCCGCCCCCATCGTCACTTGCCCGCGATCCGGCAGCACGAAGCCCGGGTCGCTCCGCAGCGTCTTGATCGCGCTGAAAATGTAGTCCCACCGACCGCAGTTGAGGCCGGCGGAATGCTCTTTCAGCTCGAAGAGGATCTCGTCCATCTCGAAGGCCGCCGGCAGCGTTTCGATGAGGACGGTGGCGCGAATCGTGCCGCGCGGCACGCCGAGCGTCGCCTGGGCGTGCAGGAAGACGTCGTTCCACAGCCGCGCTTCGAGGTGGCTCTCGATCTTCGGCAGATAGAAGTACGGGGCGGTCCCGGCCTGCCGCAGCGCCTCGACGTTGTGGAAGAAGAACAACCCGAAATCGAACAGCATCCCCGGCGCGGGGCGGCCGTCGACATGGAAGTGCCTCTCGACCAGGTGAAATCCGCGCGGGCGCACCATCAGCGTCGCGAGCGTCGGATTCAGCGTGTAGCGCTTGCCGGTGTCCGACTCGTAGGAAATCGTCCGGCGCACGGCGTCCATGAGGTTGGCGTGACCGCTGATGAGGTTGGCCCACGTGGGCGACGTCGCGTCCTCGAAATCGGCCATGAACACCTGCGCGCCGGAGTTCAGCGCGTTGATGATCATTTTGCGATCGACCGGACCGGTGATTTCGACGCGCCGGTCGACGAGATCCGCCGGAATCGCGCCGACCCTCCAGTCTTCGCGGCGCACGGCGGCGGTCTCGGCGAGAAAGTCGGGACGCACGCCGGCGTTGACGCGCGCTTGTGTCGCGCGGCGGCGCGCGAGCAACTCGTCGATGCGAGGTTGAAAGCGCCGCGTCAGGTCCTTGACGAACGCCACGGCGGACGCGGTGAGAACGCGATCGGCGTCGTCGACAACCGGGAACGTGGACACCGCCATAAGCCCCTAAATTATGCGCGCTTATGATACTCTGGCGATGTTTTGTTCCCCCGTGGGTTGCGATGGACGTTTGGCGTTCTTGCCTGTGTCGCGATCGGCGCCGCAGCCTCCCTTCTGGTCCGTTCCGAACAACAAATTGCCCGACAGACGGCATCGTTGCGCGTCTTCGATCAGCACGCCCGCGATACCAGCGCCGCGCTGGTTGACGCGCGCGTGGCACAGCAGGCCTACGTCGCCACGGGACAGGGCGTCGCGTTCTGGATCGGCAAGACGGACGCGGCTGTTCAATCCGCGACGGCCGGGCTGGCCGCGCTGCGGGAGTCGGCCGGTGCCGGCACGCGCACGGCCCTCGACGAGGCGGCCGCAACCGTCACGGAGTTCTCCAGCATCGACACACGTTCCCGCGACTACCTGACATCGGGCCAGCAATTGATGGCCGGCGACGTCATCTTCACGGAAGGCGGCGACTCGGCGGCCACGGCCGTGCGGCAGATCGAGACCGCGCGGCTCGCCCAGCATCAAGCGGCCGACGTCGATGTGGCGGCGCTGCGCCAACAGCAGGTGCTCACCGCCGGCGGCGCGGCGGGCTTCGTCGTCTTCATGGTGCTGCTGCTGATGCCGGCGCCGCGCGCGAAGGCGACCGAGGCGGCCGCCGACACCGGCCTCTCGATCAGTCCGAGTTCCCTTCACAGTACGAGCGCGCCGATGCCGGTGCCGGTCGATCCAATGACGGCCAAGGCGCAGGGGTCGGTGTTCAAGGCCGCCACGGATGTGGCCACCGACTTCGGTCGCGTCCGCGACCTCGACGAGTTGGCCCGCGTCCTCGGCCGCGCGGCCGAGGTGATGGACGCCAGCGGCCTGATGGTCTGGGCGGGAAGCGCCACGGGCAGCGATCTGCGGCCGGTGCTCGCGCACGGCTACAGCGCGGAGATGATCGCGCGCATCCCGCCGGTCCTGCGCTCGGCCAACAACGCCGCCGCGGCCGCCTACCGGTCGGGCACGCTGCAGATCGTCCTCGCGCGGCCCGGCGGCTCGAGCGGCGCCGTCGTCGCGCCGATCCTGTCGGCCGCCGGCTGCATCGGCGCCCTGTCCGCGGAAATTCGCAGCGGCGGTGAAACTTCGGAAGGCGTCCAGGCGCTCGCGACCATCTTCGCCGCGCACCTCGCCGGCGTTCTCAACACGGCCCCCGCCGCGGCCGCCTCGGAAATCGGCGAACCACAAACCGCCGCCAGTTCGTAGCGCCGCGTCTCACGACAACGTCGACTTTTTTCGTGTCTTTCGTGTCGTCGTGCTTTCGTGCGTTTCGTGATAAAGCCTGCTGCTAGAATTCTGCCCAGCATGTCCAAAACACCCGCGAAGGCAACCAAGGCCCACATCCTTGAACGCACCGAGCGCGAGAAGGTGAAGTTCCTCCGCCTGCAGTTCACCGACATCCTCGGGACCATCAAGAACGTCGAGATTCCCGACCGGCAATTCGAGGACGCGCTGGACGGCAAGATCATGTTCGACGGCTCCTCGATCGAAGGCTTCGTGCGCATCGAGGAGTCGGACATGTATCTGCGTCCCGACCTCTCGACGTTCCGCGTGTTCCCGTGGCCGGGGACGACCGGCGAGAGAGTCGCGCGGATGATCTGCGACATCTACACGCCCGACGGCCAGCCCTTCATCGGCGATCCGCGCCTGTGTCTGAAACGAGTGATCGCGATGGCCGCGGCCAAGGGTCTTGCGATGAAAGCCGGGCCGGAGGCCGAGTTCTTTCTCTTCCAGACGAAGAACGGCGTCCCGACCACGGACACCCACGACGCGGCGAGCTATTTCGATCTCAGCCCAGTGGATCAGGGCGAGGACGTCCGCCGCGAGATCGTCCTCGCGCTCGAGGCGATGGGCTTCCACGTCGAAGCGGCGCATCACGAGGTCGCGCCGGGCCAACACGAAATCGATTTCCGCTACGACGAAGTGCTGGCGACGGCGGACAGCATCAGCACGTTCCGGTTCGTCGTGAAAAATGTCGCGATCAAGAACGGCCTGCACGCGACGTTCATGCCCAAGCCGATCTACGGCATCAACGGATCGGGCATGCACACGCACATGTCGCTTTTCTCTGGCGGGACGAACATCTTCTACGACGCGAAAGCCGACGGCCAGCTCAGCCAGACCTGCCTGAACTATATCGGCGGGATCCTGCGTCACGCGAAAGGCTTCTGCGCGATCACGAACCCGCTCGTGAACTCCTACAAGCGTCTCGTGCCCGGCTACGAAGCGCCGACCAACATCGCGTGGTCGGAGAAGAACCGCAGCCCGCTCGTGCGCGTGCCGGCCGCGCGCGGCACGTCGACACGCATCGAGCTGCGGATGCCGGATCCGTCGTGCAATCCGTATCTCGCGCTGGCGGTGATGCTGCGCTCGGGCCTGGATGGGATCGAAAAGAAGATCGACCCCGGGCCGCCCGTCAACAAAAACATCTACGCGATGAGCCACCGGGAGCGCCGGCACCTGCGGATCGACGAGCTGCCGGGCAACCTGAGCGAAGCGCTGGACGAGTTGGAGAAGGACGATCTGGTGAGGGAAACGCTTGGCGACCACCTGTTCGAGCATTTCGTGGCCGCCAAGCGCGAAGAGTGGCTCGACTACATCAAGCACGTCTCGCCGTGGGAAATCGACCGCTATCTGGGGATGTACTAGGGGCTAGGGGCTAGGGGCTAGGGGCTAGGGGCTAGGGGCTGAAACGCCAGACCCGAGTCCCCA
>Ga0315281_10007078_pt1 | contig 15852 bp, 9 predicted proteins | sample YL17G07_0_MG_FD_204540 | JGI IMG/M metagenome (GOLD analysis project Ga0315281, IMG submission 204540) | Sediment microbial communities from Yellowstone Lake, YNP, Wyoming, USA - YL17G07_0 | ecosystem: Environmental > Aquatic > Freshwater > Lake > Sediment | place: USA: Wyoming | collected... | reverse complement strand
GCCTTCGGCGAAGACGGATTTGCCGCGCGGGGATTTTTTCCAGGCGAAGTGCGGAAGAAAGGTTGCGGGATCGGCGTAACGCAGATTTTTCTTGATGCGATTGCTTGTGGGCGCGGCCATGGCTCCTTCAGGAAAAAGCTGCGAGACCGAAACTCGTCATTTTTAATCCATCCGAACAAGGAAGGCGGAGGAATCCCGGATTCCGGCATTGCCAAAACATAAAGTTGATATCCTTCGCTGCGCTCAGGATGACACGTTTGAATGAATTGTTCAGCAAGTAGTTCGCGGCGGAGGCGCTCAGGGGATTTGTCGGCAAGCGGTTCGCGGCGGAGGCGCTCATGGGATTTTTCAGCGCACCTTGAGGATGACCAGGGCGCGGTCATCGGCGACGGGGAGGCCGCGGCCGAACCATTCGACGACGTGGAGAATCTGGTCGGCGATTTCCGCGGCGGAGAGCGTGGCGTTTTTTTCGATGATCATGTGCAGGCGCTCGCTGCCGAAGAAGTCGCCGTCGGAGTTGGCGGTTTCGGCGATGCCGTCGGAATGGAAGACGAGAATGTCGCCGGAATCGAGCGTGACGCCCCATTCGTCATAGGAGGTCTCTTCGAAAATGCCCAGGGGGAAGCCGCTGAGGTCGACTTTCTCGCAATGCTTGTCCTTATAGAGGATGGGCTGGGACTGGCCGGCGTTGGCGATGCGCAGTTTCTGGCGGCCCTTTTGCCAAGTGGCGAAGCACATGGTCATGAAGCGGCCTTCGATGCGGCGCTCGCCGACGAGGTGATTGAGCTGGCGAAGGAGTTCGGCGGGCTGCAATTTTTGGGGAGCGAGGCTGCGCAGGATGCCGATGGCCACGGCGCCATAGAGAGCGGCGGCAGTGCCCTTGCCGCTGACGTCGCCGAGGGCGATGCCCAGTTGCTGCGGGCCGTAGCGCATAAATTCGTAGAGGTCGCCGCCGACTTCGCGGGCGGAGATGTAACGCACGGCGATGTCCAGGCCGTAGTCCTCCTCGGGAACGGGGCGGAGGAGGGCGCCTTGAATGCGCTTGGCGGCCTGCAGTTCGCGTTCGAAGCGGGCTTCATCGCGGGCGACTTGTTCGTAGAGGCGGGCGTTTTCGAGCGAGACGGCGAGATTGGCGGCGAGGATGGAAAGCGTCTGCGCGTGTTCGCGGGTGAAGTAATTGAGCTGAGGGCTTTCGAGATCGAGAACGCCGATGAGGCGGTCCTTGTAGAGCATGGGGATGGCCAGCTCGGAACGCGTTTCGGGATTGAGCATGATGTAGCGGGGGTCGGCGGTGACGTCGGGAACGCAAACGGGTTCGCGCAGGGTGGCGGCGGCGCCGATGATGCCTTCGGTGGGGCCGCAGGTGAGGCGGCCCTGAATGCGCTGGCCGTATTTGACGTCGAGGCGATGGCGGAAGAGTTTCTTTTCCTCGTCGTAGAGCATGATGCAGAGGATTTGATAATCGATGACGCGCTTGAGCTGCTCGGCGGTGCGGCGCAGCATTTCCTCGACGTCGAGGACGGAGCTGGTTTCGCGGCTCATTTCATTGAGCACGAGGAGGGTATCGGCCTGGGCGCGGACGCGTTCGAAGAGGCGGGCGTTTTCGATGGCCACGGCGAGGCGGCTGGCCAGCAGGGTGAGAATAATCTGCTGGTCGCGGCTGAAATAGTTCAGGTGGCGGCTTTGGATATCCAGCACGCCGATGCATTTGGCGCTGATGAGCAGGGGCACGGCGAGTTCGGAGTGAACGTTTTCGATGGCGCCGATGTAGCGGGAATCTTTCGAGGTGTCCGAAACGCGCACGGGATGGCCGGTGGCGGCGGCGGTTCCGGTGATGCCCTGGCCCAGGGGGATATGGAGTTGCTCGATGATTTCGCCGGGGAAGCCGATGGAAAAGCGGTGGCGGAGAAATTTGCCGGATTCGTCGACGAGGAGAACGCCGAAGATTTCATAGTCGATGAGGCGCTTGATGAGGGCGGCGGTGCGCGCGAGGACGACGTCGAGATTGAGGGAGGCGTTGACCTCTTCGCCGATTTCCAGAAGGGTTTGCAGGACTTCGGCGGAGATGGGCGTCTCCGGGGCGGCCTGCGCGGCGTGCGATTGTGAGTCCGGAGGAGTCATAAGACCAGACCATTATAGCAGGACAGCGGACGAGCCATTCCAGCGAAGAGAATGCGGCGACGCGGGCGGCTACTTCCCTTTCCCGTGCAGGGTAAGGACGCTGACGTCGGGAAGATTGCGGTAGCGTTCGGCATAGTCGAGACCGTAGCCGACGACGAACTCGTTGGGAATTTTGAAGCCGGTGTAATCGGCGCTGACGGGAACTTCGCGGCGCTCGGGCTTATCGAGGAGGACGGCGACGCGCATCCGTTTGGGGCGGCGCTGGTCGAGAACGCGGACGAGATATTGGAGAGTGAGGCCGGTGTCGAGAATATCCTCGACGAGGAGGACGTTGCGGCCCTCGATGCTGGTGTCCAGATCCTTGGTGAGGCGGACCTGGCCGGAGGTTTTAGTGCCGTTGGCGTAGCTGGAGACGGCGATGAAATCCATGGAGACCTTGCCGGGAAGATGGCGGGCGAGATCGGCGAGGAAGAAGACGGCGCCTTTGAGGACGCCGACCAGGTGCAGGGGCTCGTCCTGAAAATCGGCGCGGATTTCGCGGGCCAGGGCGGCAATGCGTTTTTGGATTTTGGAATGGGAAAGCAGGACGCGCACGCTTTCACCGGGAACGGCCGCCGTCTTCTTTTTTCTGATCGCCATCGCAACCCCTGTCGAGAGATGGATAAGCCAGAAGGGTCACTTTAGCGCATGAGGGAGCAGAAGAACAAGGCAGACCCAGCCCTCAGAAGGACAAGAACAAAGGATAGGCGGAAACTAAATGCCGCAAGTTCCAGAAGCATACAGATATGGCGACCGTGTTTTCTGTTACTGCCCTGTCACCCGTACTAGGAGCTTTAGGTCTTGACCACGCTGCCATCTCCGCCTATGCTTGGCACGCACATTGGGGTGCATGTGCAGTTCCCTTCCGCGGCATTCCCCGCCGCCCAGGCCTGCAAGAACGGGAAAATGCAGGATTGCGCAACGGCGATGGCGACTCCTATCCCGATGCTGCCGGGCCAAGCAAAAATCGCAGAACGAGGCTGATGATCATGATTGTTGTTTCGACGTTGCACCGATGGATGGGAGTTCGCCCGCTGATACGCGCGGCCGCCGAATTTGCGGCGGGGATACTGCTGGCGCTGGGATTTGCGGCGGCGGGGATGGCGCAGACTTCCTCCACCCCTCTGACTTTTTCCAACAATTATTTTGTGACCGGCGACTACGTCGTGGGAGGCGTCGGTCTGCGCGGGCTGGGCGTGAACGGCTACGCGACGGGAACGATCACGATTCCAGACGGTACCTACGGCAACAGCATCTACAAGGGGATGAATTACAGCGCCGGGGCGAGTGTGCCCGCCGGAGCCGATATCGTGGCGGCCTTTCTCTACTGGCAAACCGTGGAAAGTTCCCAGACGTCCTTCGCCGGACAAACTGGTTTCTTCCGGGGTTACCCCATCACCGGAGTTTCGCTGGGCAATCCCAACGCCCCGGTCTCCTGGAGTAGCGGGGGATGCTCCGGCGCTTCGAACGGATCGAAGACCATGCGAACGTATCGAGCGGACGTCACGGGTTATATGCCGGTGGATGGGAACGGAAACATTCAACCCAACAACTCGTATCAAGTGAGCCTGGCCGACAGCGGGAGCAATGGAGGCGGATCTCCGCTGACCCTGGGGGCGACACTGGTACTCATCTACCGGGTTCTGCCGGTGGTGGCGACGGTTCCGCTGAAAGCGGTTGTCATTTACGACGGCTCGTATGCGCCCAGCAACGCGGCGTCTACAACCACGCTGACGATGCAATGGATCTATGAACCCACGGTCAGTCCGGATGCCCGACTCACGCATATCGCGGGCAACGGGCAGAGCAATAAGTACGAGCAGGTGCTGTTCAATGGAAATCCCTTAACGCCCGTGAACACGGCGTCCTTCCCCGGGGCCTATAACGGCTCCTGGGACAATCCGAGCTGGGCCGTGAATTCGTATGTGAATGCCGTGACCACTTCGGACCCCGGGAGTCCTGACGAGACAACCACGGTGGTGCCTTCCAGCAGCAACAGCGGTTGCGTATCCTGGGGCGCGGCAGTCGTCAGCACAACGGTTCAGAGCAGCGATGGGGATGGTCTGCTGGACGTGTGGAAGGCCAACAAGGGCTATTGCGACGCCACGTATCTGGTGACGAGAAGCTGCGCCGCGGGCACGACATCCTGGGTGGATCTGACCGAAGCAACGCCGGGCAAAAAAGACCTGTTCGTGCAAGTGGATTACATGTGCAGCGGCACTTTAAATACAAACGGGGGCTGTGATCCCGGCGCTTCGGGACATTCGCACATGCCGTCCGCGGACGCCCAATCCGCGCTACAGGCTGCCTTCAGCAACCACAACATCAATTTGCACATCAAGGTTAAGAACGCGATTTTAGAGCAGACCTGCACGGACAATACCTCGGTCACACCGCCGCAGTATTGCGCCTATCCCGGAGCCGCGGGAGCGGGAGCAATTGGATGGAAGTACGGCTTTGAATTCCTGAAATACGCTCCCTGGCCGACGGACACGAGCACGAATTGCCTTACCTATGGAGTCTGCCAGAGGAATTTCCAGTACGGACGCAAGGACAGCTACCACTACGCGGTGTTTGGCCACTCGCTGTCGCTGCCGGATTGGAGCTTTGCTGCCGGAACGCTGACCAGCGTCAGCGTGTCCAGCACCGGTTTGGCCACGTTCACCACCCAGGATCCCATTGCGAAGCCATTCACCCGAGTCTCCGTGGGCGGCGCGCTTTCCAATCCCAATCTGAACGGGGTCTTCCTGACCACGCCGGTCGTCGGCACAAATACGTTCAGCATCCAACTCTACACATCGACAGCCACCGCGGCTACCTACTCTGGCACGACCGACCCGTATCTAATGGTAGCGTCCGACAACCTGCGCAGCGGGTCCGGATTCTCCGACATCGGAGGCGGGGATTCGCTCATCACGCTGGGGCAATGGGGAGCCGATGGCAAAACCCCAGCCACTATTGCCGGGACGTTCATGCACGAACTGGGACACTCGCTGACACTCACCCATGGCGGCGTCTATCCAACCTCCGCGACAGCGGCACTTCCGCTGGTCATTGGGCCCAACTGCAAGCCGAATTATCAGAGCGTCATGAATTATCTATTCCAGGTGGACCTCCTGGGCCCCAAGGGAGGCCTGGATTATTCGAGCCAGACACTGAGTTCGCTGGACGAGACTTATTTGCCATCCTCCATCGGCACAACGGATGGCTCGGCGATCGCGTATCCAACCTCGACGTGGTACGACGTTCAACCGCCAAACGGAGTGGGAACGGCGGCCGTGCGGCATTGTGACGGCACGGCATTACTGTCAACCGACCCGGCAATGTACCGCATTACGGGTCCTGTGGTTCCGGGAAGCGGCGCTTCTTCCCTATGGTCGTCGGGCAGCCTGGATATCAATTTCGACGGCGACAAGCCTGCACCAACCGTTCTGAATGGCTTTGACGATTGGGCGAATCTTGATCTGCGACAGATCGGCGCGACGGGCGGCGCATTTTTTGGCGCCGGTGGGATCCAACTCAATTCCGGAGGGATCCAGCTGAATTCGGGTGGGATCCAGCTCAATTCCGGGGGGATCCAATTGAATTCGGGTGGAATCCAGCTTAATTCCGGGGGAATCCAGTTGAATTCGGGTGGAATTCAGCTCAATTCCGGGGGAATCCAGTTGAATTCCGGCGGCGAAGTCGATTTCACTACGGCCAACTCGACGGTTCGTCCCCCTGGCGCCCTGACGTTTACACCGGCGGATACGCGCACTTCGCACTCCGCGGCGCTGAGCTGGAGTGTTCCCAGCTTCGGCCAGATAGCCTCTTACAATGTTTACCGCGGGTCCGGGACGACTCCAATTTCTGTCCTCAATACCAACTATACCGACAGCGCCGTCACCGATTGCACGACCTACACTTACTTCGTGACGTCGATCCTGGCGCCCGATGGCCGGCAAAGCCCGGCGTCCAATTCCGTACCATATGCCGTTCCTTGCCTGCCGACGGGGCTGGGAGCAACCCAGTCGGTCGCCAATAACATGGGGACCGTAACCTTGAACTGGACAGCGGCCTCGACCGCATCAGGCCCCAACCTCGGATATAAGGTCTACCGCGTCACCGGAACCGATACGACCAGCATGACACTGCTGACCCCGGCGCCCGTGGCGTTGACCAACTACACCGATTCGTCGCTGGCGAACCATACCACCTACACCTATTCCGTCACGACAGTCCCTGTGGACCAGACAGGCTGCCCGGGAGCAAATGCCTATTGCCGTGAAAGCACGCAAGCGAGCGTAACCATCACCGTGCAGTACAAGTTGCCGCAAACGATCACGTTCGCCCAACTGGCGGAGAAGACCTATGGCGATACGGATTTCGCCGTCAGCGCAACGGCCAGCAGCGGCCTGGCTGTTTCTTTCAGCGCAGGTTCCAGCGCCAATTGCACCTTGAGCGGCACTACGGTGCATATCGTGCACGCCGGTTCCTGCACGGTAACGGCGACGCAGGCGGGTGATGCCGACTACTATCCGGCTCCCGACGTGCCGAATACGTTCACCATCAACAAGGCGAACGCAACCATCAGCGTCACCGGCTATAGCGTGACCTATGACGGCAACGCACACACAGCGACGGGAACGGCGACGGGCGTCAAGAGCGAGAGCCTGAGCGGGCTCAATTTGACCGGCACGACGCATACTAATGCCGGCACCTACATGGCCGACGCGTGGAGCTTCACGGATGCCACTGGCAATTACAACAACGCCAGCGGCACGGTCAGCGACAACATCGCCAAGGCGAACCCAGTCGTCACCGTGGTTCCGTACAGCGTTGCCTATGACGGCAACGCACACACCGCGACGGGGACGGCGACCGGGGTCAAGGGTGAGAGCCTGAGCGGGCTCAATTTGGGCGGCACTACGCATATCAATGCCGGCACCTACATGACCGACCCATGGAGCTTCACGGACGTCACCGGCAACTACAACAACGCCAGCGGCACGATTCCCGACACAATTGCCCTCGGCCAAAGCATCACGGCGATTACGAGCATGAGTCCGAGTCCGTCCGTACTGGGACAATCCTTCACGGTGAACTTTTCGGTTTCCCATGCCAGCGGGATCGGTACGCCGAGCGGAAGCGTGACCGTGAGCGACGTGTCCAGAGCAACTTGCACCGGCGCGCTGACAAGCGGCACAGGGAAATGCGTGCTGACGCTTCCTGAGTCGATCAACGGCAACCTGGTGGTGGGGACGAGGAATCTGACGGCGGCCTATTCCGGCGACACCAACTTCTCGGTCAGCTCCGGGATCGGGAGCCAGCAGGTAATCTACACCTTCACCGGGTTCTACTCCCCGCTCTCACTGGCTGGGGACAGCTCCACCTCCGGCGCATTCAACATCGGAAAGTCCGTCACTGCAAAATGGAACTTGCAGGACTACAGCGGCACCTACCTCGGCACCTTGAACGCAAACACGCTGGACGCCATCGGACCCGTGACTCCTCTGGCGAATGGAACGTGTCCGCTGCCCAACAATAATTACGCAGCCCCAATAACGCTGCTGTACTCTCCAACCACGGGGGCCAAGGGGAACAGCACGTTCCGCATTGCCACCTCCAACAACCAGTTCATCTTTAACTGGGACACCACGGGGCTCCTCGCAGGCTGCTATGCCCTGGAGGTACGTCTGGACAGCGGCCAGGTGGAGAGGACGGCGTTGAGACTGCAGTAGGATTGGGCGTCAAGGCTGTAGAACAAGGGGCAAGGCCATTCCCCAGGAAGGCCCGGCAGTTGCCGGGCCTTTTTGTCGACACTCACGTCCTGCAGTGATTTCACAAGAGCCGCGAGTTTCTCTCACAGCCTTTCGGGTTTCACTGTCCAAGACGCTTGCGAATCTCCGGAAGCAAGGGATCTTCGCCCGCTTTGCCGCGGATTCCAAGATAGGTTCGGTAGGAATCCGCCGCACCAGGGCTTTTCAGCCCTTCCCGGGCCCGGCCCTGATAATAGTAGACGGCGGGAAGATAGCTGTAGGTGGGCATGTCGTCCATAAAAAGTTCCAAAGCCTCACCGCGCCGCTTGATGCAGATGTCGAATTCCGAATCGGCTTCCGTGAAGGCTTCCGCTTCCAGATAGGCTCGCCCAAGATCGAAATGGGCCATCCAAGTATTGGCCAGATTTCTGGCTTCGGTGAAGAGCTGGAGGGCCTGCCGGGGGTCGTGGCCCGCCATGGCGGCCTCGCCCAGAATCAATTTGGAGTAGGACTGAGGATCGGCCTGGATCTCGGAGCCGAGTTTGGCGGCCAAGTCCCGCGCCTTGGCGGTTTCACCCGCCTCCAGGAACACGCGAGCCGCCAGGAATCTGATTTTGGGGGCTGGGCTGCTGGCCAGGGCTTTCTGCGCGGCAGCAACCGCGGCGCGTTTCTCCCCCTTGAAAAGTTCCGCAGAGGCGAGCATGACAAAACTGTCCGCGGCGCGGTCAGGCTGTTTTGCGGCGAGGTCCGCGGCCGCGCCGGTTTCCAGGATTTGGCGCGCCTGGCTGAAGCGCCCTTCATAGAGGGCCAGATTGGCCAGGCCCGCAGCGGCGAGGGACGCGCCTCTCTCACCGAGCTTATGCAGTTCCTGATAAGTCTCGCTGGCTTGGGGCAACTGGCCTTGTCCCAGTTGCGCGTAGGCCTGAACGAGGTAGCCTTGTTCATAGGAAGGATTCAGTTTGCGTACTTCGCGCCCCTCGCGCTCGCAGGTCAGAAAGTCCGCCGTATAGCACGCGTAGAGCGAATAATTGATGCGCGCCAATAAATTCCCTGGCGCAAGATGTACGGCCTGCCGTGCGGCCTCCACCGCTTTGGGCATCTCGTGCGAACCGGCCAGGCAAGCCGTGAGATTATTCTGTCCCGTATTGTCCGCCGGGAACAGTTTCAACAGCTCGCTATATTCCTCGATGCATTTCCGCCAGTTCCCTGCTCTGGCGTAATACAGGCCCCGGGTGCGATAGCGTTCGCGCTCGGTCATGCGGTCCACATGCTGCATGGCCAGTTTCATATAATTGTCGGCATCCTGGAACTTGCCCAGATTGGCGGCCTGGCCGGCCATGCCCGCATAGGCACGCGCAAAATTTGGATCGAGTGCGACGGCTTTAGCGAAGGATTTGAGGGCGCCTTCAATATCGCCCGCGTTTTGCTGCTTCATCGCAACGTTATATTCGTGGACGACCTCCAGCGAGGCGGCGGTAAAAGCTCCCCCGGCGCGTTCGAGTTGCAGGGATTCCGGCGTGGAGTCGCCCAGGGCTTTGCGGATGGGAGCGGCGAGTTTGGGAACCGCGAGGAGAAGCGCGTCCTTGTTGTCGGCGGAGATCTCGGCAGAAGCGATGGTATTACCGCTGACGCCGTCGAGAGCCTCGACGGAAAGCTTGTAGCCATCGCCGCGGCGGCTGAGCGAGCCGGTGACAATGGCGCCGATGCCCTGGCTAACGGCAAGCAGCCGGGCCGACTGTTCATCGAGCGTTTCGCTGGGCTTGGGAAGCTGCAGCGCCAATTTGTGCGCTTTTCCGCGGTTGAAGGCGTTGACGAAGCTGGCGCCTTCGAGGGCCAAGTTAAACATCGGCTCCAGGGTATCGTCGAAGATGGGATCGCCGGTGTGGTTGGCAAAGTCCGCGACAAGAACACTGACGGCGGCGGGCGGGGCGGTCTGCTTTGCGGGGCCTTTGAAGCGAAAGACCACGGCGCCGGCGAGGAGCAGCACGGCCATGGCCGCGGCGAGCCATTTCCAATAGACAGGAGCGGGAGGAGGGGCGGACATAGGGCGGCCGCCGGTGGTTTTTCCGGTGGATTGCCAGGCTTCCAGGTCGTTGATGATTTGGCGGGCGGTCTGATAGCGATCCTTGGTTTCAATTTCGAGGCATTTTTGGACCACATCATTGAGGGGCTTGGGAATGGTGGCTTCCAGCTCGATCGGCGGGCGGGAGCGCTCCTGCGTGCGCTTCCAGAGGGTGGCCATGGTGGTGTCGGCCTGGAAGGGAGATTTTCCGGTGAGGAGTTCATAGAAGATGATGCCCAGGGCGAAGAGGTCGGAGCGGGCGTCGACATGCTGGCCGCGGGCCTGCTCGGGGGACATGTATTCGGGAGTGCCCATGAGCATGCCGGTCTGGGTCATGCCGGACATTTCCGTGGAACGGGCGATGCCGAAATCCATCACGTAGACGCGGTCTTGCGCGTCGAGCATGATGTTTTGCGGCTTCAGGTCGCGGTGGACGACGCCTTCGGTATGGGCGGAATCGAGAGCATGGCAGACCTGCAGCATGACGGCGACGGCTTCGCTGGGGGAGAATTTTCCTTTTTCACTTAGAGCGGAGCGCAGGTCGCGACCTTCCACGTACTCCATGGTGATGAATTTGAAGCCTTCGGCCTGGCCCAGATCGAAGATGCGCACGACATTGCGGTGAGTGACGGCACGGGCCAGGATCAGCTCCTGCTTGAAGCGGCGGAGAATTTCGGGATGGCTGGAATATTCGGGGCGGATGAGTTTGACGGCAACCATGCGGTCCAGCTCATTGTCACGGGCTTTATAGACAGCGCCCATGCCGCCCTGTCCGAGGAGCTGGAGAATTTCGTAGCGGCCAGCGAGAACCGTGCCGGAGGGGATGGGGCCGCGGTCGGCGAGCTGGTTGATGAGTGTGGTTCCGACGGGCGCGGTCCAAGCCTCGGAGACGCCAATGTTCGTTCCCGCCAGAGTGGCGTCCGATAGCGGAAAGATGGTGCCGCAACTCGAGCAGCGAACGGAACTTGGCGGATTATCCGCTTTGCAATGTGGGCATTGCATCACTCTTGCGATCCCCCGGCTGAAAGCCCGCCTATTATGTGACTTTAAAGTCCAAATTCCAAGAAAGAGTTGGCCTGCGGTGCATTATCGCGCAAAGAGGACTACAGGTAGGCGCGGAAGAAAAAGTAGATGGTCATGGCCAGGGCGGTGAGGATGACAACCAGGCGGACCCAGGACTGGGGCAATTGCTGGGCGTAGTGCGCGCTGGCGTAGCCGCCGACGATGGCGCCGGCGGTCATGACGATGCCCTGGGGCCAGTAAATGACGCCGGCGACGAGGAAAGTGAGCGTGGCCATGCCGTTGATCACGGAGCCGAGAATGGCTTTGAGGGCGTTCATGGCGTTGATGTCGGTCATGCCAATGGCCGCGAGCATGGCCAGAGTGAGAATGCCCATGCCCCCGCCAAAATAACCTCCATAGAGAGCCACAAGAAATTCGAATGCCGTGGCCCCCGCGATGGCGCCCCAGGAAGGTTCGCCGGAAACGGAGATGGCCAGGAGGCGGGTGAGGTGCTTGCCGAAGATGAAGAGGAGAGTGGCGCCCAGCATCATCCAGGGAATGGTGCGCAGAAAAGTGTGCGCGGGAGTGCGGATGAGGACGAAGGCCCCGATCAGGCCGCCGGCGACACTGACGACGAGCAAGGGGATCAGGAGGCGGCGGGAAATGTTCAGGTGCTTGCGGTAGGCGCGGGCGCTGGCGTTGACGCCGAGCCAGAGGGAGATGGTATTGGTGGCGTTGGCGGGGATGGGGGGAACGCCGACAAAGAGCAGCGCGGGGAAGGCGATAAAGCCGCCGCCGCCGGCGACGGCGTTGAGTGCGCCGCCAAGCATGCCCGCGACGAAGAGAATGATGCCCGTCAGCAACGGATTCATCGGCTGGGAGCTCTGGCTGGGATCATCATCTGCGAACAACTCTCCTCACGGCGCTTTTCCAGTTTACCTCAAGCCCGGGAGGTTGTGCTTGCGGCAGAAGGACATTTCTGAATCGATTTTGGATTCGTCGCGGTACGTCGCTTTGCGGCGCATGGTTTTGATCCCGGCGTCGGGCTGCGAGACCCGCTTGTCGTCCGCAACGTTTGATTTGAACCGTGTTGGCCGTTCGAGTCTTGCTGGCTGGCCTCAAAACGGGCGAAGAGACGGATTTGCTGTTTTCACCGCATTTTCTTACGCACAACCCAGGTGGACATCGCGCGCTGGTTTTGGACCACGGTAGTCTTCAGCGGGTCGGCCAGTTCGCCGCCCAGGCGTTCGGCGAGCGAGTTGAGCAGGGCTTCGTCCACCAGATAACGCTCGGCGCCATCCGGCGATTGGAAGCGGCGACCCTGGATGCGCTTGAATTGATTCTCCATGCCGATGGTGGAGGCCAGGCGGCAGAAGAAAAGGCCGCCGGGCTTCAGGACGCGCCAGGAACCCAGCAGCATGGCCTCGAATTGGGCTTCGTCGCGGGCAAGATGGAGGACGGTGTTGCTGATGACCACATCGGCGCAGGCATCGTCGAAGGACATCCGTTCGACGGGTTCGAGCCGGAAATTCGAGACCGGAAGCGCGGGCGCGAACTTTTGTGCGAAGGAGCGGACGCTCTCAATGGACTGCGCGTCGGAGTCCGCGGCGAACACTTCGTAGCCTTCCCGCAGGAAGTAGACGAGGTTGCGGCCGGAACCGCAGCCGGCATCGAGTATTTTCATTCCGGGGGAGATGCGGCCTTTGAGAAGCTGGTCGAAAAGATAAATGTCGATCTGGCCGAATTGTTCCTGGAGAGTGAGCGTGGGCATTTCCAATAACCTAGTCGGGCGGGGTGGTGGTGTCAAGCGCGAGAGATGCTGTGTTAGAGGCAGTGAAATTGGATTTTAGAGCAGCTGTGCGCGAAAGGAAACCGGCACATGAGTTGCATGGTAGGGGCGGTGGGGATTGAACCCACGACCTTCGGCTTAAAAGGCCGCTGCTCTACCACTGAGCTACGCCCCTGCAACGAGCAGTAAGCCATTCTAACGGATACGGCGGGGAGCCGCAAACCGGGGGCGCGGATATTGTTGAAGGCAAAAAGGATGAGGAAACCTTCCGGAGCGGGTGTACATCATACGAACGGGAGGGTTCCACGGGCAGGTGCGCCCGGGAACCGGATGTATACTGGGTTGGAAGAAGACTGCGGGGGTAGACCTATGAGTTTAATCCGGCGAAACATGGCGGGCTGGGCGCTGGCGGCGCTGGTGGCATGGCCGGTTTACGGCGTAACGCAAAGCGCGCAAGCGCAGGAGCCCGCGCCAACGGCACAGGCGACGAAGCAGGAGCAGACCGCGGCCAAGGCGCCGGATGCGCCGAAGACCGCGGATACGGCAAAACCTGCGGATGCCTCGGCAGCGCAGGCGGGTGCGAAGCAAGATGGGACTCAGGCGCAGGCTCCGGCGCAGCCGGGGGCCGGACAGCCTAACGGGACAACTGCGGGCCAAGCAAGCGGGACAACGGGAACGCAGGGAGCGAGTCAGACAACTACGCCCGCGCCGGCAGCGGCTGCCGCGCCAGCGCAACAGCCGGTGCCACAGCAGGAGCAGGTTCACCCGAAGAATTCCAAGGAAGATGTGGATGCGATTGGGAACCGGAACGTCGGCAAGGGCCTGAATTTCTATTCACTGGAGCGGGAAATCACCCTGGGAAAACAACTGGCGCAGCAGGTGGAGCGCTCGGCCAAGCTGGTGGACGATCCGATTGTGACCGAATACGTGAACCGGGTGGGGCAGAATCTGGTGCGGAATTCGGATGCGCGAGTTCCCTTCACCATCAAGGTGATTGACTCCGACGAAGTGAACGCGTTCGCGCTGCCGGGCGGATTTTTCTACGTGAACAGCGGATTGATTCTGCGGGCGCAGGAGGAGTCCGAACTGGCGGGGGTGATGGCGCACGAGATTTCGCACGTCACGGCGCGGCACGGAACCAAGCAGGACACCAAGGGGCAGATCTTCCAACTGGCGACCATCCCGCTGATTCTCCTGGGGCCTGGAGGATGGGCGGGCTACGGAATTTACCAGGGCATTAATTTGGCGGGCCCGCTCACTTTCATGATGTTCTCCCGCGACGCCGAACGGGAAGCCGATTTTCTGGGACTTCAGTACATGTACAAGGCCGGTTACGATCCCAATTCCTACGTCACATTTTTCGAGCGGATTCAGGCCGATGAACGGCGGCGTCCGGGAACGATTCCCAAGGCTTTTTCGAGCCATCCGCCGACGCCGGAGCGAATCGCCAACGCACAGAAAGAGATCGCGCGGATTCTGCCGGCACGAGACGAATACATCGTCACCACATCGGAGTTCGATCGGGTAAAGGCGCGGTTGCGGGGACTGACCTACGCGCGCAAAGCCAAGGACAACGATCCGAGCAAGCCGACGCTGCGCACCAAGACGGAGAAGCAGAAGGACAAGAAGACTCAGCCGGCGAACGGCACCGACCCGGCCAGCGATGACGACCGGCCCACATTGAAGCGGCGGCCGGACGATAAACCATAGAGTAACCGGCGGCGTAAGCGAATGGAGAGAATGGCAGAAAGGGCGCCCCTGGGCGCCTTTTCTGTTTTCGTTCAGTTCTTGTCGCCGAAGCCGTGCATCTGGCGGCAGAGGCGGCAATAGGTGGGCGGTTCGGAATTGTCCACGTTATGTTTTACGGGCGGGACCGTGAGCAGATAAGCGAAGATGGATTTCAGGTCGTCGTCGGTCATGTTGCGGAAATAGCTGAAGGGCATGAGGGGGTTCAGTTCGCGGACGCCGCCGGAGGCGTGGCCGGTGCGGATGGTTTTGATGAACATGGCATCGTCGTAGTGGGAGATGCCGGAAGGGTCGGAGGTGATGTTGGGAGTGACGACGTCGCCCCAGTCGCCCGTCAAACGCAGGCCGCCGCCAAACATGGTTCCGGGCACAAGGATGAGGTGTTCGTCGAATGTCGAGTGGCAGTCATAACAGGCCGCCAGGCGCACCAGATACCAGCCGCGGCGCAAGCGCGGCGATGAAGGATCGGGCTGGGGAGGGGCCAGCTCCGGGTGCATATTCACTTCGACCTTGAAGGGAAGATTGGTCTTGGGAAGAGGATTCATAACCGCGGGAACCGAGCGCAGGTAGACGATGATGGAAGCAACGTCTTCGTCGGCCATATCCTGAAAAGCCCAATAGGGCATGAAATCGAAGAGGGCGCGGCCATCGTGACCGATGCCGTGGCGAATGGCGCGCTCGAACTGGGCGTCGGTCCAGGAGCCCGCGCCGGTTTCTTTGTCGGGTGTGAGATTGGGGCAGACGAGGCCCGGAGGCAATGCCCTGCCATTCAGAGCTTCGTTCTTGGCTTCGTGGCCGGCCCCTTTCCGTCCTGGAACGGGCTGGCCGAAGCCATGGGCAAAATCCGTATCGGAGTGGCATCCAAAGCAATGGCCGGGGCCTTCCACAAGATAGTGGCCGCGTGCGAGGCGTTCCGGAGACGGCGCGGCGCGGAATTCCGCGGGCGGCATCGTGCTTTGAGGAGGATGAGGACCGGCCAAGGCGGACGCGAAGGCGATGAAAAGCAGAGAGATCGTGAGTGAAACAAAAGGCCCGAAGCGCATCGTGCATACCCCCAAGAAATGCGGTCAACCAGGGACCGGGCCGGAAAGCTCTCGCAGAGTATCAGATAACTGAATATCGAACAAGGAAATATAGAGAGAAAAGGAGAACGATCAGCTGCGGCGGGGTTCTTCGGTGAGGTGGGGAACGCCAATGCGGCGCATTTCCTCGGCGTAGTATTTGCGGAAGAGGACGTCCCACTCCTCGCTGCCTTCGAGGATTTCCTTTTTCTGGGAAGTGATCTTTTTGCGGACCTCGGCGTCGACTTTTTCCTCTTCGCGCATGAGGGCCTGGAGAATGGTGATGACCTGATT
>Ga0315281_10007077_pt1 | contig 15853 bp, 10 predicted proteins | sample YL17G07_0_MG_FD_204540 | JGI IMG/M metagenome (GOLD analysis project Ga0315281, IMG submission 204540) | Sediment microbial communities from Yellowstone Lake, YNP, Wyoming, USA - YL17G07_0 | ecosystem: Environmental > Aquatic > Freshwater > Lake > Sediment | place: USA: Wyoming | collected... | reverse complement strand
AAGACACTGCTCAGCCGGCTCAACAATCTCGCGGTGCTCGCGATCGACATGGGGGATTTCGCCGGAGCCCAGCGAATTCTCGACGAGTCGATTCCCGAGCTGACGCGGCGCGGCGTGGGGCAATCGCTTCTCTACGATCTGGCCACCGACGCCCACCTGGCGATGCTGCTCGGCGACCTGCCGCGCGCGACCGCACGACTCAAGGCGCTGTTCACGCCGGAAGGGATGTCTCATCCAACCCACGGCGCGGCGCTTCTCCTGTCGGCGGAGCTTTCTCTCCTCCAGGGCGATCGCGAGGACGCAACGGCTCGGCTCAAGGAATTCGCAGCTTCCGCGGCCGACCTTCGAGGCGATGAGCCGAGACAGCTGCTTCTCGTCCGGCTCGTGGGGCGCCCGGCTGACGGAGCGGAAGGGTCCGCGATTCCTGCGCCGCTCGCCAGAGAGCTTCAGATTGCCGGAGCCATACTGTCCGGCGGGGCCGACGCCGAAGCTCGCGGCGCCCACAATCGCGAAACGCCCCACCGGCTGCCGCTCCTGGCGCGTCTTCTCGTCGGCGCGCTCGGTGAAGAGAGGGTGGCCGAATGCGATCCGGCTCTGGTGCGAATCGCGCTCGATGCCGCGGTCCGCTCGAATGCCGAGGGGCACGTGCGATTTCTTCGGACGGTCGTTTCGAAATTCGGCGGGCAGGTGTTCTCGCGGAGTGCCGTTGCGGCTCTCCTGTCTCGTCCTTCCCTCCTGTTCGAGGCGGAAGGCGCGCAGATGCGGCGGAATGCCGGGCTGGGTTCCGGAGCGATCCGTTTTCGGTCGCCGGCCGGGCCGACCGTGACCTGCGGCCGCGCCGTCGACGGAATGGGATGGTCGCCGCTTCGAGAATCCGGGGAGTCGAAATGGGGCGTCGACGTCGAGCCGGCTTGTTCCCGGGAGCTCGACGGCGAATCGCGCGATCTTCTCCTTGCCCTCGCCGACCGCGCGATTGCGGAGGGAGCCTTGCCCGCACCTGCCGCCGAGATCGACGATCCCGAGGAATTGACGCGTTTCGCGGAGTGTCACGGAATCATCACGACCGGCGCGCCCATGGCCGACGCGCTGCGAAAGCTTCGAAAGCTCGCGGAATCCGATGTGTCGGTGTTTCTCAATGGAGAATCAGGAACCGGAAAGGAGCTTTTCGCGCGCGCGCTTCACGAAGCGGGGCGGCGGCGGCGCTTTCCCTTCGTTCCGTTCAACGTGGCCTCCATTCCGGAGAACCTCGCCGAGAGCGAGCTCTTTGGCGTGGCACGCGGAGCTTTCACCGGTGCGGACCGCGACCGCCCCGGCCTTTTCGAGGCGGCGCGAGGGGGAACCCTTTTCCTGGATGAAATCGCCGAAATGGCTGTCCCGCTGCAGGCGAAGCTTCTCCGGGCGCTCCAGGAAGGGGAGGTGCGAAGGGTCGGCGAGACGGCCTCCCGGAACGTCGATGTGCGAGTCGTCTCTGCCTCTCATGTTCCGCTTCGCGCCGCCGTGGAGGCGGGGCGCTTTCGTGAGGACCTCTTCTACAGGGTTTGCGTCGTCGAGCTGAAAATTCCGCCGCTTCGAGAGCGGGGAGAAGATTTGCCTGCGATCGTCGACCGCCTTTTCGAGAAAGTCGCGGCCGCGGCGTCCCGCCCGGGGTTGTCGCTGGCTCAGGATGCTCGGAAGATCCTGCTGGCCTATTCCTGGCCCGGAAACGTTCGCGAGCTCGAGAACGCTCTTCGTGGCGCGGTCGCGATGGTCGAGGGGAAGAGTGTTCACGCTTCGGATCTGCCGCGCGCTCTCCACGAAAGAGCTCCGGCCCGAAAAGGTACTGCCCCCCCCGGCGAGAGTTATCACGAGCGACTCGACGATCACCGCAAGGGGCAGATCGAAAAAGCGCTTCGGGCGAGCGCCGGCAACGTGGCCGGAGCTGCGAGGGCGCTGGGCCTCAGCCGGCAGGCGGTTCATTACGACATGAAGCGGCTGGGGATCGAAGCGGCCGGATTTCGGGCGAAACGCTGACATGGTTTCTCGAATCGAATGCCGCCTGGGGACTCGTCCTTGACTCTTCTTCTCCGCCGCCTCGCTCTGCTGCCGTTTCTCGCCCTCGCCGCCGCCTCTCTCGTTTTCCTCCTCGTGAATGCGATTCCGGGAGATCCCGCGGTGGTCCGTCTGGGAGAAAGTGCCGCGCCGGCCGACCTGGCCGTGCTGCGTCATTCGCTCGGTCTCGATCTCCCCCTCGCGTCACGGTACGCGAAGTTCGTCGGCGGGCTCGTGACCGGGGACTTCGGCTTTTCCTGGCACAGCCAGAGACCGAATCTCGATCTGATTCTCGAGCGGTTCCCCGCGACCGTGGAGCTGGCCGCGTGCGCTCTGGTGATGGCGCTGGCGTTGTCGTTTCCTGTGGCGCTCGGGGCTGCGGCGCGTCGGGGATCCCTGACGGATCGCCTGGTCCGAAGCGGCGCTTCGGGAGTGGCCGCGCTTCCTACGTATGCGCTCGGGCCGGTGCTCGTGCTGCTCTTCGCGGTGAACTTCGGGTGGTTTCCGGTGTCGGGACGGCGCGACCCCTTCTCCTGGCTGCTCCCGGCGCTGACGCTGGCGATTCCTCTTTCGGCGACGCTCGTCCGGCTGATCCGGGCGAATCTCGAAGACGAGCTCTTAGCCCCCTACCTCGCGGCAGCCCGGGCTCGCGGGCTTTCTCCCGCGCGCCTTCTGGCGAAGCACGCGCTCTCGAATGCGGCGTTACCGGTGGTGACGATGATCGGATTGCAGCTGGGCTCGCTGCTCACGGGCGCGCTCGTCACCGAAACACTCTTTGCCTGGCCCGGAATCGGAAGGCTGCTCATCGAGTCGATCCGGCGGCGAGACGATCCGCTGCTGGTCGCGACGGTCTTTTTCTTCGCCCTCGTTTATCTCGTGGTCAACCTCGGGGTCGATCTGCTCTACGGAATGCTCGATCCGCGGGTTCGAATGGAAGACTCGCGATGACGCGATCGAAGAGCGAGATTCTCGCGGGCGGAGGGATCGTGATCGTGCTGGCGGCGGCCTCGATTCTGGCGCCGGTTCTCGCGGCCCACGACCCGGTGGCGTTGTCGCTCGGCGAGAGGCTCGCGTCCCCGGGAGGCGGGCACCCCTTCGGAACCGATGAGCTCGGGCGCGATGTTCTCGCGCGGATTCTGTTCGGAGCGCGGAGCTCGCTTCTCGTCGCGAGCGCGGCGGCTTTGCTCTCGACCTCCATCGGACTCGCCGTCGCAGCGGTCGCGGCGAACGCGGGAAAGCTCGTGGAGTCCGTGATTTTTCGTCTTGCCGACGTGCTTCTCGCGTTTCCGGGGGCTCTCCTCGCGGTCGCGCTCGCCGCTCTTCTGGGTCCGGGCCGCGGAAAGCTGGTGGTCGCGCTGGCGGCCACCGGTTGGATCGGTGTGGCGCGGCTGTCCCGATCTCAGATCATGAAATGGCGAAACGAACCGTTCGTTGCGGCCGCGGAGTCGGCGGGGGCGACGAAGGGGAGAATTTTTTTCCGCCATCTTCTTCCGCAGCTCGTTCCGCTGGTCGTGATCACGGGCACGCTTCAGCTCTCCGGTTTCGTCCTTTCGGAAGGCGCGCTGTCGTTTCTCGGACTGGGCATTCCTCCCCCCGATCCTTCCTGGGGCGGCATGATCGACGCGGCCCGCGGGCATCTGCTCGATGCCCCCTACCTGACGATGTTTCCCGCCGGCGCTCTCGTTCTGACGATGATCGGGCTGGCGCTTCTGGGCGACGGGCTCGTTTCGCGGTGGGGTGGAGAACGTTAGCCGAGCCGGCCGGCGGGCGGCGACGATTCATTCCCGGGGACCTGAGACGAGAGTTGTCATCGAACGAAGGCTGTGTTTCCCTTGAGGCTGATGAAAGCCGCCGTACTTCATTCCCCCCGTGATCTGCGTCTCGAAGAGATTCCGTTTCCCGTTGCGGGACCGGGAGAAGTGGTCGTGCGTGTCGAGGCGGCGCTGATGTGCGGAACGGATCTCAAGACCTGGAGGCGCGGCCATCCGTTTCTGCCGCTGCCGGCGGTGATCGGACACGAGCTGGCGGGGAGGGTTGAATCCATCGGCGACGGGGTCACCGGTTTTCGAACCGGCGACCGTGTGGTGCCGGCGGTTTCGGGTCCCTGCGGGGAATGCACTTTCTGCAGTCGCGGGAAAGAAAATCTTTGCGGGACGGCGATGGAGCCGGGGGAGAAGACGTGGGGAGCTTTCGCCGAAGCGGTGGTCGTGCCGGCCCGCGTCGTGCGATCGAATCTCTACGCGATTCCCGATTCTCTCCCCAGCGAGGTGGCGGCGCTTCTCGATCCTCTCGCGTCGGTGGTGCACGCGTGGAAGCGGCTTCCCGACCCCCGAGGGAAGTGTGTCCTGATCCTGGGAGCGGGACCGCTGGCGTTTCTCCATCTCCTCGTTGCGAAGAAGCAGGGAGCGGGAAGAGTCGTGGTCGTCGGGCGGCGCAGCTCACGTCTCGAAAAAGCAAAGGAGCTGGGCGCCGACGAGGTTCTCGACACCTCGATCGAATCTCTCGACGAAAACGCTCTCGACAGAATGACCCAGGGATCGGGGGCCGAAATCGTCGTCGAGTGCGCAGGAACGCCGGAAGCGTGGGAGGAGGCCTCCGGGCTCGCGGCCCCCGGCGCGACGGTCTGTTTGTTCGGCGGATGCGCCGCCGGATCGCGCGCATCTTTCGATACGGGCCGGATTCATTACCAGGAGATTTCCCTCGTAGGCTCTTTTCATTACACGCCTGCCGACGCGAAGCAGGCTTTCGATCTGATCATCGAAGGAAAACTGGCGTTCGCCGGGATTCTTTCCGGCCGGTTTCCGCTCGACCGGATTCAGGATGTTTTCGATCTGCACGAGCGCGGCGAAGGAATGAAGGAGATCATCGTTCCGTGAGAGCCGCGCGAATCTACGGTTTCGGCGACGTTCGGATCGAGGAGATGCCCGACCCCTTTCCCGGCCCCGGGGAAGTCGTCGTTCGCGTGCGGGCGTGCGGGATCTGCACGTCGGACACTCTTCGCTGGTACATCGAAAAGAAAACCGCCTCGGGTCCCATCGTGCTCGGCCACGAGCCGGCGGGCGAAGTGGCGGCGCTCGGCTCGGGCGTCACGAATTACCGCGTCGGCGATCCCATCTTTCTCCATCACCATGCCCCGTGCGGCTGCTGCCGCCGATGCCTGCGGGGCGATTACGTTCACTGCCCCACCTGGCGGCGCTCCGGAATCGATCCGGGCGGTTGCGCCGAGCTGGTTCGCGTGACGGCCGAGAGTGTTGCCGGCGATTCGTTCGCCCTTCCGGCAGGAATGACTCCCGAACGCGCCGCCCTCATCGAGCCGCTCGCCTGTTCGGTCAAAGCGCTTCGGCGCGGGAAAATGAAAGAGGGCTCGCATCTTTTCATTCTCGGCCTGGGTGTCATGGGTTCGATGGAGGTCCTGTTGGGTCGCGCGCTGGGAGCTGAAAAGATTTTTGGCGCCGATTTTCATCCGTGGCGGCGGGCGAAAGGGCTCGAGCTCGGATGCGACGCCGTTTTCGATCCCGCCTCCGGGGAGCTCGGCGAGCAGCTTCGCGACGCGAATGAGGGGGAAGGAGCGGACCTCGTGGTCGTTCATCCGACGTCGGGCGAGGCGCTCGAGGCGGGCATCGACTGCGCTGCGGCCGGAGGAACGGTCGTCATCTACTCGCCCTGCGCTCCGGAGCTCAGTCTTCCCATCAATCCTCACGACCTCTACTTCGACGAGGTCTCGCTGGTTCCCTCGTACAGCTGCGGCCCCGACGACACGCGGGCGGCGAGCCGCCTGATCGCTTCGGGAAAATTCGATACGACGAAAGTCGTGACCCATGTGCTCCCGCTCGAAGAAGCGCAGCGCGCTTTCGATCTGACCGCCGCGGCGGGGGAGAGCTTGAAAGTGCTGGTCCGGCTCGGTCCACCCGAGGGCGCCCTGCGGTAGGATCCATCCCGATGCGCCCTCACGGTCTTGGAGTCCACGTCAGCGTCGCCGGCGGTATGGCGACGGCGATCGATCGCGCCGAAGCGCTCGACCTGGCTTCGATCCAGGTTTTCACGCGCAACGCGAATCAGTGGAAAGCGAAGCCGCTCGACCCGGCGGACGCGGCCGCCTTTCGCGACGGGGCGAAGCGAACCGGCGTTCGCACCGCGATGGCGCACAATTCGTTTTGTGTGGCAACGTGCGAAGTTCCCGCCTCTGACTCGCAATAGCCCCTTTCCCATTGTCCGAATGCTTTTCGGTGCGCGGCTTGCACATCCGCCGTTTCCACGTGGGTGTGGATGGTCGTCGCGAAGAGCCGCCCGTCGGCGAGAAGGGCCAGAACGTTGACGGGGCGGCGAAAGTCTTTCTGGGGACACCGCCGGCAACCTCCTCACCTTCCGCAGAACCCTTCCCAGCATTCCTCCGTGATTGCACGTACCTCGAGCCGACGACAATGGCGACTGGTTACGGCCCAGAGTCACATACTGGCGGCAGAATCCCGATGGAGATCGCGGGGCAGCAATCGAGGCCACTCAAAAGGTCGAGGCGGACCTGTAGGTGGGTGGGGGCGCTGTCCATTGAGGGGAGGCGCACGGTGACGGCGCCGTCAGAGGCATCAAGGGAGAACGCGCGCTGGTCGGTAACGGTGAACGGTTGATTGTCGGACGTCCGCCAGAAGAGGCTTCCCGCGATTCGCCCGCCCGCCGGACACCGGCCGCAATCAAAGCGGATCCAGAAGGCCGAAGCATTGCGCGCGATGCCGACCAGTGGACTTACGACGCGCGCGATCGAAGCTCCTCGGCGCTCGACGACAAAGCCGTCGGTCGCCGGCGCGTCCGGCCACGCGATCATCGGTGTTGGCGGGGCCGTCTGTAGCGCCATCTCGCAGGCGGTCCAGTCCCTGGGGCGCCCGTCGCGCGTCGTGCCGACGACGAAGAGGTCCGCGCCTAGCCGCCTCGCTGCGCCAGCGCCGAATCGGGCAGCGGTGCCGACCGTCCATGCGACATCCTGGCGCAGGCCGGTGCGCTTTGTCGCTGGTGTCAGACCGTTGCGGAAGAGGTAGGCGCCCTCGAGCGTGTCGTGGACGTCGACCAGGACCGTCGCGCCGGTCGGGAACTGATGTTCGAACGTTCGTAGCGCCTCGAGCGTGTGGTCGCGCTCCCTGGCAGCGCGCGTCCACGAGCGCCCATTCGCAATGGCGACGCTGCTCCAAAGCAGCACGAGCCCGGCGGCCAGGCCGCATGCGACCTTACCCGGCGGGCGAATTACGAGACCGAGCGCGACGAAACATACGGCGACCGGAAAGTAGAGCAGCCGCGTGCCTTCGTGGTCCGCCTCGATCCGGAAGAGCGGCGCGGCCGGCAGGAGTGCGACCACGAGCACGAGGAGCGGGAGTGTGTTGGCTGTCGAGCGGGCGCGATTGCGAAGCGCGACGCCCAGGCCGCCGAGCAAGATGAGGGAGACGATGCCGAGCGCAGGCGCGAGTGCATCCGCACGCTTCAGCGGCACGAGGACGCGGAATGGGAGCTGCAGACACACTGCGCGGGCGAACGCGAGCGGGCTGAACGACTGCGCGATCGAGTGCCCTGCCGGATCGAGGTAGCCCCCGATCCCGCCGAAGAGCGAGAGCCGCACTGCGAGGTAGACCGCGGCGACGACGGAGAGGAGCGCCACCGTCCGGCGCAGGCGAGCGGCCGGGAACAGCAGCAACACGACGAGAGGTAGGAGCAGGACGCTCTCCTTCGAGAGGAGGGCGAGGCCGAAGAAGATGGCGGCGGAAGTATCGCGCCTCCAGCTTTGCTCCTCCTCCCGCCGGATCACGTTGAGGGCGAGGAGCGCGAACAGCGCGGCCCACAGATCGAAACTGCCGGATAGCCAGATCACCGATTCTGTCAGGAGTGGAAACACGGCGAATAGGCTCGTGGAGAGCGCCGCGGTGCTGAGCGAGCGCGTCCCTCGAAGCACGATCCGCCCGACGAGAATGGCGTTCGCGCAATGAAGGAGCACCGAGAACGCGTGGAGGCTGCCGGCTCCCGCCGGGAGGTTCGAGAGCGTCCACGCGAGCGCGGGGAGAGGCCGGATCATCCGCGGGTACGAATCGACGGTGACGCGGCGCAGCAACGCGCCGAGCCCGCCTCCGAGCCAGTCGAGGTAGAGGAAGTCGTCGGACAGGTAGCCGTCGACGACATGCGTCGCGTACGCGACCCCGGTCAACACGACCGAGAGGCCGGCGAGCGCCAAAGTGCCGAAACGAATCGTACGGTCTCGCGCTAGCACGAGTGCGGTTTCGCGTTCAATCATGGGTGTTTCGATGCCTCACGGCACGTGACACTGCGTCGCCGTCGTTAGACGCGCCAGCTGCTGAATCTCCTCGGGGAAGACGATGACGTGGAAAATTGTGTCCGACGGCCGCACCAGCGGCGTGGGAATCACGCCCTGCGTCGGCGCCGTCGTCCCCTGACCGCAGCAGGTGTAGAGATTGGCCCAGAGTTTGTGCGAGACATTGGATGACGTCACCGGGCAACAGATCGCGGTCGTGATGCCGGACCAGTCGGACACTTGCTGCAAACTGTCGATCGACGAGGCCGGGACCGTCGACGTCGGCGTTGCGATGGAGACGGACGACTCTGGGTTCGCGGCGTTGATGTAACCGAACTCGAGCGGGTACACCGTGGTCGTGTCTTGAAAGTGGGCGATCATGAGTTGGAGCGGCACGCTCGGGTAGCCGGTCGTCGGCGTCCCGCCGGTCCACTTGATGTAGTCGTGGAGCAGTCCGTGCGTGTAGTAGCGCGGGAAGCCGCTCGGCCAGGTGCCGTACTGCGCGGTCGGATTGGGATTCGTCCAATTCAGGACGGCGAGCTCCGTCCACCAGAAGAAGTCGTAGTAGCTGGCACATCCTGGCTCCCAGCAGGGGTGAAACATTGGATTCGGACCGATTGCTCCGTCCCACCACTGACGCGCATCCTGGCTAAATGCATGATCTCCCAGCCTCGTCGTCTTCGCCGTGATGAGCTGGTCGTGGAGGCCGACGGCCATGATTCTGGCCGGGCCAATCGTGGACGTTGCGCCTTGGAGGTTACGCGCCCAAAGGCTCACCTTGAACACCGTCCCCGCCGCCCCGGCCGTCACGCCTTTCCAGAGATCGAAGAAGTGCCGTCCGTCTTGCTTCAGAATTTCGAACGGGCCGGTCGACAGGTTCATCGGTGTATGGACCGAGAAGGTGTCCATGTCCGTATTCGTCCCGCCCGTCACGTTCGTGAGCTGAAATTTGAATTCGTTCGTCGTCGCGGGGTCCGATGGGTTTTGCCACTGCGCGTAGGCTTGCGCGTACACGTTGACCGTCTGCAGTGCGGGAACCGTGAAGGTCGACGTTTCGATCAGCTTCGTCCACGTGCCGGCAAATGCTCCGACGGCCGCGTTTCCGGCGTTGCCGGCCGGGTTCTGTTCCGGCGCGGGGGGAAACGTCACGTCGGTGTTCGGAATCCCGACCGTATGCAGGAGGACGTGCCCCAGGACGACGGGGCCGGTGCCGGCTTCCGTTCTCCCTTCGAGCGTGACATCCCATTCACCGTAGTGGGGCCAAGCCATCGTGAACTCGCCGAACGAGAATGCCTCGGGCGGGTACTCCCGGTTGACCGCACCGGTCGAGAAGGTCGGCGAGAGGTAGGAGGGGGTCTTTCGATTGAACTGGTTCACGGTGCAGCCGTCATAACAGCTCTTGGTGGAATCGTGCCCCGGATGCACCGGCGACCATCGAATGCGAAACGTGCAGAGCGTGTTCGGTGGCCCCTCGTACCAGCGGATGAGGGCGCGAATGATGAACGTGCGCGTCAGCGGGGTGCCGAACCCATCGGTGTCGTTCGGAATGCGGATGTGACTGGTCGCGATTTTGCGAAAGTCCGTGTTGACGAGGGTGGGCAGGCCCGTGGGCGGGTTACTGCACTGGTGCGTGTACGAAATGATCGTCTCGTCGAAGGGGTACGTCTGCTCGTAGGCGCGTGAGTTGCGATCCTGGACGCGGTAGAAGTAGAGCGTGCTGCCCGCGGGTGGGCCGGGGGCGTTCGAGTCGGTGAGTGTCAGGACGGTGTACAGATCCTTCTCGGGCTTCGTCGCGTCGGGCAGGAAGCGGTTCTGAACCGGTTCAAACTTCGGATCGAGACTCCGCGTGATGAAGTATTCGGCCGAGATGCCGCCGGACCAGGTGAGGAGCGGGTTTGTCGTCGCGCCGCTCTTCGTGACCCGAAGGTCGACGCTATCCGGGCAGCAGGAGTTTTGGGACTGCGCGCGGGCGAATCGCGGTGCAAAGACGAGGATCACCGCTCCAGCCATGGAGAGTGCGAGTTTCGTTCGACATCGCATGAAATCCTCCTCTTCACGTGCGTGTCGCTCGGGATCGACCGCGCGTTCTACAATATCCCAGCCCGCCACTTGGCGGCGATCTCGACGCGCTCCCGATCGTCGACCTCGCCCCACACTTCGCGAAACACCGCCAGCGCTGCGAGACACGAGAGACACCCGACGGCGTGACCGATCACACTGGCTCGCCGGGACGCGGGCACCGAACCGACGATCACCACAAGGAACTGTTGATCCGCGGGCGGGACGCGCTCGGGTTCGTCGAGCCACGCGCCAATCAGTGTCGAGATGCTCGAATGACGAGAAGCCTCGGGCGTGGTCTCTCCATCGACGAAGCCCCTTGTGAGCTGCGTGTGCATCGGACCGTCCACGGTGATGTCTCGCCCCCTGCCGATCGGCTGGATCGACGCACGGATCATATCTAAAGTTGGCATACGGGATACGGGCGTCTACGGTCGCGCCGATGGATCACATCGACCGATCAGCCTCCGAGCGGGAGCGGGCACGCCTACGCCCCGAGCGAGAGCGGCTGTGCCGGCTGCTACGCGTGCTCCGAGCCGAGGCGGGGCTTGACCAGCTGGACGTTGCAAGACACCTAGGGAGGCACCAGTCGTTCGTGAGTCGCTACGAGACGGGCGAGCGGAAGCTCGACCTCGTCGAACTGGGCCTGGTAACCAAGGCGCTCGGTGCGACACTCGCGGATCTCATTCGCAGATTCGAGGGGAAGCGAGCGCCGCATCGGAGATCATGACGGGCCGCGCCGAGCGATCGTTTTCTACCGCATCCCGGCCACCGATTCCGAACGAAGGCGGCCCCTCTTCCGGTCTCATCGGGGTCGGTGGCCGGCGTCGATCGGGAAGAATCAGCAAGGCCGGCTAGCGGCTCTTTTTCCGCCCCTGCGGTAGGATCCCCCTCGATGCGCCCTCACGGTCTCGGAGTCCACGTCAGCGTCGCCGGCGGTATGGCGACGGCGATCGATCGCGCCGAAGCGCTCGATCTCGCTTCGATTCAGGTCTTCACTCGAAACGCGAATCAATGGAAAGCCAGGCCGCTCGACCCGGCGGACGCGGCCGCCTTTCGTGACGGCGCAAAGCGAACCGGGGTTCGCACTGCGATGGCGCACAATTCGTATCTCGTGAATCTCGCAGCAACCGATCCGGAGCTTCGGCAGAAGTCGTGGGACGCGATGAGGGACGAGATGGAGCGGGCGGAATCGCTCGGCATCGAGTACCTCGTGATGCATCCGGGGGCGCACTGCGGGCTCGGCGAGGACGAGGGGATTCGCCTCATCGCCGAAGGGATCGACCGGCTCCATCGGGCCTGCCCGGGATACCGTCTGAAGATCGCGCTCGAAAACGCGGCGGGTCAGGGGACGTGCATCGGGCACCGCTTCGAGCATCTTCGGGCGATCCTGGATGCGGTCGACGAAAAGAAGCGGCTGGTCGTCTGTTTCGACACCTGTCATGCCTTCGCCGCCGGATACGACATTCGCACGCGGGACGGCTTCGGAAAAGTGATGGACGAATTCGACCGGATCATCGGGGTCGAACGCCTCGCCTGTTTCCATCTGAACGATTCGAAGAAGGGGCTCGGCTGCCGCGTCGACCGGCACGAGCACATCGGAAAAGGGGAGCTGGGCACCGGCGCGTTTTCCGCTCTTCTCAACGACCCGCGGTTTCGGGAACACCCGAAGGTGCTCGAGACGCCTCAAGGGGGCGGAAGCCCGGAGGACGGGAAGAACCTCGAGGCTCTCGAGCGTCTCATCGAACGCTCTCTTCCCGCGCCGCGCGGCGCGAACCCGAAAACGTCGAAGACGCCGGCAGCGCCCGCTCCCGCGAAAAGTTCGCCCGCCCCCCGGCGTGCGGTCGCTCGAAAAAAACGCTGACTCGGGAATCGCCCGCTTCGAGGGCTCGTCGGAGCGCCGGTTTTCCGGCGCCGTTCGGAGGGCTTGGCGACCCGCCCCGCCGCCCATATGCTTCCTCGTCGAGGGAGAAACTCATGCAAATGCGAAGGGTCCGGATATTTCCATGGGTTCTGGCCGCGGCGGTCTGGGCTTCGGTTCTGATCGCCGGCCCGTCGCCGGCGGTTACAGATGGCGGGGCCGACGAATCGAAGATCGCGGCCTTGAAAAAAGAGAAGCCCGATGCCGCGGCCGATGTGAACGTCCCGAGAAGCGACAGCCGGAAAGTCTCGTTCGAAACCACCGAAGGGACCTGGATGTCGCTCGACGTTTCTCCCGACGGCAGGACGATTTGTTTCGACTTGTTAGGCGACATCTACCAGATGCCGATCGGCGGGGGCGAAGCGCGGGCTGTGACCCGGGGTCCAGCCTGGGACATGCATCCTCGTTATTCTCCCGACGGGAAGACCATTGCCTTCACCAGCGACCGGGGCGGCATGGAGAACCTCTGGCTCATGGACGCGGACGGCGCCAATCCCCGCGCCCTGACGGAGGAAAAGAACGCCTATGTCCGGAGCGCGGCCTGGACGCCCGACGGAAATTTTCTCGTTGCCAGGAAGGAAGACGCGAAGAGGGGCGGAATTCCACCGGTCGAGCTGTGGATGTTCCATCGCCACGGCGGCGGCGGAATCAAAGTCACGAGCTCCGACGAAATCAACAGCGCCGCCGGGCCCGTCGTCTCGCCGGACGGGAAGTACATTTATTTTTCGACGCGGGAAAAGCACTTCAACTACACGCCCGATTTGTCCCATGGGCTGTGGCAGATCTGGCGTCTTGACCGGGAGACCGGCGAGAAAATCCCGCTCACCGGCGGGGTCGGCGGCGGCGCGCGTCCGGCGATTTCTCCGAACGGCAAGACGCTCGTCTACGTGAGCCGGCGCGACGCCGAGTCGATACTCGTGGCTCGGGATCTGGCCTCCGGCGCGCAGGCGACTCTGGCGGCGGGTGTCACCCGCGATGAACAGGAAGGGTTCACGGCCACCGATCTCTGGCCCGCGTATGCGTTCACACCGGACGGAAAATCCCTCGTTTTCTCGGACCATGGAAAGATCGTTCGGCTCGATCTCGCCTCCCGCAGGATCGCGCAGATCCCGTTTAAGGTGAAAGTCGAGCTCTCCGTCGCGCCGCGAGTGGCTTTTCAGGACCGTATCGACGAGGGGCCGGTTCGGGCGCGGATCCTCCGGTGGCCGGGCGAAACCGGGAACGGCCGCCGAATCGCTTTCGAGGCGCTGGGCCGAATCTGGATTCAGGAGGTTCGGAACGGAAAAGCGGATGGTCCCGCGCACCGGCTGACGGTGGATTTCCCGACTCTTCCCCCGCGCGAATACGCTCCCCGGTTTTCACCGGACGGGAAATGGATCGCCTTCGTGAGTTGGAGTGACGCCGGAGGAGGACATCTCTGGAAAGCAGGAACGAGCGGAGGGGGAGTTGCAGCTGCTCCCGTCCGGCTCACGAGGTCGCCGGGTCATTACTCCAATCCCTCCTGGTCGCCCGACGGGAAAAAGCTGGCTTTCATCCGTGGATCGGGACTCGAGTTCCGCGGCCGGCAGCCCGAAGAAGAGGAAGCGTTCGAAATCCAGTGGGTCGACTCGACGGGAGGTGAAAGCCACGACGTCACGAGCGTCAAGCTCGCCAATGCGATGAAGTTTCATCCTCAGGCTTTCTGGAACCGCGACGGGTCGCGGATCTTTTATCGTTTTCCCATCGAGCCGGCGAAACCGACCGACGATCCGAAGAACGATCTGGTTTCCGTTCGGTTGGACGGTACCGATCGAAAAGCCCATCTTCGATTTCCGCCCGTCGACGATCTCGTTCCATCGCCGGATGGAGAGTGGGTGGCCTTTTCCTCGCGAGACAACGTCTACGTCGCAGCTCTCCCCTCGATTCAGCTCAAGGAAACACCGGAAGTTTCTTTGAAGGAAGGGGCGGTTCCTGTCTGGCGGCTCTCGGAAGACGCGGGGGGGTACGTCGGATGGGATGGAAACATCATGACGTGGGCGCTGGGAAACGAGTTCCATCGGCTCCCGGTCGCCGACGCGATCCGTTTCGTCGAAGAGGAAAAACGGAAAGCCGACGCGAAGAAAAAGAAAGAAGGGGAAGACAAGAAGGAGGAGAAGGGAGACAAGGACAAGGAAAAGGACAAGCCCGACGTTTCCGTTCCGAAGTCGGAGACGATCGAGTTGCAGCTGACCGCCGTTCGCCCGAAGCCCGCGGGGTCGGTCGTTTTCGAAAACGCCCGCGTGATTTCGATGAAGGGGGATGAAATTCTCGGTGAAGCCGATCTCGTCGTGACGGGAAATCGAATCGCCGCCGTCGGCGCGCACGGGAAAGTGGCGATCCCCTCCGGCGCAAACCGGATCGCTGCTGCCGGCAAGACGATCATTCCGGGGCTCATCGACACTCATGCTCACCTGCACTATTCCGGGTTCGAGCTGTTTCCCGAAACGAAATGGGAATACGTCGCAAATCTCGCCTATGGCGTCACGACGGTTTACGACCCGTCGGCCCCCTCGCTCGACGTTTTCGCTCAGGCCGAGATGGTGGAAGCGGGGAAGATGCTCGGGCCGAGGGTGTTCTCGTCGGGGGACGTTCTCTATGGCGGGCAACAGGAAGATGTCTTCGCCGAAGTGAACGATCAGGAGGGCGCGAGGCGGCAGGTTCGCCGAATGAAGGCGTACGGCGCCCGGATGATCAAGGTCTACCAGCAACCAAGGCGCGATCAGCGTCTCTGGTTCGCCGAGGCTTGCCGGGAGATGCACATGCTCCTGACGGCCGAGGGCGCCGGCGAATACCACACCGATCTCACGATGGCCTTCGACGGATTCACGGCTTTCGAACATTCGCTGCCGTTCGATCTTCACCGCGACGCCATCGAGTTGCTCGCGAAATCGGGCACCTATTACACGCCGACGCTCCTCGTTTCCTACGGCGGGCCCTGGGGGGAGCTCTACTACTGGCAAACCCGGAATCCGCACGGCGATCCGAAGCTCAATCGATTCGTCCCTCACTTTTCCATCGACACCCTGGCCCGGCGCCACCCCTGGATCTCTCCGGATGAATACCATTTCCCGACGGTGGCTCGCGGCGCGGCGGAAGTGGTGCGCGCCGGCGGCAACGTTTCGCTGGGCGCTCACGGCCAGCTGCAGGGCCTCGGTCCCCATTGGGAAATCTGGGCAATGGCCGGCGAAGGGAGCGGGAATCCGGCGGGTTCCGGAAAAGGGGGAATGACTGCCATGGAAGCCATTCGCGCCTCGACGATCGCCGCCGCCGACAAGATCGGGCTCGCGCAGGATCTCGGTTCGCTCGAGCCCGGAAAGCTCGCGGATTTCGTCGTGCTCGACGCGGATCCGCTCGCCGACATTCACAACACCACGAACATCCGCTGGGTCGTCAAGAACGGCGCGGTTTATGAAGCCGAAACGATGAACGAGGTCTGGCCCGGGAAAAAAAACCTGCCGCAGTTCTTCTGGCAAAACCCGGAAAGAAGCTTTCTGGGTGAAGGGCCGATTCCTTGACGGATCGCTACCAGGCCCTTCGGGGCG
>Ga0315281_10007076_pt1 | contig 15853 bp, 6 predicted proteins | sample YL17G07_0_MG_FD_204540 | JGI IMG/M metagenome (GOLD analysis project Ga0315281, IMG submission 204540) | Sediment microbial communities from Yellowstone Lake, YNP, Wyoming, USA - YL17G07_0 | ecosystem: Environmental > Aquatic > Freshwater > Lake > Sediment | place: USA: Wyoming | collected... | reverse complement strand
CGCGGTCTACGTCCTGTGGCTTCGGGAAATGAAGCGGTATGTCCGCGCCAAGTCCCGGATCATCGGTTCCCTGGCCATGCCCGTGTTCTTCCTGGCTTTTCTCGGCCTGGGCTTCCGCCGCATGCAGATCCCGGGAATGGGAGAGGGCACCGGCTATATCGGCTTCCTGGCCCCCGGCATCATCGGGATGACCCTGCTCTTTTCCGCCTCCATGCAGGGCATGTCCCTCCTCTGGGACAAGGAATTCGGCTTCCTCAAGGAGATCATGGTCGCCCCGGTCAGCCGCGTGTCCCTCGTCCTCGGCCGCATCGCCGGAGGGACGACCACGTCCATGATCCAGGGTCTCCTGATCTTCGGGGCCTCGCTCGCCCTCGGATTCCGCCTGCCCGGGGCCGGGGCATTGGCCTTCGGCTTCGTCTTCATGCTGCTCATTGCCTTCACCTTCATCGGCCTGGGCCTCATCTTCGCCTCGCGGATGAAGGACATGCAGGGCTTCGGCATCATCATGAACTTCATCATCTTTCCCTTTTTCTTCCTCTCGGGGGCGCTCACACCCCTCGAGAATTTCCCCTGGTTCATCCGTGCCCTTTCCTATGCCGATCCGTTGACCTATGGGGTCGACGGTCTGCGGGCGGTCTTGATCGGGCGATCGTCGCTGCCCGTGCTCGTCGACCTGGCCGTCATGATCGGCTTCGCCCTGATCATGCTGTTCTTGGGGGCCTATTTCTTCGAGAAGAGCGAAGGCGTATAGAGACGCCCATCCGCGGTTTCTTGACAACGGTTCGTTGGCGAGACTATTATTCCGACTTCTTATTCTGATTCTCGGGAAGGATGGACCATGAGAAAACGCGCGCTTCTATTCGGCATCGCCGTTATCGTTCTGGTAACGGTTGCGGCCAGCGTCCAAACGCCCGCCCGTCCGGCGGACGACCCCGTCGTCGGGAAGATCATCGAGCTGGGCACGGCCGACAACCGGGTCATGCTCTGGAACGACTACGCCAGCAACAGGTTCGGCGGCCGCGAGTCGGGCACGAACGCCTATAACGACGCCGCCGCCTGGGCGGTCTGGCAGTTCAAGCAGTGGGGGCTCGAGGCCGAGCTCGACGAAGCCGGGGAAGTTCCGGTCGGTTTCAACCGCGGCCCCTGGTTCGGCAAAATGGCCGTGCCCGCCGAGAAGACGCTCTTTTTCGGGACCCCGAGCTTCACCGCGGGGACGAAGGGCCTCCAGAGGGGACCGGTCGCCATGCTGAAGACCGACCCGTTCTCGATCCCGGGACGCAACGCCACTCCGGAGAATGTCGAAAAGAAGCGCCTGGCCGTCGAAGCGGCGCTCGCCGAAGTCCGGGCGAACCCGGCCGCGTTCAAGGGCGCCTGGGTCCTCATCCCCGGGGAAAGCACGGGTTTCGCGCGCGACGGACGACGCGGCACTCCGGAATACTCCGACGCGAAGCTGATCCCCCCGCTCACCGCGGCGCTCGTCGAGGCCGGGGCTCTCGGCACAATCCAGTTGTCCAAGGCCGAGCCGTTCAGGATCCTGGACGGATACGTCGAATCGTGGGACAAGCTGCCGGTCCTGCCCGACATCAAGCTGGCCGAGGGCCAATATAACGAGATCAAGGGCCTGGTCGAGAAGGGCGAGCGGGTCGAGCTCGAGTTCGACATCCGGAACTGGTTCAAGATGGGACCGGTCAAATACCATAACGTGGTCGCCACCCTCCGCGGGACGGAATTCCCCGACGAATACGTCGTCGTCGGCGGCCATTTCGACTGCTTCAGCGCCGCGACCGGCGCCGTCGACGACGGGTCGGGTTTCGCCCCGGCCATGGAAGCCATCCGGCTGATCCAGGCGGCCGGCGGCCGGCCCAAGCGGTCGATCGTCGTCATCCTTTTCGCGGCCGAAGAGATCGGCCTGGTCGGCTCGCAGGCCTGGCTTAAGAAACGCCCCGAGATCCCTTCCCGGATCACGATGATGATCAACCGGGACGGCAGCCCGAGCGCCATCACCGGCGCGGTGGTCCCCGAAACCTGGCTGGCCGATTTCCGGAAGATCACAGCGCCCCTGACCGCGCTCGACCCGAAGTGGCCGTTCAAGCTGGAGAGGGGCGTGCCGCGGGCCCACTCGACGAGCCCGGGCGGGACGGATTCCTCCTCGTTCGAGATGCTGAGCGTGCCGACGCTGAGCTTCCGGACGCAGTCGGACTACCCCTACAACCACGCCTGGCACACGCTTTACGACCTCTACAGCGAGCTCGTGCCGTTCACGGCGCATCAGCAGCATTCCGCGCTGGTCACCGCTGTCGTCGCCTACGGCGCGGCCAACCTCGACAAACCGCTCCCGAAGGACGGCGTTTACCTGGCCGACGGGCTGTACGCCGATATCGCCATCGGAGCCGCCGACGCGCCCGGCCATATCATGACCACGCTCGATTTCGTGAACGTGCCCCTTCAGACGGCGAACTTCATCCGCATCGTCGAGGGCAAAAATGCGGGCCAGCGAGGCGCTGGGGCCGGACCGCGGCCGGGCGGGCCTCCGGGAGGCGGGGCGCGGCCGGAAATCCCGCCGATCGGCACGGTCGACCTGAGGGACGGCCTCATCGCCGGGCTCGTCGTTTCCGACGTCCAGAAATCGGTGGCCGTCCCCAGCCTGCCGCTTGCCGCGAATCCCGCGCTCAAGCACGATGCCGCGGGCGTGCTCGGCGTCTCGGGCCCGAACGCATTCTACCTGACGCTTCAGAAACGCCAGGGTCTCGACAAGAAGGCCACCGCGATAGGGAGGACGATCGCCGGGCTCGATCTGCTGAGGAAAGTGAAAAAGGGAGACGCGATCCGGAGCATCCGGATCGTCCGCGTGGGCCAGGCGGCGCGCGATTTCAAGACGGACGACGAGGCGTTCCAGAAACTGCTCGGAACGATAAAATAGCGTTGTCGACAACCCAAGTCATCTTTTCCATGTCGCGGGTCGGCCGCATCCACCGGCCCAACCGCCAGGTCCTGAAGGACATCTCCCTGGGCTTCTACTACGGGGCCAAGATCGGAGTCCTCGGCCTCAACGGCTCGGGCAAGTCGACCCTGCTGCGCATCATCGCCGGACTGGACCTCGATTACATCGGCGAAGTCGCCATGAGCAAGGGCTACACCATCGGCCTGCTGGAGCAGGATCCGCAGCTCGATCCCGCCAAGACCGTCCTCCAGATCGTGCGCGAAGGCGCTCAGCCGATCATCGACCTCCTGGCCCGCTATGACGCGGTCAACGAGAAGTTCGGCGACCCCGAAGCCGACATGGACGCGCTCCTGGCCGAGCAGGCCCGTCTGCTCGAGGAGATCGAGAAGCACGACGCCTGGAACCTCGACAATCATCTCGAGATCGCCATGGAGGCCCTCCGCTGCCCGCCGCCGGAAACGCCCGTGACGGTGCTGTCGGGCGGAGAGCGGCGCCGGGTGGCCCTGACCCGCCTCCTGCTTATGGAGCCCGATATCCTCCTGCTCGATGAGCCGACAAACCACCTTGACGCCGAGTCCGTCGGCTGGCTCGAACGGCACCTGCAGGAATACAAGGGCACGGTCATCGCCGTGACCCATGACCGTTATTTCCTGGACAACGTGGCCGGATGGATCCTGGAGCTCGACCGCGGCCAAGGCATCCCCTGGAAGGGCAACTATTCCTCCTGGCTGGAGCAGAAGCGGGAGCGACTGGCGATCGAGGAGCGGACCGAATCCCGCCGCCAGCGGTCTCTGGCCCGCGAGCTCGAGTGGGTCCGGCTGTCGCCCAAGGCCCGCCAGGCCAAGGGCAAGGCCCGTGTGACCGCTTACGAAGAGCTCCTCAGCCAGGACTTCGAGCATTACCGCGATGAGCAGGAGCTCCCCATCCCGCCCGGCCCCCGGCTGGGGGACGTGGTCATCGAGCTCGAGGGCGTGGCCAAGGCCTACGGTGAACGAGTGATTTTCGAAGGCCTGACGGCAAGCATCCCGCCCGGTTCGATCTTGGGCGTCATCGGCCCCAACGGGGCCGGGAAGACGACGCTGCTGCGGTTGATCACCGGGTCGGAGATGCCCGACGCCGGGCAGATCCGGATCGGGGAGACGGTCAAGTTCGCCTATGCCGACCAGTCGCGGACCCTCGACCCCGGCAAGACGGTCTTCGAAGAGATCTCGGGCGGGGCGGAGCTGATCACGGTCGGCGGCCGGTCCATGAACACCCGGGCCTATTGCGCCTCGTTCGGGTTCGGCGGCACCGACCAACAGAAGAAGGGCTCGATGCTGTCGGGCGGGGAGAGGAACCGCGTCCACCTGGCCAAGGCCATGTCCGAAGGCGGCAACGTGATCCTCCTGGACGAGCCGACCAACGACCTGGACGTCAACACCCTGCGGTCCCTGGAGGACGCGTTGGCCGGGTTCGCCGGCTGCGCCGTGGTCGTCAGCCACGACCGCTGGTTCCTGGACCGGGTCGCCACCCACATCCTGGCCTTCGAGGAGGACGGGGGCATCCGCTGGGTCTTCGGGAACTACTCGGAGTACCGGGAGGACCTGCGCAAGCGCAAGGGGAACGCCGCCGACCAGCCCCACCGGCTGAAGTACAAGACGCTGAAGCGGTGAGCGGCGCGGCGTAACCAAGGGCGGATGCCTCGACGGCCGAGCGGGCCCACGGGATCGGCCTCGACCCTGAAAGATACCTCGACAATAACGATTGCTACGATTTTTTCAAGAAGACCGGGAACTTGATCATCACGGGTCCGACGGGCACGAACGTCTGCGACGCCCGGCTGTTCCTTGTCCGGCCGGCTTGATCACAAGCCGGAGGTCTTCTCTTCCCCCACGCTTGCGACCAGCTCCGCGGCCCTTTTTTTGACATCTGGCGACCGGTCCGCCCGGGCGGCTTCCCGGACAATGGCCAGGATTTCCGGGATGTCCTGCCCCTTATCCCAAAGGTTCCTAAGGACGGTCAGCCTGACGACCACGGACTCGTCTTCCTTGAAGGACCTAATCTGGGCTTGTAAGGTGGCGGGGGTCAGGTCCCTGAAGCTAAGACCGAAAGCCGCCTCCGTCCTGACCGACGATTCCTTGTCACCCGTCAGGACCTCGGCGAGAAGATCGTCGGTCCCCGGCGCTTGAATCCAGCGCAGTCCGGCGGCGGCCACGGACCGAAGAGCCACGGCTTCGTCCTTCAAGTATCGACGAAAAACCGGCAACGCCAGGTCCGACCCCGAGTTCCCGAGGGCCAGGAGGAGAAGCCTCGTTTTTTCCTTCGACTCCGACCGTCCGAGATCTGCGATGATCCCATTCACGATGTCCGCGGCTCGTTCAGGTTCCGAAGCTCCAAGGCTGTTGGCCATCATCCCAAGGGCGAGGGTGGCCACCGAGGCCACTTCAGGATCGGGCGCTTTCGCGGCCAGTTCGGCGATGACCGCTTGGGTTCCCGGCGTCGCCGGTTTCCCCGATAACCCCAGGGACTGGATGAGGAGCATGGCCGTTTTCGACGGAACGGCACCCTCCGTGAGAAGCTTGACGAGAGCGGCCTGGGCCGGCTCGGTCCCGATCGAGGACAGCGCCCCGACGAGGATCTGCAGTGCGGCGCTGCCGGGCTGGGCGCCCGCGATCCGGGCGGTTAAAGCCTCGCAGCTTTCCGGGTGAAGGTAGACGAGGGCCTTGAACTTGAGATAGAGAGGCGTGATCTCCGGCTCCTTTTCCAACTCCAGCCGGGAGAGCTCTTCGACCAGGGTCTCCAGGGTCTCCTTGCCGAGCACGGTCCTTTCGGCCGCCGCTTCACGCTCCATCTCCGGAAGGCCGAAAGACAGAGTCTCGGCGGGCGCCATTGCGAGTCTTTCCGCACGGGCCTCCCTCATCGCCGCGATCGTATCCGGCGGCACGGCTCCCTCGGCGCTGAGGCTCATGTCGACCCCGGTGATGACGCTCCCGATCGCTGTTCCCGAGACGCTGATGTTCTGAGTTTCCTCACCCCTGATTGAAACGAGCCGTCCCCGTTTCACGTCGAAGACCGCGTCCAGGCTCCCTTCCGGCTTTCGCGTCTGGACCTGCTTTTGCCCGCCCGAACCGGACATGGCCGGCTGGCTGCGGTAGCGGAGCTTGGCTTTGCGGAAAACTTCGACCCTGGCCTTCATTTGTTTCGAAAGCTCCCGGCCCCGGTCGGGCAGGAGCTCGTAGCGGGCGATATAGGCGCCCCCGGGATCGTCCTCATCAGTCTCCCAATAGGTCATGCCCGGTCCACGCTTCGCGGCGAGGACGACCTGGGCCATGCCCAGAAGAGCGCGGGCGTAGTTCCGGCAGACGCTGTCGACGTCGGGGTTGAACACCACGGAGGCAAGACGGCCTTGGGGAGACATGTCGGCAAACACATCGAGGCCAAGCGCGGCCCCAATGATCTCGGCCTGGGCGGGTTCGGGTCTTCCGTTGACTGTCAACTCCACCGCGGGCTGCCGGAACCTGAAGGCGACGCGATATCCCGCCTTGGATTTTTCGACAACCGTAACGACGAGATCGCCGGAAATCCGCGTTTCAAAGGATTGGGTCAGGCCCGTGCCGGAGACGGATCCTGTTTTTTCGGACCTCAGGCTTTCCAGGAGCCTGCGGATGTCGGTAGCTGAACGGCTGGAGTAGTCGACGCGATAAACGAGCGCCGTGCCTTCCTTGAGGTTATAGGCGGACCTGACCGCCTGGGTCTCTCGGCAGGAGCAGAGACAGAGCAGTGCGGCGGCAACGGCCGGGACGGCCCCGCCGTGGACCTTCAAATGAAGCGTCAGTGCTTTTCTGATCAAAAGCCCATGAACCACTTGTAAAGGAGCTTGAAGTCGGTCTTCCCCGTGTGGAACATGAAGAAATTGCGGGCGGCGAGGCAGACCGTGACTCCGCGGTCTGATTGCGTGTTGCCCTTGATTTGCTGCTCGTCCTCCCAGACGATGTCGGTCCCGCTGAGCCGTTGCTTCTTTTGCCCGTATTGGCCGGACACCCCGCCTGCGCCGCCTCCCGGCGAAGAGGAGGAGACGGCCCCCATGGCGCCGAACCTATAATAAATACTGGAGTTCGTGCGCCGATAGACAAGGACAATCCTCTCGCCGGCGATACCCACGGCCGGGGAGTCGGATGTCGAGGAATCCTCGACTTTGGTCTCATCGGTTTCTTCGGGTCCCCATTTTCCCGAGGAATCGAGGTACCTGTAGTAAATATTGTTGTTGCCGGACCCTTTATGGAAAACATAAAGGCGGTCGCCGAAGACGCAGGCCGTCGGACTTGTAGACGCCGCGACCTTTCCCGGCATCAATTTCGTTTCCTCCAAAACGATGTCGGTCGTGTGGTCGCCGCTCATGATGCCCGGCCTGAACCTCATGTAATAAATGCCCTTTCCGCCGGACTGGAGGAAGAAGAGAAAGAGCTCTCCCTTATAGACGGCGGCGGCGGAGTGGAAGTAGGAGGCCGCGACCAGCTGATTGCTGAATGACTGTGCTCCCGGTGTCCATTGCCCGGACGAGTCCATATACCTGTAATAAATTGACTGGTCCATCGGCCTTCCCCCCACTGCGGGCCAGCCGCTGTGGAAGAGGTAGATCCGATTCCGGAAGACCACGGCCACGGGCGCGGTCCAGGCCAGGATTATGCCGGGCATGAGAGGCGTGTTGATGGCGCCCGAGTCCGCCCCGCCCAGCTTTTGCTTGATCGTCCCGTACTGGCTGCCGCCGCCGCCCCCCGCTGCGCCCCCATGGCTTCCGGTTCCCGCCTTCGTTTCCACGCTTGTCAGGACTGCCGGGTCGAACGTCGTGTATTGCAATGTGTACCCATCGAGCCAAAAAGCGTGCAACTGGCCGTTGAACTCGACGACGGACGGTGCGAAAATGCCTTTGGCCGTATCGCCGAGCGGGAGAAGGCAGCTCATGCCGTCGGGGTTCCAGGTTACGCCGCCGGAGCCGGTTGTCTTGAAGCTCCCGGCCTCCGGGCCGCCGATCGCTCCGCCCTCGAAGATATTCCATGAGCCTGTGACGGGTTCGATGAGATCGCCCTGGGCCTTAAAGCCCGCCCAGCTGACAATGTCCCAGTCCCAACACTTCTTATGCCAGGGAGGCCAATCGAAGGCAGGGACATAAATACAGACATAAAGGCCCAGGCTGCCGCTCAGGGCTTCGAATTCATCGTAGAAGCGCAGGCTGTACGCGATCTTCAGGGAACTCTCACCGACTTCGAGGTCGCCTTCCAACGACAAGAGGCCTTCGATCTTGAGCGTGTTGTTGATGAGCGTCAGCGTGACCTTGACGCCCACCTCCACGATCAGGAGGTTGAGGCCGGCGCTGGCGTAAACATCCGCCCTGACGTAAGGTCCAAAGCTGCCGCCGGCGCCGAGAGGGCTAAGATAGATCGTCCCCTCGACTCCCGCCGAGGCGCGAACTCCCGCCGTGAGGTTTATCACGAAGGGCCCGATGGGAATCGGCATGGAATAGGAAAGATCGAGTAACGTGTCCTCCCACTTCTTGGTGGCGTCCCAGTGGGGCAGGTCGACGAGTTTCGTCGTGTCCGGGCTGCTCTGCGCGGGACAATTAATCAGGTCCTGCGTCGCCATGCCCGCGACATAGAGCGTGACCTTGGCGCTCATCTCTCCGCCCGGCGAGGGCGCCTTGGCGTTGCCGTCGATCCGGATGAGCGCGAATTTGTTGTCGAAGACATAGCCGCCCGCCTCGGCGCTCGCCTTGAGCTCGATACTCCCCCCGGCCTGCACGGCGTTGGTTCCGGGGATGGCATAGACCCCGGGCTTCTTGCCCGAGAGCTCGACCTGGCCCTCGAGATAGATGGCGAACAAGTCCTTGTCCCCGAGGGCTGGGAGGTCCGTCGTGTATTGATAATGGAAATCATTCCCCACTTGTGACTGCTGCGGCGGCTGGGGCGGCGGCAAATATCCGCTCGGGGAGAGCAGGGGAGGCTCCTGGCGCCTGTATTTTATCAGCCGCTGCAGACGGACCTTGTCGGCGCTCTGCAGTTTCAAGAATTGCTGATGGGCTTCCACGGCGCTCAGAGGCGTGGCGATGGCCGAGCGGCGGTGGCGGCTGACGAAAGCCTGATTGTTCTTGTTGTCTTGGGCGGCTTGGGCCGCGGAGAGCTGGGTTTCCTGGAGCTTGATGCTGAGGCTTGGGTCGCGGCGGACGTCGAGAGTGTAGCCCAAGGCGTTGAACTCGTTCTCGAGAATATTGAGGTCTTCGTAGTAGTCGGACGCCCGCATCGCCTTGCCATTCGGAAGAGTCAGCATCGTCTCCGGGGCGATGGCTTTGCCAGTCTGGGGATCCGCGATATCGAACGCCTTGAACGCCAAAGGCTGCCTTTTATTGATCTTGATCAAGCTCGTCTTGATCTGGGCACGCTTGGTGGGAACGGTAATGTTCACACGCTCGCCGATATAAGGGGGGCGGCCTTTTTCGGTCGCCGGACGCTGGATCTGGGATACCGGGCTCCAGACCATCGGTCCCTTGTGCAGCCGGCTGAGCGCCTGCGTTTGGGAGGCGCCGCCCACTTGAGAGGACGCGGCCGCTGACGGCAGGGTCGTTGCCGTTGTGCCCTTTGCCGTCGCGGCTTTCGGCGTCTGCGTTTGAGTGGTCGCGGCTTGTCGGGCCTGCTGAGTCTTTGCCCCTGCGCCGGGTGGCGAGGGAAGTTTGATCGTCATCTGGACTTGGGCCGCGCCGGTCCCGGGATTGGCAATGCTGAGCCGCCAGGCCTTCCCCTTCGCCAGCAGTTCCGCGTTGATATCAAATATCAACAGAAGGGGGCTCTTCCCGTCCTGGCGGGCATAGGCTTGAGTCTGTCCCGGGCCGTTGAGGATCAAGAACAGCGTCCCGGCCGTGCCGGTCCACTGGGCGCGGGCCTCTAGCCTTCCAGGGGCCGGAAGCTGGACGTCGATTGTCATGCGCCCGCTAGCCTGGAGAGCGAACGAGCGAGAAATCGTGTTTGCCCCCGACTGAGCGGAGACACCGGTCGCCGTCTTGGGATTGACTTGCCCGAGAGCCGGGCCGGGACCATCCGCCCCCAGTGCTACGAGGCCAATCCCCAAGACCAGAATGGCCAGAGATCGCCCCAAGGACCCAGCAAAAGACACACGGTTCATTTTGGTTTCCATCAACCGTCCTCTCCTCTCTAGGGAAATGACTTTGTCGATCGAGAACCCCCTCGACCTTGCTTAAAGAAAGCTTAAGTCAAAGCGGCCCGTCCTGTCAAAGCCTTTTTCCCTGAGCATCAGGATTCCGTCTGCGAAGGGTCGGTCAAGGTCAATATGAGCCCGCTCATTTTTCGTACCAGAGATAGATCTTCGGGAATTTCAACCCGAAGCTCGCCGGATTCTCCGGATTGCCGATAACTAGCCCGAGTTTACCGAGTTAGCGGCGCCAAGTACTGCGATCCTTTCTGCCGAGTGTCTCGAAAGGTCTTATTTATAGGGATTTACGTGTTCCCCGGCATCCGCTCATGCGGCGTTTCGACGTCGACTATCGTATGACCTCATAAAAAAGCTCCTTATTCCCCTTCAGGAAGCCCCTAAACTGTCCAAAGAATGGGGAGAGGGTCAATCGGCAGTCTAGGGACGAGACCAAACCGAGCACGACCTTAAGGACGCTTTCGCGGCGTTCGGTGTGGAAGAAAAATGACCTTGGCCCAGCCTATTTGTTGCCCTTCAGTCCCGCTTTATAGACGGCGGCTTGTTTCGGCTTTCCCCAGGCGTCATAAAGCTCGACCACGCGCCGGAGGGCGGCCTGCGTTCGAGGGTGTTCCTGACCGAACTGTTTCTTGATGATCTCCAGGCTTCCCGTCAGGAGCTTCTCCGCCTGCGTGTATTTTCCTTCCTTGGTCAAACAGCCGCCCAGCAGGCTTCTGGCCGCCGCCGTATCCGAGTGATCTTCCCCGAAGACCTTGACACGGATAACGATCCCTTCGTTGAAATTCTTCTCGGCCTCGTCATATTTCCCCATCCTGACTTGAAGGGCCGCCAGATTCACTAGGCCGTTCGCGTACGTCGGATGATCGGGGCCATAAAATTTATGATCCATGGCCAGAGTCTGCCGGAAGGCCTCTTCCGCCTCGGGGAGCTTGCCGCTGTCTCGAAGGACCAGGCCGAGGTTGTTGAAGTTGGCCGCCAACTCGGGATGCTCCTCGCCGAGCCGCTTGCGGTTGACCTCCAGGGCCTTCCGGAAAAGCTGTTCAGCCTCGGGGAACGCACCCGTCCGATAGAGAAACATGCCCAGGTTGTTGAGGCTCTGGGCCACTTCGGGGCTCTGGTCGCCGAGGAGCTTCTGCCGGATGGCCAGGGCTTGGCGATAGAGGGGCTCGGCCTCCGCGTAACGGCCCTGGGCGTTCAGCGACATGGCCAGGTCGTTCAAGCTTTCGGACACCTTCAAGTCTTCATCTCCGGACGATTTGCGGCGGATATCGAGGCTTTCTCGAAAGAGCCGCTCGGCTTCCTGATAGTTCCCTATCGCATAACGCAGTTGGGCCAGGCTGGCCAGGCTTTCCGAGACGGAGGGGTGGTCGGGCCCGAGGGTCAGGCGCCTGGTATCGAGGGCCTGTTCCAGCAAGACGGCGGCTTGTTTGTAGAGTCCCAGGTTCTTATAGACGACTCCCATCGTATCCATCAATCGAGCTCTGATCTGGGGTTGTTCTTTCAGTTCGTCGCTCATCCGTGCGGAGCCCTTATCGAGGATCTCCCGGGCCGTGATGGTATTCCCCAGGGCCTCGCTGGGATCGGACACTTTGAACAGCCCGACTAAAAAGTCCGAGACTTGGCCGGCGGCCTTGGCTTCCTGATTGGCCCGGTCGCGTTCATCGGCCGCGACCGCCTCGGCGCGTTTCGCCCGGATCAGGCCGGTTGTGGCTAAAACGAGCCCGATGACGAGCGCGCAGGCCACGGCGGTCCCGGCCGCGAACCCCCCTTTGTGCCGACGGACGAACTTGGCCATCTTGTACGCCGTCCGGGGGGGATGGGCCAGAATGGGTTCGTTGTTCATGTGCCGCCGGATGTCCATAGCCAGCCCGTTGGCCGTCTCGTAGCGGCGGGTCCGGTCCTTCTCCATAGCCCGCATGATGATCCAATCCAGATCGCCCTTGAGCTGCCTCTGGAGTGCGCCCGGCTCGGTCCGCCGGAGATCGGCTATCGTTTTTCGGGTCTCGCCAAGGCCGACGAGGCGGGTGCTGGCTTTGGGAGGATCGGTCTCGCGGATGATCCGCTGGATCTCCCCGAAAGCCGCGGACCTCAAGGCTTTAGGGTCGAATGGAAGGACCCCCACCAGGAGTTCGTAGAGCATTATTCCCAGCGAATAGATATCCGAGCGCGTGTCGATGTCCAGCCCGGACATCTCCGCCTGTTCGGGGCTCATGTATTCGGGCGTCCCGATGAACTGCCCCTGTTCCGTGAACAGCGTCCGTTCGGTCAGGCGGTGGTCGATCGCCTTGGCGATCCCGAAATCGATGATCTTCGGGACGGGCGGGCCGTCCTGAACGGTCACCAGCACGTTGGAGGGTTTCAGGTCCCGATGGATCACTCCCTTTTGGTGGGCGTGCTGGACGGCTTGGCAGATGGGGATGAACAGCTCCAGGCGTTCGGTGGTGCTGAGCTTATTCTTATCGCAATACTGGGTCAACGGGATGCCGCGCACGAACTCCATCACAAAATAGGGGCGGCCCGTCTCCGTGGCTCCGGCGTCATAGACCTTGGCGATATGGGGATGGTCCATCACCGCCAGGGCTTGGCGCTCGGCCTCGAAACGGGCCACGACCTCCTTGGTGTCCATGCCCAGTTTGATGATCTTGAGAGCGACGCGGCGCCTGACGGGTTCGAGCTGCTCCGCCAGGAACACGGAACCCATGCCGCCTTTTCCCAGCTCCTCGATGAGCTTGTACCTGCCGCCCAGGGTCATTCCGACGGTCAGGTCCTTGGCCGCGGTTTGAAAGGTCAGCGTCGGGGAATCCAGAGTTTTTTCTTGAGGAAGAAGTTGGCCGCCGCAAGTCTTGCAGAACCGGCTGTCAAGTGTATTTTGGGATCCACATTTTGCGCAATTCATCTTCCGTCTCCCTTTTCTAATGCCCGCAGTTGCGGGGGATCGCCGGCCACGTCACGGGGGTGGCTGTGGGTTGGCCGATCCCCAGTTTGTTACTTATCGGGTCAAAATAGAGCGGCACCTGGTCGAAAAAGTTGGACCCGATTACAGCGGCGATGATGTTCGGGAGCTTGATCGCTCCTTCATCCCAGCAGACGCAGGCATTCCTCACCGTATAGCACCCGGTGGGGCCGATCATGGTCACTTTATCGATCTCGTAGCCTTTTTTATCCCCCTGCATCCGGACATCAAAGGTCCCTTGGCCGGGGACGAGGTGGAGCTTCCCGGCGATATCGTCGTTGATGATCGTGATAGTCGTCGCGCTATCATATTGAAAGACTTTGTTGCCGACCAGATCCCGATCGGTGGCGAAAAAATGGCCCTCCTGGAAGATCACGTTCTTCAAGCCGAACCTTTGAGGATTTCCCCAGCGCACGAGCTCCAGGAAGAAGGCCGGAAACGGGATCTGGGGAGAAGCGGGATCATAAAACGTGATCTCCGGGCCGAAGACCTTGTCGAATTCCAGGAGGCCGCTGCGGCCCGGATCCATTCCGGGATAGAATAAGTCCCTATAACCGGATCTCTCGACATATTTGGTGTAATCGATCTTGGCCGCGACCCGGTGAATGACTGGCACCCCGATCAGAGTAACGTCCAGTCTTATTTGGGTCGGGTCATCCGGCGTGGGCTCGGGCCGGACTTCGATCCCCGGGAGCTCGACCTGGGGCGCTCTGGCCGATCCGGGCGGTCCGATGGGGGGCTCCAACGTCGCCGGATCAATGGCGTTCAATCCACTCAGCCGCAGAATGACTGTTTCCTGGGCCGCAAGACCCAGGTGGCCGGCGTCCGAGGCGAAGAAATTGCCGTCCGTCAGCCGGTTGGGCACGCCGCACTGAAGGCCGCCGTTGGGGTCGCCGTCCACGCGAAAAGAATAGGGCTGTTCATTATAGATGCGGACCTTGGTCGAACCGGTGTCGAAGACGCCGAAGCCATAGGCTTCCGAAGCCGATCCCGGAGGGTAAATGTCCTGGCCGGTGGCATCCGCCAGAGCAAAGATAACGGCGGGCAGGGGCCCGAAATGGCGGCCGGCTCCTTCGACGGCATAGATGGTCTCGAAAAGCGTCAGCCTGCTTTGACAGGCGCCGTAATCCCAATCCGGCTTGTTGGGAGTCCCCGGATCCTGCGGACCTCCGGTGTTGACGACGAAGGTCCCCAAGGGGACGGGATTGTCGGACTGGGCATCCCGAATGGGCACGAGCATGATCCAGGTGTTGGACGGAAGATTGTAGACGGCATGGATGTTGGGGTTTTCCGGGTGATCGGGATCGGGGCTGAATAAGTGGCTGCGAACCGATGGCGCGGCGCCTCCACCCATGGGAATGGTGACTTCGAGTGTATAGCTCTCCTGGATGGCCGAGCCATCGATCCTGACGCAGGCTTGATCGGTTTTGACCAGGTCGGCGTTGAAAGCCGACAGGTGGTCGACCTCCGCGATGTAGGCGTCTCCCTTCGCATTGAGTCTCGCCGTGCCGACGAGATCCCAAGAGCCATTGTTTTCATCATACCTCAGGAAAGGGATCGTCGGCTGGATCGGGGACTTGCTCTTGAGCTGGGCGGCATCGATGGGGATTGTCATTTCGGCGCTGGCGCCCTTGGCCAGCTCGATGGGTTTTCCTCCGGCGGTGATGCTCACCGTTCCCGCGCCATAGCTCTGCATGAAGGCGGCCCGGCCGCCGGTCTCGACCGAAAGGTCGCCGGGCATGCTATCCGGGGCATAGAGGTCGACCGTTGAAACGGTCACTTCGACCATCCCCGAAGGCGTCCGGCCGGAGGCTGTGACCAAGGAATTCGGCGGGATGCTGACACTTATTCCGGGCCCGCATTCCGTCCCGCCGTCGAGGAGCCGCAAGGCTTCTTGGAGTTCGACCGGCAGTTCGCCGGGAACCGGGTGGCCGGCCCCGTCGAAGATCCGCGGGATCCGCTGTTCGGGATACCGGCCCCAATCGATGCGGCCGCTCAAACGCCCCTGGCAATTGGATCGGACGGCGGCGGCGGTGTCCCGGACCCGGATCGGTTGACGCGGGTCCACGAACTCGGTCGTTCCCCGAGTCATGGTCCACTTTCCGTCCCGGATGCCCCGGTCGTAGATACGGGAGACGAGGCCGAAGCCGGACTTGCGGATGTTCAGGACGTAGCGGCTGCCCTTAACCGGCGCGGTCGCCAGTTTGAAAGAGCCGCGGCTGTCGGTTTTCACGACCGTGCCGCCCACCCGAACTTCGGCCGCATCGACGGGTTTGCCGGCGTTCGAGACGACCGCGCCCGAGAAGAAAATCCCTCGCGGCGTCTTTTGGTCGCATCCCATCCAGGTCACGGCCGCCAGGACGATAAAGAGCAGAACGGCGGCCGCGCGTTTGTGATTCTTGATCATGGTCCCCCCTTCTTTTTCCCAGATGACTCCGGCGCGCAGGCGGCATGAGCCGGAATCGCGCCGGAATATCGTTACGGATCCATGGGCTTCCCCGGGTTTCCCGTTGCCGGAATTGGCATAATTCTATAGCCGTTAAAAAGGCCTGTCAATCCCCAACACACCCGACATGTCGAGAGTCGATTCAAATAGAAGCCGCCGCCCTCCCAGGTCTTCGAGCAGGTTGCCTTTCGTTTAATCTTTCTCGGGATAGGCCTCGATTTCCGCCTTGAGCTCGGCGATGAGCTCTTTGACCGAAACGATCTTGTTGATCCGATAGGCGTTTTGGCCGCAGAACACCAGCCCTTTGTCCATATTCCCC
>Ga0315281_10007074_pt1 | contig 15855 bp, 8 predicted proteins | sample YL17G07_0_MG_FD_204540 | JGI IMG/M metagenome (GOLD analysis project Ga0315281, IMG submission 204540) | Sediment microbial communities from Yellowstone Lake, YNP, Wyoming, USA - YL17G07_0 | ecosystem: Environmental > Aquatic > Freshwater > Lake > Sediment | place: USA: Wyoming | collected... | reverse complement strand
TCGGCGGCGGTAACGAGATCGCGATGTGCTGCACCGCCCGGATCGCCCGCAAAGGCCTGGCTCCGGCGGTCGCGCAACCAGAGGTCAACCTCGGCATCATTCCCGGTGCCGGTGCGACGCAGCGCCTGCCGCGTCTGGTGGGTATCAAGACCGCCGCGGACATGTTGAGAACGGGGCGCGGACTCACGGGCGCCGAAGCGGTCGCCTGCGGCCTGATTCGCGAGGAAGTCGAAGGCGATGTCGTCGAGCGGGCGATCGAGTTGGCGCGGGCGGCGGCGCGTGGTGACATCACACTTCCGGTGATCGATCCCCGTCCGATGGCTACACCGGAGCAGTTGCCGGCAGTCGAACTTGGGCACCGGAGCCACGCCATCGATGAACTGATGTGTCGGACGCTGATCGAAGGCTGCCGCAAACCGCTCGACGAGGGTCTTCACTTTGAATCGGAGATGTTCGGCGAGTGCTGCGCGACAGAGGACATGCAGATCGGTGTCAAGAACTTTCTCGCCAATGGTCCCCGGGCGAAGGCCGAATTTGTGGGTCGGTAGACTTGTTACGGTAGGCGGGGGGACCACATTTTCATGTCATGAGTTTCAGCTCGCGATGATGACATCACGCACCAGATGACGAATCTCGAGCGGGAAACCGTTGTCGCCTTCGTGGCTATTGTGCCGCAGCGCCAGCCACCGACACCTACCGCTCACGACGCGCCATGAGCTACGCAGCGATTACCGGATGGGGCGCCTGCATGCCGCCTTCCGTCCTCAGCAACGCCGACCTCTCGACCTTTCTCGACACGAACGACGAGTGGATCACCTCGCGCACCGGGATGCGCGAACGGCGAATCTCACATGTGTCGGCGATCGACCTGTCCACGATCGCATCGGCACGCGCGCTCGCCTGCGCCGGGCTCGCCGCCGGCGACGTCGACCTGATCATCTACGGAGGGTGCAGCAACGACGAGCTGGTCCCGAACAGCGCTTCGGCGGTTCAGATCCTGCTCGGCGCCAAGAACGCCGCGTCGATCGATCTCAACACCGCGTGCACCAGCTTCTGCTACGGATTGGTCGCCGCGACGGCGATGATCCGGACCGGCGTGGTCCGCAACGCCGTCGTCATCGGTGTCGAACTCATCAGCCGATATTTGGACTGGAGCAATCGCAATGTTGCCGTCCTCTTTGGCGATGGCGCGGCCGCCGTCGTCCTCCAGTCCACCGACCGCGAAGAAGGATTGCTCGGCAGCGTGTTGGGATGCGACGCCGACGCACGGGCGAGCCTCCGCGTGCGCGGCTTTGGCTGCGGATATTCCGGGCTGGGCGTCACCTTCGGCGACACGATCTGGGACTTCGATGGCCAGGTGATCTTCAAGCACGCTGTGCGCCACATGGCCGAGTCATCGCTGCGGGTCCTGCGCGAGCGCGGGATGACGCCGGAGCAAGTGGACCTTGTCGTCCCGCACCAGGCGAACCTCCGCATCATCGAATCCGTGGCCAAGCACGCCGGAATTCCGATGGACAAAGTCATCGTCACGGTGCCGAAGTACGGCAACATGAGTGCAGCGACGGTCCCGGTGGCGCTGGTCGAAGCGCTGGATCAGGGGCGCGTGAAGCCGGGCAGCCACGTCCTGATGCCGGCATTTGGCGGCGGGCTCACCTATTGCTCGCTGCTCGTGCGATGGGGCGAGCGTGTCTCGCCGCTGGGAGTGTCGGACCGTGCGCTTCCGCCGTGCTCGCAGACGGCGCTCGAGATGGTGAACGCCATTCGCGCGAAGCAGGATCCCCACGGCCGGTCACTGCAGGGACTGATGTCGCCGGTGTTCGCCGAGGCGCAGCCGGGCTGAAGTGCGTTCGCAACACCGCTAGCGGAGCACGAACCCCGGATCGACCCCCGGACGCACCGCAGCGTTGGCCGCGATCCACCCGGTCATGTACATCCATTGCGTCATCCGCGTCAGCTTGGGATAGTTGATGTTCTTCGGCTTGTCGCGCGGCGTGTGATAGTCAGGGTGCAGGTTGGTGGAGAAGAACAGCGACGGCACGCTCCGCTCGGCGTACGGCACGTGATCGCTGCGAAAGTACCAGCCCTCCGGATGGTCAGGCCGATCCCACGAGGAATCGATAACGAACTTGCTCGTGGCAAGATTGGCGTCGATCGCCATCTGCACGAGGTCGCTCGAGTTGCGATGGGGTGGTTGCGAGCCCATCAGCGCGGCGGTGTCAGGGTGATTGCGGCCGATCATGTCGCCGTTCAATACCGCGACGATGTTCGCGAGCGGCACGACTGGATGGGCAACGTGGTAGCGTGAACCAAGGAGTCCGCGCTCTTCGGCGCCGTGGAAGATGAACAAAGCGGACCGTCTGCTCGGCTGCTTCACCCAGGCGCGCGCGATGGCAAGCAGCGCCACGCTCGTGCTGCCGTTGTCGTCGGCGCCGCTCCACGTTGAGTCGCCATCAACCGAGTAGCGCACGCCGTCGTGGTCCTGGTGTGAACTGAATAACACGTACTCATCGCGCAACTTGGGGTCGGTGCCGCGGACGACACCGATGACGTTGACCGATGGCGACTCGAAATTCTCCGAGCGGAGGCGGATATCCACCGTCTGACCGTTGGTGCGCAACCCATCGAGCGCGGCACGCCGCATGAGCAGCACCGGCACCGCCGTCTGCGGAGCGCCTCCCCTGCCCGCGCCGCGCCCCCCTGCGCCAGCGCGTCCACCGCCAGCGGCGCCAGCACCGCCTGCACCGCCTGCGTTACGTGTGAACCGGGGCACGCCGCCGATCACGTCATACGTGCCACGCGACTGAACGATGCCGACGCCGTCGAACGCGAGTTCGGCGGTCGAATCGGTGACGAGAATGACACCGGTGGCACCGCGGCGCGACAGCACGTTGCTCGTGGCGGTGATGGCGGCCCGCGTGTAGTTGTAGTCGTGCGTGTTGGTGGTCGCGCGGACGGCGGTAGCCGCCGGCGCAATGAGCACTGCGACGGCGATCTTGCCGCGAACGTCGACCGTCGTGTCTGTGAGGTCGTTGACGAAGATCGTCTGTGCCGACACATCTATCGCCGTATTCGACGTTGGCGTGACCTCGGTCCAGAACGAGAGTGGGCGGCCTCCCAACTGCACTGAACTCGAGACGGTCGAGACCCGCGCGCGGCGGATGTTCCACCATTGATACCAGGTTCCGTTCTCGCCCATCGGTGCCACCCCGATCTTTCGCATCTCCTCGGCGACCCATGCCGACGCGCGCATCTCGTCGAGCGTGCCGGCCTCGCGTCCCCGCATGTCGTCACTCGCCATGGCATAGAGGTCGCGCTTGAGGTCGGCCTCGCGTATCACACTCATCGCGGCCGGCGGCTTGAGTGCGGCCGGTGGCTTCTGCGGGGCGGCCGCCACCTGCGCTTGCGCGGCAACGGGGGCGGCTAAGAACAGGGACGATGCGAATACGAAAAGTCGGCGCATTGGTCGGTCGGATTTGGGTTCCCAGAGAATAGCATTGACGGCAATGAAACCACCACGGCCGCGCGACCGTAACCCGGTTACGTTGAACCATTGGCGCGCTGGGGCTGTCCAAGCGGCAGGTTCGATGGTCCCCCAGGCCCCCTCGCGGTCCCCGATGCGAAACATCACGCTTGCCGGCCGGATGCTGTTGAAGACGCCGTTCGTGACGGCAATCGCCGTCCTGTCGCTCGCCCTCGGTATCGGCGGCAACGCGGCCATTTTCTCAATGTTCGACCAGCTTCTGCGGCGCCCGCTTCCCGTGAGTGCGCCCAATCGGCTGGTGAACCTCGAAGCTCCGGGCCCCAAGCCCGGTTCTACAACGTGCAACCAGGGAGGGGGCTGCGAGGCCGTCTTCAGCTACCCGATGTTCCGCGATCTGGAAAAGTCGCAGACGGTCTTCACGGGTATTGTCGCGCACAGGCAAACCGGCGTCACGCTGAGCGTCCGCAACGAACCGATGACAGGCACGGGCACGCTCGTCAGCGGGTCGTACTTCCCGGTGCTGGGGATCACCGCCGCCAAGGGGCGCCTCCTCACCCCCGACGACGACCGGGTTATCGGTGCCAACTTTGTGGCCGTGATCAGCTACGCGTTCTGGGAGAACAAGTTCGGCAAGGACCCGAACATCGTCGGGCAGCCCCTCCTGGTGAACGGCAAGTCGTTCAGCATCGTTGGCGTCGGCCCCAAAGGGTTTGACGGAACCACCATCGGCAACATCCCCGTCGTCTTTGTGCCACTCACGATGTACGGCGAGCTGCGGCGGTTCACCAGATGGGAAGACCGCCGCAACTACTGGCTCTACGTATTCGCGCGACTCAAGCCGGGCGTCTCGATCGAGGCAGCGCGGACCGCGATGAATGCCATCTATCGCCCTATCCTTGCCGACGTTGAAGCGCCGGTGCAGAAGGAAATGAGCGACAAGACGATGCTGAGCTTCAAGAACAGGAAGCTCGTCGTCGAGCCCGGGGCGCGGGGTCAGAGTTCGATCCATCGCGAGGCCAAGACACCGATCATGATGTTGTTCGCCGTGACCGGCATTGTGCTGCTGATCGCCTGCGCCAACATCGCCAACCTTCTCCTCGCCCGCGGCGCGGGGCGCGCCACCGAAATGGGCGTCCGACTTGCGCTCGGCGCCACGCGCCGTCACCTCATCGTGCAGCTCCTCACGGAAAGCGTGCTCCTGGCCCTCGTCGGCGGAGTCGCATCGCTGCTCGTGGCGCAATGGACGCTGAGCGGCATCAGTGCCCTTTTGCCGCCCGAGGCCGCCGAGACGATGCAGTTTTCGCTCCGCCCTTCGGTGATCCTGTTCGCCGGGGCATTGAGTGTCGTGACGGGCCTGGTGTTTGGGCTCTTCCCCGCCCTGCACAGCACGCGCGGTGACCTCATCACCACGATTCGCGCCGGGGCCGGGCAGATTGCCGGCGGTCGCGCGTCGTCGCGCTTCCGCGGCGCGCTGGCGACGGCGCAGATCGCGCTGTCGATGGGGCTGCTCATCATGTCAGCGCTCTTTCTCAAGAGCCTGATAAATGTGAGCAAGGTGGACATCGGGGTGAAGGTCTCCAACATTGCTGTGTTCTACATCGTGCCGCAGCGCGCGGGCTATGACAGCGCTCGCAGCGCGGTGCTGTTCAATCGCGTCGAGCAGGAGCTGGCGACCGTTCCGGGGGTCATCGGAGTGACCGATGGCACGGTGCCAATGCTCAGCGGCGATAACTCGAGCAGGGGCTTGCACGTGCAGGGGTTCCCATGTAACGCCGACATTGACTGCGGCTCAAGCTACAACGAGATCGGCTCGAACTACTTCAAGACATTCGGCGCTCCCCTGTTGGCAGGGCGCGAGTTCACCACCGCGGACCAGTTCGGCGCGCAGCGTGTGGCCATTGTCAACGAGGCATTCGCCAAGAAGTTCAAGATGGGCAACGACGTCGTGGATAAGTTCATCGGCGACGGCGAAACTGATTCACTGAACATTCAGATCGTCGGTCTGGTGAAGAACGTGAAATACAGCCAGGTGAAGGATTCGGTACCACCCGTGTACTACGTTCCGTGGCGGCAGAACGCGAGAGTTGGCTATCTGTACTTCTACCTGCAGTCACTGCTGCCGCCCGAGGCGATGCTTGGCACGCTGCGCGCGACCATGAAGCGCATCGACCCCAACCTCCCGGTCGAAGAGCTCAAGACGATGACGCAACAGGTGAAGGAGAACGTCTTTCTCGACACGATGCTCTCCATTTTTTCGAGCGCGTTCGCATTGCTGGCCACGCTGCTTGCCGGCATCGGGCTGTATGGCGTGCTCTCGTACTCGGTGGAACAACGGACCCGCGAAATCGGTGTTCGGATGGCGCTCGGCGCCGACGGAGCCCGGGTGCGCGGCATGGTGATGCGACAGGTCGGCATGATGTTGCTCATCGGTGGCGCCATCGGCGTTGCCGGTGCGATCGGCCTGGGTAATGCGGCGCGCTCGCTGTTGTACCAGCTCGAAGGGCACGACCCCGGCGCGATGGCCATCGCAATCGTGTTGCTTTCGTGCGTCGCCCTGTCCGCGGGCTTCATCCCCGCGCGGCGAGCCGCACAGGTAGACCCGATGAACGCTCTCCGCTACGACTGAGCTGACTGACCGATGGACATCGTTCGGATTCCACCACCAAAAACACGTCGCAACCTGATCATCGGCGGCGCCGTCGTGGCGCTTGTCGGCATCACGGCGTGGACGCTGAGCCTCGATCCGGCGTCGCAGACGATTCAGAGTGACCAGATGCTGGTGGACAGCGTGCGCCGGGGCGACGTCGTACGCGACGTACGCGGCCCAGGCACGCTCGTACCAGAGCACATCCGTTGGATCACGGCGCAGGCGAGCGCGCGCGTCGAGCGACTGACCTCCGAATCCGGAAAGAAAGTCAGCGCTGGCGAGCTATTGCTCGAACTCAGCAATCCGGACCTGCAGATCCAGACGATGCAGGCCGAGCAGCAGGTTCGGCAGGCGGAGATCGAGCTGCTGAATCTCAAGACCAACCTCCGCAGTCAGCTGCTCACCCAGCAGGGATTGGTCGCGAGCACTCGCACCCAGTACGTAAGCGCGTCGCAGGAAGCGACGGCGGCCGATTCACTGGCCAAGATGAAGTTGATGGCGACGTTCGAGGTGAACAGCAAGCGGGCTCTCGCTGAAGAGTTCACGACGCGGCTGCGGGTGGAACGGGAGCGCCTGACACTAATGGAGCAAGCGATCGACTCGCAGATCGCCACGCAAGCGAGCCAGGTGGTGCAGCTCAAGGCGATTGCGTTGAATCAGCAGAACCGGCTGCGGTCCCTGCAGGTCCGCGCGCCCGAGGCCGGTGTGCTGCAGGACCTCACGTTGCAGTTGGGCCAGTGGGTGCCAGAGGGCACGACGCTCGCCAAAGTGGTGCAGCCCGGGCAGCTCAAGGCGGTGCTGCGCATTCCCGAGAGTCAGGCGAAGGACGTCGCCATTGGCCAAAAGGCGAGCGTGGATACGCGGAACGGATTCGTCGATGGCCATGTCGCGCGCAAGGACCCGTCAGCGCAAAGCGGAAGCGTGACGGTGGACGTCACACTCGACGGCGCGCTGCCCGCGGGAGCGGTGCCCGACCTGAGCGTTGACGGCACGATCGTGATCGAGAAGCTCAGCAAGGTGCTCTACAGCGGACGCCCGTCGTTCAGCGTGGGATCGGGCGCGGCGTCGCTGTTCAAGATCGTGGACGGCGGCAAGGCCGCCGTGCGGGTGCCGGTAGAGCTGGGGCGAAGCTCGGTCAACGTCATCGAGATCATTCGCGGGCTCGAGATCGGCGACAAGATCATCGTCTCGGACATGTCGCAGTACGCGAACGTGTCCCGGGTGCGCATCAAGTAACGACGGACTCAGAGGAGCATTTACGATGGCTTCGAACGGCGACGGTACCGCGCTCATCAGCCTCCAGGGGATCAAAAAGGTATTTCACACCGACACGGTCGAGACCCACGCCCTGGCCGACGTCCACTTCGAGATCCGGAAGGGAGAGTACGTCGCCATCAGCGGTCCGTCGGGCTGTGGCAAGACGACTCTGCTCTCCATCCTCGGCTTGCTCGACACACCCAGCGACGGCGAGTACACACTGGCCGGCGAGCGCGTGGCGCGGCTGGCACCGGCCGAGCGGGCGCGCGTTCGCAATCGGCAGATCGGCTTCATCTTTCAGGCGTTCAACCTGATCGGCGACCTGACCGTGTTCGAGAACGTCGAACTACCACTGACGTACCGGAATATGGCTGCGAGCGAGCGCAAGGACCGCGTCGCCGCGGCGCTCGACCGCGTGGCGATGTCGCACCGTGGAAAGCACTTTCCCGCGCAGTTGAGCGGCGGTCAGCAGCAGCGTGTGGCGGTGGCGCGCGCTGTGGCCGGCGACCCGGCGATCTTGTTGGCCGACGAGCCAACAGGGAATCTGGACTCCAAGAACGGCGAGGCCGTGATGGAACTGCTCCGTGAGCTCAACAAGAATGGAAGCACGGTCTGCATGGTGACGCACGATTCCCGGTACGCGCAGCACGCCGACCGCGAGGTAGCGCTGTTCGATGGCCGCGTTGTGGAGCCAGTCGCCGCCGATCAGCGCGCGTAACGTTCCGCCGCACCACCAATGGCACCACGATACCGGTCCGTGGCAGTCGCGAGAGCCAGCCACGCCCCTGCCTCGGCGCGCTCGACCTGCGCCACCTGGTCTTCATACTGAAGCACGCGAAAGATGTCGGTAAGCCCGAGATCGAGCCTCGCGCGCTCTCCCGCATACGCGTCGCGAGCGAGCCCGGCCGCTTCGGTTGCGAGCGCCATCCGTTCGCGGCCGAGCCCGATGTCGCGAAAGGCTGCCCGGATTTCCGCCCGCGCGTTGTTCTCGGCGTCGATCAGCCGATATCGGGCGCGCAGCTCCGAGGCGGCGATGCGCTGCGCATCGGCGCCCGACGCGCTGTTGAGGATTGGGCGAGAGAACACCAGGCCGACCGTCCAGTCCGTCTGGCGCGCGCTACCTGAGAGCACCCGCTTCGCTGAGTCAACGAGCGAGCTGGTGAACGCGGTGCTGAGATCGAGCGTCGGTAGCCCGGAGTTCCTGACGTAGCGCCGTTGCTGCTCGAGTTGCGTCACGACAGAACGCGAGGCGGCCACATCGGGGCGAAGTCGGAGGGCGCGCGCTGTCGCCGTGTCGAGCGTTGGAAGATCGGTCAGGCCGAGCACCGTGTCGGTAGGCGCGAGCGTGACATCATCGCCGACGAGGGCGGCAGCCGCCACGTCGCCATAGGCGAGAAAGATCAGCGCATCCTGCGCATTCTGCCGGTCCCGTCGCTCGGCAAGCATAGTGGCGCGGCGTGACGCCACGGCGAGGCGCGCCGTGTTCAGCTCGACCTCGGTGATCTTTCCCAGTGTGCGAAGTTCGCTGTATGCCGCCAGCAATTCCTGAGCCCTCGCGAGCGAACGTGCGGCAATCGCTTCCTGGCGCTGCTGGGCGGTAAGCACGCGGTATGCGATCGCGACTTCAGTGACTACAGCATCTTGAAACGCGGTCAGGCGCGAGCGCGCAGCAGCCGTTCCTTCACGTGCGGACTGCGTCGCGGCGCTCAATGATCCGTAGCCGACCCCGCGAAGCAGCGGCTGGCTGAACGACGCCGCCAGCGCGTGCTTGCTCGCCGCGCTCGCCGACGTGGACGGAGATCCGAGGAGGTACAGGCCGCCGGTGGGCAAGAAGCCGCTGAGTTGACCTCCGACGGCGGACCGGTCGCCGACAATACTGAACGACGGGTCCATCGGCGATCGCGCGCTGGTGATGAACGACAACGCCGTCTCAACGTCGGCCGATGCCGCGGCCAATCGCGAATCGTGCCGGAGCGAAGATCGGGCGAGATCGTCGAGCTTGACCCGAACCGTGTCGCCGGAGCGCTGGCCCTGAGCCGCCACCGACGAGACGATCGTCAACGCGATGATCGCGAAAGCAAGGCGCGCCGTGGGCACACGATTGCCGAGCACGAAATGGCTTCTCATGGCTGTCTCATACGATCTGCCGGACGGCGAGCTGGCGAAAGACACCGTCTTCCGCCATCAGCTCCTCGTACCGACCCTGCTGAACGATGCTCCCCGCGGTCATGACGAAGATGCGGTCGGCCCGCTGGATGGTCGTGAGACGGTGGGCGATGACGATCCGCGTCGCGCGGATTGTCTCGAGACTCTTGGTCACGATCTCCTGCGTCCGATTGTCGAGCGCGCTGGTGGCCTCGTCAAAGAAGACGACGCGCGGGCGACGGACGAGCGCGCGCGCGATGATCAGGCGTTGACGCTGCCCACCGGAGAGCGTCGACGCACCCTCGCTGACGATGGTGTGCATGCCCATCGGCATCTTGCGAATGTCGTCGGCCAGGCCCGCCATCTCGGCGGCATTCCAGGCGTCCTCGACGGTGAACGGTGACGCGCCGACGATGTTGGTGAAGATGTCGCCCGCCAACACCCGGCTCTGCTGGAGTACCACCGCCGCCTGACGGCGAATCGCCGAGACATCGATATTCGCGACATCCTTGCCGTCGTAGTACACCGCCCCGCGATTCGGCTGCTCGAACCCGAGCAGCAGTCGAAGGACGGTTGATTTACCGGCACCGGACGGGCCGACGAACGCAACGAATTCGCCAGGCCGGATCAGGAACGAAACGTCATTGAGGATCGGCGGCGCGTCAGCGATGTAGCCAAAGCCCAGGTTCACCGCCTCGATACGCCCGCTGATCAAGCCCGGGTCGGGCTGTGCGTCCTCGACTTCGGGCGTGGCAACCAGAATCGGCGTCGCTCGCTCTAGCAGCGGCACCACGTTCATCAGGCCGACGAGCGTGTTGCTGACGCCGGTACCCGCCATCAACGCGGCGCCGAATGCGGAACTGAACGCGATGAAGTCGCCGGTTGCGAGCGTCCCGGGCACCGCGAACAACTGTGCCGCGAGAATGAAGAGCATCGCGGACGAGACAATCGGCACCATGTCGTTGAACACCGCCAGCACGGCCGCGCCGAGACCTGCGCGATACCCGAGGACCTTGAGATCGCGAAACTGGGCAGACCAGATCGCAAAGATCCGCGGCTCCGCAGCCGCAACGTGCAGCTTCGCAATCCCGCCGAGCATCTCGAACACCAGCGAGCCAATCTTTCCCTGCGCCGTCTGTCGCCGCCGCTCGTAGCGAAGCGTGTATACCCCGGTGAGGACGGTCATCGTCGCGATGCTCGCAATGACGACCATCGCGAGCAGCGCCAGCTTCACGCTGTACGACGTCATCAGCCCAATGCTCACCGTCATCACGGCCAGCCCGACCACCGCCGTGACCGCTGCGCCCGTGAGGAGCTGACGGGATGCGTTGACCGCGTTCGCCCGCATCGACAGATCGCCGACCGTGTGGTGACGGAAGAATTCCGCCGGCAGACGCAGCAGCCGATCGACAATCGCGGCTTGGAGCACCGAGTTGGATCGTCCCTCGATGCGGATCATCGCCAGCGCCCGTGAGAGCTCGAACGAGGCCGAGCCGATGGCGACGGCAATCAGCGCCGCAGTGAGCGTGATCGCATTGAGGACCTGCGCGCTCGGGACGACGTCGTTGAACATCCGGCCCATCACCAGCGGCGTCGCCAAGCCGAGCGTCGACCCGATCACGAGGAGCACCACGACTCGGCGGAGGTCGTGCCAGAGGTCAGTGATCACCATCCCCATCAGCACTCGAAAATTCAGGCCGCGATCGGGCGCCGCCCGGTAGAATGTGAAGCCGAACGGCTCGAGCGTTGCGGCGACGGCCTCGTCGACGGGTACGCTCCGGTCCACGGCAGGGTTGTGCAGCACGTAGCCACTCTTCCCCGCGGGAAGCAGAGCCACCGGCACCTGCCCTTGTGCGAGAAAGGCGAGCAGCGGGCCCCCGTCCGCGTGCCACCATGCGCCGCGGAGTCCGACGCGGCGAAAGCGGACGCGCGTTGCGTTGCAGATGGCGGCGACGCGATCGCGATCTCGAGTGGTTGCGGATTCGCCGGCACCTTCCCATCCTGGGGGGGGCCTGAAGACGATCCCGGCGGCGGAACCAACGGCCCGGCACGCGTCGAACAGTCGGTCGCCACCGGGTGCGACCGCATCGCCCGCGAGGGCGTCCGGTGCCTGGAGCAATGACGCGAGACTGGACAATGCCCGGTGGTGCGACGTCCGCTCGCTGTCAAGCTTTCGCGCGAGCCGGTCGGCGTCGGCAATGCTGGCAGCCGCCGCGCCGCGGGCGACCCACTCGAGGAACGCCCTCCAGGTTTCCGCGACGGCAATGCTCGGCGATTCCTCACCGAACGCGGCGATGGTGTTGATGACGGCCACGTCAACGGACTCGGGGACGACCGATAGCCACATTCCCCGAGCCAGCGGGACGAGCGGCGGTTGTTGCGGCCAATCACTTTCGTCCCCAAACCGAAACGTCCCCGGGGCGGCGCGGACCCAGACAACGCCGGCTTCGGCCGAGACCTGCGTTCCCGCTGTGAGTGGCACCGGCGTCGCTGACACCTGCAGCGGCTGCGCCGCGGCTCGGGAGACGCGGTGCATCGCCCGGCCGACCGTCTCGACCACGCCGGTCGCCAGCGCACGCGCGATGTGAAATCGTTCCAGTCCGCCTTCGTCGATCTCAGCCACCGGAACACTGCGGACCTCGGCGCCACCGAACCCAACGGCGATCATCACCCCGGCGCCGTTCGTTGTCGGAAGCGGATCGGCGCCGAGCGCGACTTCGCCGGGCAGGAGCGTTCCGACATAGTAGCGTGACGCATGATCCTGCGCGGCGCCGTCCTGGATGTAGAAGAGATCGATCTCGCCGCGACTGACTACCCATAAAGTGGTCGGGTCGTCGAGCCGAAGCGGCGTGTTACCCCTGAGCACCTGCGAAACGACGTCAGGAACTTCTGCGACGTCAGCTCGCAACACGACGGGCGACGGTTGGTCGACGCCGGCGACATTGAGGTCAGAGGTGAACCGTCCGTAGACGCGGGAATCGCGCACGTCAGTGCTCCCGCGCCAGGTTGCGATACAGGCCGTCGGTGTCGGCCATCAGTGTATCGTGTTGCCCGCGCTGAACGACGACGCCCGAGTCGAGGACGATGATCTCATCTGCGTCTCGAATCGTGGAGAGCCGGTGGGCCACGATGACGCAGGTACAGCCGCGCCGCCTCAGGTTGCGATCGATCTGCGACTCGGTGATGGTGTCGAGCGCGCTCGTCGCTTCGTCGAGCACGAGGATGCTCGGCTGCGCAACCAGCGCACGGGCGATCTCAAGGCGCTGCCGCTGGCCTCCGCTGAAGTTCGAGCCGCCTTCGTCGACGTGCGAGTCGAAGCCACCCGACCGGGCCATGATCTCTGTGTGGATGCACGCGTCACGACAGGCGGCGAGCAACAGCTCTTCCGGGACGGTCGGATCCCACAACGACAGATTGTCCCGCATCGTGCCGGCGAAGAGCGAGATGTCCTGATCGACCATCGCGACCGTCGCGGCGCGGGTTGCGCGAGGCCAGTCGCCGGCGGGAACGCCGTCGAGCAGAACGTCACCGGACCACGGCGGATACAGGCTCGTCACCAACTTCGCGACGGTCGACTTGCCGCACCCCGAAGGCCCGACGAGTGCCACGCGCGTTCCCGGCGTGAGCACGATCGAGAAATCGCTGATCAGCGGATCTGATTGTTTCGAATAGCCAAATGTCACTCCCCGCAGCTCGAGGTGGCCGCTCAATCGCTCGACCGGGGACCGGGCAGCACCGCCTCCGTCGACGGGCGGCGCGGAGCGCTCATTCGTCTCGATGCGGACCGTCGCCGGATAGCGCAACACGTCGTCGATGCGGGCCATCTTGCCCTGCATCTCCTGGATGGTCCCCGCCAGCCCGACAAAGTTGTTGACCGGCCGAATGAAGCTGGCGAGCAGGCTTTGGAAGGCGACGAGCGTGCCGACCGTGAACTCGCCATTCATCACGAGCAGCGCGCCGAGAAACAGAACGATCGCGTTGGTCAGTGCGACCGTGAGCGGCGGAATGATCGAGAAGTACGACGTGATTCGCGCCAGCGACTGCTGCGCATTGAGATAGCGAGCCTGATGCCCCGCCCACCTGGCGAAGAAGTCCGACTCCATCGCCGAGGCCTTGAGCGTCTCGATCGCCGACAAGCCGGCCATCAGCGTTCCCGTCGCTTTGCCTGCCTCCTGAAGCACGGAGCGATTGCCGTCCACGCGACGGCGGTTGACCGCGAGCGTGGACCCGGCGAGCACCGCAACCGCGCCGAGCGCGATCAGCGTCAACGGCACGCTGTAGGTCAGCATCAGCGCGCCAAAGAACACGACCATCAAGGCGTCGATCGCGGTCGACGCCAGCCGCCGCGAGAGAAAGCGGGCAATTTCGTCGTTGAGACTGACGCGCCAGCTGATCTCGCCCGAATACCGCTGCGAGTAGAACTCCACGGGCAGGCGCAGCAGGTGCCAGAGAAAGCCGCTCGTCGTTGTCACCGACAACTTCGACTCGAGGCGCAGGAGGTAGTACTGCTGGAGCCAGACGAGCGCCCCGCGGACGAGCGCGGTCGCCGCCATCGCGAGAAGCAGGGGACGGATCCAGTTCACCGTACCGCGCACCAATATTTCGTCGATGAAGATCTTGGCGAACATCGGCACGACGATACCGGGAATCACCAGCGCCAGGCCCACCAGCATCGCAAAGAGCAGTGCCCGTTCCGACCCACGGGCGCGCACGCGGAGCGCGCGCGCAAGGCTCGGCGGAGCACCTTCGCGGACGAAATTCGGGCCCGGAGAGAACTCGAGCACGACTCCGGTGAATGCTTCGTCGAGGTCGCGATCGGTGACGGTCCGCGGACCGCTGGCCGGATCGTTGACGTGGAATCCGGTCGGCGTGTACCCGTCGAGAACGACAAAGTGGTTGAAGTTCCAGAACAGCACCGCGGGCAGCGATGCTTTCCGGAGCGCGTCGGTTTCGCGTTTGTACGCTTTGGCTTCGAGACCGAACGAACGCGCGGCGCGCAGGACGTTGGCCGCGTTCGATCCGTCACGCGAGACGCCGCAGGCAGTGCGAAGCTCTTCGAGCGGCACCCAGCGACCATGGTACGCCAGGACCATGGCGAGCGACGCCGCGCCGCATTCGACCGCCTCCATCTGGAGGATGGTCGGGGTGCGATTGAGACGCCGTTTACGCAGCCGCGGCTTTACCGCGGTCGGCTGCGTCGGCTCAGGCACCAATCCACCGCTTCAGCGCCGGTATCACCAGAGCCAGCGGACGCTTCTTCTCGATCGTGATCTTTCCGTCGAGCAGCGTCCCGCTTCCGAACGCCATCGGCGCGCCGCTGCGTGATGTCCAGGCAAACCCGCTGATCGTCGTCGTATCGATCGTCACTGTCACATCGACGAGATACGCGCCCCCTTTGCTCGTGAACTGTTCGACGAGCAAGGAGTTCTTGAGGTAGCGGTCGAGGGCTGGGCCGCTGAGTGGCGCCGACGACACATATCGAACCGTTCCCTTGAAATAGCCGGTCTCCTCGGGGTGCACACCGCCCGGCACCATCTCGGCGTTCATGCCGGGCTTGATCCGCTTGCCCTCGAGCGGAATGAACATCAGCACCTGGAGAGGGAGATCGTTGGCCTCGACCGTGACCACCGCCGCGCCGGTCGTGATCGCCTGCCCGACATCCGCGAGCCGCTCGACCACGATGCCGGCGTACGGGCTGAGCACGCGCGACGCCGTCTTGAGTTGCGATTCGAGTTGCGCCAGTCGGTTATCGCTCTGGGTGATCTGCTGGTCGAGCGCGAACAAACGTTGCCGCGACGCCTCGTCGAGCTGTACCGCCTGCGCGCCGAGCTGCTGCTTTCTGGCGATGGAGCCCATCATCTGCTGCTGCGTCTCCGCCAACAGCGCGATCGAACTCTGTGCGACGTCCGGCGTCAACAATCCGCGATCGAGCGCTTTCTGCTCGTTCTTGATGCGGACATTCAGGTATGTCAGGCGCGCCTCCGCCGCTTTGATCGTCTCGTCGGTCTGTTTCTGCTGCTCCGCTATGGACTGCTTTTGCATCTTGTGGTCGGTCGCCAGCTGAGCGGCGGTCATGGCCCGGTTCACTCGCAAATCCGTGAGCGCTGCCTGAAGCTGTTCGATCGACGCCCGCATTTCGGGCTGCGCGAGGATCGCAACGGGCTGCCCACGCTTGACCTCCGTGCCTGGCTCGACGAGCACCGAATCGATTTGCCCCGACCCGGTCGCCTGCACGCGGTACACGCCGCCCTCGCGGATCATGATCCCCGCGCCACTCACGGTCTGCGGTATCTGCCCAAGGAACCCCCAGGCGAGCGCCGCGAGG
>Ga0315281_10007073_pt1 | contig 15856 bp, 20 predicted proteins | sample YL17G07_0_MG_FD_204540 | JGI IMG/M metagenome (GOLD analysis project Ga0315281, IMG submission 204540) | Sediment microbial communities from Yellowstone Lake, YNP, Wyoming, USA - YL17G07_0 | ecosystem: Environmental > Aquatic > Freshwater > Lake > Sediment | place: USA: Wyoming | collected... | reverse complement strand
TTGAAGGAGCGGCAATAATGATGTTCGCATACTTGGGGTACTGCGATGTCACCACAATATCCGAAGAGGTGGAATGCCCGCAGAAAACTCTTCCAATTTCAACCCTCCTATCGCTGGGAATATCCGCATTCCTTTATCTGCTCGTCAGCTTTACCGCAGTTGGAGTCATTAACTACACAGCGCTTTCAATATCCGGCTCCCCGCTTGCTGATGTGATGAAAGTGACAGGAAATGATATGGCTGCCTGGGTTGTATCTCTTGGAGCAATTTTTGCAACAGCTACTGTTTTGCATATGCTCATACTCTCTGTCTCAAGGATAATATACTCAATGTCGAGGAACCACCAGATTCCAAGGTTCATAAACCACATCCACCCGCAATTCCACACTCCATACGTGTCAATACTGCTCACCGGCATACCCATGGCAATACTCGCCCTTTTTGTTAATTTGAAATACGTCGTCTCCCTTGCAACCTTCTTGATTATCCTAAGCCATCTGCTTGTGAACTATGCCGCAATTGCAATAAACCGCAGGACAAAGCCGTCATTCAGGATACCTTTCTACCCCATACCCCCCATACTCGGCATCATAACATTCGCAGCCCTTTCAGCCTACCTGCTCATTGATGTGTGGCCGGCAGTAATTGTCGTCCTGCTTACAGGCATAGTGTTATACTACATTGATAAGAAGCTTTTGGAGAGAACAAGGCGTGAGAGAAAGCGCCGCTAGTTACAGCTTAGGCAGTCTCTTGGAGAGAGCATCCAACTCATCAACAACTTTGTTAGGAGTATGCGCCCTGAGCTCGTCAACCAGCTTCCTGTCAGATAGCATTTCAACTTCAAGCGGAATAGCCACCCAGTTGACCGTCTTATAATCGCTCATGTGGAGAGAGAATGGAAAACAGTTTATTTCGGATTTCAGGCAGATTAAAAATAAAAATAATCTAAAGTGTCTTTCCGCTTTTACAGCGTATGCAAACTCCGTTCACCGGGTCGTAGCAGGATATGCCAACGGAAGCGCCGCAGAGGGAGCATGTGAAGCCTGCAAGCTCCTTCCCGCATATTGAACAGACGCTGCTGATCTTCATGTTAACTAATTTATATTGAACTCCTTAAAATAAATTGTGAAAAGAGAGGAGAAATTAAGCAAAGTAACGCAGCTTCTCAAGAAAGAGTACGGGGAGCACAACCGCGGGGGCAGAGGCGACCCCGTGGACACGCTGGTTGAGACAATACTGTCACAGAACACAACAGACAAGAATTCCTCAAGGGCATTCTCAAACCTCAAGAAAGCATTTCCAAGCTGGGAGTCTATTCTGAAGGCAGACCCAAGAAAAATTCAGAAAGCCATCCACTCCGGAGGACTTCCCGGGATAAAGGCGAGGAGGATAAAGCACGTGCTGAGGGAGATAAAGAGAAGGAGGGGTAGGCTCTCAATTGACTTCCTCAGGGACATACCCGCGGAAGATGCAATGGATTTCCTGCGCTCAATAAAGGGAATAGGACCCAAGACTGCTTCTGTTCTGCTCATCTTCCGCTTCAACAAACCCATAATGCCTCTCGATACGCATAACTTGAGAGTTGCAAAAAGACTTGGAATAATACCGCAGAAAATGAGCTCGGAGAAGGCTCATAAACTTATGAATAAACTCGTCCCTGATAAAGAGAAGAAGAGCCTGCACATCAACTTCATAATTCACGGAAGAAATGTATGCACCGCCAGAAACCCAAGGCATGAGGAGTGCATCCTGAAAAACCTGTGCGATTACTACAGGAATCTAGGCTAGCAATTTCGTCAGCCTTTCCTGCAGTTCGGTGTCGGTCATTTTCCTCTGTTTACTCAGCCTGCCTATCTCCAGAAGTGTTTCTCCCACCTTCTCCCCATACTCCTCCTGTTGCTTAACATACTCACCCATCCTCTCTACCCTCTTGCTCTCGTCGCTTATCCTTTTAACGAGCAGGCTCTTTCTCGCTATGTCCCTAACCAGGGTCAGCTCCCTTTTCAGCTCATCATCTTTTACTCGTCCGATGAGCTTCCTAGAAGCATCTGCAACTGCCTTGGGGTCATCGCTTGTTAAGTTTTTTATATCGTTACTTACCGATTGCTTCCTAATAAGCTCCTTCAGAGCGGGGTTGTTCTCCGGCAGTCTTTCAAGGTTTAGCAAGCATGAGCGGGAAATCCCACATTCTTCAGAGGTGGATAAGAGCGAATTTATAATGGAGTTGCATAGTTTCACTGGAAAGCTACCCCTCCCCAAGCTTTATAAACAAGACAAACACCTCTCTATTCGGCGACCGATATGCCCATAGAAGAAGAGATAGTCCATTGGTGGAAGGATGGGAAAGGGGAGAACCACAGGAATGCCCTGAGGCTAGAGAGCGAAGTACCGCAGCTTGTGAACGGGTTTCCAAGGGATGGAATAATAACGGTGAGAATAATAAACTCGGCAAGCGCCCAGGCAATAAAGCTCTCTCCGGATGAAGCATTGAGAATCAGCACGCAGCTCCTCACAGTTGCAAAAGAGCTGCTCAACGATAAGAGGGCTCTGTGGCAGAGGTTTGAGGAATAGACGCAACTCCTTCGCACTCCAGCTCCTTCAGGAATTCGAGCATGAACCTATGCCTCTCCTCGGCCATTTTTTTCCCGCCTTCAGTGTTCATGGTATCCTTAAGCTTCAGAAGCTTTTCATCAAAGTGTTTCACCGCTTCCTGCAGGACTTTTCTGTGCTCCCCACTCCACAGGAAGCAGCGCGCAATGCCCACGGCCCCGATCGCATCCAGTCTGTCCGCATCCTGCAGAATCTCCGCTTCCAGGCTCAGCGCCTTCCCCCCTTTGCTGAACCTGTGCTCCCTTACGCACTGCAAAACTTTCTCTTTTCTCTCTCTTGGAAAATCCGTCATGTCAATCAGGCTCCTTGCAACCTCAATGCTCTTGCCCTCGTGCTCCTTCTCATCCAAGGAGTAACCGACATCATGGAGAAGCGCAGCTGCCTTCACAACATCCTCATCAGCATGCTCCTCCCTCGCGAGGCGGATTGATATCGCGCAGACTCTCTGGGCGTGCCCAAAGTCGTGAGTTGGGTTCTTCATGAGTTCGCTCGCAATCTTCTCAAAAGTCTCCTGCCAGCCCATCTTTTTACCTCAAAGATTATAAAGTCTCAATAATTTATAATATTGGTGGTAATTGTGAAGAATTTCCCGAAAATCTGGATGAACGGAAAGTTCGTTAACTTCGAGGATGCAAAAATTCATGTGCTCACCCATTCCCTGCACTACGGGAATGCAATATTTGAGGGTGTGAGGTGCTACGAAACTGAGAAGGGGCCTGCAGTCTTCAGGCTGAGGGAGCACCTCAACAGGCTTTTCAACAGCGCAAAGACATACTGCATGAAAATCCCATACTCAAAGGAGGAGTTGAGGCAGGCAACCCTGAGCCTGCTGAGAGTCAACAAAGTTAAGGAGTGTTACATAAGGCCGATTGTTTTCTACGGTGCTGAGCACATAGGGCTTGAGCCTGAGGGATTGAAAGTGAATGTTGCATTGATTGCAATTCCCTGGGGGCACTACTTCGGGGAGAAGATCGAGAAAGGAGTGAGGGCGAAAATATCTTCCTGGTGCAGGATAAACCCGATGATAGTTCCGCCGCAGGCAAAGTCTGCCGGCAATTATGTCAACTCACTCCTCGCAAAGATGGAAGCCACAAGCTCAGGCTATGACGAGGCGATAATGCAGAATATAAGCGGCTACATAGCAGAAGGGCCCGGAGAGAACATATTCATAGTGAGGCAGGGCAAGCTCATCACGCCTCCTGTGCACGCCGGCATCCTCATTGGGGTGACAAGAGACTCCATAATGCGAATTGCCAAGGATATGGATATTGAGACAATAATACGGGACATACCAAGGGAAGAGCTGTACATTGCAGATGAAGCTTTCTTCACTGGCACAGCGGCGGAAGTCACTCCCATAGTTGAGGTTGACGACAGGGTTATAGGGAATGGAAGGAGAGGTCAAATAACCGAGAAACTGCAGTCAGAATTCTTCGACATACTGAGAGGAAAGGATGAGAGGTATTATGACTGGCTGGAATTTGTCTACTAGAGAAGCTTCAAATCTTTCGTGAACTTATCCACTTCCTCATCCTTCCAGGGCCCTACAACAAGACAGGTAACCGTTCCCGGAGGAATCTGAGTAAAACCAGCATCCTTGATTATCACGCAGGGAATCTCCTTCTTTATTCTTTCATAAAGCTCGAAAAGCTCTCTTTCACCATCAACTTTCACAACTATCTTCTTCTCCCCCTCCCTCTCCCACTCCTCAACAAACTCAGGCTCCTTCTCTTTGACCAGCTTGTAGCCTGCAAGCGACGCATGTGACACATGGGCTGCCAGCTTTCCCTTCCCGAGCTTCAAATCGCTCCTTACAACTATGATTTGCTTCATTTCAATCTAATTTATAAATCAATATTTAATTAATAAACATATGCACGACAGGCTTGCGGAGCTTATAGACCATATAAAAGAGCTGGAGGAGAAAAGGGCAGAGCTTGCCAAGAAGCTCAGAGAAGGGGGGAGGGAATTCTACCCGGAAGCTCTGGAGAAGAATCTTGTCCACAAGGTGGAGCCTATTGAGCTGAACTGCAAGGTTGCTGCAGTTGACGGAGGGCTTGCCGCGCAGGAGTTTCATGGATTTGACCTGGTGCTCACAAGAGCCCTTTCCGTAATATTCGAATACAAGAACTCAAAGAGAGTATCGCACAGCTACTACCCCTCAAGAATACCTGAGGCAGAGACTGATGCCCTGACTTCTCTGGACTCGCATGAGTTCACCTGGCACAAGTCGCTCACAAGGCTCAGGAAGGAAATAGCAGTTGCTTCCGAAACAGTTGAAAAATATGCACCTTACTGCATGCTGCTTGACGGCTCAATTGTGCCGCAGATTTCAGACAAGCCCTCAGAAGATTCACCGGTCAGACCGCTCTACAACCAGCTGCTTGAAGGCTACAACAGGCTTTACTCGCTCTGCGAGGAGAAGGAATGCCAGCTCATCGGCGTCATAAAGGACAGCAGGGGAAAAAGATTCATAGAGATTCTTGAGAAGACGCTCCCCGAGCATGAGAAAAAGGTTCTTGCAACATCCCATGACACCTCATTTCTGCACTTCCTCCTGAATGAAGGAGAGAGAACATTCGAGTTCCACTACTCCAGCGCAGAGAGGGAGCACCAGGTCCTCAAGGATTTGGGCGCATGGAGCGCCAAGATGAATGCCGTATACCTCAAGCCCGTGAAGGATGACAGGCCTCTGAGGGTTGAATTCCTGAAAACAAAGAAGAATGCCGGCGAGGTAGCATCATTAATATACTCCCTCAGCACAATAAACCAGAAATATGCATACCCCGCCATATTAATCGAGGCGGACATGAGGGCTGCAATGGACAGAACGGAAATAGACAGGACGTGCAGGAACCTGCTGCTGAGGGCAGGCAGGAGGGTTTCATTCCTTCCGCTGAGGAGGGACAGCAGGCCTTTCAGATGATTGCATGAAGTGCTCAAACCACCCCGACAAGGAGGCTTCTGCCATATGCGACAGATGCAACCTTTTCTACTGCGGGAACTGCGTGCTCTCGTCAAATGGCAAGTGCCCCAAATGCGGGAATCTGCTCAGCTCTCCTAAGAATGCGATGTCATACGAGATTAACCAGGATGAGCTGTACAGGGGAAAGGGGCAGCCGCATCTTATAGAGGCAGTGAACTCGCTCTATATGGAGCCATTGAGGACAATTAGGAGGCTTAAGGAATACTCATCGCTTTTAACAAGCACGGTTCACCTCACCTTGCTTTATCTCGTCATGTTCGTAATCTGGGTCCTGCTCCTGATTGTTGTCTCCCTGGTTCCAGATACTTTCGGAGTCGCCCAACCCAACCTGATGAATGCAAGGAATATCTTCACTTTCATCTTGGTGAATATACTCTACTTCGGAATTTTCATAGTTGTCTGGCTTTTTGCATCCTTGTTATACTTCCTGCCTGCTAAGCTGCTTGGCGGGAAGGGGGAGTATATACAACAGGCAAGCCTGCTCGCGTATATAATGTTTGCAATCTTCCCGCTCGGGACGTTCTCTGTATTACTTGCGGCAATTCCACAGCTTGGGCCTTCTATTGCATTTTTGGCAAGCGCAATAGTCGTTGTCTATTTGCTCTACCTAATTTTCCTGAGCATACGCGAGATTAACCAGTTCAACGCGATGAAAGCGCTAGCCTCATTCATCATCTCACTTGCAATATTCGTGTTTATAGCCATTCTAATTGCGGGAATCTCTGTGCTCATTCTCGCGTTGCTCGGAAATCTACCCCAGCCAAGCTTTTAAATATGATAAGAGCCAAAGTGATTTGATGGAGCTTGGAACAATTATCTCAACCATGGAGGGTCCCTCAACAACCGAATTTTCATTTGTTGTGAGCAACAACAAGGTGAGGAAGGGGCATTATGTCCAATCCGAGACAGAGGAGGGGCTGCTCATAGGGGTCATAACAGACATAACAAGAGCGAACAGGTATTTTGAGAGGGCTGAGAGCGTTGCGGAGTATGAGCGAGGGGGGGAGTCACTCTCCAAGAATTTTCCCACAACAGATTGGGAGTACATAATAGCAAATGTTAGGGCTCTCGGAGTGTACAAGGACGGCATACTGCTTCGCAGCACATTTCCCGCAGCGCCCGGATCAAAGGTAAGCCTTGCAGACGAACGCCTCCTCAACGGCATACTGGGGTTTGATGACAACGGGCTGAAGCTTGGGGAGCTTGAGAACCACAGGCTTGGGGTGAGTCTGAACCTCAACAGGCTTCTGCAGAAGCATTTTGCAATACTTGCAATGAGCGGTGCCGGAAAATCCTACCTTGCCAGCGTTCTCATAGAGGAGCTGCTTGACAGGAAGCCGGAGCAGGGCAGGGTTGCCATCATCATGCTTGACGTCCATGGCGAGTATGTGGGTTTCAAGAGCTCTCCAGAGTATGGGTCGAAGACAACGGTTTTTGAGGGAAGGAAGATACGCATAGGGCTGAACAGGATATCACCGCAGATACTTGGCGAGTTCCTGCCGCAGCTCAGCTCCGCCCAGAAGAGGGACATAGACAATTTGCTCATTGCTCTGAGGCAGGAGAAGAAGAGCAAGGGCGAGCTTTTTGATTTGGAGGACCTGATGGAAAGGGTGGAGAAGAGCAGCATGAAGGAGAACAGCAAGGCTCCCCTGCTTGCCACGCTTGCCTCCCTGAAATCTCTGAGGATATTCTCAAAGAGCGACAACCCAAGCGTGTTTGAGCTGGCCCAGCCGGGAAGATTCTCCGTGATTGACTTGAGCAACATAGACAACATGAGGAAGAAGCAGCTCATAGTTGCATACTTCGCGAGGAAGCTTTTCGCAGCAAGAAAAAAAGAAAGAATACCGCCTTTCATACTGCTTATTGAGGAGTCACACAACTTTGCCAAGGAGAAGGCATCGAAGCAGGACATGCTTTCAAAGAGCGTTGTGGAGAAGATAGCAAGGGAGGGCAGGAAGTTCGGAGCTTCCATAGGCTTGATAAGCCAGAGACCTGTGCAGCTGAGCACAACAGCCCTGGCGCAGGCTAACACTCATATAATAATGAGGGTGACAAACCCCTATGATATAAAGCACATCGGAGAGGGCTGCGAAGCTCTTGACGAGAATATGCTCAAAAGCATAAGCACCCTAAGGGTTGGCGAAGCCCTCATTGTTGGAGAGGCCGTGAACTTTCCCGTGTTTGTAAAAATAAGGAGCAGGAAATCAAAGAAATCATCAAAGGGCGAGGATATAGATATAATTGCAAGGAAATTTGAGGAGCTGAGTAAAAAGAAGAAGGAGGATGTTGAAGCGTTCATATAAGGTGTTTCCATGAATGAACTGAGGAAGGACTGCCTGCTTGACAGGTGGGTGATTATTGCAGAGAACCGGGGTAAGAGGCCAGTCGATTTCATACAGAAGGAATGCGAGGTAAAAGAAGGAACGTGCGTGTTCTGCCCAGGGAATGAGCACCTCACTCCTAAAGAGATTCTAAGCATAAAAGGCCCTCACGGCTGGACTGTCAGGGGTTTCGAGAATATGTATCCAGCAACTTCTTTGGAATTTCCTCAGGCCTTTGGGAGGCATGAGGTTATAGTCGAGATGAACCAGCACAACAAAAATCTTCAGGACCTTCCAGTGGGTGCCATACGGGAAGTCATAGACATGTACTGCGCCAGGATAGACGATATAAGCAAAATAGATGGAATAGCCTATGTCCTGATTTTCAAAAATCATGGAGAGGAGGCAGGCACATCCATCTCGCACGAGCACAGCCAGCTTATAGCACTGCCGCAGGTTCCCACCCTTGTTGGGGAGGAGCTTTGCGCCTACAAGAAATACTACGACAAGACCAAGAAATGCATCTTCTGCGATATAATGACAATGGAAATGAACTCCGAGAGAAAAATATTTGAGAATGACAAGTTTGTCTGCTTCGCACCCTTTGCCTCGAGGTTCCCATTCGAGTCGTGGCTGCTTCCAAAGAGGCATGCTGGGAACATAACTGATTTGACCGATGAAGAAAAAAATTCATTGGCAGAGAGCCTGAAAAAAGTCCTCACCGCGCTCAGCAAAATGCTCAAAAACCCGCCCTATAACTACTACCTTCACATAGCGCCTGCGTGCGAGGATTTCCACTTCCATATTGAGATATGCCCGAGAGTGACGAAGCTTGCGGGCTTTGAGCTGGGCACTAATATAATAATAAACACCATGCCACCTGAGAGAGCTGCGGCTGAGTTTAGGAATCTACTTTAACTTCTTTCTCCTTCCCGCCTTGTAGGTGACATTCGCCAGCTTTGCCCCGAACTTCCTTATTCCTACGCTGTAGGCGCTTCTTGGCTTGTGCCTCAGGACTGCCCTGCCGTACTCCGAGGACTTTATCACATTGCTGTCGTAGGGAAGACTGCAAAGCAGAGGCGTTCCGAGCCACTCCTTGGCAATTCTCCTCATCCTCTTCTCATTCTTCCTGACTTTGTTGAGCACAGTCCCAAATATCTCAATTCCGTTCTTGTCTGCAACCATCTTTGTCTTCAGAGTGTTTGAGAACGAGGTTATCTCCGGAGTCGTTATGAGTATCACCCTGTCCGCTATTTTCAGAGTCTCAAGGGTGTTGCTGCCGAGTGTTCCCGGCGCATCAACAAGAACTATGTCCGCAGACTTGCTGAGCTGCGTTCTCACCTTCCAGAGGTTCTGCGGCGGAATCGCCTCCACATCCTCAAGTGCTAGGCTTGAAGCCACCATCTTCACTCCTGCGGGATGGGAGAACACAGCATCTTCAAAACTAATTCCCTCTGAGAATATGTCATGAATTGTGCGCTCCGGGAATGGCGGACCGAGTATGCAAGACAGGTCCCCATTGCTGAGGTTCCCGTCAACTATGAGGGTGTCCACACCGAAATCGCTCAGGCACAACCCCAGGTTGGCCACGAAATTGCTCTTCCCCACCCCACCCTTTCCGGATGCAATTGTTATAATCAACTTCTCACCTTATCCTCTTCTTAAGCTCGCTCCCGAAAACTTCCCTTTTTCTCTTCAAGCCCAGTTCATCAAAATTAACTGTTGCCTCCCTTGCATCTACTATGCTCTCTTGGGCGAAGGCAATTCTCTCTGATTCAAGGACTGCCCCAATTTTATCGGTAGCAATCGTTATACTCTGCTCCCTTATCCTCGTCATCAGCGCCTCCAGTTCGGCTTGATTCCAATTCCCTTTCGTATTGCGCACGAACTCGGAGAGCAGACCGGAACTTTTCAGAATTTCCAGCTGTGCGTTTTCAGCATTCTCTTCCATCGTTTGTCACCAACTGTCGCCAATTGTGATAGATTAATGTATGGCACTATTTAAAACGTTTGCGCTTTCAACTTTCGTAGGTTCATTTTTTTCCTTGTTTCTCCAGAGGTGGTATATCCTAGCACTTGCCTCATCTTTCAAGCTTTCATCATGGGTTATGACAAAAACCTGCTCAACTATTTTCGGCACATACTCGTTCAAAACCTTCCCAAGCGCCTTTCTGCCCTCCTCATCCAGATTATGGGTGGGCTCATCAAGTATAAGCCAGCTCAAATTTGGAACCAGCACCATGGCAAACGCCATTCTCATCACTATGCTGGCGCTTGACCTCTCGCCCCCGCTTGCAATCCCGTCAACGCTCACCCAGCTTCCGCCTGCGTTGAGCTGTAGCTCGTAATCATCCTCATCCGCGTTCAGCCTCACGCCTTGGTAATCAGCATATGGGTACACAGTGCTCCACATCTCCCCCATTGCTGCATTTATCGCCCCTATGAGTTCCTCCCTCAGCTCAGCTTGCGTCTCTGAAACCGAGTTTTGGAAAAGCGCGAAGTTCTCGTAGAGGGACCCATACTTCTCAGCATCCTTGCCGAGCTTCTCATACCTCTCAACTTCCTCTTTTTTGCCTTTCACAATCTCCTCCACCCTCTTCATCTCATTGCGTAGCCCTTCAATCTTCTCCGTAAGCCCTCTCTCCTCACTTCTCATTTCGCTTACTTCATTCCTCTTTTCCTCAAAGGCTCCCTTGTCAAACTTGATTTCGCCAAGCTTTTTCTCAACATCCGCACCCTCCTTCCTGAGCTCCTCCATGCGCATCCTGGATTTCCTTATCTCAAGGGCAACTCTCATCCTCTCCCTTTTAGCTTCAATATCCTTCAGAAACTGCTCCTCCTTTTTGAGTTTTTCCTCAATTCCGCTGAGAAGCGAGCGCAGCTTATCGGCATCATCTTTTCCTCTCACTTTTTTCATCCTGTCCTCAACATCCCTCACCGCTTTCAGCTTCTCTTTCATGCCTCTCAGCAGCTTTTCATCCTCCCCCATAAGCTTCTCCATGTTTGATATTTTCTCAACTTCAACTGCCCTCTCCCTCTCCCTGTTCCCAAGGAGCTCCTTCCTCCTGTTCTCCTCAAGCGGAGTCTCGCATACCGGGCATTTTGTAATCTCCCTTCTAAGCTCGGAAATCAGCTCATCCAGCTCGGAAATCCTCCTCCTTGAGCAGCCTATCTCGCCCCTCGCTTCATTAATCTTCTTCTCCACTTCATTCACTCTGCCTTCAATCTCTGAAGCGGTCTCCTTAAAATCAGAAATCTTCCTCTCAAGCTCCTCCTTTTCTTTAATCTCATCCTGTATGGCCCTTATCCTCTCGTTTGTTGAACCAATCTCCTTTGCATAGTCTGAAACTCTTTTCTTCCCTTCCCTAAGCTTCTCCTCAATCCTCCCAATCTCCGCATCATCTGCCCTCTCTATCTCTTCAGGCGATACCGCAGATATCCTCCATGCCTCCTCCTTCTCCATGTTCTCAATAATGCGCGCTATCGCCCCCTTCCTTTCGCTGAGCTCGTTGTAGACTCTCTCCAGCATGCTCATCCGGGAAAGCGCAGCTTCCGCATTTTTCTTCCTGATTCCAATATCACCGACTTTGTTGCCAAACTCCTGCGCTTCCTTCTCAAGCCTTTTCAAATCTGCTGTGGCATTCTCCTCTTCTTTCCTGAGTCGCTCGGCATCCACGCTGCCCAGCAGTGCCCTCTTGTCATCCTGCATCCCCTTTATCCTGTTAAGCACAGTGCTGAGGCTGCTCCTCATGACCTCGAACTTGCTTATCCCGAGCAGCTCGTCAATCTGCTTCTTCCTTTCTCCTCTCCCGATGGTGAGGAAATAGTCAATCCCATTCTGCTCCGAGTATACTGCCCGCGTGAAAAGCTCGTAGTCTATCCCAAGCAGCCTCTCAACCTCTTCATTTACACGCTGGGGCTGTGGCCCCTGCAGCAGCTTGCCCTCCCTGCTTATTCTGGCTTCCGAGCTGCCCTCAGAGTTTATCTTTCTCTCAATTTCATACCTGCTGCTCTGCCAAGTGAACTCAACCTTGACCCGGGCCTCACCCTTCTTCACAGGCCGGTTCATTATTATCTCCGACAGCTTCACCCGCTTGTGCTGCAATGCGGGGAAGTTGCCAAAGAGTGCGAAGCACAATGCATCCAGCACGGTGCTCTTCCCACTCCCCATAGGGCCTACAAGTATGTTGGTTCCCCTGCCGAACTTGAAGTTTGTATCCTCATGTGACTTCCAGTTGTGCAAGGAGATGCCATCTATCACATATTTATTTTAGAAGCAATACTAAAAGAGCATATGTTCGTTGCCGATGCAATGCTGAAGAAACTTGCCCGGTGGCTCAGGCTGCTCGGAGTTGAGGCTCTCTACCCGGAGTCCATTGACGACAATGACATACTCGAATTCACAAAGAAGAATAAGAAGATTCTGCTCACAATGGACTCGGAGCTGTGCAGAAGGGCAAGGAAGCAGGGGATGAGCGTCTTCCTTATTCCAAGGAGGAGCACGGAGGAGCAGCTGGTGCTTCTCATAAAAAGATTCAAGCTCGATATTTCGGATGCGCCGTCAAAGGTGCTGTGCCCCCTCTGCAACGGCACCCTCAAGCAGGTTGGAAAGAAGGATGTGAAGACTAAAGTTGCTCCAGAGATTCTCTCCAAGCATGATGTATTCTGGGTGTGCAAGAAATGCAAGAAAATCTTCTGGGAGGGCTCTCACTGGGAGAGGATAAGGAGAAATGTTGAAAAAGTAAAAAGCATGCTTAACGATTAGATTAGGGTTACTTCCTCTACCTGCACTTCGCTTACACCCTCTATCTTCCTCAGTCTTTCCTCAATGTCGCTACCACCGCTTGAATCCTTAACGAGAATGGTCACCTTTAGCGCTTTCATCCCAAAAGCCACTTCCTCTTCCTCAAGCTTGTATGGCTTCATCTCATTCTGAATAGAGCTCTTGACCTTCTCAAGCACTTCAGGGCTTTCTGGAAAAACCTTTGTGATCACCGCAGTAGTTCCCATATAACAACCTCCTTAAGGACCCTCCTTACCGCACTTGCTGCATCCGTATGTGTTTATTGTCTCCCTACAATGCGGGCATCTCACAATGACTCCCTCCCCGCAGCGGGGGCAGGAAAACTCCGCATATATTCTTGTCTGCTTTCCGCATGAGCTACAAATCTTAAGCAATGCATCACCTTTAATTTGTTTTGCAGGGTAAAATATAATAACCCTATTCTAAGTGCCCCCATAGTCTAGCCTGGATAAAACGCTGGCTTGCGGAGCCGGAGTCCGGGGTCCGAATCCCCGTGGGGGCGTAATACCCGAGGTTTAACTATCCCTTTTTGCATATATACAGCTATGACGAGGGACATATACGGGTTTGAAAGCAGGTTCAACAGCGCCATCAGGAAAATAAAGGAAGGGGAGCTCACGAAACGCAATAAGGAACTGGGCATAACAAGCCATACCCCGATCAGGAACAGATTGAAGGTGTTAAACAATACCCCCCCACAAACAACCGACGAAAGACCACTGGAAAGTTAGGGTGTTAAGAAATCACCCTATTGTTTAACGGGGTGTTACTATTCCGAGGTATATTAATGTTCACCTCGATAATGTAACGAGCCCCCATGCCTTTCATGAGTCCTTTTCCTTCTTGCTTGTGTTCTGTATTTCCTTCTCGTCCTGCTTTTTTTTGTTTTCAACAATATGCCACCTGTCGGTAATAGTTAGATTCTTCAGTATATTAACCTTGCTTTGGCTTCTTTTTCTTCTCTGCTTTTTTCTTCAATTTATCATAAGTCCAAAGGATGAAGCAAGAAATAGGGCATAGTTACCTACGTCTCCCACCAAACCTCCTACTTTCCGCTCTTTTCGCTCGTTTCTCCATCCTCCTTTTTCTTTTTTTGGAAAAGCAACTCATTATATCACCACATAGTAACTTGAACTGAGAGTATATTGGACTGAGAGTATATTAAACTTGCTTTGGAAGTGAGAATCTGAACTGAAAAACAACTTCCCGCCCGTGGCACTAACGAAATAGTTAATAATGCCCAAAATATCAAGGGCAATAATTACTTTACAAGAAATATTGTCCCCGACAAGTCATCCCCGTGGGGCGTGAGGAAGTTATACCTACCTTAAGCGCACCACATAAACTTTAATATATTAAGTTCCATTATCTCACCATGCTACAAATATTCGAAACAATATGCGGCGGCATATTCGTCATACTGGTTTTGGCCTTCACTGCTGTGAAGGTCATCTATGAATACCAGCGAGGAGTGGTTTTCACTCTAGGTAAATTCAGCGGAGTCCGGGGGCCGGGCGTAACATTCATAATCCCCATACTACAGGAAATGAGAATAGTCGATATGAGGATAACCACCACGGATGTGCCAAAGCAGGAGATAATGACAAAGGATAATGTCCCAGTCATGGCCAACACAGTTGTTTACTTCAAGGTTGAGAAGCCAGATGATGCGGTGATAAAGATAGAGGACTATCACTTTGCCGTTTCGCAATACACCCAGACTGCTCTGAGGGATGTGGTTGGGAATAGCGACCTGGACAGCGTACTCACAGATAGGGAGAAGATAGCAGACAGCATAAAGAAGATTGTTGATGCTGAAACATCCGAGTGGGGAGTTGACATCTCATCCATAAAGATACAGGAGATAGAGCTGCCTGCGGAGATGAAGCGGGCAATGGCAAAGCAGGCAGAAGCCGAGAGAGACAGGAGGGCAACGGTGATAAAGTCCCAAGGGGAGCTCCAGGCATCCACGAACCTCATGAAGGCAGCTGCAAATCTTTCAAAGAGCGAGGGGGCTCTGCATTTGAGGACTCTGCAGACGATTGCGGAAATAGCCGCAGACCCGTCTGAGAAGATAGTGATATTCCTGCCAACAGAACTGAAGGGTCTTATAGAGAAACTTAAATAACCGTAGTTGGTTGCATGCTAGACCGACGTAAACGTTATTTGCAGATAGCGTTCAATGACAACATACGTGACGTAAACAGGGTTCTCCCGCAGATTCCTTTTGACGAGCGAATACTTATAGAGGCAGGCACCCCCTTCATAAAAAGGGAAGGGCAGAGAGGCATACAGCATATAGCCAGCATGTGGGGCGGACCCATAATTGCGGATATAAAGACGATGGACGGTGCAATTGAGGAAGTCCAAGAGGCAGCGGCTGCAGGGGCTGGCGGCGCAACTGTCCTCGGAGCTGCAACAAAGGAGACAATAGACTTATTCATCAAGACTTGCAAGCAGTACGACCTCATATCTGTAATTGACATGATTAACGTTGATGACCCGCTGAGAACCCTGCTGCGCCTTAAAGAAAGGCCCGACGTTGTCGAGCTGCACATGGGCAGGGATGAGGAGACTACAAAAGGCAATATGATTGAGTACCGCCATATACGGAGAATAAAGAGCAAGTATGATGTAATTATTTCTGCAGCTGGCGGAGTTGACTTTAATGCAGCTCAGAGTGCGGTCTTCAACGGTGCCCAGATAGTTGTCGTCAACATTGTTGAGCCTAGCGATCCATGGAAGGGAATAAAGAGCACGGACGAAATTAGGAATATAGCAGTTGAATTCCTGAAAGCAGTCGAGTAGTTATCCACCTGCGGTTCGCGAGAGTTCCTTCATGTCAACCCTCAGCCTGTGCTCCTTGATTATCTCTTGGATAAGCTCATTCCCCCTCTTTCCAGCTTTCTTCTTTTCCTCCACAATTTTTCTCAGTTCCGCCTCGCTCATTTTCCCAAGTTTCAGCCTGTCAACTGCATGGGAGATGCTCTCGGTTGGGCTGCTTGAAATATACCTCAAAATATCTGGAATTGCAGCTTTCACAAACTTGCCGCATGTGTACTCGATGAACAGTTCCATCAACTTGTTCTCGTTGATGTCCTCCACAGGCGCGCCCTCCCTCCTCAAACTTACAAT
>Ga0315281_10007072_pt1 | contig 15856 bp, 17 predicted proteins | sample YL17G07_0_MG_FD_204540 | JGI IMG/M metagenome (GOLD analysis project Ga0315281, IMG submission 204540) | Sediment microbial communities from Yellowstone Lake, YNP, Wyoming, USA - YL17G07_0 | ecosystem: Environmental > Aquatic > Freshwater > Lake > Sediment | place: USA: Wyoming | collected... | reverse complement strand
ATGACAGCCTGGCCTTCTGCAAGCGCCTGGTGGCCGAGGCCGGCCTCGGCCTTGCGCCGGGCAGCGCTTTCGGCCCGGAGGGCGAGGGCTGCGTGCGCTGGTGTTTTGCGGCAAGCGAAGCGCGGCTGGCGCAGGGAGTGGAGCGGCTTGAGGCGTTCCTCGCCCGGGTTCCGGGCTCGGGCTGAATCGAGGAGTGCTCCTGCAGGCGTCCAATCGCTACAGCGTCTCCCTGACGGCGTGCAGAATTTCGTTCGAGAGATCCGGATCGTCCACGGACCGCGCCAATACCACGGCACCCACGAGATGCGCCATAGTCGAGAGCGCCCTCCTGCGCCGGGTCGCCTTCGTGCGCTCGGGTACGATCCGCTCCAGCATTTCGACGAGCGGGCGCAGGCCTTCGGTCAGAGCGCGCCTTACGGCCGGTTCGCGACGCTGCGCCTCCGCGCCCAACGCGGCGAAGGCACAGCCATTGCCGGCGTTATCGCGATGCCTGGCCGAGAGATAGGACGCTGCGAGGGTTTTCAGCGGATCTTTCGGTTTTTCGGCGATCAATCGGTCCCATTTTCTCGCAGACTCGGCCAACGCCCGCGCACAGGCCTGCGCGGCCAAGTCTTCCTTCGAAGCGAACTGGCCATAGAAGCCGCCGTGCGTCAGCCCGGCGGTGTTCATCAGGTCCGCCACGCCGATGCCGTCGAATCCACGCTCGCGAAACAGTCTTGCTGCGACCTCCAGAATCCGCTCCCGGTTCTTCGCGGCCTGTTCCCTGCTGACCTTCATGTGCAAACCCCATTGGCTCAGATGCTGCTTGACATTATATATTATGATCGTCATATAATGCAATCACGATGTCGCTCATGTAACAGGAAATGGCCTCTCACGACAAGAAGGCAGCAGTCTGGTTGGTGCTCACCGCCGCGGCGGGCACATTCGCGCTGACAATGGGAACACGCCAGACGATGGGCCTGTTCCTGAGCCCGCTCAACAGCGCAACGGGCCTGGGCATCGGCAACATCAGCCTCGCGTTCGCGTTCGGGCAGCTTTGGTGGGGTCTGACGCAGCCGTTTGCCGGAATCATTGCTGACAGGATCGGCGCGGGCCGGGTTCTGTTCATCGGCGTGATACTCGTCGCCTTGGGCACGGTCATCACGCCGTTAATGACAACCACTGCGGGGCTCATCATCGCCATCGGCGTGCTCTCTGCCGGCGGCGCCGGTATGGCGGGGCCCTCGGTGCTGATGGCAGCCACCACACGAATGATCGCCGTCGAGAAGCGCGGCATCGCCACGGGAATCGTGAATGCGGGAGGCTCGTTCGGGCAGTTCCTGATGGCGCCGCTCGCGGGCCTGCTGACCGCCGCCCTGGGCTGGGCCGCTTCAATGCAGATTCTCGGTTTGCTGGTGTTGCTTGCGCTGCCGGCGGCGTTCGTTCTCAAGGGCAATGCGTGGCATACGGTTCCGAGCGGGCACAGGCCTGTGGGCACGATCGAGGCGATACGCACGGCAGTGCGCAATCCCGGCTACCTGATGCTGGGCGCGGGCTTTTTCGTGTGCGGCTTCCACGTCGCGTTTCTGGGCACGCACCTGCCGGGCGTAGTCGCTGCCTGCGGCCTTCCCGCACAGGTCGGGGCGTGGTCGCTCGCCATAATCGGGCTTTTCAACATCGTGGGCAGCTTCGCCATTGGCTGGGCCATGGGTCGCTGGCGAATGAAATCGCTCCTGTCGCTGATCTATGCCACGCGCGGCATCGCCATCCTGCTGTTCCTGCTCGCCCCCAAGACGACGCTGGTCGTGCTTCTTTTCGCCGCGGTCATGGGCCTGACCTTTCTGTCCACTGTGCCGCCGACTGCAGGGCTGGTCGCAAAGTTCTTCGGCCCGGCCAACATGGCGACGCTGTTTGGAATCGTGTTGCTTGCGCACCAGATCGGAGGCTTTCTGGGCGCCTGGCTCGGCGGCAAGGTATTCGAAGCGACGGGAGGCTACGATTGGGCCTGGTACCTGGATATCGCGCTCGCCGCGGGCGCCGCGCTGATACACCTGCCGATCCGCGAAGCGCATCTTCCATCGCGACTGGCTGCTGCTGCCGCTTGATGCGATCCCGGTAGCGTTCGAGGCGCCACGGCTGGAGAACACCGGCGATGACAGACAGCCCGCTTGACCCCCGCACCCGCCTGCTGCTCGAGGCCCCTATTGCGCGGACCCTCCTTCGGCTCGCGGCGCCGAACGTGCTGGTCATGGTCGTGCAGGCCTCGGTCGGGCTCATCGAAGCCTATTTTGTAGGCAAGCTGGGCACCGATGCGCTGGCCGGGGTCACGCTGGTATTTCCGGTGCTGATGCTCATGCAGATGATGTCCGCCGGCGCCATGGGCGGCGGCATTTCGTCCGCGGTGGCCCGGGCGCTCGGCGCAGGCAAGAGAACCGATGCCAACGCGCTTGCATACCACGCGCTCGCCATCGCGGTGCTCTTCGGCATCGCATTCATGGCCGCTTTACTGGGCGGGGGACGCTGGCTCTACGGTGCGATGGGCGGGCAGGGCGCATCGCTCGCCGCGGCGCTCGTGTACTCCGACGTCGTGTTTTCCGCCGCGATACTGCTGTGGATTTTCAATTCGCTGGCGAATGTGATCCGTGGCACGGGAAACATGATCGTGCCCGCCGCTGTGACCTGCATCGGCGCCGTGATCCTGATCCCGCTGTCGCCCTGCCTGATCTTCGGCTGGGGGCCGTTCCCGCAGCTCGGGGTCGCCGGCGGCGCCGTCGCGGTGGTCGCGTTCTACGCCCTGGGGTGCGCCGCCTTCGCCGTGTACCTCGGGTCGGGCCGCAGCGTCGTCCGCCTTTCTCTCTCCGGCGTCCGGTTTCGTTGGATGCTGTTTCGCGACATCCTGCGAGTGGGGGCGGTTGCCGCATTGATCACGGTTCAGACCAATCTCACGGTTGCGATCGTCACCGGGCTGGTGGGCCGGTTCGGGCCTGCGGCCATAGCGGGCTACGGCATTGGCTCGCGGCTGGAGTATCTGCTGATCCCCATCGTGTTCGGACTGGGCGCGCCGCTCGTCGCCATCGTGGGAACCAATATCGGCGCAGGCCGGCGCGACCGCGCTCTGCGTGCAGCCTGGGTCGGCGCCGCCGTCGCGGCCTGCATCACGGAGATCATCGGCGTCTGTGCGGCGGCGATGCCGAACGCCTGGCTGTCGTTGTTCGCTTCGGATCCGATCATGCTCGACGCCGGATCCCGCTACCTGCGTGCGGTCGGCCCGTGTTATGGCTTCTTCGGACTTGGCATGGCGCTGTATTTCGCCTCGCAAGGTGCCGGCCGGCTGCTGTGGCCGTTTGTCGCGAATCTTTTGCGCCTAGGGATCGCCGCGGGTGGCGGCTGGCTCGCGCTTCGCTGGAGCGGCGACTTGTCCCATGTATTCGTCGCGCTGGGTGCGGCGCTCGTGGCCTTCGGATTGGTCAACGCGGCCGCCGTCAGAGGTGGCGCGTGGTTTGGCCGGCGCATTGCTGATTGATACGGGAGAACGTAAACATGACCGAGCGATATCTTGAGGACTTTACGGCGGGGCAGACATTCGGCTCCGGACGGCTGCGCGTGGACAAGGCGCGGATCAAGAGCTTCGCCGCGGAATTCGATCCGCAGCCGTTTCACCTGGACGAAGAGGCTGCGCGCGGCTCGATATTCCGCGGCCTGGCGGCGAGCGGCTGGCATACCGCCGCCATGACCATGCGGCTGCTGGTCGAGGGCGAACTGAAGCCCGCCGGCGGCATTGTCGGCGCGGGGTTCGACGATTTCCAGTGGCCTAGGCCCGTGCGCCCCGGGGACGAGCTGCGCGTGGAGGCCGAGATACTCGAAGTGCGGCCTTCGAAATCGCGGCCAACGCAGGGAATGATCAAGGTGCGGACGACCACGCGCAATCAGGATGGCGAGGCCGTGCAGATTTCCGTCGGGAATCTCGTCGTGCCGCGGCGGCCGGCGTAGAGCGCGGCGAGCAGCAGGATCACGCCGAGGTGCAGCGACATTGCGAGCAGAGCGCGCATGCGGCCGATGTTAGTGAGGAACCATGCCCCACGCCTCAGGTCAGATATCCGGTATTGTTACGTTTCTTGGTGTAGTGCATGGAAATGACGCAGTTATCCGGAATCCGTTTTTCCCGCCGCACCGGCAATCTTGTCGGCTTTCTCGCCTGCGCCGGATTGATCGCGTCGGCGTATTACCTGCAGTTGGTCAAGGGCGTCGAGCCCTGCCCGCTGTGCATCATGCAGCGCGTGGCGGTGTTCGCGACGGGTATCGCCTTCCTCGTCGCGGCACTGCATCACCCCGGACGGATCGGCGCGCGGATTTACGGGGGATTGATCAGCGTGCTTTCCCTGACCGGGGCCGGGGTCGCGGGGCGGCATGTGTGGCTGCAGTACGTGCCGCCGGAGAAGCGCCCCGCCTGCGGACCCGGACTCGAATACCTGCTGGGCACGTTCGGCCCGTTCGAGGGCCTGCGCCGGATCCTGCGTGGTTCGGGGGAGTGTGGGGTCGTGGACTACACGCTGCTCGGCCTGAGCCTTCCCCACTGGACGCTGCTCGCGTTCATCGTATTCACCGTCTGGGCGTTGGCGTTGGCGCTCCGCGATTGATCGCGCACCATTCACTCCAAACTCACTCAATTTGGAGCAGCGCAAGGAGCCGTGCCGTGAACGACGCACTGATCATCTTTGGACACGGCTCGCGCGACCCGCTGTGGACTGAAACCCTAAAGGCGCTTCGCGAGCGTCTGCGCAACGCACTGCCGCGCACGGAGGTGGAACTTGCCTACATCGAGTTCCTGAAACCGACCCTCGCGGAATGCGTCGATGCGCTCTGGCAGCGCGGCTGCCGGGACATTGCGGTGTTGCCAGCTTTCATCGCCGAGGGTGTGCATCTGCGACAGGAACTGCCGAAACTCGTGGAACAGGCGCGTTCAGATCGCGAAGGGCTGTCGATCCAGCTCTTTCCGGCAATGGGTGACCTGCCTGAAGTCCAGGATGGCGTGGTCCGGTTCGTGAAGAACAAGCTCGCGGGCTAGCAGGCGCTGGCCGGCCAGGGCGAGCTGTACGAGCTCTGAAAAACTCTAGAACAGGTGTACCGCCGTCGGGGCCAGCAGCCCGATGGCGCAGAATGCGATCCCGATCAGCCCGAGCCCGCCCGAAAGCCAGGTGAGGAAGACCACGCCGGTGATAACTTCGGCCGAGGCGAGCACGATCGCGATCTGCAGCGCCGCCGAGCCGATCTCGTAGTGGTGGTAGGCAGCGAGCGAACGGTCACGCTTTTCCTCCGCGACCTTGGCGCGTGCCGCCAGTTCCTTGCGTCCCTCGCCGGTTTCCGGCTCCGCGTCGTAGCGGGCCACGGTCTTTTTCCAGTCGGCGATGCGCTTTTCCATGGCTTCCTTCGCCTCCGGGCGCGAAGTTTTCGGCAATTCGAGTTCGAGGGCTTCGGCCGCGGTGCGCAGTGTGGTCATGCGTATGGTCTTGGCCTGGAAAAACGACCACAGGTTTGAAGCTTCGACGTTGTAACTGAGTGCCGCGGTCTGCGCGCTCTTGCCCAGGGTCTCGGAAAGTGCGAGCACCATGGCGAGGATGGCGATGAGCAGGGCGATCTTCTTGTTGGACGGATCGATGTGGCCGTGTCCGGACATGTTGAAATTCTCCAGCGATAAGTGGGACGCGCGACATTGTGCGCAATTTTTGCTCTGGCATAAAGGGGACCGACGGGGGACCGGGACGGGGCCGCAACTCGTGGGCTAGGGGTGGGCTAGAATGGCCCCCTTTCGCGCGACGGGCATCGAGTGCCCGCGCTCCCATCCCTCGCCCCGTGTTCAAAAGCGTTTACACAGAGATTTTCCGTCTGGGCTGGCCGGTATTCATCGGCCAGCTCGCCGTGGTTTCCAATGGCGTGATCGACACCATCATGGCCGGACGCTACTCCACGGTCGACCTCGCGGGCGTGGGGGTCGGCGCAGCAATCTACTTCAGCGTCTTTATCGCCATGATGGGCGTGCTGCTCGCGCTCACGCCCATTGCCTCGCAGCTCTATGGCGCCAATCGCTACGCCGAGATCGGCGAAGAGGTGCGCCAGAGCGCCTGGCTCGCGGTGGTGCTCGGGGCGGCCTGCTTTGCGCTGCTGCGCTATCCGGATCCGTTCATGGCGCTGACCCGCCTGCCGCCCGAGGTCGAGGAACGCGCCCGGGGATATCTCGCCGCGGCCTCCTGGGGTGTGCCGGCGGCGCTCCTGTTCCGCGTTTTCTATGGCTTTTCCACGGCGGTGTCCAGGCCGCGCGTGGTCATGGCGCTGAATCTGATCGGACTTGCGATCAAGATACCGCTCAATATGGTGTTCATGTATGGCCAGCTGGGCGCGCCTGAACTGGGCGGAGTCGGCTGCGCCGTGTCCAGCAGCGTGATCGCCTGGGTGAGTTGCCTGCTCGCGTGGAGCTGGTGTTTTCTGGAGCCCGGGTATCGGCGTTATCACGTGTTTACCCGCTGGTCATGGCCCCAAGCCAGGCGCCTCGGGCACATCGTATCGCTCGGGCTTCCGATAGGGCTCACCTTTTTCATCGACGTAACGGGCTTCACGTTCATGGCGCTGTTCATCGCCAGCCTGGGCGCGCTCAATTCCGCCGCGCACCAGATCGCGGGCAACTTCGCTGCGCTGCTGTTCATGCTGCCGCTCGCACTGGGCAATGCCTCGAGCGTGCTGGTGGGGCACGCCATCGGCTCGCACCAGTTCGCCCGCGCACGCGCCACCGGCCTGGCGGGGCTGAGCATGGGGCTCGCCTGCGCGCTTGCCGTCGGGGCGCTGGTGGCGGTGTCCGCCGGGCGCATCGCCGCGTTCTACACCTCGGATCCTGAAGTGTTGAAGCTGGCGGGCGCGTTGCTCTCCTTCGTTGCCGTGTACCACGTCTTCGACGCGATCCAGGCGGTGGCGGTCAACGTGCTGCGCGGCTACAAGCGCGCCGTGGTGCCCATGGTGATATACGCGGTGGCGCTGTGGGGCGTGGGTCTGGGAGGCGGCTACGCGATCGGCCTTACCGCCATTGACTTGTCCTGGCTCGGCATTCCCACGCCGTGGGGCGCGCGCGGTTTCTGGCTTGCCGCGATCGCCAGCCTCGCCCTGGCAGCGTCGCTGGTGACGCTGTACTTCCATCGCGTCAGTCGAAACCCGGAGACGGTGCCCTAGTGGTTTGGCGCCGGGAATAGCGGAATAGAGCGGAATAGGGGACAGACCACGTTTTCCCAACCCTGCTTCGCTGTAAATGGGAAAACGTGGTCTGTCCCCTATTCCCGGGAAAACGTGGTCTGTCCCCTATTCCCGGCTATCATCGGCCAGCAGCAACTCTTGTGTAGGAGAAACCGCATGCGCCGCGCCATCCGCGTCTTTGCCGCTCTGGTTCTGTCTTTCGCTGCCTGCGGTTTCGCCTCGTTCGCGCAGGCGCAGGCCTTTCCCGCGAAGCCGATCAAGATCGTCGTCACCTTCCCCCTCGGCGGGGCGCCCGACATTCTCTCGCGCCTGTTCGGCGCGAAAATGCAGGAGACTTGGGGCCAGCCGGTGATCGTCGACAACCGCCCCGGCGCGGGCGGCAACATCGGTGCGGACTACGTGGCGAAATCCCCCCCCGACGGATATACGCTGGTCATGGGAACGGTGGGCACGCATGCGATCAACGCGAGCCTGTATTCGAAGATGCCCTACGATCCGGTGCGCGATTTCGTGCCGGTGATCCTGGTGGCGCAGACGCCCAACCTGCTCGTGGTCAACAACAACGTCCCGGCGAAGACCGTGCAGGAACTCATCGAGTATGCGAAAGCCCATCCCGCCAAGGTGTTTTTCGGGTCACCCGGGATCGGAACTTCGATACATGTCTCCGGCGAGCTGTTCAACACCATGGCCGGCGTGAAGACGGTGCACGTGCCTTACAAGGGGCGGCAGTTCGCGATTCCCGATCTGCTGGCCGGGCAGATCCAGATGATGTTTGACAACATGCCCTCGGCGCTGCCGTTGGCCAAGGAAGGCAAGCTGCGCGCGCTCGCTGTCACGAGCGCCAAGCGCCATCCTGCGGCGCCGGATATTCCGACCATGTCGGAGTCCGGCCTGCCGGGATTCGATGCCACCTCGTGGTTTGCCGTCTATGCGCCGGCCGGCACGCCGGCCGACGTGGTTGCAAAGCTGAACACGGAATTCAACCGCATCATGACGCTCGCCGACGTCAGGGAGAAGCTTGCAGGCATCGGCCTTGATGTTGCCGGCGGTTCACCCGAAGTGCTTGCCGCTTACACCCGCAGCGAACTCGCAAAGTGGGCGAAGGTCGTCAGGGAATCCGGCGCCAAAGCCGACTGATTCCGGAAACTGCGCCGCCTGCCGGTCAAATTGCGGCGTAGCGCACGTACGCGAACACGCCATCGATGAGGAAAACCGCGATCAGGCTCTGAACCACGGCGCGCACGGTCGCGACCGGCACGGCCGTCGCCGTCCGTCCGGCGTCCAGGCCGTGGAAGCAGGAGAGGCAGGACATCGCCAGCCCGAAGCACAGGCTCTTGGCGGCAGCCACCAGGATGTCCGCGATGCTGACGGCCGCGAAAAAGCGCCCCAGCTGCTGCAGGAACGTGACCTGCTGAAACAGCGCGCTGGTGGCAAGGCCGCCTGCGATCGCCGCGGTCTGGAAATATGCCGTGAGCGCGAATACCGACAACGTGACCGCGGCGATCCGGGGCACGACCAGGTAGTCCAGGGGCGGGATGCGCATCAACCGCAGATGCGCGGTTTCGCCACGCGTATGCATGAGCGCCAGCTCCGCGGCGATGGCGACGCTGGAGCGCGCGATGATGATGATGGCGGCGACCATCGGTCCCAGTTCCCCCAGCTGCACCAGCACCAGGACACGCATCGACAGTTCACCCGTTCCGAGTATGGTCGTGGCCATCATCGAGAACACGGCGCCGGTCAAAAGGCCCATCGTCGTCACCAGCACCAGTCCTTCCATGCCGGTGAAGTACAGCTGGCGCTCGAATACGGTTCTGACCGGCGCGATCGAGAGCGCGCGCAGATGTGTCAGGGCGTAGACGAGGAAAGCCCAGAAGCCGGCCAGATAGCGCTGCAGGGCGATGAAGCGGCGGATCATAGGCACCTAAGCCGGCATAGCCTGAACCAAATGGCCTAGCTTATTTTGCCGTACATAATCTTCCGTTTTCGGGCAGTTGCGAAGTTGCAACTGCCCAAAACGGGAGACATATGAAAACCCAAATTTCTCGCCAATTTTATCGACACTTGAATCTCAAGAGACTAAAGACCTTCAATCGCGCGGCTCGCCGCGCGCGCCCCGGCTTCGTCGTTCGCGGCCACGCCCACGCTGCGCGCGCGGACAAAATAGTCCCGCGCCGCAGTGCGGTTACCCATCGCCAGTTGTATGCGCCCCAGCGCCATAAGATCGAGAAATATCCTGGCGGACAGGCCGAGTCCGCGATCGAGCTCCAGCGCCTGCTCCAGCGTTGCCAGCGCCACCTGATGCTCACGCCGGGCGAGGCGCGCTTCCCCGGCAAGGCGAAGGGCGTTCGCGCGTTCGCCCGCATTTCCAGACCCGGGTCCAGATCCCGTTGCGGCAAGTGCCTTGGTGGCCCAGTCGAGCGCCGCGGCGTTATCCCCTGCCGCCAATGCCGCACGGCCGCGCAGGGTCTGGATCGCCGGCAGCCCCGCGCAGCCGCTGCACGAGGCCAGTGCCTTGTCGCTCCACTCCAGGGCGCGCGCCGCTTCATTCGCGTCCAGATACAGCTGAGCCTTGCGCGCCTGCGCCTCGGCGCGCCGCGCCGGCGGCAACGGCAGAGGCGCATCGGCAAGCAGGTTGTCGAGCACGCGGTGGGCCGCTGCGGCGTCACCCCCGGCCTGGTGGGCACGCGCGAGACTGAGGGCGTTGACGGCGATGCCCTCGGTATTTTCGACGCCACTATTCAGGCGCAGCGCCTGCTCGTACAGGGCGGCGGCGCGGGGGTAATCACCCTGCTCGAACGCACGCGCTGCGCGCTGGTTCAGCGCAGCGGCCTGCTGCTCGGTCTTGTTCTGCGTCGGCGCCACGCCGGCGCACGCGCAGACGAGCAGGGTCGCGGCGCCGCATGCTGCGATGGTGCGCGCGCGCCGCATCACCGCGCGCTCCCGCTGCTGTCATAACTATCGAGCGGCAGCGCCTTCTGCCCGGGAGGCGCGACGAAGTTGCGCACGGGCCAGGCCTGTTTCGCGCCGTCGACGATCTCGTGCGCGTCTTCGACCAGGCCGCGGCCTTCCCGTATCGCCGGCGGCAGGTCCTCCCCGAGGCTGGAAGACAGCCGGCGCGCATCGGCCGTGACCGACTCGACGTTCTTCAGGCTCTGGTCCAGGCGCAGCAGCAGGGCCGGCAGCTGGCGGTTCACGGTGTCGAGCGAGCGCGCAGCCGTGTCGAGCGCGCCGCGGGCCCCCTCGAGCGTCGCCCCGGTCTGGTCCAGGACGCGATCGACCTTGCCGGCAATCGCATCGACCCTGCCCTCGCTGCGCTTGGCGAGCTGGTTGACCTGCTGCGCCAGCTCCGCGACCAGCGCCGTTGCATGGCGTACATTTCCGATGGTCTTGCGGATATCTCCCTCCGGGTCGTTGATCGACTGCGTGACCTGCTTGACGTCGGCGAGTATGGGATCGAGTTTTTCCTTGAGGTCCTGCGCCATGTCGGCGAAATCGATCGTGCGGTAGAACTTGAGCACACTGTCTTCGGCGACCGTCCGCGTTCGGTCTTTCCCCGGCTCGATCTCGATGAAGCTCGCGCCGATCAGGGCTTCCTTGGACAGGCCTGCCTCCGAGTCCTGCGGGATGAGGATCGTGTATTTCTTTTCGATGGCCAGCATCACCCTGACGCGGGCGTCGGGCTCTATGTTCAGATCCTGCACGGTGCCGATCTTGAAACCGGAGAGCTGAACCGACATGCCCTTGTTGATGCCCTGTGCGCTTTGGGCGAAGAAAAGAATGCGCATCGTCGATGTGAACGCATCGTGCTTGATCAGGGAGGCGACGACCGTCCCCAGCACGATGAGCACGGCAATGGCGATAAACAGGCCGGAGCGCGGCTCGAGCCCCTCGAAACGCTTGTCGTGTTCGGAAAAGACGCTCATGGTTTGTACCCGTTTACAGGTTGAAACTGCGGTGCGCGCCCAGGTCGGGGAGGGTCGGCAGGTCGGCAGTCAGGTGCAGCGAAGTTCCAAGCGGGAACCGGCCGTGGAATGCGCGATCGAATGCAAGTACCTTGGCTGTGTCCTCGCGGCTCAATCCATCAAACAGCGAATCGTAAACCATGATCCGCGGCTCGGTGAGCATGGCGCGCACGAAGGCGCACAGCCGCCGCTCGAAACGACTCAGATGATCGGGAAGCATCATGCACAATTGCTCGAATCGTTCGCCGGAGACGCCGGACTCCGCGAACAGGCGCGCAGCGCGCTCCTCGAGTTCACGGTATTGCGGGGTCCCATGGTACGCCGCGGGGAGCACCAGGTTCTCCCATACCTTGAGATTGCCGATGAGGCCGCCGTCGCCGGGCACGATGGCCGCGAGCCCGGTATCCACCAGGCGCTCGATCACGGCCTCCCTGGCGGCGGCGCTGTGCGCGATGGCGTGATAGACCCGGCCTGAGTTCAGTTCGAGCTCGATGCGGCACACCTCCCCGGCCATGCCCTCCGCGATGTCGAGCGTCACGCGCTGGACGACGCCTGGCACCGGCTATAACCCCAGCCGCTGCCAGATCGTCGACGTCGGTCCGGCCCGGTTCATGGTGTAGAAGTGCAGGCCGGGCGCGCCGGCCGAAAGCAGCCGGTCGCACAGGTCGGTGACGATATCCAGCCCGAGGCTGCGGATCGAGGCGACATCGTCGCCGAGGCTCGCCATCTTGAGCCGCAGCCAGCGGGGAATTTCCGTGCCGCATGCATCCGAGAACCGCGCCAACTGCGAAAAATTGCTGATGGGCATGATTCCGGGAACGATCGGAATCGCGATGCCGAAGGCCTCGCAGTCGTCTATGAATCGGAAATACGAGTCGGCATTGTAGAAATATTGCGTGATTGCCGAGTTGGCGCCGGCGTCGATCTTGCGCTGGAAGTTGCGCAGGTCCTCCTGGGGACTTCTCGCCTGCGGGTGGAACTCCGGATAGCAAGCCACGTCAATGTGAAAGTGGTCGCCGGTGCGCTCGCGGATGAACTGTACGAGCTCGTTCGCGTGGCGCAGCTCCCCTGCGCTCGCCGCGCCCGAAGGCAGGTCGCCGCGCAGCGCCACGATGTGGCGGATTCCCTGGGCCCGGTACAACTCGAGTGTCTCGGCGATGTCGGCGCGCGTCGAGCCGATGCAGGAGATGTGCGGCGCGGCGTGAAAGCCGGCCTGCCGGATCTCGATCACCGTGGAGAGCGTGCGCTCGCGCGTCGAGCCGCCGGCACCGTAGGTGACGGAGAAAAACCGCGGCTTGAGCTGCGCGAGCTGGTGCCAGGTCGCGCTCAGCTTCTGCACGCCCTCGGGCGTCTTGGGCGGGAAGAACTCGAAGCTGAAAGCGCGCGGGTGCTTCTTCTGGCCTTCCATGTTCGGGCTTATCAGTACATCAATACCTGTACGAATCCGACTTGTACGGACCATTCCTAGGCACGCCGATGTAGTTCGCCTGCTCCTCGGTGAGTTCGGTCAGCACCGCGTTCAGCTTCTTCAACTGCAGCCGGGCGACCTTTTCATCCAGATGCTTCGGCAGCACATAGACGCCCACCGGGTACCTGCCCGATTTCTTCTGCGCCTCCGACCAGAGCTCGATCTGGGCCAGCACCTGGTTGGCGAAGGACGAGGACATCACGTAGCTCGGGTGCCCCATGGCGCAGCCGAGGTTCACCAGCCGCCCGCCCGCCAGCAGGATGATGCGTTTCCCCGCCTGTCCATCCTTGCCGGGGAAGATGATGTGGTCGACCTGGGGCTTGATGTTCTCCCACTTGTACTGGTGCAGCGAGGCGACGTCGATTTCGGAGTCGAAGTGGCCGATGTTGCAGACGATCGCCTGGTCCTTCATCCGTCTCATGTGCTCGTGCGCGACCACGTTCACGTTGCCGGTGGCGGTCACGAAGATGTCGGCCTTGTCGGCGGCCCAGTCCATGGTCACCACGCGGTAGCCTTCCATCGCCGCCTGCAGCGCGCAGATCGGGTCGATCTCGGTGACCCAGACCTGCGCCGACAGCGCGCGCAGCGCCTGCGCGCAGCCCTTGCCCACGTCGCCGTAGCCGCACACCACCGCGACCTTGCCCGCGATCATCACGTCGGTGGCGCGCTTGATGCCGTCCACCAGCGATTCGCGGCAGCCGTAGAGGTTGTCGAACTTCGACTTGGTTACCGAATCGTTGACGTTGATCGCCGGGAACAGGAGCCGGCCTTCCTTGGCCATCTGGTAGAGGCGATGCACGCCGGTCGTGGTTTCCTCGGTGACGCCGCGGATGCTCTTGGCGAGCGTCGAGTACCAGCCCGGTTTGGCGGCGAGGCGCTTCTTGATGGAAGCGTACAGCGCGGTTTCTTCTTCGTTGGCCGGTTTGGAAATGACCGACGCGTCCTTTTCGGCGCGGCAGCCCAGGTGCACCAGCAGGGTCGCATCCCCGCCGTCGTCGAGGATCATGTTCGGCGTGCCGCCCGCTTTTTCGTCACTCGTCCACTCGAAAATGCGGTGCGTGTACTCCCAGTACTCATCGAGCGATTCGCCCTTGAAGGCGAATACGGGTGTGCCGCCGGCGGCGATCGCGGCGGCAGCGTGGTCCTGGGTGGAGTAGATGTTGCACGAGGCCCAGCGCACGTCGGCGCCGAGCGCGCGCAGCGTCTCGATCAGCACCGCGGTCTGGATGGTCATGTGCAGCGAGCCGGCGATGCGCGCCCCTTTCAGTGGCTGCTTGGGCGCGAGTTCCTCGCGGATGGCCATGAGACCGGGCATCTCGGTCTCGGCGATGCGGATTTCCTTGCGGCCCCAATCGGCGAGGTCTATATCCGCGACGTGGTAGTCCTGCCTGGATTTCATGACTGCGCTCATCACGCGCTCCTTTCTTTAAGAGTTCGTGAGCGCCGTTGCAATTGGAAGACCCTTGAGCCTGGCAGGCCGGTGGCCTGTTGCAACGCTCCTCAAGGTGAGCGCATATCTTAACGCAATTGCCCAATGCCTCGCCATACGGCTGCCCGCAAGAGGGCAACCAGTCCAGACCCCGCGTCCCTATTGACTCTTCGGGTGGTTTGCAAAGGCGTAATTGAGAACCCCGTCAGCGATACGTGAATTGGCACGATGACTACACGCTATGACCCCCCGATGCTTGGCCGCGGCAAGCGCAGTTACATCTCTGGGATACACGCCGCGATGGGACGGGACTATGAAATATTGACCGGCGTATTCGAAAACGTTATCGACGGGACTTTGCGGCGCGCCGCTTCCAGTGGTCGATAAGCGCCTGCGCGGTGGCGGGCTTCCAGGCGTGCGGTCCCCCATTAAACGGCTGCCGTATGCCCTCGACAGCAGACGAGGTCTTCGCCGACATCCATAGCGCCTCTCGCGCGAGATTTGCGGACTTGAGGTGCGGGTTGGTACGCTTGAGACTCATGCATCGCATTTTACGTGCTGTCCTGCGGGGTTGAAACCCTTCCCTTGCGTCCAATGAGTGGGGCGCTTCGGCAAACAGAACTTTGCCCTTCCTTTGCACACGACCTCGCGTCAGGCATGCACAAGCGGGCGCACTGCACGCAGCCGTCCTCGAATTCCCTGCTCGGCAGTTTTCAGATCGTAACCGGCCTGCAGGTTGAGCCAGTATTGCGGCGATTGCCCGAAGGCGCGGCCGAAGAGCAGCGCAAGCTCCGCAGTCACCGGGCGCGTGCCGTTGACGACATGGGAAATCCGCATCGACGAAACCCCGATGACGCGGGCGAATTCGGCCTGGGACGTGGCCGATTCCTGCAGCGCTTCCTTGAGAAACTCCCCCGGATGAATCGGGGGCAACCCGTTCTTGATGGTCATTTGGATCTGTCCTCAGTGATAGTCGGTAATTTCCACGTCAAAGGCGTCGCCACGCTCAAAACGAAAGCATAGCGTCCCAGACCGCTTCCTCGCTTGCACCGTAGTCCTTCGCCAAAACTGGAACCGAATCACCGGCCTTGAACTGCTCCGCAAGCACGGCTGTCGGGATGCCCGTGCCGGCAACAACCGGCCTGCCGAATGAGACGCGCGGATCGATCACCACCGTACGCGGCTGCTCGCGCGGCGGCTGCGAGCGCATGAAGGGATAAAGCTTGATGGGAACGCCTTTCGCGTCGCGCTCGCCCCTGTGAGCGTAGGCCTGCCCGGCAAACCACGAGCGCAGCGTCGACGTAGGGACGCCAAGGTAATGCGCGGCCTCGGAAATGGAATAGGCCGGGATGTCGCGTGGATCGGCGGTATTGAAGATGGTCAAGGTTGCTTTGCCGTGAAACGTTCTGCCAAATTTTAGAACGTGATCGCCGCGGGCGGGCCGCTTTTCGATAGCCGGCCTTTTTTCCCTTGGCGGGCGTGCGGCAGACCGTGACAAGGGCTTTCTTTATCCCCGCGTCGGGCGCGCCCGACGCGTCAAGGGCGGCGTGCTGAGCGTGGACTGAACGGGCACGCTTCGAAGGCCCCCTTGTTTTCAGACAAATGGCCATTTATAATTCCAAAATGGACATTTCGGTAACCGAGTTCAAACACCGCTGCCTGGAGATTATCCGCGGCGTGGAAAAGACCGGCAAGCCTGTGGCAATCACACGCCGCGGGAAGGTGGTAGCGCAACTGGAGCCGCCGTTGCCCGAAGGGGATGCGACCGGCGCCAAG
>Ga0315281_10007071_pt1 | contig 15857 bp, 18 predicted proteins | sample YL17G07_0_MG_FD_204540 | JGI IMG/M metagenome (GOLD analysis project Ga0315281, IMG submission 204540) | Sediment microbial communities from Yellowstone Lake, YNP, Wyoming, USA - YL17G07_0 | ecosystem: Environmental > Aquatic > Freshwater > Lake > Sediment | place: USA: Wyoming | collected... | reverse complement strand
GCCGCTGCCCACTAGAACAGCGTAATACCCGGCCACGCCGAGCAACCCCAAACCGACCACCAGCATGCCGGTAATGGCGCCGCCGCGGAATGCGACGGACAGCGCTTCGTTGAGGCCGGTGCGCGCGGCTTCCGCCGTGCGTATGTTCGATCGCACCGAAACATTCATGCCGATATAGCCCGCGGCACCGGATAGCACCGCCCCGATCAGGAAGCCCCAGGCAGTCGGCCACCCAAGGGGCGGTATCAATCCGATCACCAGAAACAATACGGCGCCGACCATGGCGATGGTCGTGTATTGCCGGTTGAGATAGGCTTGCGCCCCCTGCTGAACCGCCGCTGCGATCTCGCGCATGCGGTCGTTGCCGGTCGGCAACGCCATGATGCTTGCCCTGGTGACGACCCCATAGCCAATCGCCATGAAGCCGCACACGATCGCGAATATCAGTCCCCCAGACATTGTCTTTCCTCCCAGAAAGTTTTGCGGCGAAAAGCCGGATTGTACCGGTTTAGACGCGGAATTCGCCAGCCAGCCTGCGTGGAACCGCGACATTCTTGAGTGTCACGTAATCCGGCAATCCATTGCGGTACGGAGGATAATCCTCGCCCGCGATCAACGGCGCAAGATAGCGCCTGCACTTGTCGGTGATGCCGAAGCCGTCCCCGCTGATGAAGTCGCGCGGCATCATTTTTTCGCGATTGGCGACGTCGTTGAGGTCCGCTGCAGCAATTTTCCATCTGTAGGGCTTGTCTGAGATGCGCACGATCGCAGGCATGACTGCGTTCATGCCCTTCAACGCGAATTTTACCGCTGCCTCACCGACGCGATATGCCTGCTCCACATCAGTCCTGGACGCGATATGCCGCGCGGCGCGTTGCAGATAGTCTGCGACCGCCCAGTGGTACTTGTAGCCGAGTTGGTCCCTGATCATTTTCGCGATCAACGGCCCCACGCCGCCGAGTTGCGCGTGACCGAACGCGTCGCGCAGTCCCGACTCCGCAAGCAGCCTGCCGTCGGCGCCCTTCAGGCCTTCGGACACGGCGACCGCGCAATAGCCGAACCGCTCGACGCAGTCCTTCACCTTGGCGAGAAACCTCGCCTGGTCGAAGTCGATCTCGGGGAACAGCATGAGGTGCGGCGGATCACCTTCTTTTTCCGCAGCAAGCCCGCACGCGGCGGTGATCCAGCCTGCGTGGCGCCCCATCACTTCGAGCACAAAAATCTTGGTCGAGGTCTTGGCCATCGACGCGACGTCGAACCCCGCCTCGCGCATCGAAGTGGCAACGTACTTGGCGACCGAGCCGAATCCCGGACAGCAGTCGGTTTCCGGAAGGTCGTTGTCCACCGTCTTCGGCACGTGGATCGCCTGAATCGGGTAGCCAAGATGCCCGGAAAGCTGGGACACCTTGAGACAGGTGTCCGCCGAATCACCGCCGCCGTTGTAGAAAAAATAGCCGATATCGTGGGCGCGGAACACGTCGATCAGGCGCTGGTACTGCACGCGATCCTCCTCGACTCCCTTCAACTTGTAGCGGCAGGATCCGAACGCGCCGCCCGGTGTGTGCCGGAGCCGCGCAATGTCGCGGGCCGTCTCCCGGCCGGTATCGATCAGGTCTTCCGTGAGCACGCCGATGATCCCGTTGCGTCCTGCGTAGACCCTGCCGATCCTGTTCTTGTGCTTGCGCGCGGTCTGGATCACCCCGCAGGCCGTCGCGTTGATGACGGCGGTAACGCCGCCGGATTGCGCGTAGAGCGCGTTCTTACGTTTCATGACCATGTCCTGAATGCTTTGGATCGCATTCAGCTCAATGCCGCGAAGGCGCGATCGCGAATCATCTCGACCGAACCGACGCCGGGAATTTTGCGGCACCTTGGAGCGCGCTTGTCGCCTTCGGCCGCCCACTTCGAGTAGTACTCGACGAGCGGCTGCGTCTGAGCGTGATAGATCGCAAGGCGTTTCCTCACCGTCTCTTCATGATCGTCGTCGCGCTGAACGAGATCTTCGCCGGTGACGTCGTCCTTGCCTGCCACCTTCGGCGGATTGAACTTGACGTGATAGGTTCGGCCGCTTCCCGGGTGGACGCGCCGGCCACCCATGCGCTGGATGATTTCCTCATCCGCAACCTCGATCTCGATCACATAATCGATGTCGATGCCCGCATCCCGCATCGCCGCCGCCTGGGGAATGGTGCGCGGAAATCCATCGAACAGAAAGCCGTTCTTGCAGTCGGGCTCCAGCAACCGCTCCTTTACCAGGCCGATGATGATGTCATCGGAAACCAGCGACCCCGATTCCATCACTTTCTTTGCCGCAAGTCCAAGCGGGCTTCCCGCCTTGACTGCCCTGCGCAGCATGTCACCGGTGGATATCTGCGGTATGCCGAATTTCTCCTGGATGTAATTGGCCTGGGTCCCCTTGCCGGCGCCAGGCGCGCCCAACAGTATCAACCTCATGACGGTCTCCCTGAGAACAATAAAGCGCTTCTGCGCCGTTCTGCGGCCTGCACGCCCCGACGGAACGGTCACCGGTTATCCGGGAAAACTTACCCTCAATTTCGGGCACGGTCAAACTCGGCGCGCACTCGCGCCAGGTCCTCCGGCGTGTCGATACCTGCCTCCGGGGCCTGTGCGGTAATGACAACGCGGATGCGATAACCGTTGGCCAGCGCGCGCAACTGCTCCAGCGCCTCGAACCGCTCGCACTCAGCGGGCGCCAGCGAAGCATATTTGCGCAAAAACGCGGCCCGGTATGCGTAGATGCCGACGTGCCGATACGCCGGCAAACCACCTGGAAGCGCCTGATGACGGCCTTCCCGTGAGGATTCGGCGAACGCATCCCGCGCGTAAGGAATCGGCGCGCGGCTGAAATACATCGCGCATCCCGCGGCATCCAGCACCACCTTGACGACGTTGGGATTGAACAGCGTCTCGCGATCGTGGATCGCATGGCAGGCGCTCGCGATTGCAGCGTCCGGCGCTTCGGCGAGCGCCCCGGCGACCTCGCGAATCAGTTCTGGATCGATCAGCGGTTCGTCGCCTTGCACGTTAACGACGATCGCGTTATCGGCGCATCCCAGTGTCGCCACCAGCTCCGCGATTCGATCTGTTCCGGTGGCGTGCGTGCCGCTCGTCAGCATCGCCTTCCCGCCGTGCCGCTCGACCGCAGCACGCACTTCCTCATGGTCCGTCGCCACCCATACCGCCTGGGCGCCGCTTTCTTCCGCGCGCCGCAGCACCTGCACGACCATCGGCAGGCCACCGACGTCGAGCAGGGGCTTCCCCGGCAGGCGCGTAGAGGCGAAGCGCGCGGGAATGACAGCAATGAACGGCGTCGCGCTCATCGGGACTCGCGGCTGGCGCGACGAGCGTGCGGTCCGTCATGCACGAATCAGACCTCCTCCTCGGCGCCCAGCTTGCGCGCTTCATCCTCGATCATTACCGGAATACCGTCATCGACGCGAAACGCCAGGCGGTCTGCCTTGCAGACGAATTCCTGCTGGGTCTTCCTGTAGACGAGCGGCCCCTTGCAGAGTGGGCAAACCAGGATATCAAGCAATCTTGCGTCCATCGAGTCTCTCCAGCACGCCGGCGATGAACGCGGGCGGCAATTCGGCATTCACGCGCAACGCCCAGCAATCCGGCAGCGCAAAGGAACCACATTTTACCGCATCCTTTTCGGTCATCAGGATCGCTTCGGCGCCGGCAAAAACCAAATCCTCCTTCGCGAACCGATGATGGTCGGGAAAAGCGCGGCAATCGGCTTCGATCCCAAGCGCCAACAGGTTGGCAAAAAAGCGCTGCGGATTGCCGATTCCGGCAACGGCAGCGACGCGCTTCCCCGCGAAGTCGGTCGCGGCAGCGACCCGCGATCCGCCACCAAGCGCATGAAACTCGCTGCCGGCGAGCGCAAACGAAAACGCTCGTGGATGCGCGATGGGCGAGTCGTTTATTCCGTGAAACAGCACGAAATCCACGCCGCCAATCCTCGATGGCAACTCCCGCAGAGGGCCGGCAGGAAGCGGCCAGCCATTGCCGATACCACGCTCGTCAAACACCGCAATCTCCAATTCGCGCGCAATCGCGTAATGCTGCATTCCGTCGTCGCAGACGATGATGTCACACTCGGGGTGGGTGGCGATCAGCGCCGCAGCCGCTTCGGCGCGTCGGCGGCCAATCCAGACCGGGCAGCCGCAACGTTGTGCGATCAGGACGGGTTCGTCACCCGCGACCGCAGGGTCGGTGGCGGGCGTCACGCCCATCGGCGAAGTTGCAGCGCCGCCGAATCCGCGGCTTACCACCCCGGGCTTGCGTCCAGCCGCCTGCAGTACTGCCACCAGAGCGATGACCACCGGTGTCTTGCCGGTGCCGCCGGCGACCAGATTGCCGACCACGACGACCGGAACGCGCAAGCGCGTCTGCGGCAGCAGGCCGACGCGATAAAGCACGCGACGGACCACCGACACTGCAAGGAAGATCAGGCTGACCGGCAACAGCGCCCAGGCAACAATCCCGCGACGGGTCCAGTGGCGGGGAGGTCCGGTCATCGCGGGCGCTCGCGCGCGTTTGCTCTACCTGGTGGTGGTCTGCGTGGCGAACGAGATGTGCGCGAGGCCCGCAAACCGGGCCGCTTCCATCACGTGGATCACGGATTGGTGGGTCGCCTTGGCATCGGCGTTGATCACGACGACCGGATCCTTTTGCTCGCCGGCCGCGCCTTTCATCGCCATCGCAAGATCCTCGATAGTGCGGAAGTCGTGGGGGACACGGTTGATGAGATACCGCCCATCGGGAGTCACGATGATGTTGATTTCATTGGGCCTCTCCAGCTGTTTCTCAACATCGGCCGTCGGCAGGTTGATCTGCAGTTCTGCGAATTTGGAGTAGGTTGTCGTGATCATCAGGAAAATCAGGATCACCAGCAGAACATCGATCATGGGGATCAGGTTGATCTCCAGATCTTCCTTTGAGTGACCACGCTGGAAGTTCATGCTTTGCGCTCACCGTGCACCAGATCGATCAGCTTCACGGCCTGCTGTTCCATCTCGATCACCAGGCTGTCGACCTTGGCGCGAAAATGGCGATAAAAAATCATGCTGGGAATTGCCACCACCAATCCCATCGCCGTGTTGTAGAGCGCGACCGATATACCGTGCGCAAGCTGCTGCGGATTGCTCCCGGTCGGTGTCTGCGAGCCGAAAATCTCGATCATGCCGATCACGGTCCCGAATAATCCCATCAACGGGCTGATGGTTGCGATGGTGCCGAGACTCGTCAGGAACCGCTCGAGATCATGTGTCACCGCGCGCCCCGCTTCCTCAATCGACTCCTTCATGACATAGCGCGAACTCTTGTCGTTGCGGAGCCCGGCGGCAAAAACGCGGCCCAGCGGAGAATGTTGCGCGAGGTTCCCGAGCATCGCGGGATTGATTCCCTGGGATTGGTACGCGGCGACAATCTGCGGCAGCAGATCCTTCGGCACGATTTTCTGCTCTCGCAGCATAACGAAGCGTTCGATGATCAGGGCAACGGCAATGATCGAAGCTAGGAGCAGCGGCCAGATCGGCCAACCAGCAGCCTGGATGATTGCAAACACGTGTTGTCCTCGATTGAAAAACGACGCGACACTGTATCCTGCGAACTTCGATTCAGCAAGACGATGTTTTTGGAGATGCAAGCGTATGTGCACCGATAAACTTGTCCACACAAATTGTGGATAAGGGTGTGCATAGGCTGTATACAGAGCGGCTAAATCTCGCGCTCACAAGACATTTCCTTAGTTCGGCGTTTTTTTGATCTTGAAAAACTGTTATGGTAAAACAATATCTTACATGATCTCTCCCCGTGGAAGTGACTGGGTGGGATAGTGTAAGATAAGTTCATGTCGTTCCCGCCTCCGATTCCCGGCGACGCGTTGACGCCGGGGCCGCGCCCAATCTCCGTCGGCGAACTCAACCGCCATGCCCGGCGCATTCTGGAACAGTCGTTTCCTTTGGCATGGATCTCGGGGGAGATTTCAAACCTCACGCAGGCCGCTTCGGGACACGTCTATTTTTCCTTGAAGGATCGCGAAGCACAGGTTCGTTGCGTGATGTTCCGCAACCGTTTCCAGCAGCTCGACTGGATACCGGTAAGCGGTGCGCAGGTCGAAGTTCGCGCGCTTGTCACGCTGTATGAGGCGCGAGGCGAATTCCAGCTCAACATCGAGACGATGCTGCAAGCCGGCCAGGGTGCGCTGTATGAGGCGTTTGCGCGGCTGAAGCGGAGGCTCGAAGCGGAGGGTCTGTTCGACGCCGGTCGCAAGAAGCCAATTCCCGTCTACCCAAAACAAATCGGCATCGTCACCTCGCTTGCGGCCGCGGCATTGCGCGATGTGCTGACCACGCTGCGCCGCCGTCATGCAGGGATACCCGTTGTGGTCTACCCGTCCCCTGTACAAGGAGAAGGCGCGGGAACGCAGTTGGCAACTGCCGTCGCGACTGCGGACCGTCGGGCCGAATGCGACGTGCTGATTCTGTGCCGTGGCGGCGGCGCCATCGAAGATCTGTGGGCATTCAACGACGAGGGTCTGGCGCGCGCCATTGCGCGTTGCCGGATCCCCGTCATCAGCGGAGTCGGACACGAAACCGATTTCACCATTGCGGATTTCGTCGCCGATGCGCGCGCACCGACGCCGACTGCAGCCGCGGCGCTGGCGGCGCCGGACCGCATCGAACTGTTGGTGTCTGTCGACCGGCATCGACGCAATCTCGTCGCAAATGCACGGCGCCTGCTCTCGGCGCGCGCACAGCGCGTCGATCACACCGCGCTGCGCCTGCGACACCCCGGGGCGCGCGTCTCGGAGCAGATGCGGCTGCTCTTGCAACTGCGGCGGCGAATGGCTCTTGCGCTTCCATTGCAGCTCAAGGCAGCGGAGCTGCGCGCCGGCAACCTGCGCAGGGCGCTGTCACGAGCCGCGCCGCGACTAAAGGTTCTCGCCGCCGAGACCGGGCGCGCCGGCGTGCGGTTGATGAAAGTAATGCTCGGAAGCGTGCATGCGCGCGATGCGGCGCTTGGGCAACTGGCATCGAGCCTGCAGCACCTCGACCCGAAAGCCGTGCTTGCCCGCGGCTATAGCCTGGTGCGAGGCGCGGACGGGAGTTTGGTCACCGACGGGACACGCTTGAGGCCCGGTGAACAGGTGTCGATCACCTTGGCGCGGGGCTGGGCTGAAGCCGAGATTACGCGGACCGGCGATTGATTTTCCGTGCCATCCTGGTGCCCCGCCGCTTGCAGGCGGCGCACGGGACAGCGGTGACCCCATCGCACCAGCGGGGCTCAGGTCGCGAAATCGAGATGCGACTTGCGTCGCCGGACTGTTTGGGCCGAGAATCACTTTTTATCGCCACTGTGAGGATAACCAAATGAAGAACCCGCTCGACTCGCTTTGGGGCACGATCGTCTCCGGATTGATTCTGACCCTGGTCCTCTACAACATCATCAAGCACGCGTTGGGAGGCTGATCATGGAATTCTACATTCTCGGCCTTGGGCGCTGGCTGCACATTATGGCGGGCGTCATGTGGATCGGCCTGCTCTATTATTTCAACTTCGTTCAGGTCGCGGCAATGAAGAGTGCGGGCGCAGACGGAACCGCGGCAGGCATCAGCAAGCATGTTGCGCCGCGCGCGCTGCTCTACTTCCGCTGGGCGGCAGTCGTGACCTGGGTCGCCGGAGCGATGATCCTCGGCAAGTACTTTCTCGACGCGTTCCTGTTTCTCAACAAGGCCTACTTCCCGATCGGCGTCGGCGCCTGGCTGGGTACCATCATGCTGTTCAACGTCTGGGTGCTGATCTGGCCGAACCAGAAAAAGATTCTGGGCCTGGTGCCGGCCAGCGACGAGGAGAAGAACCAGGCGCGCAGGACAGCGTTCCTCGCATCGCGCACGAATACGATGCTCTCGATCCCGATGCTGTTTTTCATGGTGGCGAGCGGCGGCGTGTTTCGCACCGCGCTCTTCTGACAGGATCACTCGACGAAAAACGCACGCCGTCGGCGTGCGTTTTTTTTGCTGCCAGCTCTCGGATTCAGTGCGGCGCAGGGGCCCGCTCGATGCCCTGGATCCTCGTGCCGGCCATAAGCCCTTTCTTGGCGAACCATCCCTGGTTCATTTCCAGTGCGAAGCGCGCGGGTCTGCTCGCGCAATGGCTGATCTCGGTTTGCGGCGCCATTTCCGCAATGTTGATGATCGCGCCCTTCTCGTCGAGGAATGCCACGCTCAGACGTATCAGCGTGTTTTTCATCCACATGCAGTGAAGGTTGACATCGTCAAACACGAACAGCATTCCCTGGTTCGGTTCAAGGTGATCTCGCTGCATCAGCCCGCGCCCGCGCGCCGGAAACGTATTCGCGACCTCCACGCGGATCACATGGATCCCCGCGTTGAGCTCAAGTTGTGGAAGTTCCGCACTGGCGCCGACCGGAATCAGGGCCGCGACCGCAATGGTCACCGCGGAAAAAAGGAACTGTCTCGACGTTCGTCGAATTAACACCGCTAAGCCACGCGCGGCAAGCGGTGGCGAAGGCAATAAACAAAAAAGGCAGGGGAAAGCCCCTGCCTTTCCCGACAACCAGAGAATCACTTCTTGGCGTCTTTCTTCTCGTCTTTCTTCTCGTCTTTCTTGGCGTCTTTCTTGGCGTCTTTCTTCTCGTCTTTCTTCATGCCGTCTTTCTTCTCATCCTTCTTCTCGACTTTCTTGTCGTCCATCTTGGCGCCCGTGTGCGAAGCGGCGAAGGCGGAACCGACGGACACGGCGAAAATGGCGGCGACGATCACCGAAAAAAGTTTGCTCATTTGGCTTCCTCTCGAATAAGTTATTGATTGGTTATGACTGTTGGCCGATGGGACACCCAGTCAACAGGCCATAACGATTGATGTCAGGATTGGTTGACATTTTTTTGCGACACCCGGTTGAGCAAGGCCACAAAAAATGGCCTAACGCTGTCTTTTCATATTGCGGAACAATCAGTTGCTGTCCGCCGTCCTGGTTTTCTTTGCGTTCTTCCTGCTCTTCTTCCCCTGGTCATCCGTCTTCGCACCCGCCTGTCTGTCTGGATTTGGAGAGGTTTCGGTCGCAGAAGGCGCCTTGACCACCATCCCGCAGAGCGATCAGAACGCGAAGGCAACCGCAATCAGCGTCGGAACATCCCGGCATCGTCGAGCTTCCGGTTGGCACTCTGTTTTCAGACGCGCCGCGTCTGCGTCATCAACGCGCAATCAAAGGCCGTATTTGGCGGATATGGCTGCTGCCTCAGCGCTCGGGTGCAGCAACGTCGCGCCACGTGCCGGGCGCCAAGCCTTCGATCGTCCAGCACCCGATCGCCGCCCGGATCAGTCGCAGCGTCGGGTGACCCACCTTCGCGGTCATGCGCCGCACCTGCCGGTTTTTGCCTTCGATAAGCTCGATGCGAAGCCAAGTCGTTGGAACGTTCTGGCGAATGCGGATTGCCGGCTCACGGCGCCACAGGGATTCCGGCTCGTCAATGATTTCGGCTTTGCAGGGGCGGGAATGGAAATCGCCGAGGTCGAGGCCGAGCCGCAGATTCCTGAGCGCGTCGCTGTCCGGTACGCCGTCGACCTGCACCCAGTAGACTTTCGACGCTTTGTGACGGGGGTGGCTTAGTCGCGCCTGCAGCGCCCCGTCGTCGGTCAGGACGACCAAGCCTTCGCTGTCGAGGTCGAGCCGCCCTGCCGGGTAGACCCCGGACACCGGAACCAGATCCTTGAGACACGCGCGGCCCGCCTGCGCGCTGAACTGGCACAGCACGCCGTACGGCTTGTTGACGAGGATCACGCGCGCCATCGACGAACCTGTGGGTAAAATGCGGGACACAGCCCCAGGGTTTCGCGTATCATATATAAGATATAAGACTTGGACAGGCCGGACCGGCAAGCGCTGTCGCGCAACCGGTGGACGAACGCCGCAAATCCCCGCGCCGAGCGCTCAACCAGACATCAATCCGTCATCAGGAGCCCGCAGTGAGCAAGATCAAGGTGAAAAAACCCATCGTCGAAATGGACGGCGACGAAATGACCCGGATCATTTGGCAGAGAATCCGCGAAAAACTGATCCTTCCGTACCTCGACGTCGACCTAAAGTACTTCGACCTCGGCATCGAACGCCGCGATGCCACCGACGACAAGGTCACATTCGATTCGGCCAATGCGACCCTGGAATTCGGCGTCGCCGTGAAGTGCGCAACCATCACACCGGACGAGGCTCGAGTCAAGGAATTCAACCTGAAGCGGATGTATCCATCCCCCAACGGCACGATCCGGAACATCCTCAACGGCACCATATTCCGCGAACCGATCATCTGCAAGAACGTGCCCCGACTGGTCCCGCACTGGAATCAGCCGGTCGTGGTCGCGCGCCATGGGTTCGGAGACCAGTACAAGGCATCGGAGATCATGTTCCCGGGGGCCGGCACGGTCAAGCTGACATTCACGCCTGCCGACGGCGGCACACCCATCGAACGGGAAGTGTACAAGGCGCCCGGCGCGGGCGTGACGATGGCGATGTACAACCTCGACGAATCGATCGCCGGGTTCGCGCGGGCCTGCTTCCACTACGGTATGCAACGAAAGTACTCGGTTTATCTTTCGACCAAGAACACGATTCTCAAAATCTACGATGGGCGTTTCAAGAACCTGTTCCAGGAGGTATTCGACGCCGAGTTTGCCAAGGCATTTGCCGACGCCAAACTCACCTACGAGCATCGGCTGATCGACGACATGGTCGCAAGCAATCTCAAATGGAGCGGCGGCTATTTGTGGGCATGCAAGAACTACGATGGCGACGTGCAATCCGATACGGTCGCGCAGGGTTACGGCTCGCTCGGTCTCATGACCTCGGTACTGATGTCGCCTGACGGAAAAACCGTGGAATCCGAGGCGGCGCATGGAACCGTGACCAGGCACTACCGCATGCACCAGCAGGGCAAACCGACGTCGACCAATCCGATTGCATCGATCTTTGCCTGGACCCGTGGCCTACAGCATCGGGGCCGCATGGACGGCACGCCCGACGTCGTCAATTTCGCACTGACGCTCGAAAAGGTCTGCGTCGACATGGTCGAGGCTGGCCACATGACCAAGGACCTCGCGATTCTCATCAGCGACATCCAGAAATTTGAGACGACCGACGAATTTCTGGACACGATCGATGCGGAGTTGAAACGCCGCATGCACTGACGGCACCGGGCCGAGCTGCGACCAGGCCTCCTCGCGGTGACCTTTGCATTTTCCGCCCCACAGTCGCGCAAAATGAAAAACCCGCCCCGCGTTGCCGCGGGGCGGGTTCGAAAGAATCTTGCGCCGCGTCGTCCTGAGATTGCCTCAGGCGGCGGTCACGCAGTTAGATTGCCTGAATATTCGAAGCCTGCTTGCCCTTGGGTCCTTGCGTGACCTCAAAGCTGACTTTCTGCTTCTCCTTGAGGGTCTTGAACCCCGGCATGTTGATTGCGGAGAAATGCGCGAACAAATCCTCGCCGCCATCGTCCGGAGTAATGAAGCCAAACCCCTTGGAGTCATTGAACCACTTAACTGTACCAGTTGCCATAAACGTTCCTTGAAGAATTGATCAAACCGGGCCGAGACCCAAGCCATGTTTGAACTGCAAGACCAATTACGGCAACCGCGTGAGCGGAGATAAAGGACCTGAATCCAAACACAAGCCGGTTTTTACGCTAGTTTTCGATAACATTCAAGCATTTTTTGCCCGTTTGGTTGCTGCGCTACAACAAGGCTCCAGCGCTCCTACTGGGCCGGTTTTGCAACACCCCGCGATCCCTGGATTTCCCGGTACATACCCATGCCGGCTTGCGTACTCCCTGGAAATCCACCGGTACCATCAATCACTCCGGTGCATCGCGTGGCGCATGCGCCGGCACCAGCCGGACGGAACTACGCCGGGCGTCAGTGTTCGAACATCCGGCAGCGATTATCGCGACGATCTGCCGCAGGAACTGAGTCGAAAACCGTGGTCTATTTTCCCACTTGCAGATTCGTCATTTGGCGTTAGAATGAATCGATGGCAACGAGGAATCAGGATGGCATCCTACTCGAAGTCAAGCGGACCAAGGCGAAGCCGCCACCGCTTTACAAGGTGATGCTCCTGAACGACGATTACACTCCGATGGACTTTGTGGTCGCGGTTTTGCAGAAGTTCTTCGGGATTGACCGAGAAAAGGCGACGCAGATCATGCTCAAGGTTCACCGCGAAGGCGTGGGCGTTTGCGGAGTTTTTCCGCGGGACGTTGCGCAGACCAAGGTCGAACAGGTTTCGGCGTTCGCGCGCCAGCATCAGCATCCGCTGCAATGCGTGATGGAGGAGAATTAGATGATCTCGCAGGAACTCGAAGTCAGTCTGCACATGGCCTTTGTCGAGGCAAGACAGAAGCGTCACGAGTTCATTACGGTCGAGCACCTGCTGCTCGCGCTGGTCGACAATCCGACTGCGGTGGAGGTGCTGCGCGCCTGTGCCGTCAACATCGAGGAACTGCGCAAGAGCCTGAACGGGTTCGTGACCGAGCACACGCCCACAGTCGCCGGAACCGAGGAAATCGACACGCAGCCCACGCTGGGCTTTCAGCGGGTGATCCAGCGCGCGATCCTGCACGTGCAGTCATCCGGCAAGAAGGAAGTCACCGGCGCCAACGTGTTGGTTGCGATTTTCGGCGAGAAGGATTCCCACGCGGTGTATTTCCTGCACCAGCAGGGAACGACCCGCCTCGATGTCGTCAACTTCATTTCGCACGGCATTGCAAAGTCGCCTCATGGAGCGCCGCAGAAGGGCGAAGCCGAGCAACACGGCGATGAGCAGGACTCGCAACCCGGCGGCGGGGCGCTCGAAGCCTACACACTGAATCTCAACGCGCAAGCGCTGGTGGGCAAGATCGATCCGTTGATCGGGCGCGACCGCGAACTCGAGCGGGTGATCCAGACGTTGTGCCGGCGGCGCAAGAACAATCCCTTGCTGGTCGGCGAGGCCGGCGTAGGCAAGACAGCGATCGCCGAAGGCCTGGCGCGGCGCATCGTCGAGGGTGACGTGCCCGATGTCCTGCGCGAGTGCCAGGTTTACGCGCTCGACATGGGCGCCTTGCTTGCAGGGACCAAGTACCGCGGCGACTTCGAGCAGCGCTTGAAGGCCGTGCTGAAACAGCTGTTCGAGAATCCCAGCGCAATTCTGTTCATCGACGAAATCCACACGTTGATCGGCGCCGGCGCCGCATCGGGCGGTACGCTCGACGCTTCCAATCTGCTCAAGCCAGCGCTTTCCACAGGGCAACTCAAGTGCATAGGCGCGACGACCTACAACGAATACCGCGGAATCTTCGAGAAGGACCACGCCCTGTCCCGCCGCTTTCAGAAAATCGACGTGGTCGAGCCGTCGATCGAGGAAACGGTCGCCATTCTCCGCGGCCTGAAATCGCGTTTCGAGGCGCACCACGGCATCAAGTACACCGTTGGCGCGCTTGAATCCGCCGCCGAATTGTCCGCTCGCTACATCAACGACCGCCACCTGCCGGACAAGGCGATCGACGTCATCGACGAAGCCGGCGCCGCGCAGCGCATTCAGCCGAAATCAAAGCAGAAGAAGGTCATCAATAAATCCGAGATCGAGGACATCATCGCCAAGATAGCGCGCATTCCGCTCACGCAGATTTCGAATGACGATCGCAGCTCGCTGAAGAACCTGGACCGCGATCTCAAGAGCGTGGTGTTCGGGCAGGATCCCGCGATCGACGCGATCGCCGCGGCAATTAAGATGGCACGCAGCGGGCTCGGCAACCCGTTGAAACCGATCGGCTCTTTCCTGTTCTCCGGGCCGACCGGCGTCGGCAAGACCGAGGTCGCGCGGCAGCTCGCCTATTGCATGGGCATCGAACTCATCCGCTTTGACATGTCGGAGTATATGGAGCGCCACGCCGTGTCACGCCTGATCGGCGCGCCGCCCGGCTACGTCGGCTTCGACCAGGGCGGGCTGCTGACCGAGGCGATCGCCAAGAAACCCTATTCGGTTCTGCTGCTCGACGAGATCGAGAAGGCGCATCCGGACATCTTCAATATCCTGTTGCAGGTGATGGACTACGGCACCCTCACCGACAACAATGGACGCAAGGCGGACTTCCGCAATGTGCTCATCATCATGACCACCAACGCGGGCGCCGAGTCCCTCAACAAGACCTCTATCGGTTTTTCGACCAACAAGACCGCTGGCGACGAGATGGCCGACATCAAGCGGATGTTTACGCCGGAATTCCGCAATCGCATCGACGCCATGATCTCGTTCAAGTCGCTCGATCACGAGGTGATCCTGCGCGTCGTCGAGAAATTCCTGATGCAGCTCGAGGAACAGCTGCACGAGAAAAAGGTCGAGGCGGTGTTTACCGATGCGCTGAAGGCCTACCTTGCGAAGAAAGGCTTCGATCCGCTGATGGGCGCGCGGCCGATGGCAAGGCTGATCCAGGACACGATCCGCCGCGCGCTCGCCGACGAGTTGCTGTTTGGCCGGCTCGCAGGAGGCGGCAAGGTGACGGTCGACATCGACGCCGACGAGAAGGTCTGTCTCGCCTTCGCCGAGGATCCGGCGCAGCCCGCCAAGCCCGCCGCATCGGCGCCCGTCGCCTGATCGCACCGGTCCGCGCTCCGCTCCCGACGCAGCGAATACGCGGCGGCGCAGCCCGTTCCGTGCGCCTGGGGTGTCCCGCTCTCAAGCCGGCAACTGGCTGACGAAACGGGCCGTCGCCTCCAGCGTCTTTTCAAATCGCTCCCGGTGCGCGGCGTGCCCGCAACGCGCGAGCTTCAACAATGTCACCTCGCCAGACACCTGTCGAGCCACAGCGTCGACCTGCGCCATGGTTCCGTATGCGTCGTCTTCACCCTGGATCGCGAGCACGGGGCAACGGATTCCGGCAAGACAATCCTCGATATTCCACGCCCGAAAATCCGGGTGCAGCCAGATATCGTTCCAGCCCCAGAATGCGCCGTCGACGTCCGCATGATGCCGTGCCAGCTTTTCCCGGAGGTCTGACTCGATGTAGGCCCTGCGCGCCGCTTCGATCCCCTCGATCGAACGATCCTCGACGAACACATGCGCTGCCTCGACGATCAGTCCGCGCGCCGGATATCCGTGTCCCGCGTAGATCAGTGCGATCGATCCACCGTCGCTGTGGCCAAACAGCACGGGTCGCTCGATCCCGAGTTGAGCGAACAGCGGGGGCAACACCTCGATTGCCTCGACATGCATGAAATCCCGGTCCCGCACCGCAGCAAGCGCGTCCGACTGCCCGTGTCCGCGGCGCGCATAGACCAGGGCACCGCACCCGGTGGCCTGCGCAACGCGGCGCGGGAAGTCGCGCCACTGACCAGGCGAACCCAGTCCTTCGTGGAGGAATACGATGGTGGGCGCCCCGCTCCGCGAAGCGGGAATCGTCTCGATCTCCAGGCGCACGCCGCCGACGGTCTCGAAGGCCATCAGATGCCGAGGTGCCGCGCCAGCAGGTCTGGCTGATCGCGCAGCGCGGCGCTCGATCCGTCGAACACCACGCTTCCCTTGACGAGTATCACGTTCCGGTCGGCGATTGCCATCACTGCGACGTGGTTCTTGTCGACAATGACCGTGGCGATGCCTGTCCCACGAATGCGCCGGATGATGCTCCAGATCTCGCGGGACACCAGCGGCGCGAGCCCTTCCGTTGCTTCGTCGAGAATCAGGGCATCCGGATTGGTCATCAACGCGCGGCCTATCGTGAGCATCTGCTGCTCGCCGCCGGAAAGCTGGGCGCCGCCATGCTGCAGGCGCTCGCCAAGCCGTGGA
>Ga0315281_10007069_pt1 | contig 15864 bp, 15 predicted proteins | sample YL17G07_0_MG_FD_204540 | JGI IMG/M metagenome (GOLD analysis project Ga0315281, IMG submission 204540) | Sediment microbial communities from Yellowstone Lake, YNP, Wyoming, USA - YL17G07_0 | ecosystem: Environmental > Aquatic > Freshwater > Lake > Sediment | place: USA: Wyoming | collected... | reverse complement strand
AGATGGCTGCCTACCTTGATGCCTGGTTGACTGAAGCCCCTGACGATGCGGCAGGCATTGCGCGCGCACTGGGCGACATAGCCCGCGCGAAAGGCATGGCGCAGGTCGCACGTGACGCCGGGCTCAGTCGGGAAAGTTTGTACAAGGCTCTAAGCGAGAACGGCAACCCGAGCTTCGCCACTGTTCTGAAGGTGGCACGTGCGCTAGGTGTGCGCCTGCACGCGGAAGCAGCTTGAGGAAGCGAATTGTGGAGTCAATCGGGTCAGGTTTGCGATCTTGCGATTTTGGCAGCCTTGGCGTAGCCTCGGGGGATGCCTCGCAAACCACGCCTGCACCTGCCCGGTGGGCTCTATCATGTCATCCTGCGCGGCAACGACCGCCAGGATATCTTCTTCGAAGACGAGGACCGGATGGTGTTTTATCGTCTGCTCGAAGAAGGTACTCGCCGCTTCGCATACCGTGCGCATGTGAGGATCGGTTTGTCGAGCGGGCACTGCGTGCAAACGCAGAGTCTGTTCGCAGGCATGGCGCGGATCTGGATCACATCGTAGCCTACGTGTGCCAGGGCAGCGGACTGATCGAGCAAGAGCAATCAAGGCCCGGGAAGAACAGATTGGCATCCCAGGCCCGAGCACTGATGGGCTGGCTCGCTGCCAGCAGCGGGGGCGCCAGCCTGAGCCAAGTAGCGCGGCGCCTGAAACGCGATGTTTCGAGTGTGAGTCGTGCGGTGACACAGCTCGAGCGAATAGCCGCCGAGGGCGGGACTAGAGCAACGTCGTTGCACATGCATCAAATCGCAATATCGCAAACCCGACCCGGAAGACGCGCTGTTTTCAGGAAACCCTGTGTGAACAGTTGACCGATCACGAGCTTTGCTTCCCTCCGGCCAGATCGAAATCGCTCAGCAGCGCGATTGATCCCTCCTTGTGAGCCTTGTTGTAATAACGCTCATCGGCGGTAACCAGCGTGCAGTCAGGCGAGAGCAGCGCGACGGCGTGATACAGGGTCTCGAACAGGTGCTGGTCCAGGGAGACCGCAAGTTTGCTGGCGGTCACATAGATTTCCGGGGTTTCCATGACCGGAATCCGCATTGCGTAGAGATCTTCAATATTCTGGCGCGCCGTCGCTGGCGCAAGGCGGCTCAAAACGGCCGCTATCTCGGCGAGCCAATGCGGGGGTTCCCGTAGCGCAATCTGGCCGGATTTCACTCCTTGGAGGAAGGCCACGGCCCGGTCGTGGCCTTGTTCAGCCTCGGTCGGCGGCAGGAACCACTTGACAGCGACGCTCGCGTCGGCGACGGCGTAAATCACGGCCGGCCGGCGACGCGGGCTGCACGAATCCGGCTATTGGTAACGGGTTTCTGGGTGCGGCGGCGACGCAAAATGGCGTCGATGGCTCCCGCCCGCTCTTTCTGCACACGGCGCTCCTGCACCGCCTGCATCATCAGGCGGGCGATGATGCTGCTCTTGTTCTCGCGAGCGAAAGCGCGATTGAACTGGTTCTTTACTTCGTCCGGCACGCTGAAATTGACGGTCGCCATGGCACCCCCGTTGTTGAAAGTTTCAACAATATGGTCTGGTTTACCGGACGCGCTGTCAATCCGGACGCTCGACGCGCTTGGCGGTTCGACCTGAGGGAGGACGGAGGGGTGAGAAACAAAGGGGACGTTATCCTTTTTCTCATCTCAGGAATAAAGGGTAGCGTCCCCTTTGTTGTTGCGAAGGGTAGCGTCGCCTTTGTTGTTGCGGAAGAAAAACGGTTTGATCTGTTCATGGCTCCATCTTCTCAGACATTTGGAGCCTCCTCAAAACCCGGGGCGATTCAGTCTGTTCATGCCTTCGACTCCTTCTTCAACTCATTCATGAAACGCCAGTCCATCCCCACGCGATCAGTCCGTTAAGAGCATCTCGCGCACCTCTTCGCGCATCTCTTCGATTGACCTCGATATCGGACCTGGTTATACTTTAAGTATGAAAACAGCGATATCGATCCCGGACGACATCTTCGAAGGGGCAGAACGCTTGGCTCAACGCACCAAACGTTCCCGTAGCCAGCTTTTTAGCGATGCGCTGAAAGAGTACTTGGCGCGTCACACGACCGACGACGTGACGGAAGCGATGAATCGTGTCTGCGCTGAGGTCGGCGTCGGAACAGATGAATTCAATGCGAGCGCGGCGCGCGATATTCTGCAGCGAGTCGAGTGGTAATCTCGCAGGGTGAGATCTGGTGGGCTGACCTACCGGATCCGGCTGGATCGGGGCCCGGCTTGCGTCGCCCTGTGATAGTTGTCCAAGGCGACGCGCTAAATCGAAGCCGCGTCTCCACTGTCGTGTGTGTTCCGCTGACCAGCAACCTTCGATGGGCGGATGCGCCAGGCAACGCACTCCTCTCCGCACGTTTGACGGGGTTGCCAAAGGATTCCGTCGCCAACGTGTCGCTGATCGTAGCCCTGGATAAGGCATTGCTGACAGACCGCGTCGGAAAGTTGCCTCGCGGCAAACTCGCGCTGCTACTGGCAGGTATCGACGTGGTGCTGGGTCGGTAGCATTTGAGGGTAAAAGGGGCCAGGGTCGATTATTTTCACTAACCCCCATTCCAGCGTTCCCGCTTGGGAGCGGAAGGTGCGTTCTCGTAATGAAGGCAGACGTTGCATGGGTGATGCTCGAAATTACCGGTAGCGTCAGACGTCCCACGGATTCGGCCGGTCGGCGGCGATGCCGTATTTCTCGATCGCGCGCCCCACGATCTTGCGCTCGATTGCGCCTTCGTCGGCCAGCGCCTTGAGCGCGGCAACGACAATATGGTTGCGATCCACTTCGAAGAAGTCGCGCAGCGCGGCACGGCTGTCGCTGCGGCCGAAACCGTCGGTGCCGAGCACGACATACTTGCGCGACACCCAGGTGCGGATCAGGTCAGGCAGGGCGCGCATGTAGTCGCTCGCCGCGATGACCGGGCCGGACGTTTTCGCCAGGCTTTTCTCGACCCAGGATTGCTGCGGCTGCGCATCGGGATGCAGGCGGTTCCAGCGTTCGGCGCCGAGGCCATCGCGGCGCAGTTCGGTGAAGCTGGTTACGCTCCACACGTCGGCAGCGACTTTCCAGTCGTTCTCGAGCAATTCCGCTGCGGCCAGCACTTCGCGCAGGATCGTCCCCGATCCGAGCAACTGCACGGTTGGGGTGAGCTTGTTCCCTCGTCCGTTATGGCCGAAGGCCGGTATCCCGTGGGCGCCCCTCGTCCCTCGCCCCTCGCGAAGCCTATACATTCCCTTCAGAATGCCTTCTTCCGAAGCGGCCGGCATGGCGGGGTGAATGTAGTTCTCGTTCATCACCGTGACGTAATAGAACACGTCCTCCTGGTTTTCCAGCATGCGGCGCATGCCGTCGCGCACGATGGTCGTCACTTCGTAGCCGAAGGCCGGATCGTAGGCGACGCAGTTCGGCACCGTGGAGAACAGAATATGGCTGGAACCGTCCTCGTGCTGGAGGCCTTCGCCGGACAGCGTCGTGCGTCCGGCCGTGGCGCCGAGCAGGAAACCGCGCGAGCGCGCATCCGCCGCCGTCCAGACCAGGTCGCCAATGCGCTGGAAGCCGAAGCAGGAATAGAAAATGTAGAACGGCAGCATCGGCACGCCGTGCGCACTGTACGACGTGGCGGCGGCGATCCAGGACGAAATCGCGCCGGCCTCGGTGATGCCTTCTTCCAGGATCTGGCCGTCCCTGGCTTCCTTGTAGTACAGCAGTTCGTCCTTGTCTTCCGGTTCGTAGAGCTGGCCGTGCGGGGAATAGATCGCGACCTGGCGGAACAGCGACTGCATGCCGAAGGTGCGCGCTTCATCGGCGACGATCGGAACGATGTGCTTGCCGATGGCCTTGTCGCGCAACAACTGCGATAACATCTGCACGAACACCATCGTCGTCGATTGCTCACGGTCACCGGAACCTTCGAGCAGACGCGCGAAGGACTGGAGTTCCGGAACGGGCAGGGATTGCGCCTTCGGGCTGCGCGCCGGGACGTAGCCGCCCAGCGCCTGGCGGCGCGCGTGCAGGTATTTCATTTCCGGGCTGTCGTCGGCCGGTTTATGCAAGCGCAGGTTCTGCACATCCTCGTTGCTGAGCGGCAGTGCAAAACGGTCGCGGAACGCGAGCAGCGTATCGTCCTCGAGTTTCTTCGCCTGATGCGCAGCCATCTTGCCTTGCGCCGCGCTGCCCATGCCGTAGCCTTTCTTGGTCTGGGCGAGGATCACGGTCGGGCGGCCTTTGTGGTTCGCCGCCGCGTGGTACGCCGCGTAGATCTTCATCGGATCGTGGCCGCCGCGCTTGAGCCGGTCGATGTCCTCGTCCGACATGTTCGCGACGAGTTTCTGCAGTTCCGGATACTTGCTGAAAAAGGCTTCGCGGTTGAAGCGGCCGTCGGTCGCCGCGTACTTCTGGAACTCGCCGTCGACGGTTTCGTGCAGCCGCTTGAGGATCACATTGTCGCGATCGCGCGCGAACAGCGGATCCCAGTCGGAGCCCCACATGACTTTCACGACATTCCAGCCGGCGCCGGCGAACAGCCCCTCGAGTTCCTGCACGATCGAGCCATTGCCGCGCACCGGGCCGTCGAGCCGCTGCAGGTTGCAGTTCACCACGAAGATCAGGTTATCGAGGCCTTCGCGCGCCGCCATGGACAGCCCGGCGATGGATTCGGGTTCGTCCATCTCGCCGTCGCCGACGAAGCACCATACCTTGCGCGCCTTGGTTTGCAGAATGCCGCGGTCTGCGAGGTAGCGCATGAAACGCGCCTGGTAGATCGACGTGATCGAACCCAGGCCCATCGAACCGGTGGGGAATTGCCAGAACCCGGGCATCAGCCACGGATGGCAATACGACGACAACCCTTTGCCGCCGGTTTCGCGGCGATAGTTGTCGAGGTTCTCTTCGGTGAGCCGGCCTTCCAGGTAGGCGCGGGCATAGACGCCGGGCGCGGAGTGCGGCTGGAAATAAATGGCGTCGCCATCCTGGCCGGCGCGGAAGAAATGGTTGTAGCCGACTTCGAACAGATCAGCGGATGAAGCGTACGTGGCGATATGCCCGCCGAGTTCGGAATTCGCGCGATTGGCGCGTACCACCATCGCCAACGCGTTCCAGCGCACCAGTGCGGAAATGCGCGCCTCGATTTCCGGATTGCCGGGAAATTGCGGCTGGTCGGCGAGCGACACCGTGTTCGCGTAAGGCGTGTTCAGCACCGGCGGCATCGGCACGCGCACCATGCGCGCGTGGTCCAGCAGCTTTCTCAGCACGAAGGTCGCGCGCTCCGCGCCCTCGTTCTCGACGATGGCGTCGAAGGCATCCAGCCATTCCTTGGTCTCGACCGGATCGAGATCCTGCGCGAGCACGCGCCAGAGGCCGGAAACGCTGATGTCGGAAAGGTCGGTCATTGCTTGCATCTCCTCGTGAGGCTGTGGCCGGACTCAAGCGGCCCGGTTGCCGTTCTCTGCAAGCCCGAATGCTACCCGGATTCGAAAAGCACAGGGTTTCGTTTGGCCCATGAAAAATCCATATTTAAGGCATAATTGTTTGAAATAGACGTTCTGGAAAGCATTAAATGCCGGAATTGCAACTGGATTCGATAGACTGGAAAATTCTCGGCCTGCTGCAGACGGATGCGCGCCTGTCCAATGTCGATCTGGCGAAAGCGATCGGGCTGTCGCCCTCGCCTTGTCTGCACCGCGTGCGTGCGCTGGAAGAAGCCGGCTATATCAGCCGCTATGTCACGCTGCTCAACGCGCTGCGTGTCGGCCTCAAGGTCAGCGTATTCATCCAGGTCACGCTCGAGCGTCAGATCGAATCCGCGCTGGAACGATTCGAGAATGCCATTCGCGGCCGCCCCGAAGTCATGGAGTGCTACCTGATGACAGGCGACGCCGATTACCTGATTCGCGTCGTGGTGGCGGACATCCAGGTGCTGGAAGAATTCATTCTCAAGTTTCTGACGAAACTGCCCGGGGTGGGAAATATCAAGTCGAGCTTCGCGCTCAAGCAGGTGAAGTATCAGACGGCATTGCCGCTGCCACGTCCCGAAGGGGCGAGGGGAGAGGGACGAGGGTCGAGGGGTAAAAAGCGTAAAGCTTGAGCCGGCCACCGGCCGGCGTTAATAACGCTGACGCAAATACTCTGCGTGCGTATACCCTACGTGCCTGGCACGTCGGAGTTATGGGCGTCAGCCCGGTTATGGCAACGCCGGCTATGGTCAAAGACCGGTTATGGCGAAGCCTGTACACCTTGCGTGATCCCGTGGAATCCCCTTGTGGGAACCCCTCCGGGGACCCTTTTAGGACGCGGAGGAAAGACAAATATATGAAAATCGGATCGGGATGGAATGCTACGTGAAAGTTTGCTGAGCTGATTGCCCATGCGCCGTGAGCGTATTGATGCAGACGTCTCAGGACTTCAAGCCGGAGGCGGCACAGTTTTCTTCATCGACTCGCGGCCTTCCATGGTCTTCCACAGCCGCGCGAGATTCTGATACTTGTCCTGCGGGAAGAGATGCGGCGTCCGCACGGCGAGAAAACCAATGTGGCAGGAAATCGCCAGATCGGCGAGGGTCATCGAGTCGCCGACCAGCCAGGCGCGATTGCCCAGCAAGCCCTCGAGGGCGGAGAGTCCCGCGTCGATCTTGCCGCGCAGCCGCGCCAGGTAGGCCTGGCTGCGCGTGGCTTCGTCGTGAAAACGGTTTTCGTAGAGGGTCACCGCCACGGCATCCATGATCCCGTCCGCCACGGCCTCCCAACGCCGGACCTCCAGGCGGGCGTCCGGGTCTGCGGGAATGAAGCGCGGGGCCGGATACTTGCCGTCCACATAGTCCGCGATCAGCGGGGAATTGATCACCACCCGGCCGTCGTCGAGTCTGAGCGCGGGCACCTTCCCGATCGGGTTAATCGTCTGGTAGTCGTTCGGTTCCCAGAGATTCATCATGATGACTTCGTGAGCGACGTTCTTCTCGATCAGCATGACGCGGATCTTGCGGGCGAACGAACTGGCGGGAGAGGCGTAAAGCTTCAAAGTGAAATTCTCCGATTGGGTATCAGGTGAAGGTCAGGCTGGGCCAATCTCGTTGATTGCGCCAGCCTGACCCGTTGTTCCCACGCAAAAAGCGCAGACTAGCGATCTGTTTGGAGCGCTAATCAATGTCACCCCAGAGAAGCACGAAACCCGGTTCCCCGTCCCGTCCGCGATGATTCGACTGTGTAAAGACACGGATTTCGGCGCCATTCTGGAAATTATAAACGACGGCGCGCAGGCGTACCGTGGCGCGATTCCGGACGACTGCTGGAAGGAGCCGTACATGCCCGAGCAGGAACTCCGGCACGCAATTGCGAGCGCTGTGGTGTTCTGGGGCTGCGAGCAAGAAGGCGAACTGGTCGGTGTAATGGGCATTCAGGATGTCGCCGATGTCACGCTGATCCGCCACGCCTATGTGCGTACAGCGCACCGCGGTCGCGGGATCGGCGCCGCGTTGCTCCTGCACCTGCGCAGCCTCGCCGCGAAGCCTATCCTGATCGGCACCTGGACCGCCGCCGCCTGGGCAATCCGCTTTTATCAAAAACACGGCTTCCGGCAAGTCGCAGACGACGAGAAAAGACGCCTTCTGAAAAAGTACTGGTCGATCCCGCAGCGGCAGATAGAAACCTCGGTGGTGCTTGCCGAGAAAACCTAGCGCGGCACTGCGGTGGGGGTGCTCAATGCTCCGAGCGAGTTCACCAACGACGGCGCTTGAAAATCGGCAATCAACCCGACATGCATTGGTCCATGAAGGTCTTTTTCCGCGACGGCGCAACACTGGATTGCCTCGCGAAGTCCTCGCATCTAAGCCGCTTCTTGTCGGCAGTTGATGCTGATTGAGAAGTTGGCGCAGCGGCCGCCGGCTTTGCGGCGGCCGGCTTTGCGCCGGAAGTGGCTTCCGCTTGGGCTGGAGCGGGCGCTGCCGCTTTCGCTTCCGGCGTCGCCGCGGCTTTCGGCTTTGTCTCGGCACTGGCCGAGACGCAGTCGTTGATGAACGCCTTGCGCTTATCGCCTTTGAGCCCTTTCTTTGACGCGTCGGCCTGGCAGGATTTTGCTTTCTCCTCGTGCTCGGTGGCCGCCAGAACAGGCGCGGCCAGCAACGTGAGACAGATCACTGCAATCACAATCTTCATGTTTCCCCCTAGTGGAGATGACGCAAGGTATACGACTCGACATTCGCCTCGGAACCATTCCAGCAACAGCGCCTGGATTACCAGCGGCGGCAGTCACGCGCGGAAGAGAATTCTGCTTCGCTCTAGCTGCGCCGGCCGTGGGACCGAGTTCGTTTGATTCGCGACCCGAGGCCCGGCGAGAATCGGCGACGCCACCCATCGAACCAAGTGCCCGCGACCAGCACGTCCTACAGTGACTGAAGGAAGGCGACCAGCGCCTCGCGGTCCGTCTTAGGCAGTTTACGGCACGCTTCCCGAGAGACTTTAGACTCGCCGCCGTGCCAGAGGATCGCTTCCGTGAAGTTGCGCGCGCGGCCATCGTGCAGGAAGGCACCGGCTCCGTTCACCTTCTCCGACAATCCGATGCCCCACAGGGGCGGGGTTCGCCATTCGCTCCCGCCGGCGAGATAATCCGGCCGGTCATCGGCAAGGTCCGCGCCCATGTCGTGCACCAGCAGGTCGGTGTAGGGATGGATGGTCTGGTTCGCGAGTTGCGGCAGTGGCGGATACTCGCCGGTCCGCAATTCCGGGACGTGGCAGGCGACACAGTGCACTTCGCCGAACACCTGTTCGCCGCGGGTCACTTTCGGATCGTCCAGATTCCGGCGCGCGGGGACGGATAACGCGCGCACATAGGTTTCGGTGGCGGCGAGCCGAAGGGCGGTGATCTCCGGCTTGCCGGCGACCATCTGTTCCTTGCAGACCATCTGGATGTCGGGGCAGTTCTGGTCCGGATAGACCGGCGAACTCAGGCCGATGTCGTTGATGAAGGCGGCGGCGACCTGTTCGCGCACGCTGCCGTGGTTGGCCTTCAGCCCGAAGCGGCCAAGCACCGTCCTGCCTTGGCTCTCGTCCCACACCCGGTTGGCGTGGCCGCGGATGCCCTCGACCGGCGGTTTCGACTCGAGTGCGATAATCGCAGCCTCGGGGATTGCCTCCAGCAATCCGATGCCAATCAGTGGCGGCGCGAGCCGCGCGCCGAACATCGCGCCTTCGCCGAGCGGCCCGTAGGCGAGTCCGCTGAGCGTGATAACGGGCGTGCGCAGGCTCACCGATTCCCCGTCTTCGAAGCGGACTTGCCGTTCGCGCCACTCGACCCGGAACTGCCCTTCGGTCTTGACTACGCCCTTCACGCCGAAGACCTGCAACTGGTCGCCATAAAACGGATGCGGTTTCGGCCCGCCGTGGGCATCCTGTCCACTGACGCTGATCCGGATGACGGCGTTCGGCGCTGGCTCGAAGGGCACGGTGATGTGGTGATCCCTGAATTCTCCGTCCGGCTCGCGCACCGACAGCGCTGTCCCCGGCGCCAGTCCCCGGCCGTTGCGCGCGTGGCAGGTGGTGCAAGCCTGGGCGTTCGACGTGGGGCCGCGTCCGAACTCGGCGTTTTCGAACCAGAAGAAGGCCCAGCGGTTGGTGAACATCTTGTGGCCGAGCGCAAAGAGTTCGGCCTGTTTGGCATCGAGCGAGGGGATCGGCATGGAGTAGGCGGCGACCGCGTCGTCCGCGATGCTGAGCATGCCGCCCGATAAGGCCTGGGGCGGCAGTTCCAACGTCGGCTGAAGCCGGCCGGCAGCCGGCACCAGCATGAGCATTCCGGTCAGCACAAGCGGCGCAATCCGGGGCATCGATCCGTCTCCGAAAGGGATGCGCCGATTATGGCACGGCCGTGCGCAGCGCATGCGCTGCCCAGCGCAACGGTTACTTTTTTATCTTGATCCGGGTGCCCTCGGCGATCTCGTTCGAGGGATGCAACAGGACGCGCTCGCCCGCCGCGAGGCCTTCCAGGATTTCGGATTCGAGCGGCCCGCCGTGACCGGGCCCGACTGCGCGCAGCCGGGCGCGCCTGCCGTCGGCCACGAAAACAGCCCAGCCGTCGCCCTTGCGGAACAGCGCGTTCGAGGGAATCTTCAGCGTGTCCTCGCTGCTCCAGATCACGATGCGCGCCTCCACGCGGAAGGCATCGCCCAGCGATTGGGGCGGATCGACGAAATCGGCGATCACGTTCACCCGCTGTTCCTCGACCCCGAGCGCCGAAACCTTGGTGAAGGCGAACGGCTCGACCAGCCGCACCCGGGCCTGCAGCGGTTGCGGGCCGCCCCAGCTCTCGATCCGCACCGGCATGCCAGGCTTGACCCTTACACCTTCGCCGGACAGCACGTCGATCACGATCTCCAGCGCGCTTGGGTCGCCCACGGTCATCAGTGCGGTGCCCGCGGCCACCACGCGTTCGCTGCGTTCCGGGACGCGCAGTATCTGGCCGGCGGTCGGAGAGCGCAATGGCGCCGCGGGATTGCCGCCCCCGCTGCCGATTGCCATCAGCGCCGCGCGTGCCGCCTTCGCATCGGCCGCCGCCGAGCGGGCGCGGAAGCGCGCGGCGGCGAGTTCATTGGCGCTGGTGGTTTCCGCGACCCGTGCCTGCTCCATCACCTGCGGGGCGACGAAACCGTCCTTCACCAGTTTTTCCACGCGGGCGCGCTCGCGCACCGCCTGCTCGTGGTCGGTGGCGGCGTGCCGCACGCGCTCCCCGGCTTCGCGGGCCAGCGCTTCCGCGGCGGTGATGCGGGCGAGTTGTTCGTCGCTTTCGCGCGCCGACAGCGGCAGCGGCCAGATCTGGGCGATCTCCTGGCCTGCCGCCACCCGGTCTCCCTCGCGCAGTTCGATGCGGGAAATGCGCCCGGCGACCGGCGCGCTGATCACGTAACGATCCTTGGCGCGGGTCTCGCCATCCTCGTCCACGGTGACCGAGAGCGGCCCGCGCTGCACCGGCGCGACATTGACCGGCACGGCGTCCGGCAGGAAGGCCAGCGCGATCAGTGCCACGGCGACCAAGGCAGCCAACCCGTAGAGCCCCTTTTTCCACTTTACATTCATAACGTCCGTTGAGCCGGGGTCACAGAAATTGACGTAAGTATTGAAGCTGGAAATCCAGAATCCAACAGCGCTTTCACCGCCAAGGACGCCAAGGACGCCAAGGAAGACCACCTAGGGACGAAATTCGACGGGAGGTTGTCATGATCGCGAGTTTCACGTGACGGTATGGCAATTTGGATTTCTGCGTCGCTTCTGAACTTCCTTCGCGTCCTTGGCGTCCTTTGCGGTGAATGAGTTTTTTCCATCATTATCGTCCGACCAATCATCTATTCCCGGGTCTTGAGCACCGCCACCAGGTCGAACCGGTTGATCCGGCGCGCGACCAGCAGGCCGGAGATGAGCGCGGCGGCGCACACCACCGCCAGCGAAAACGCGAAAGTGCCGCGACTCAGCACCAGCGGGATACGGAACATCTCGGTGTCGAGTCGCAGCGAAAGCCACCAGCAGATGAACACGCCCAGCGCGAACCCCAGCGGGATCGCCAGCAGGGTCAGCACGCCCTGCTCGCCCAGCAGCATCACGGCAACTTCGCGCCGGGTGAAGCCCAGCACGCGCAGCGACGCCAGTTCGTTGCCGCGTTCGGAAAGCGCGATGCGGGCGCCGTTGTACACCACGCCGAAGGCAATGATGCACGCGAAGATGACGTTGATCGTGGTCGAGACCCGCAGGCTGCGGTCCATGATCTCCTGGAAACTCTGCAGCGTGGCGGCACGGAAGGCGGAACCGGCGATGGCCGGCGTACGTTTCAGCGTCGTGTAGAGGGCCGGCGCGAATTTCGGATCGACGGCGAGCCATGCGCCCGACGCCAGCGCGTCCTCGCGCATCAGCCGGTTGAGCGCTCGCATGTCCATGTAAGCCGCGATGCCGACCAGGTCGTCGGCCAGCGCGACAACCGCAACCTCGCGGACCGGCCGCGCGCCTTCGAGCACTTCCACGCGCAGCGTTTCACCGACGCCGACGTGCAGGACTTCGGCGAGCTTGCTCGCGAGCACCAGTCCGTCCGCGGGCAGGGAAACCGGACGCAACTTCCGGTCGATCAGCCGGTGCAGGTCCGGCGCTTCGGCCAGCCCGGTAATCTCGGTGCGCCGGCTGCGATGCTCGAAGCTCAACGTGGCCGGCACGATGCGGAACGGTTCGGCGCGCAGCACCCCCGGCAGGCGTGCGACCTCGTGCTGCACGCCGGGCGATTGCGCCTGGTAGAAGAAGACGGTCACGTCGTCGCGCTGGATCTCCTGGAATTGCACTCGCATCAGGTAATCGATGGCATCGAAGAAGAATCCGCCGAGCACCAGAATCCCGGCGGCACACGCGATGCCCAGCACCGATATCGCGGACTTCCAGCCCCGGCGCACGATGCTGCGCGTGATCATGCGGCCTGCCGGGGGCAGCACGCGTTGCAGCGGGAAACGCTCGAAGGCGCCCGCGTGGTAGCTCGTCGGCGGTTCGGGGCGCATGGACTCCGCCGGCGGCAGGCGCACCGCCCGGCGCACCGCGGAGAGCGCACCGAACGTGGCCGTCGCGAGGCTGATGAAGATGGCCGTGGCCACGACCTGCGGGTTGATCTGCAACGCGAGTTTCGGAAAGCGGTAGAAGTCCCGGTACATTCCGGTGAGCACTTCGCCGAGATACAGCCCCGCGCCAATGCCGAGCACGACGCCGAAAAGCACCGTCGCCATCGCGAGCTTCAGGTAGTGCGCGCCGACAGTCGAATTGGCGTAGCCGAAGGCCTTGAGCAGGCCGACCTGGGAGCGCTGCAGGGCGACGAGCCGCGAGAGCACCAAGTGCAGCAGGAACGTCGCCACCGCGAGGAAAATCGCCGGGATCCAGGTCGAGGTGATGCGGTTCTGCGCGATTTCGTCCGAGATGAACCGGTTCGAGACCTGGTCCTTGCGCCCGTAGGCGCAAAGGCCGCCGTAGCGTTCGAGCAGGAGATCGAGCCGGGAAGTCACGTCGGCTTCAACGGCGCCGGCGGAAAGCGTGAGCGCGACATCGTTGAACGCGCCGTCCATGTCGAAGGCTGCCGACAGGGCCTCGTGTCCCATCCAGAGGACGCCGAAGCGCCGGTTGTCCGGGAACATCGAGCCGGCTCCCACTTCGTAGATGTATTCCGGGGACAGCGCGACGCCGACGATGCGCAACTGTTTCCAGCGGCCATTGATTACCGCGCCGATGCGATCGCCCACTGCGAGGCGGTTGGCCGTGGCAAAGGCCTCGCTGGCGATCGCTTCTTCCGGGTGGCCCGCTTCGATGTAGCGGCCCCGGCGCAGAAAGAGGTCGTTGAGTATCGGCTCGCGATGCTCCGGGATGGACACCAGCCGGCCGGTCGCCGGTTCGGGCAGGCCGGGAACGTCGAGCGTGACGCCCATGACCACCCGGGTGCGCACCTCTGCTACGCCGGGAATCTCCGCGATGCGGGTGCGCAGGCTGTCGGGCGCGCGTTTCAGTTGCACGAACACCTGCGCAAAGCGCTGCTCGCGATAGTAGTCGTCACGTGCGAACAGCAATGACTCGTACATCAGGCGCATGGAAAGAAACGACGCCACCCCGCAGGCCACCACCAGCGCGGCGGCGAGCAATTGCCCGCGCATGTGCCAGAGGTCGCGGACCAGCATGAGGTTGCGCGCGTTCACCAGCTCAGTTCCGAGGGCGAAATCGGGTGCGCGTTGCGGGTCTCCTCGACGATCTTCCCGCTGCTCATGCGCACCACGCGATCGGCCATCCCGGCGATGGCGACGTTGTGGGTGATGATCGCCGTCGTGGTGCCCAGTTCGCGATTGGCGCGCGCGAGCGCGTCGAGCACGATCTTGCCGGTGGCGTAGTCGAGCGCGCCGGTGGGCTCGTCGCACAAGAGCACGTCCGGGCGCTTGGCGACCGCCCGCGCAATCGCCACGCGTTGTTGCTCGCCGCCGGAGAGTTGCGCCGGGAAGTGGTGCCGGCGATCGCCCAGCCCGACGAGGTCCAGCGCCTCGGCGGGGTCCATCGGCCGGGACGCGATTTCGGTCACCAGCGCGACGTTTTCCAGCGCGGTCAGGCTCGCAATGAGGTTGTAGAACTGAAACACGAAGCCGACATGCTCGCGGCGAAAGCGCGTCAGCTCGTCTTGCGTGGCGGAACTCAGAGAGTGGTCCAAGTAGCGCACCTCCCCGCTCGAGGGCACGTCGAGTCCGCCGAGGATGTTGAGCAGGGTGGATTTGCCGCTGCCCGATGCGCCCAGCAGCACCAGCATCTCGCCTTCATAGAGGTCGAGGTCCACCCCCCGCAGCGCGTGCACCTCCACGTCGCCCATGCGGTATACCTTGCTCACGCCGCGCACCTGGAAAACGGCCTTCGGTTTCGCGCTGTCAGCGGCGGCGTTGAATGCCGATCGGGTTGCGTCCGGACTGGAAATCGCGCTCATGGGCCGGATGCTAATCGTGTCCGCGCGCAGCCGGGTTGATTCAGATCATGTTCGCCGCGAGCACGGATTCTTGGGCGAAGGTGAGGCAACAGGAAGGGCGCCTTGCGGCGCCGTTGCGGTGAAAACCCGACGCAGTGCGGTTACGACAATGACTATTCCCGGCGAATGAGCTTCTTCAGATTCTCGGGATCCTCCCAGAAGGCCTGCGCACGGCTCAGGTTCTCCTTCGGCGCTTGCATGAATCTTTCCTTGGCCGCCTGGTTGTGAAAGCAATAGAGCTTGTCGTCCGGCGCTACCCAAAGCACGGAACAATTGGTGGCCATCTGCCGTCCTTCGGACAAGCCCATCGCGCATTGCCCGCCGAATTCCGGATCCATTGCGTAAGCATTCGACAACAGGCAAAGCACGGCAGCGAACAACAGACTGAAGAATTTCATGACAGTTCCTTCGAAAGCACGCAAGCGACACGGCAGATATTACAGGAGGATAGCAGACGAATGCTGTGGCCTGCTATCCGACTTTTGTCCTGCTTCGAGCGTTGACATCGCAGGTAGTTCATCGTTTTTTCTCTGCTGTCTTGGGGCGGGCGTTGATCACCGAAATGACCGTCACCACTTCATGGGTGAATGATTCGGAGAACGGCAGGGGATAGCCGGCGTCGCGCATTGCCCACTTGACGCGGTTACCGAGTCGCGCCCTCTGGTAGATGTTGAGGGTGTTCTCCCGGGCAAAGGATTCGACGCGCAGAAACAGGCTGTCGTGCACTTTTTGCAGCCGTTGGCTGGCCTTCTTCGAATCCGTGTCCAGCCCGGTGGGCGGGTAGCGCTTGATGATCTCCGCGGCCAGCCAGTCCGCGAATTTGTCCACCTCTTTGGAATCGAACCATTTCAACATCGTCACTCTCCGGGTTGACTGCACCACGACTGCCACATGCGGCGAAAGGCGTTTTCCATATCACGGGCGAAAAGCCGCTTGTCCATCAGCGACGATTCGATCATTCTCGATCGCAGCGTCTTGCGCAAGTGGGCAATTCTGGCTGGGTTTCCGGCCAATTGCACGGCCCGCCGCACGTAGTCTTCCTGCGATTCGGCGATCCCGTCCGCCAGGCCCAGTGTGGTCAGAATGCTCGCCGCGCTGCGCGACCAGGAGCGGATGCCGGGGCAGGTGATGACCGGAGCGCCCATCCAAAGCGCGTCGCAGGTAGTCGTTCCACCGCTGAAGGGCAGGGTGTCCAGGGTGATATCCACGCGTCCGAACCATCGGTAATATTCTTCGACGGGAATGTACGGCACCATCGTGATCCGGTCCCGACTGACGCCGGCGTTCTCCAGGTCCCGATAGAGATCATCGCGGGCGCGGTTGTCGACCACACCAACCA
>Ga0315281_10007068_pt1 | contig 15869 bp, 12 predicted proteins | sample YL17G07_0_MG_FD_204540 | JGI IMG/M metagenome (GOLD analysis project Ga0315281, IMG submission 204540) | Sediment microbial communities from Yellowstone Lake, YNP, Wyoming, USA - YL17G07_0 | ecosystem: Environmental > Aquatic > Freshwater > Lake > Sediment | place: USA: Wyoming | collected... | reverse complement strand
AGCGATTCGCAGGTCATCAAGATCCGGACCGAGGAACTGGAGAAGGCGTCGGATACCTGCCGCCACCGCTTCGATCGTGCATTCATGGGCATCCTGGTCGAGCGGCTTGATCTTGCGAACACCCGCCTTACCGCGGTCTAGGTGGCGCCCAATCGTGAATGGGGGAATGGGATGAATGATGTCGCCCGACGTTCGGGCGGCTGTTGAAGCCGCCGTCGCCGCGGCGCTCGGCCCCGGCCATGCGATCGACCGCGCAGCGCCCGCGAGCGGCGGTTGCATTCATGACTCGTTCGTCGTCGAGAGCGGCTCCGTGCGCCTGTTCGTCAAGACCAACGGCGCTGAGCTCGCCGACGCCTTCGCAGCGGAAGCAGACGGGCTCGCGGCGTTGATCGCAGCAGGCATCCGCGCGCCGCAGCCTCTCGGTCACGGCGTAGCGGTGAGTCACGCGTATCTGGTCATGGAATACCTGGACCTCACCGGCCGTCGCGACTGGGCGGCGATGGGTCGCGCGCTCGCGGCGATGCATCGCGGAACGGGTGGGCAATTTGGCTGGCGCCGCGACAACTTCATTGGCTCGACGCCCCAGTCCAACCGCGGGCATGACGACTGGACCGGGTTCTGGCGCGACGCGCGTTTGCTGCCACAGCTGGCGCTGGCCGAGCGTAACGGACTCGGCTCGAGGCTCGTCGACACGGGCGAGCGGCTCGCTGAAATGCTGCCGAAGCTGCTTGGCGGGCGCTCGCCGCAGGCCTCGCTCCTGCATGGCGACCTGTGGAGCGGCAATGTCGCGTTTCTCGCCGATGGATCACCGGCGCTGTTCGACCCGGCCGTGTACTTCGGCGATCGCGAAGTCGATCTGGCGATGACCGAACTGTTCGGCGGCTTCCCACGAAGCTTCTACGCGGCCTACGCCGAGGTGTGGCCACTGGATGCGGGCTACGTGCTGAGGCGCGATCTGTACAACCTCTACCACGTGCTCAACCACGCCAATCTGTTCGACGGCGGCTACGCGGCGCAGGCGCAGGCGATGATGGAACGGCTGCTGCGCGAAGTGTGAGCCTCTCAGTCCTCACCCATCGAGCAGCTTCTGCAGCTCGCCCGACTGGTACATCTCGCGAATGATGTCCGCGCCGCCGACGAATTGACCCTTGACGTAGAGCTGCGGAATCGTGGGCCAGTTGGCAAAATCCTTGATGCCTTGACGGATGTCCGGATCCTCGAGCACGTTGACCGTGTGGAGATCCTTCACGGCACAGGCCTTCAGAGTCTGTACGACGCTGGCGGAGAACCCGCATTGCGGAAACTGCGGCGTGCCCTTCATGAACAGCACCACCGGGTGAGATTCGACCTGTTGCTTGATGCGCTGTTGAACGTCCATGTCTGCTCCTGAATTTCCAATGTCCTACTATTTCACTCAGGTATTTTAGCCCGGCTGCGGCGGCGCGTCAAACTGGCCTTTGCACACCCTTGGCAGGCCGGACAGATCCCTGACATCGGCCACACCTGTATAGCCAAGCCCGACCAGCAGCCTGAGGCACGCCGGCCCCTGATCGTAGCCATGCTCGAAGACGAGCCAACCGCCTGGCGCGAGATGCATCCGCGCCGCGGCCGCGATTCTCCGGATGCAATCCAGGCCATCCGGGCCTCCGAGCAACGCCACCTGCGGCTCGAAGCGCAGGTCGCCTTCCTCCAGATGCGGGTCCCCTTGCGCAACGTATGGCGGGTTGGACGCAACGACGTCGAATCGTTCCTCGCCAAGCGCTTCGAACCAGTCGCCCTGAACAAAGCGGACCGCGACTGCGTGGCGCGACGCGTTCCGGGACGCCACCGCAATCGCCTCCGCCGAGGCATCCGATGCGCATACCTTTGCATCGCGCCGCGCATGTGCAATCGCCACTGCTATCGCGCCGCTGCCGGTGCCCAGATCGAGAACCTTCGGCGCCCTGCGGCCGGCGATGAGTGTGAGCGCCTGATCGACGACGAGTTCCGTTTCCGGGCGCGGAATCAGGACACCCGGAGTCACGTGCAGGGCAAGGCCATAGAACTCGCGCTCACCCGTGAGATAGGCGATCGGCTCGCCCGCTTGTCGCCTGGCGAATAGCGCCTCGACTGCCCGCGCCTGGGCATCCGGTACGGGATCACGCCCGTGCGCGATGATCCAGGGCCGCCCGACGCGCAACGCGTGGCCGAGCAGAATGCGCGCCTCCGTCAAAGGAAGCGCGCTGCCTCCGAGCAGTTCGTCAATGGAACTCAAGTGTCGGCAAGGGCGGCGAGCTGCTCGGCCTGATGCTCGGCCATGAGCGCCTGGGTCAGCTCGCCGATGTCGCCATCCATAATGGCGTCGATCTTGTACAGCGTCAGATTGATGCGGTGGTCGGTGACCCGCCCCTGGGGAAAGTTGTACGTGCGGATGCGTTCGGACCGGTCGCCCGAGCCGATGAGCGATTTGCGCGTCGCGGCCTCTTTTGCGTGCTGCTCGCGCATCTGCCTGTCCTTGATGCGCGCGGCAAGTACCGCGAGGGCCCGCGCCTTGTTCTTGTGCTGTGAGCGGTCGTCCTGACACTCCACCACGATCCCGGTCGGAAGGTGGGTGACGCGAATGGCCGAGTCCGTCTTGTTGACGTGCTGGCCGCCCGCGCCCGAGGCGCGAAAGGTATCGATGCGCAGCTCCGCCGGGTTGAGCACCACGTCCTCGATCCTGTCGGCCTCCGGGAGCACGGCGACCGTGCAGGCCGAGGTATGAATCCTCCCTTGCGTCTCCGTGGCGGGCACGCGCTGCACCCGGTGGCCACCAGACTCGAACTTAAGCTTCGAGTAGGCACCCTGCCCGATGATGCGGGCGATGACTTCTTTGTAGCCGCCAACCTCGCCGGCGCTTTCTGAAATGATCTCGACCTGCCAGCGATTGCGCTCGGCAAAGCGCGCATACATCCGGAACAGGTCGCCCGCGAACAGCGCGGATTCGTCGCCGCCGGTGCCGGCGCGGACTTCCAGGAAAATATTGCGCTCGTCGTTCGGGTCTGTCGGCAGCAGGAGTTTCTGCAGTTCGGTCTCGAACTCGCCGAGTTTTTCCTTGCCGGACTTGATCTCCGCTTCGGCGTAGATCCTCATTTGCGGGTCGGCGAGCATATCCTGCGCCGCGGTAATGTCCGACTCGGCCTGGCGGTACTTTCCGAACAGGCCAACGACCGGGGTGAGTTCCGCATGCTCCTTGGACAGCCGGCGGTACTGTTCCATGTCGCGCGTAGCCGCCTCCGAGCTCAGGAAATCGCCCACCTCGGCCAGCCTGCGGGCGAGACTTTCCAGTTTGGCGGCAATAGAAGGCTTCATGCCTTGCACAAAGGTTGGGGAAAGGCGGAAACGATGCCCGCGCGGTTAATCGCGCGCGCGCAGGTGGTACAGCCTGGCGACCAGTTCGCGGAAGCCCTCGTCGCCCTCTTCGCTCTGATTGAGCGCCTGCGTTGGCGCGTGCAGCAGCTTGTTGGTAAGGCCGTGGGAGAGCGCTTCGAGCACCGCCTTCGGGTCGTCGCCCCGCGCAAGCAGGCGCGCCGCCCGCTCGACCTCGTTGCGGCGCGCTTCCTCTGCCGACTCGCGCAACTGGCGAATGAGCGGCACCGCCTCGCGTGCTTTCATCCAATGCAGGAAGTTGCCGACCTGGGACTCGATAATGGCCTCGGCCTGGGCCACCGCCGACTGGCGCGCATCCATGCCTTCGCGAACGAGATCGGCCAGGTCGTCAACGGTATACAGGAAGATGTCGTCCAGCTCGCCGACCTCGGGTTCGATGTCGCGCGGCACGGCCAGATCGACCATGAACACGGGGCGGTGACGGCGCTGCCTGATGGCGCGCTCCATCGTTCCCTTGCCGAGAATCGGCAACGAACTCGCGGTGCACGATACGATAATGTCGAAATCGTGCAGTTGATCAGGCATCTCGCGAAGCATCAGGGCGCGGCCGGAAAAACGCTGGGCCAGGTGCTCGGCCCGCTCCAAGGTCCGGTTAGCGAAAGTGATGGAGCGAGGATGTCTGCCGGCGAAATGGGTGGCGGTGAGTTCGACCATTGCGCCCGCCCCGATAAACAGCACCTTCTGCTCGGCGATGTCCGGAAAGATGCGCTCGGCCAGGCGCACGGCCGCCGCGGCCATCGAGACTACGTTGGCACCGATCGCGGTGTTGCTGCGCACCTCCTTTGCCACCGCGAAGGAGCGCTGGAACAACTTCGAGAGCAGCGTGCCCAAGGTTCCGGCCGCTTCGGCCGCGCGCACCGCATCCTTCATCTGGCCGAGGATCTGTGGTTCCCCCAGCACCATCGAATCGAGGCCCGCGGCCACGCGAAACGCGTGCCGGACGGCGTCGCCCTGGGGAAAGGTGTACACGTAGGGCTTGAGATCGCCGCAGTCCAGAGCGTGGTAGTCGGCCAGCCAGTCAAGCGCCTGGCCGGGCTCGCCCGCGGCGCAGTAAATCTCGGTGCGGTTGCAGGTCGACAGGATCGCCGCCTCGCGGACCGGCTTCCTGCGGACCAGTTCGGACAGCGCCGACTGCATCCGCTCGGCGGCAAAAGCCACGCGCTCGCGCATCGCGACCGGCGCGGTCTGGTGATTGATCCCTAGGGTGAAAAGCTGCATCGATATCGGTACTTAGGCAAGGGTCGCATTATAGCCTCGGACCCCAGGAGCGTCGAGGCTGCATTGCCGGACCCGGACACTGCCAACTCCGGCGGGAAGCGGGCGGTGCTGCTGGCGCGGCCTGACCGCCTCTAGACGTAGCTCCGATAATGCGGATCGTACATCTGTGCGCGGATATACTCGGGCAGATCGCGCGGTCTCGGCGTCGTCGCGAGCTTGCGCGCATAGGCAACCTCGGCCACCGCGGTGGCGATATTTGCCGAAACCTCCCGGATGCGTGCAAGTGGCGGGTACAGGCTGCCCTGCGCGAGATCCTCGTCGGACACCTGAGCAGCAAGGGCGCGCGCCGCAGCGAAGAACATCTCGTCGGTCACGTGACGCGCGCCGCTCGCGATCGCGCCAAGCCCCACGCCGGGAAAGATATACGAGTTGTTGCCCTGGCGCGCGACCAGCGTTTTCCCTTTCAACTTGACCGGGTCGAACGGGCTGCCCGAGGCGAACAGTGCGCGTCCCTCCGTCCAGCGATACGCCTCGTCGGCCGTGCACTCGGACTGCGACGTCGGGTTGGACAACGCGAATATGATCGGCTGCCGGTTGATGTCGGCCATGGCTTTGACCACCGCTTCGGTAAACGTGCCGCCGATGGCTGCCACGCCGATGATTGCGGTGGGCCGGAGCGTCTTCACCGCGCCAAGGAAATCCGCTACCGGCGCGTGCTCGTGCGCGTAGGCAAGCTTGTGAGCGGCGAGATCGGTGCGGCTTTTTACGACCAGGCCGCGGGAGTCGAACAGCCAGCAGCGCTGGCGTGCCTCGGGCTCTGGAAGCCCCTCCATGGTCATCGCTGAGCTCATCAGGCCGGAAATGCCCACGGCCGCTTCGCCCGCGCCGAGAAACAGAATTTTCTGATCCGTGATTCGGCCGCCGGTAATTCGCAGCGCCGACAGAATACCGGCGAGAGCCACCGCGGCCGTCCCCTGAATATCGTCGTTGAAAGTGCATATGCGCTCGCGGTATTCCCGCAGCAACCGGAACGCGTTTTGGGTGGCAAAGTCCTCGAACTGAATCAGGACGCCTGGAAACACCTCCTGCGTCGCGGCGATGAATTCGTCGAGCAGTGCATCGTATTCCGCGCCAACCATGCGGCGACGCTTCAGACCCAGGTAAAGCGGGTCGGCGAGAAACGTTCCATTGTTGGTGCCGACATCGAGTATCACCGGCAGGCACCGCGTCGGATCGATTCCCGCGCAGGCTGTGTAGAGCGAGAGCTTGCCGACGGGGATACCCATGCCGTTCGCCCCGAGATCTCCCAGCCCCAGTATCCGCTCGCCATCGGTGACCACGATGATCGCCACATCCCGGCGCGGCCAGTTCCGCAGCACGCTGGCGATACGGCCACGGTGGTTGGCGCTGATGAACATGCCGCTGGACTGCTGATAGATGTGCCCGTAGCGCTGGCAGGCCAATCCCACCGTGGGCGTATAGATGATCGGCATGATCTCGTCTGGATAGTCCGTGACCACCCGGATGAACAGAGTCTCATTGCGGTTCTTCAACGCCTGGAGCAGCACGTATTTGTCGAGGTCGTTCGGCAGGCGTCGCATGTTTTCCAGAATGCGGCTCACCTGCTCGTCCTGCGAAGCTACGGTTGGCGGCAGCAGTCCCTGCAGCCCGAGCGCATCGCGTTCGCGCTCGGTGAATCCCGTGCCCTTGTTGAGCGCAGGGTCGTGCAAAAGTGCCACGCCGGTCTGAAGCTTGGAGGCCGGATTGCCTGGATTGCTTGTCATGATCGTATTTGCGCCCGGGGGTCGCCCTCCCGCTGGTCAATGCGGCGTATTTTCGGGGCTGGACGCCGGGTGCATCTTGATTTGGATCATAGGCGCTGCCGCTGCCCGCCCGATCCGTCAGGACTCCTCGAGATAACGCAGCTCGGCATTCGCGTAGCGCAGGCGGATCGCGAGCTTCCTCGCCAGGCCCTCCATCATCTGGATGGCGAGCTTCTTGTGGTCCTCCGCAAAGGTGTCGAATCGCTCGCGCGTCAGCACGAACAGATCCGCTTCGCTGAATGCGAAAGCGTCGGCCGAGCGCAGGTCACGGTCGAGAAAGGACATTTCGCCGAAGAAGTCGCCGCGCCCGAACGTCGCGAGGTGGTGACCCGGCTTGTCTTTCAGGGGCAAGACGATCCGGACCGTGCCGCGCCGGATCAGGAAGATCTCGTGTCCCGCGTCTCCGCGCGCGCAGATCCGCTCACCCGCCTTGTAGGAGCGTTTCTCCATGCATGCCTCGAGCGCAGCGAGCGTCTCGTCCTTGCGGCCCTTGAACAGATCGATCTCGCGCAGCTCCAGGGGGGCTTCCTGCGCTTTTTCCAGGCGTTCCTCCTCGAGGATACGGTTCTCCACCCATTCCAGCGCATCGTCGAGCTCGTTGAAAACCCGCGAATGGCTTTCCGAGCGCATAAGCCCGACCTGGTCGAAATACTGTTCCATGTCCTTGCCGCTGGGCAGGCTTCGCGGAAGCTGGCTGAAAATCAGCAACCCATTGCGTTCGGCCAGCATGCTCTCGATCTGTTCGAGCATATGCACCGCCGTGAGGTCGACCGTCTGCACGCGCCGCATGTCGAGAATGATGTACTTGTGAATCTTGAGTGCGGGCTCCAGCGCGGTGTAAAGCTGGTCGGTCGTGCCGAAGAACAGGCTGCCTTGCAACTCGAAGATGGCAGTCTGATCGCCGCGCTTCTCGAGAATCGCCATTTCCTCCTGCAGCCGAACCTGCTTGGAGAAGGTCTGGTTGCCGTGGCTCTGGCGGCGCACGATCGAGCCGCCGATCTGTTCACGGATGAACAGGAAAATCGCCAGGCCGATGCCCACGCCGGAGGCCGCGATCAGACTGATCGTCTGGGCAACCACGACCACGATCACTATCACCATGAAATCGAGAACGGTCGAGCGCGACCTGAGCAGATTCAGGCTGGTGCGGTCGAACATGCGCACGCCGATCACGATCAGGATGCCGGCCAGGGCCGCAATCGGCACCCATGCAATCAGCTTGCCAAGAACGAGGAACGCCGCCACTGCAAGCGCACCTTCTATCAGGCCCGACACGCGCGTCTGCGCCCCGCTGGATATGTTGACCAGTGTCGCGCCCATCGTGCCGGCTCCCTGCACCCCGCCAATGATCGTCGAGGCGAGGTTTCCCAGCCCCTGACCGATCAGTTCACGGTTGGAATTGTGGCGCGAGCGGGTCAGAGCATCCAGCACAACGCAGGTCTTCAGCGTGTCTATCGAAAGCAGGACCGCGAGCGTCAGCGCGGGCATGACCACAGCGGCGATATCGACAAGCTTCACGCCGCTGATGCCGTTCCAGCGCGCAACGATCCCGTCGAGCAACCCGGCGTCCGAACCGCCGAAGGGCCCGACCACGAGCGGGTTCCCGCTCAGTTCGAGGAGCGTGCGGTCCGCAAGGCCCAGCCCAAAGTAGGCAAGCACGCCGGCCGCCAGCGCGAGGATCGCCGCCGGCACGGCCTTGGTCAGTTTCGGCGCCGCCACCATCACGATCACCGTGACCGCGCCCACTACGACGCCCTGCCACTGCCACACATCGGGCGAGACGAGTGCACCCCAGAACGGGGTGCCCTTGGGCACGCCGAGGAACTTCGGGATCTGGCTGATGATGATGATCAGGCCGACCCCGCTCAGGTAGCCGCTGACGACCGGGTAGGGCATGTACTTGATCAGCCGCCCGAGGCCGACCGCGCCGAACACCAGCTGGAGCGCGCCGCACATGAGGCCGATGATCGTGAGCAGCACCAGCGCGGAATCCGGCGCGATGCCCTTCTGCGTGAGGTCGATCGCAACCGCGGCCAGCACCGCCGCCGCGGGCGCACATGGTGCGGAAATCAGCCGGTTGGTCCCGCCGAATGCGGCCGCAATCAGACCGACCGCGAAGGCGCCGAGTATGCCGGCCAGCGCACCCTGCGCGACAAAGCTGCCGCCGAGCGGCGAGAAAATCGTCACGCCGAAGGCGATCGCCGAGGGCAGTGCGACAAGCATCGCCGCCAGGCCGCCCCAGAACTCACCGGCCAGGTTGTCGATCTTCGGAAGCTTCGGAACGATCACGGTGACGAGAATTGTAGTCCTTCCTCGAAAAAGGGTCTTACGCTCGGATTAGGCCGAACGGCCTAGTGCCATGGCATCGTTGCTGCGCTAGGCTGGACGCATTATGCCGAAGTGCACGGTGCGCATCTTCGCCGCCGCGGTCGAGGATTGCGTCCCGTCCGCGGCGTCTCCGTGCATTTGTACTAGACTATATTTGCCAGTGATCGGGGTGGTCGGCGGTGGACCGTTTTCCCCGTGTGCAAGAGCGTGCCGGAGGGCCTGGGGTAAACATGAAGATTCTCGTGATCGACGACCATCCGCTGATCCGGGAGGCCCTGAAGCAGGTCCTGGGCACCCTGGATTCCGAAATCCAGGTGCTCGACGCGCAGTCCGCAAAGGAGGGGCTCGCTGTTTCAGAGGCGCATCCGGACCTGGACCTGATCCTTCTCGACCTCGGTCTGCCCGGGGAGGACGGACTGGAAGCGCTGCCGCTGCTTCGAGAGCGCTCTCCTCAGGTGCCGGTGGTGGTGTTCTCCGCCAACGATCTTCCCGAAGTGGTCAAGCGCGCCATCGACGCGGGTGCCATGGGCTTCATCCCCAAGACTTCATCCAACGCCCTTCTGGTCAACGCGCTGCGCTTCGTGCTCGCCGGCGGCGTTTACCTGCCGGTCGAGGTACTGCGTCGGCCCTCTGGTGCGGGCAATGGGTTCGCTGCGTCAGCGCGGGGCGGAACGTCCAGCTTGCGCGACCTGGGACTGACGCAACGCCAGGCTCAGGTACTCGCGCTGCTCGTGCAGGGCAAATCGAACAAGCTGATCTGCCGCGAACTCAATCTGGCCGAGGGGACCGTCAAGGTCCACGTCGCGGCCGTCCTCAAGGCGCTGGGAGTGGCAACCCGCACGCAGGCGGTATTAGCCGTGAGCAGGCTCGGCATCAAGCTGCCGCAGCTCGCCTGGAAAGCTCAGTCCCGACAGTAACGGGCGGCAACAGGAACATCGTTGCAGCCTCTGTTCCGGGGCAGCGCGAGGGCACTTATCTTCTCGTTTCGGAACCGCCTTCAGCCGGACCCGCTGCCAACCGCGCGCTGAATGCGGCGGTGACCGACCAGGCGGGACGCCCATGAGGGTTGGGATCATCAGTGTCTACACGGACTATAACCGCGCGGGTCGGCACCATCGTGGCGTGCTGCAGCCGCAGATCGGCCCCCTGATTGCGGCACTGCTTCCGCCCGGCGTCGATGTCGACATCGTCAACGACACCTGGGACGATCCGGACTGGAACCGTGACTACGATCTACTGTTCCTGTCCTGCCTGCACTCCGATTTCGACCGTGCGCGCCAGATCTCCCACTACTGGCGCCGCCGCGGCGCGAAGACGGTCCTGGGCGGGACCATGGCGAGCACGTACACCGGTTTGTGCCGGCCCTACTTCGATGCGGTGGCCGTCGGCGACCCCGAAGCAACCGTCCCGATCATCGTGGAGGATTTCGGCCGCGGCCAGCTCAAGCCGGTCTATGTCGCACCCCCGTTCGACCCGCGCGGCGTGCCGCCGCCGCGTCTGGACATTGTTGCGCGCAAGCAGATCCTGCCGCTTGCGGTCGAAGCGACGCGGGGTTGTCCGTTTACCTGCGAGTTCTGCGCGCTGACGGGCATCGGCACGCGCTACCACCCGCGCCCCGCGAATTCAGTGGCCGTTGAAATCGCCGCAGGACAAAGCTCGCTCGAGGACCTGGTGCCGTGGTGGCGTCGGCACATCGCGATCTTCTACGACAACAACCTCGGTGGAAACCCGTCGTACCTGCGCGGGCTCTGCGACGCGTTGGCTCCGCTGGGAATCCGCTGGGGGGCCTGCGTCACATTTAACGTAATCTGCGATCCGCAGAACCTGAAGGCACTGGCAAAGGGCGGCTGCCGCTGCGTGTTCGTCGGGTTGGAATCCTTCAACCCGGAAACGCTGCGCCACATGGGAAAACACCAGAACGTGCTTGCGCGCACCCGCGCGGCGGTCGACCTGTGCCACGACCACGGCATCCTGGTCATGGCCGGCCTGATGCTGAGCGCCACAACAGACGACATCGACTATATCGAATCGATTCCCGAGCGCCTGCGCGAGTCGGGTCTGCATGTGCCGACCTACGTGTGCTTCGAGACCCCGTTTCCGGGGACGCCGCATTTCAAGAAGCTGGCGGCTTCGGGAGCGGGGGCGTTCTTGCCCAATGCTTTGTTGCGTGATTTCAACGGTTACACGCTTGCCGTCCCGCCGCGGCACGCCTCCGCCGGGGACTTTATCGCCGCCTACAAGCGGCTGTGGAAAACCGTCTACTCGCGCCGTTTCCGGCTCGCCAAGTTTCTCCAGGACCTGTCGTGCTTTGCGCGCGGGGCGCACGTCGTGCCCGTGCTCTTCGACCTGTACGAGCTGATTTCCGAGGACGCCGCTCTAAACGAAGCACGCAATTTCATCGCCGGACTGGATGTCGAGCCTCCGGAAGCGCGCGCGGTGCCGCTCACCCAGTGCGACTTCGAATCCGAACAGGAATACGAACGCATCATGCGTCCATGGCGCGTCACCGACGAGAGCGGCCGTGCGCTGCCGATGTGGGGCGAAGCGCAGGCGCTCTACGGCTCAAAGGGCCGCGTCAGCGCCACGGTCCGCGGGTTCGTCACCTCCGACGTTCCGTCGCTGGAAGATGCAACCGGAGTCGCTGCCCTCGCCGCATGTGGCGAAGGCGCTGAGCTCTAGTGTTCGCCCGCGGACTACGTCCCCCTGCCCGGATGACACACCGAGACCCGCTTTTCGCTCTCCGCCGGTCGGCCAGGAATCTCCAGAACGCCGAACTTCTCATTCGGTTCGGCGAGCTGAACGCGAGGCTCCCGACCCAGCGAAAGCCACTCTACGTCGTATTTGTGCATGGCGGCCTGTCCTGCTGTTTCGATGCCTTTGCGGATCTGTTTCACCGGATCGAGTCGAATCTGCGCGCGCCGGGGCCCAACGCGGGTGCCGCCATTTTCCTGCGTTTCGAGCACGACACCTACCATCCGATCAGCGTCAACGCGGAGCGGCTGTGCGAACTGGTAAGGGACAAGCTCTCGCAATATTCGGGCGCCGGCCAGGAAGCCGAGTTGCTTCTGATTGCGCACTCGCGGGGAGGACTCGTCGCCCGGCTGGCGTCGGACATCCTCATTGATCGCGGACTCTGGAGCAAGGACAGGCTGGAGGTTTTCACTTACGGCAGCCCGCATCGGGGCACCCCCTTCTTCGAGAGCGAGGTTACCCTGGCAGTCGATTACCTGATCCGGTTCGCCGGAATCCTCGGATACGGCCTGCTGAGGTTTTTTTACCGAAGCTTGCGAAATGGGCCCGTGAGTGAGATCCGATGCCATGTCCGCGCATGGCTCAGACCCGGCGTGCTTCTGGGCAATACGGCGGGTCCGTCGGTCCTGGCCTATCGCCGGCTGGTGCTGAACTGCCTCGTGCGCCGCACTGCCTCGATGCGAACCCAGGGTCCGAGCATCCTGAGATGGCCTCCCGGAATCGAAGACGTTCGCGAGAGTTCGGATTTCATCCGCAGGCTGTCGCCCGTACCGCGTTGCCCCCGCTTCTGGACGTTCGGCAGCACCTATGATGCTCGAGTGAACAGCCAGAAACTCGATGTTGTTTCTATGCATGTCCTGAGAATGGTCCAGCGGGCCTTTGTTTTCGCGTCCGAACCCGGTCGCAGTCCGGCAACTGCGCATCCAACGGAACAGAATGACCTGGTGGTGACGCTGGAATCCGCAACCGCAGTCGGGAAAGCCTTCCATATCAGAGAGAATCTCTGGCATTGTGGCTACTTCAGGGGAACGCCGGGCGAGAAACTCGCCCGGTACCTGGAAGTCTTGGCACTTGCGCGCAGTGGCGGTGCGTTTTCTCACCGCCCGTCGTTTGATGAAGCGGCCTGATTCGGGATAATGAGCCGACCGCGCTCGTGGCGTTGACCCGAAACCTGCTTCGCGGCCGCGTCCGGCGTGATTTCGCCGGGGGTCGCCCACTGCGGATTTCGCAGATGGCAGATGCGCGTGTTTCCTTATAGGTTCATGAACGCATGTCACTAGCTACGCACATGGGCCAGGTTCTGTCCGAACGCGAACTGGCGACCAAGGTCCGCCGCGAACAGATAACCTCGCTTTACCGTCAGCTTCCGACCTCCATTGGCGGCACACTGATCGGAATGCTGGTACTGGCGGCGGCAATGTGGCGGGTATCGCCACATGTCCCCTTGCTGGGTTGGTGCGTTCTCGTGATCGCAAACCAGGGATGGCGCGCACTGCTGCATGCGCGCTTTTTCCGCGCGGACGTAGCGGACGCAAAGATCGACCGCTGGGCCCTCTATTGGGCTACGGGCGCCGGAATCTCCGGCCTGCTCTGGGGCAGCACGGCGTTCCTGTTCTTGTCCAGCACGGAACCACACTATCAAGTGGTCCTGACGGTGCTCGTCTTCGGCGTGACCACGGGGGCGGTACCGCTGATCGCATCGGACCGGTGGTCATTCTATGCGTTCGTGGTTCCCGCTCTGCTGCCCTATGTCCTGCGCAACGCATTTGAGGACGATGTAAGTTCCGGCCTGCTCATGGTGATCGAGTTCGTCGTGATGCTGGCGATCATCTCGTTCGGCCGCAACTACAACCGCCTGCTTGCGAGATCGCTGCAGGACCGCTTCCAGAACGAGGCGCTGGCGGAACGGCTGCAGCAGCAGAACCTCGAGCTCGCCGTGGCGCGCGAAGCCGCGGAGGCGGCAAGCCGATCGAAAACCCAGTTCTTTGCCGCGGCAAGCCACGACTTGCGCCAGCCGCTGCATGCGCTCGGCCTGTTTGCGAGCGCGCTCAACGACAGAGTGCATGACCCGGGTGTGACGCGCCTGGTGGCGAGCGTGAAGGCGTCAGTCAGCGCCCTGGACAGCCTGTTTAATGAGCTGCTGGATATTTCCAAGATCGACGCGGGCGTAATCGAGCCAAATCTGGAGTTTTTCCGGGCCAGCAGCGTGCTTGACCGGTTGCGATCGGATTTCGAACCCGAGGCGTCCGAGAAAGGCTTGCGTCTGTCAGTGCGGCCTTGTACGGCCTATCTGCACGGCGATCCGGTGCTGCTCGAGCGCATTCTGCGCAATCTGCTGAGCAACGCCCTGCGCTACACGGAGCGAGGGGGCGTGCTGCTCGGCTGCCGCCGCCGTGGCGAGCGGATGGTGTTCGAGGTATGGGACAGTGGCACCGGCATACCGGGCGACCAGCAGCGCCGGGTGTTCGAGGAGTTCTACCAGATCGGCAATCCCGAACGAAGCAACAAGCGAGGACTCGGACTCGGACTGTCGATCGTAAAGCGCCTGAGCGACCTGCTTGGCTACAAGATCGAGCTTGCATCGCGACCCGGACGGGGCACGGTATTCCGCTTTTCCATACCGCTCGGAATGCCGCCCGAACCGGCCGCGTGCGCTCGACCGGCCGAACCGCTCCGCGGCAATATTGCGGGCGGGGTGATCGTGGTGATCGACGACGACGCCTCGATCGTCGATGGCATGACGTGGCTTCTGTCGGATTGGGGGGCCGAGGTGATCGCATCGGCGAGCGGTACCGATGTTATCGAGAAGGTATACGCAGCCGGACGATTGCCGGATATGATAATCGCCGATTACCGGCTCGCGGGCGGCCGGACCGGTGCTCACGTAATCGATGAGTTGCGTCGTGAACTCGATCCGGAAATTCCGGCGATTCTGCTCACGGGCAGCACCACGCCCGAATGCGTCGAAGAGGCCAGCCGGTTCGGCTGCAGTCTGCTGCTCAAGCCGGCAGACCCGGACATGCTCCGCGCTCTGATCGCATCCAAGCTGCGCGAGGGGTCTGGCATCCGAGCGGGCTGGCCCCCTGCGGATTAGTCGGCCAGACCGGCAAACAGCGGCGTGCTCAGATAGCGTTCGCCGAATGAGGGAATGATCACCACGATCAGCTTGCCCTTGTTCGGGTCGCGACGGGCAACCTGCAGTGCGGCCCACACCGCAGCCCCGGAAGAGATGCCGACCAGTAGTCCTTCTTCGCGCGCCATGCGGCGGGCGACGTCCATCGCGTCGTCGTTTTTTACCCGCACGATTTCATCGCATATCTTCATGTTCAGTATCTTCGGCACGAAGCCCGCGCCTATGCCCTGGATCGGATGCGAACCCGCCTGCCCTCCGGACAGAACGGGCGACGCATCCGGTTCGACCGCGATACATTGGAACGACGGCCTGCGCGCCTTGATCACTTCCCCCACGCCCGTGATCGTCCCGCCGGTGCCGATGCCCGACACCAGGAAATCGGCCTTGCCGTCGGTGTCGCGCCAGATTTCCTCCGCGGTCGTGCGCCGGTGAACTTCGGGATTCGCAGGATTCTCGAACTGCTGCGGAATGAAGTAGCGCGAATCGGCGGCCGCCATCTCCTCGGCCTTCCTGATGGCGCCCGGCATGCGCTCCGGGCCCGGCGTGAGCACCAGTTCCGCACCGTAGGCCCGCAGCAGCATGCGCCGTTCCTTGCTCATCGTGTCCGGCATGACCAGCGTGCACTTGTACCCCCGCGCTGCGCACACCATGGCCAGTCCGATGCCCGTGTTGCCGCTGGTCGGCTCCAGGATGATGGTATCGGGTTTGATGCGGCCGGCTTTTTCGGCCGCCTCGATCATCGACAGGCCGATCCGGTCCTTCACGCTGTGCGCCGGATTCTGGAACTCCAGCTTGGCGAGCACCTCCGCCACGCAGCCCTGCGTGAGCCGGTTGATGCGCACGAGTGGCGTGTTGCCGATCAGTTCGGTGACGTCTTTCGCGATCCTCATTTTCTTCCTCCTGGCGTTAAGTACCATGCATTATCCCCATCAGCGGCCAGGCGCCACCAGTGCCCGGTAGTCATAAGCATATACAATAACCAATAGTCTCCGGTCCCCGGCCCGATTTCGAACGACATGTGAACGTGAACGACACCGTTCTTCACCGGTGGCTGGCACGGGTCGTCGCGGTGCGGCCGGGCGAGCTGCGCGCGCTTGGCTGGTCGTTCGCCTATTTCTTCTGCCTGCTCGCCGGCTATTACGTATTGCGGCCATTGCGCGACGAGATGGGCATCGCGGGCGGCGTACGCAACCTTCAGTGGCTGTTCA
>Ga0315281_10007066_pt1 | contig 15870 bp, 15 predicted proteins | sample YL17G07_0_MG_FD_204540 | JGI IMG/M metagenome (GOLD analysis project Ga0315281, IMG submission 204540) | Sediment microbial communities from Yellowstone Lake, YNP, Wyoming, USA - YL17G07_0 | ecosystem: Environmental > Aquatic > Freshwater > Lake > Sediment | place: USA: Wyoming | collected... | reverse complement strand
GGAAGTCGATCCGTCTCAAGTCATTTGAGTACGATTCTCCGGGCGCATACTTCGTTACGATTGAAACATTTGGTCAGCGGCACCTCTTCGGAAGAATCGTCACCGACACAGTAATACTTACCCCAGTGGGGTCGATTGCTCAGGAGTGTTGGAAGAACATCCCGGAGCACTTTCCGTGCATTCAACTCGACGAATATGCGATCATGCCGAATCATTTGCACGGCATACTCTGGATCAATGAATCATTTCTGGCGGAGAAGGAATCTATGAAGTCCAGAGATCTCGTAAGGGGCGTTCAAGGAACCCAAAGTACAGGCGTTCAGGGGACCGAAAGAACGGGTTTCGAAAGGGGGCACAGTACGCGCGTTCAGGGATCGCCGAGTACGGGCGTTCAATTGAACGCCCGTACGGATGACCTCGAGAGAGGCCGGCAAAGATTTTCATCCATCTCCCCAAAGCGCGGAACGCTTGGAGTCGTAGTTCGGACATTCAAAGCAGCAGTAACAACTGAGAGTTGGCGAAAAGGTTACGAGCGGCAAGTGTGGAAGAGAAACTACTATGACCGAATCATTCGAAGCGAAGAAGAGCTAAATCGCATTCGAGAATACATCATCAACAATCCTGCACAATGGGCGGTGGATAAGAATATCATCCCAATAGAAAAATATCTCTTTCCGTGAGGAAGGTACTTAATTTCAAGAATCTCCTCCTGAGTATCATTCCTCCGGTTCAATCGTCTCCGCATCTCCATCCGCAATCTCCACAGGGCATCGGGGGAGGGAACTGAGAAACAATCGCCCGTACTGCTTCGTGAGTATGCGCGAATCCAGGATGGTGATCAATCCTTTATCCGTTTTTGTTCGGATTAATCGCCCCACCCCTTGCTTGAGTTTCAAGATCGCCTCCGGCAGTTGATATTCGAAGAAAGCGCTTCCGCCGGTTTGCGTGATCTGTTCCATTCTCGATTCCGTCAGCGGGTGATCGGGAACAGCAAACGGTAGTCGCGTAATGATCACGTGCTCGAGAGCTTCGCCTGGGACATCCACGCCCATCCAAAAACTATCCAGCCCAAAGAGAACCGAATGCACATCACTCTTGAATGATTCGAGCAATGAGTGACGCGGCGTAATGCCGTCTTGGACAAGCAACGTCAGACCATCATCGACTAGCCGCTCGGATAGCTGTGCCGCGATCCGCTTCATCAGCGCGGAGCTGGTGAACAAGACGAGCGCTTTCCCTTTGGATCGTGTGATGGCTCGATGCACCCATTGCGGAAGTGCCTCTTCGAACGATGGCTGGTCGGGAGGAGGAATTCCTTTTGCGAGCACGATGCGCATTTGTCGTTGGAAATCGAACGGCGTATCGAGTACGAGTGTCCGCGCGGTTGTTGCGCCGATTCGGCGTTGAAAATATCCGAGCGACCCATCGACAGCGAGCGTAGCGCTGGTCATGATGACTGAAGTTCCGGATTTGAAAAGTTTTGGCGCAACGCTCTCGGCAACACTTGTCGGCGCTGCGTGCAGGTACACGTTTGGATACTTTCCTGAGCCCAGCTCCACCCAATACGTCAGCCGCTCATCAGCTTGACCGAGAAATTCCTTGATCAAAATCTCTGCCTCCCACACAAGGCGTTTTGCCGCGGCGAGTTCCTGCTTGTTGATTTTTCCCTTCTCATCCTTTTCCAGATCGCGTACTGCGGACTGCAGTCTTTGCAGCGCGGGTGTCACGGAATCCGTTGCAAAGTGGGGCTGACGAATCCTGACGGAATTGGAACGTTCGCTCAATCTGCGGACGTGCGATTCAACGTGCGAAAAAAAATCTGTTGCTGCATGTTCCGCTTCCGTGCAGAGTTGGCGCTGCGCTTTCCCTTTGATCCGCGCCAGCAATCCCTTCTTTGTTCTAGGGTTGAAGAGTCGATGCACGGCGAACAACACCTGCGCGCGTGAGATCGATTTGGCGATCCCGACACCCGCGATGTTCTCGAGCGTATGAGCTTCATCGAAGATGATGAAATCGTCTTTGAAGAGGAAGAATTCGTCCGAATCCTGCATCGCGAACAGTGTAAAGAATAGGGCGTGGTTCATCACCAACACCTCGGCATCACGTGCACGGGCCTTCGCCTTTTGAAAAAAGCAATCCCTGCCGCACATCGCGGTGCTGCACGCTCCTTTTTCAGAGCAGACTTGGTTCCAAACAAGATCGCTCACGCGAAACGGCAACCGCTCGCGGTCGCCATCAGCCGTTTCATCCGACCATTCGTCGAGCCTCAGCAATTCATCCAACTCTTCGCCGACAAACAAGAACTTCTGTTGAGCAAGGGCGTTCCGCAATCGGGTTGTGCACAGGTAGTTCCTCCGTCCCTTAAACATTGCCACTGAACAATCTTCGCCCGTGATCGCCAGTGCGAGAGGAATATCTTTGTTGATGAGCTGCTCTTGCAGGTTCTTGGTGTGCGTGGAGATGATTGCCTTTTTTTTGTTGCGAAGAGCATATCGGATCGCTGGGATGAGGTAAGCGAGGCTCTTGCCAACGCCTGTCGGCGCTTCCACCACAAGATGCTCTTTGGATTCCAGCGACGAAGCGATCGCCTCGGCCATCTGCAATTGTTGGGGGCGGAATTCGTAGTCGGCGATGGCAGGCAACGATTGTGTGCCGGAGAATATGGCAGTCAGAGATTTCATTTTTTCAAGTCGTCTTTCCCACGTAGGAAGTGGGGAATCTTGAGCCAGCTTTGTGAAGATTCCCGATTACAGCGTTCGGGAATGACGGAGAAAAAAAGGTGATGTCATTCCCACGGTTTTAAGTGGGAATCTTGTTATTGCTATTCACTCGGCAATGGAAGAATGTCGCCGCCGTTGAACAAATCAATCCAGTCTGGGTTGTGTTTCTCGATGAGATCTGTCTTCCACTTGCGGTTCCACTTCTTAAGTTGTTTTTCTCTCAAGATTCCCTCCTCCGGATTGTCGAGCAATTCATAGTAGACAAGTCGTTTTACGAAATAGCGTTTCGTAAATCCTTCGTTCAGCCCTTCTTTGTGCCGTAATACTCTCTCCTCTAGATCGCCGGTGAACCCAATGTAGAGTACTCCTCTTGGCTTGCTCGCGAGAATGTATACAGCGTATGTTTTTCCTTCCACTTGCTCTCCTGGTTCGCTCATGGTAGGGCGCAGTGAGGTCTGTCGATGTTCAAGATTCCCGATTAAAGCGTTCGGGAATGATAAAAAAGAACGACACGTGGTCACTTCATTCCCATCATGACCAACTTTGCCGCCGCAAGAACTAGAACGATCGACAGAACTCTTCGCAGAGTAAACCCGGAGAACTTTTGCGCGCCGACATACGATCCGGCAAACCCTCCCACCAGCGCCGCTGCAACGAATGGCATCGTCGATGAAAGCTCGAACCCACCCCGCGCGAATCTACCGGCGATTCCGGCAAGAGAGTTGACGAGAATGAAAAATGCAGAAACAGCCGCAGTTTGCTTCGGGTCGGCCCAACGCATCAGTATCATCAGCGGGCTCAGAAAAATTCCGCCCCCCACGCCCACGATGCCGGAGAGCAATCCGATGCCGCCGCCGGTTGCGAGTGATGCGCCCAGGGACGGCTTCCGCATTTCTCCATTGACCGTCGTTGGGGCGTTCCACCACATGCGATAAGCTGCAATCAATAACGCGAGCGCGAGAAGAATGAAATATGCTCTGTCGGAGACCTGGATCAATCCTCCAACGAACGCAAGCGGGACCGAAGCTACAATCAGCGGCCAGGCCAGCGGGAATCGAAAGTGTTTGGCCTGCGCAAATGAATAGAAGCTAAGTGCGGAGACGAGCACGTTCAGCGCGAGCGAGGTTGATGACAATTGTTGCGGCGCAAACGCAAACAGCGAAAGCACGGCGAGGTAGCCCGATGCACCCCCGTGCCCCACAGATGCGTACAGTGCGGCGACCACTGCGATAAGAATAAGAAGAAGAAGAGTCTCCACGGCGGATGCAAGGTAGCGGGGAAAGATCACGCAATCAATCTTCGGCTGATAATCGATCTACTGCCCGACACAAAAAAACATTGCCACGAAGGCACGAAGACGCGAAGGAATGTCCAATTTGTTCGTCGATTGTTCACAAATCTATCGCGCTACTTCGTGCCTTGGCGTCTCTGTGGCGAATAAATATTCAAGAGATCCTGAGTTGATAATGAGAGAACATTTCTTGTACTTGCAGGCACAATGAATACCATGCGCGACATCTCTGAGAAGCAATCGACGCTGCGCACCGCCACCGCGAAAGCAGTTGTGCGAATGAAAGCGGATACGCTGAAACTGTTAGAGCAAGGCAAGTTGCCCAAAGGCGACCCGCGCCCCGTGGCGAAAGTCGCTGCTATTCAAGCTGCAAAGAACACGAGTCAGATTATTCCGTTCTGCCACCCGTTGCCGATTGACTTTGTGGATTGCCGATTCACGACAATTGGGAATACGATTGAGATCGTGACAGAGGTAAAAGCGAACTACAAAACGGGAGTTGAGATGGAAGCTCTTACGGCAGCCTCGGTTGCTGCGTTGACGATCTACGATATGCTCAAGCCGGTTGACACAACGTTGGAGATAGAGAACGTAAGATTGCTAACAAAAACAGGCGGTAAATCCGACCTGAAAAGAAAATGAAAGTCCGGCTCAAATTATTCTCCGTTGCAAAAGACTTGGCAGGATTTGGTGAGCGGGAAATCGAGCTTGCTCCCTCTCCGAACGTCACGCACGTTGCAGAATTGTTGACGTCGATCAATCCCCAATTCAAGGCGTGGAGCAAAAGTCTGCGGTTCGCGGTGAATCAAGAGTACGTCGAAATCACGCACGCGCTAAACGAGAACGATGAAGTCGCTGTCATTCCTCCTGTGAGCGGCGGATGAATTCCATCACGCCCAAGCCGATCAACATCAGCTCCGTCATCCGCGCGGTTGAAGCCCCGGACGCTGGTGCGATAAATGTTTTCATCGGAACAACCCGGAACCATTCGCACGGTAAGTCCGTCCTCTCGTTGGAGTACGAGGCGTACGTGCCGATGGCACTGAAACTGATGGAACAGGTTGAGCGCGAAGCCGCTGGGCGGTGGAATGTCAACAAGATTGCTGTCGTCCACCGAATCGGACTTGTCAACGTGGGCGAACCGAGCGTGGTCATCGCCGTTTCATCTGCCCATCGCGACGAAGCATTCCAGGCGAGTCGGTTTCTGATTGATAAACTGAAAGAGGTTGTTCCGATTTGGAAGCGCGAATGCTTTGCCGACGGCACGATGGAGTGGTCGCAGCAACAACACGAACAGCAATTGCTCCACACTGAATAGGTTCTTGCATAGTTGTAAGGCGGGACGGCGTCCCGCCCTACTGACGGGGCAATACTGAATGACGTTGAATTCCGAAGAACAAATACTCCGCGATTCATTCGGCCGCACGGCCAACAACCTGCGCATCTCTGTTACGGACCGATGCAATTTCCGATGCCGCTATTGCATGCCGGAAGAAGGAATGCAGTGGATGGAGCGGTCGGAACTCCTTTCGTTCGAAGAGCTCGATCGCGTTGCGCAGATATTTGCTAGCCTAGGCGTTACGAAAATCCGGTTAACTGGCGGCGAGCCATTAATGCGAAAAGACTTGCATCTGCTCGTGAGGCGTCTCGCACACATTCCCGGCATTACCGACATCGCGCTAACGACAAACGGATTCTTTCTCGCTGAGCAGGCAAAAGACCTAGTTGACGCGGGGTTGAAGCGCATCAACGTCAGTCTCGATTCGCTCGACCCGGTGAAGTTCAAGGAAATGGTGCGGCGAGATCATTTTGATCAAGTATGGAAAGGCATCGAAGAAGTCGAGCGCCTAGGCATTCGTCCCATCAAGCTCAATGTGGTCGTGATTCGTGGGATGAATGACGACGAGATTCCAAAGTTTGCTGAGCTTGTGCGGACGCGCCCGTTCGTTGTCCGGTTCATCGAGTTCATGCCAATCGGGTTTGACGACGGTTGGTCGATGGAGAAAGTCGTGCCCAGCAGAGAAATCATCGAGAGGATGGAAGCCGCCATCGGGCAGCGACTCGTCCCCTTCGAGTTGAGCGTCACGCAAGCCGCTGACCGATATAAGTTTGAGGATGGACTCGGCGAAGTCGGGTTCATCAGTTCTGTTTCCGAGCCGTTCTGCGAAAGTTGTAACCGCGTGCGCATCACCTCCGACGGCAATTTCCGCACCTGTTTGTTTTCACTCCACGAGACGAACCTAAAGCAGCTTCTCCGCTCCGGCGCTGACAACGAAATGATACGCCAGACAATTATTGATGCAGTCCGGAAAAAAGAAGAAGGACACCTGATCAACCGTCCGGAGTTTGTTCGCCCCGAACGCTCGATGTCGCAGATTGGCGGCTAGACATGATAAAAGCTGACCCCCACTTTTCTTCTCCCCCTTGAGGGGGAGAGTGAAGAGCCGAGTTCAAAACTCGGATTTCTGATCAAGCTGTCCCCCTCGTAGGGGGACTATAGGGGGTCAAAGAAACCATGACGAAACTCAACCTGATAGAGCACGAAGATGAAGGACGCTTGATAAATCGATCAAAGTTCATCCTTCCCAAACGCTCGATGTCGCAGATTGGGGGATTAAACAAAAAAAAGGCGACGCGAACGTCGCCCCGAGCTGGCAATCTCTAACCTGCGCTACTTGGTATCCAAAATCAAGGGCAGTCCATCTTTCCCTCCGATGATGATAACTTTCGTGTTTGGAGAGTTGGCAAGTTTTTCCGTCGCTTCGATACCCTTCCACGTCAGAAGCTGCGAGTTTAATCCTTGATTGACAATCTTTTGAAAATCTGAAATTCCTTGCGCTTCGATCCGTTTCCGGTCGGCTTCCTGCTTTTCTTTTGTCAACACAAACTGCATGCGCTGGCTTTCCTGCTCGGATTGGAGTTTCGATTCGATGGACTGTGAAAGTCCGGCCGGCAGTCCAACGCGCCGCAACGGTACAGACTCAACCGTAATGCCGCGTGCTTCGGTGGCTGTCGTAATTTCCTTCATGATTTGAAGCGATAAATGTTCACGCTCCGACGTGTACAACGCCTTCGCTTCATATCCGGCGGTGACCCCGCGCGTAACGGAACGAAATTGCGGCTCCAATATCACGGCAACATAATCTTCGCCGACCGTCTTATACACGTCTGCCGCTTTTTCCGGGTTCAAGTGATACAACACGCTAACCTCAAGCTGAACCGTGAGGCCCTCCTTCGAAGGAACGTCCATGAGTTCCTTCTGCTCCTGCGTTTGGATAGACATCTTGATAACGTTCGCTAACGGGTTGACAAAGTTGATGCCCGCCTTCAACGTTCCTTCTGAAACCGTTCCAAAAAAATTGACGACACCGACGTGTCCGGCGGGGATGACGGTAAATGTTTGCGCGATTGTGATGAGTAAAAATGCTGCCGAGACGAGTCCGCTCATTGTTGCGGTAGTCTTGAAAACCGGATTGCGCTCATCGACGGCTTTCTTCCGCGCGTTCATCCACATGACAAGTGCGGCAATGGAGATAAATAAACTGACGACGACAAACATAGTTAAGTCCTTTCTATTGGTGAATGATTACAACAGCGTAGACGATTAAAGATGGCGAAAGATTGCCAAGCATGTTTTTTGGCCGCAATAACTCTAGTGTTTTCGGGGGTTCATTACGAATCGGTTTTGTCCGCGACGATTACGTGGAGCTAATTTCGCTGGCCAGCCTTTAGTCGCTTCGCAGGTCCTGAATCTGATAAGTTAATCAAGAGCAACGAACGGAGTTGAACCGGAGCCTCCGGACATTTTTCTCGACCATATTTGGTGTTCATCCCTGTTTCAGGAACAAGGCTCCTACTTTACCTCGCCTCGATTGGGTGCAATTCGAATCCGCTTCAAGATTGCGCGGGCTTCTTCATTCGTCGAATCAATCTTGATGGAGGATTCTAAACTCGTTGCCGCTTCACGCAAACGGCCTTGCCGATACCGCACCAGCCCTAAACCAAACAATGCCGCCGGGTCGTTGGGATTGTCCTTCATAATCATCGCAAACTGACTGTCGGCCGCCGCGAGATCATTCTCGCGCAACGCGCAGTACGCGACCCCTGCGCGCGCATCGTTGTTGTTTGACGATGCCTGCGAAATCTCATTGAACAGAGCGCGAGCTGGTGCAATGTTGCCTAGGCGATAGGTTGCCCAGGCTTGCAGTATCCGTGCGGTGGGACTGAGTTCCAACATTTGTTTGAGTGTATCAAGTGCCGCGCTGTAGCGCCCGGCATCGTACTCAGCCTGCGCCTCGTCTAGCAACCGAGCCTGGTTGCTCCGTTCACCGCGCGCTTGAAGATAAGTAGCAACGCTCGCCTGTTTTGTGCGCAACAACTCCGTGACCACCTTGACACGATGCAGACCAAGATAGCAATGCATATACACCTTCCCGGGCTCTCGCGCGGCCGCTTCCGCTGCTTCGTTCGCATTCTTCTCGTAGTACGCCCCCATTCGCTTGCCAAAAATGCTGCCCATCGGAAAGTTGACCAGTCTCATGTCGTACTTCTGAGCTGTTGCACGCTCTCGATCCAACAACACTGATTCATATGGCAACGTTGGATCGAGCAAGCTCACGATTAGTGTGACACCATTACTCTGCAGCACACGGAAGTCCTCTTCCGTCGGATACGGCCCGGTAACTACACGCGCATCCGTGTCGGAGATTTTGCCGCGGAAGAGACGAGTCAACGGATTGTTGGGGTTGAGGAGCACCCAGATTCCGGCCAGCAACAGCAACACCAACGCCGACCCGCGAACGATCAATTTGCGATTGAGCTTCATCGTTTAGTTCCTTGTGAAGTGCTTGGTGGCGAGCGCAGCGATTTCAAATCAGCTCTCACGGTGGGCGTCGCCAGTATCAGATCTTCGAGGTCGGGATGTTTCACCTGCGACGAGCCGGATTGCTCAACATACATCGTGTCGGAATCTTGCGATTGGGCGTACGAGCCTTCGGAGATCAGCAGATGGATTCGCTTGTTCGGCTCAATTGTGAATCGCGCCGAAGGACCGTATCCGCTCTCGTACGGCCAGCTGAGTGTCACTTGAATTGGTATCTTCATTCCGCGAGAATCAACCCACGCTTGGCTGATGGTAGTCTTTCTGTCGTAGATAACTCGAAGCGAAGAATTTGCGACGGCGACTTCGAAATCTGCGGTGTTTATGTTCTTTGGCAATCGCGGCGAAAGCCAAACCTGACTGCCCACCGCGTCAACGGAAACGCCGAGGTACGATTGATACGCGTTGCGAATGAACTCCGCCAAACTCCACGCCTGCGAAAACGCTCCCGAGAGTCGCGGTTCTTTCTCGCCGTGTCTCGGAGCGGCGTCGAGCAATTCAGACAATGAGCCGACTGCTCCGCGTTCAAGCATCTGATGGATCATGTCGTCGGTAACGCGGTAGGCAATATCGGGCAGTCCGAATTCGGTAGCGTATTGAATCCACCTTCCAGCCAACCACGTCCACACGATGCCTTGATGGTAGGCCGTGTCTCGCACATAGTTCGGTTCGTAATAATGGAATGCATGGAAGTTTTCGTCTTCCTGCGACAACGATGCGATGCCGTGTTTGTACACCAGCTTCTCAGTTACATTTTTGAAAACAGCTTTGCGAGCTCGCTGGTCGGGGAGCAAGTCGAGTGTGAACAATTGGTTAGGCCGGAGTTTGGTGTCCTTTGTTCCGTCGGTGTTCAAGTGATCGGCCACGAGTCCGCGTTCTTGGTCGACGAACTGCGTGTGGAAATTCTTCTCAAGTTTTTCGGCGATCTCGCTCCACCGTTCAGAATCGTTTACGTGGCCGAACATTTCTGCAAACCACGCAGCCACCGAGAGTTGTTTGTGCCAAAGCGCCTGAATATCGTTCGCTCTATTGCCACGGGGAGTCCACGGTCCGTCAGGACCGACCGCATCCATCCACGTCTCCGCATCGCCGTGCACGAGAAAATAGTTCTTGTCAACGTGATGGCGCAGCGTACCTTCGACGGAGCGTTTGACGACGGGGAAGAGTGAACGAACGTAGGCGGTGTCGCCGCTGTAATTCATGTAGTCGAACAAAGCGATTACGAACCACGGGGTGCCATCAGCCGTGTTGTAGGCAATCGAGGTTGTCGTGACGAGATTGGGAATTCTTCCTTCGTTCGTGCTTGCGGGATTCTTCTCTTGCCACTCGGCAAACGACTGCAAAATTTGTTTTGCGTCGGAGAAATTCCCCGTGACGAGCGATGCGCCGGGGAGCGAAATGTATGAGTCTCGTCCCCAATAGTTACTGAACCAAGGAAGTCCCGCAAAAATCCCCTTCTTCAGCTGATTCATGATCAGCGCATCCATCGAAAGTTTTGCCCACGAGAGCGCTTTGTTGAACCGTTCGTCGTTGGTGCGAACGAACGATGCGTTCAGAAGATTCTCCATCCGTTGCCGGCGCGCAGCGATGCGTTGAAGTCGTTCGACATAACATTTCTTTGCGAGTGAAACCGTCTGCTCTTTTGAGTCTCCTGCGACCAGCACAAACGCCCCGATGCCGTCGGGGGTCGAAATCGATATTGTTGCCGGAGTAAATCCGCGCGAATCTTTGGTTGAATCGGCTTTGATGCTTGCCAGCCCACTGTAGAGTCCTATCCATACCGGATAGTTCTCCGTTTCGGTTCTCTGAAGATGTCGTTTCTTGGCAATCAAAAGAACGCCGTTTTGTTCATCGCAGACATATTTGGTCCGATCCGGTCCGTCGCCAAACAATGGAGCGAGAGTTGCAGACTTACCTTTGACCTTACTAAGTTCAACAACAATCGCATCCGCGGAGTCGAGCAATGTCACCGTCTCTTGCACACCCAATTTGTATCCACGAGTAAACTGATGCGGTAAAACGGTGGTAAGATTCACTTCGGTTCGCCTCAGCGGCTTCGAATCGCTCAAGAGCTGAAAGTCGTTGAGCATCTTTTGCGACATAACGTGCCAGCCTTGCCAATCGACGCGATGATTGCCGTTTGTCTCTGTGTAATAGAATCCAGCTTCTTTGTTTGTGTACGCGACCTCGCGTGTTGTGTCAAATACCTCGATGGCGAGCTCGTCGAGCGAAATCGGCTTGCGTTCAAGCGGTGATCGGTTGCACGCGGAAAGGAAAAAGAGAAAAGAAAGGAAGAGGGGAGTTCGCATTGGCGGCTGAATTTTGTGGACTCAACTTAAGACTTTTTACCGCCGAGAGCAACGCACCCTCGAGAGGTATTCTCTCCCAAAATTTACTAAGTTGATGAAAATGGGAACTGCACTCCTCAATCTTGCTGTAGAAACTGCGCTCGAAGCGGGTCGATTTCTGAAAATGAACGTGGGAAAAATCAAGTCGATCGAACGGAAGGCGGGACAGGAGACGAATCTTGTGACCGAAATCGACAAGAATGCAGAAGAGCTAATCATCTCGAAAATCAGGCGTCGATTTCCCCACCACGATTTTCTGGGCGAAGAATCCGGAAGCCACGCCGCCAAGTCAGACCACAAGTGGATCATCGATCCGCTGGATGGGACAACGAACTTCACGCACGGGCTTCCGATCTATTGCGTTTCCATCGGACTTGAAGTTGCCGGAGAAATGAAACTCGGCGTTGTGTACGATCCAAATCAGGAGGAACTCTTTGCTGCCGAACGGGGCAACGGCGCCTGGATGAACAACAAACGGCTGCGTGTCTCGAAAACCTCGACCTTGATCGAAAGCCTAATCGTCACCGGATTTCCGTACGACATCAAAGAGGATCCGTTTAACGCAACGGAACACTTTAGGAATTTTCTGATGTCCGCGCAAGCGGTGCGGCGTCTTGGCTCTGCCGCGCTCGATTTATGCTATGTCGCTGCTGGGCGCTTTGACGGCTACTGGGAAGTGACGCTCAACCCCTGGGACATGGCTGGGGGGTTGGTAATGCTCGAAGAGGCGGGAGGCAAGTTTACCGACTTCCGCGGATTTCCCTCATCAATCTACAAACCCAACACGCTCGCGTCGAACGGAATTATTCACCAGCAAATGGTGGATGTGCTCAAACAGGGGATGGGTAACAATTGAGAATTCAAAATCGAAAATTAATAATGGAAGAATCGAGAAAGTGGAAGTGGAGAAGTTGAAAGTGAAAAGTAAGAAGAGACAAGTAAGAAGAGACAAGTAAAGAGTGGCCGATGAAATACGTTGACCCGCCAATTCAAGCAGTTGATTTGGAGATCGTTCCCGTCGAGCGATCGGAGACGATTCCATCCGCCTGGTACGTTGATCCTGCGTTCCACGAATTTGACCTGCGTGCAATCTTCTCTCAAACTTGGCAGTACATCGGTCACGGGTCGAAGTTGAGAAATCCTGGCAATCAAATCGTCGGAACGGCGGCGGACAATCCCGTTGTCGTTTTGCGAGACAAAGAGAATCAACTGCGCGCTTTCTACAATGTTTGCCGCCACCGCGGCGGACCCCTGGCCCTGGAGGACTGCCAAGCGAGTGTGCTGCAATGCAAGTATCACGGCTGGACCTATCTGCTCGACGGCAGTTTGCGCGGGACACCGAAGTTTGACCGGACGGAATTGTTCGACAAGAAAGATTATGGGTTGACTTCACTTGAACTCGATGCCTGGGAGGATTTGGTTTTCGTGCGAACGGATGCAGGGGGGTTGCCCCTGGCGAAGATATTCGAGGGCATCAAGGAGCGCATTGCTCCAAATCGTCTCTCCACAAAACATTTCCATTCTCGCGTGGTGTACGACGTGAACTGCAACTGGAAAGTGTACGTCGATAATTATCTCGAGGGGTATCACCTTCCCTTAGTGCATCCTGAGCTCACCACGATGCTCGACTACCAAAACTACGTTACCGAAACACACGATCAATGCTCGCTCCAATACAGCGCCATCACCAAGCAAGAAGGAGTCTACGAAGAAGGCACCGCGTGGTACTACTTTGTCTTTCCGAATTTCATGATGAACATTTTGCCGGGAAGACTGCAGACGAACGTTGTCCAGCCGATCGCGCACGACCGGTGTCGAGTTATCTTCGATTATTACTATGATGATCTCACGTCCGAGTCCGCTCGAAAGAAGATCAAAGAAGACCTTGATTTCAGCGACAAAGTTCAGCAGGAAGATATCGAGATCTGTGAACGCGTGCAGGATGGGCTTCGTTCGAGGGCGTACGACCGAGGTCGGTTTTCGCCGGAGATGGAGATGGGGGTGTATCATTTTCAAAGTCTGCTGAAGAAGGCGTATCGAGCAAATCTTGGTTAGAAACTTGCCGCTAAGATACGAAGACGCGAAGATGCACAAAGAGTTAAGCCTAAAGGAAGAGGAAGTTGGCAAAAAGATTGTCGACGCAGCGTTTGCGGTTCACAAGGAGCTCGGACCCGGACTCCTTGAAAAGGTTTACGAGGTTTGCTTTTGCCACGAGCTCGGCAAACGCGAATTGGTGTTCAAGCGTCAACTCGAAATACCGATTATCTATGATGGTCGTATGCTCGAGGAGGGATTACGGCTTGACGTGCATTTTGAAGATTTGGTTATCTGTGAACTCAAGGCTGTCGATGAAATCAATCCGGTTTGGCAGGCGCAAATCTTGAGTCATCTCAAACTCACCGGCAAACGCCTCGGGTATCTGATCAACTTCAACGTACCGCTTATTAAGAATGGGATCCGCCGATTTATCGTCTAAGTTTATTCCTTCGTGCTCCTTTGCGTCTTAGAGACTTCGTGGCAAAAAGAATTTGATATCCTCTCAAGAATTACCCCGCAAACTCAATTTGTTCGACGCCACGATGATCAATGTCGGAAGCATGATCGGCTCCGGCATCTTCATCGTACCTGCAACCATCGCATTGTATTTGCACGACACCACTTCGACAATTCTTGTTTGGACCATCGGTGGCCTCGTAAGCATGTTTGGTGCGCTCGCAGTTGCCGAATTGGGTGCGATGATGCCCCGTGCAGGTGGACAATTTGTGTTTCTAACGGAGATCTACGGTCCGCTGTGGGGATTCCTATACGGCTGGGCAGCGTTCACGGTCATCATCTCCGCCTCCATTTCGGCGATTGCTGTGGGTTTTGCTACTTATATAGCATATTTTTTTCCGATGGATGCGTTAGGGATCAAGATTGTCGCCATTGTATCAATCGCGTTCTTAACAGCGGCGAATTGTCTTGAAGTACGACTTGGTGCTTGGCTGCAAAACGGGTTTACACTTGCGAAGATTGCAGCTCTTGGATTGCTAGCGTTGATTCCATTTTTCTTGTGGAGCGGTGTCAATGAGAACTTTCGCCCCGCGCTTCCTCCGTCCATCGACGGATCATATTTTCCTCTCTTCATGCTCGCGATGGTATCAGTCTTGTGGGCCTATGATGGCTGGATTGAAATTACATTTGTTGCCGGCGAAGTAAAAAAACCTGAGCGCACCATCCACCGTTCGTTGATCGTAGCGACGCTTCTGGTCGTTGCGCTGTATGTGGTCGTAAACCTTGCGTTCATCTTTCTGTTGTCTCTTTCGTCGATGGCGCAGTCTTCGTTGGTAGCATCGGATGCAGCGCAAAAAATGCTCGGCGCAGCAGGGGCATCGTTCATCGCACTTGCGGTCGTAGTATCGACATTCGGCGCGAACAATGGATTTGTCTTCACCGGAGCGCGCATCTATTACGCGATGGCGAAAGAGGGATTGTTCTTTCATTCTTTCGCAACCATTCATCCGAAATTCAAGACGCCGGTAAACTCTCTGCTTGGTCAGGGGATGTGGTCGTGCTTTCTCGTCTTGACCGGCTCGTACGATCAACTGATCACTTACGTGGTGTTCGTCTCGTGGCTCTTCTATGCGATGTCCGCCGCGGGAGTGATCGTGTTGCGAAGGCGAGAACCTGGCCGCGAGCGTCCGTATCGTGCATGGGGGTATCCGTGGACGCCGATTGTGTTTATTCTCTTTGCCGTGTATCTCGTCGTGAGTTCGGTGGTCGCAAATCCACGCGATTCGATATTTGGAATGCTCCTCGCAGGTTCAGGCATTCCGTTGTACTTCTGGTGGAAAAAGAAGAAGCCCGCCGAGTAGAACAAGGTCAAACTCTTTGAGAGAAGGCTCCGAACTGAAGCTAACGACGAGCTCAATCCGCTTTTCGGGACCATCCACACTGGTTGCGGTGAATCATCTTGCCGTACGATGTACTTCTTCCTACCTTTTATGCACACCTTCTGCTATTTCTCAGTCGAAAGGGTTACACCATGGAGTCTCAGCTATTCTACAAGCGCGTGTTTTATGCCGGCAGTGCGTGGAACTGGTTCGCGTCTATACCGACTTTCTTTCTCGTTCCGATGCTGCCCGGGCTGATCCACATCGAGGGTCCTCGTTATCCAATCTTCATCTATTTCAACTTGATGACGGTGATGCTTTTCGGATGCATTCAGTTTACCGTCGCTCGCAACCTTGCCTCAACGCGGCCCTTTGTCAAGATCCTTGTCTGGTCAAAAATTCTCACAGTAATCATTTTTGCCGGTGCGCTCGTTCTGATCCCGATGCCGAGCGAACTCGTTGGGTTTATCGGCCCCGGGATGTTCATCGACCTTGTCTTTGGCCTTTTGTTCTGGCGGTACCTTAAGTTCTCAGAATCTGCTCCTGCTGTTCGGTAGTTGGAAGAAGGAGATTACAATGTTACCTCTCACGATCACATTTGCTCTCTCGATTATGGCCGAACCGAATGACTCGCTAATAAACACCACAGTCGTCCCGCCGATTGCACCGAAAATCGCCAAGACGGATGTGTTGCACGGCGAGACGCGCGTCGACAACTACTACTGGCTGCGGGACAAAACAAACCCTCAGGTGCTCGACT
>Ga0315281_10007065_pt1 | contig 15870 bp, 13 predicted proteins | sample YL17G07_0_MG_FD_204540 | JGI IMG/M metagenome (GOLD analysis project Ga0315281, IMG submission 204540) | Sediment microbial communities from Yellowstone Lake, YNP, Wyoming, USA - YL17G07_0 | ecosystem: Environmental > Aquatic > Freshwater > Lake > Sediment | place: USA: Wyoming | collected... | reverse complement strand
GTCCCTGATCCTGGCCACCGCCTCCGTATATCTGCGGAATCCGCAAGCGGTGGTCATCGTCCTGGCTTCCGATCACCTGATCACCGATCCGGTGTTGTTCCGGCGCAAGCTGCGGGCGGCGGCGGCGGCGGCCGCGGCCCGCGAATGTCTCGTCACGTTCGGCATCCCCCCGGCCTTCCCGGCTACGGGATACGGCTATATCCATTATCGCCGGGACGCGCCGTGGAAAACGGCCGGCGATTCCTTCTATCCCGTCCTGGCCTTCAAGGAGAAGCCCCGGGAGAAGCAGGCCCGGGCCTTTTTACGCCAGGGCGGCTACTATTGGAACTCCGGCATGTTCGTCTGGCGGGCCGATGTGTTCGCCCGCAAGCTTGAGGAGCATGCGCCGGATTACTTCCCCTTCTGGAGACGGACCGTCGAGGCGCTCCGCTCGGGCTCTCCGGCCCGGCTGAAGTCCGTTTTTCAGGAAATGCCGGCGACTTCCATCGATTACGCTCTGATGGAAAAAGCCCGGGGCGTCGTCGTCTGCGAAGGGAATTTCGGCTGGTCGGATGTCGGAGCCTGGTCCTCGCTTTACGATGTCTGGACGCGGGACCGGGCCGGCAACGCCTTGCACGGCGAAACCCTGGCCTTGGATACATCCGGGACCTTGTGCTTCAATCCGGGCAAGTTCACGGCCTTGATCGGCTGTCGGGATTTGATCGTCGTCGATACCGAGGACGCCTTGCTGATCTGCCCCCGGAGCCAGGACCAGCGGGTCAAGCAGGTTCTGGAGCACTTGGTCCGGAGCGGGGCTAAAAAATATCTTTGAAGCACCTGCCCGTTGAACCTTGCCGCCTCGGCGCCTAATGGCTGGAGGGCGGCCGAGGAGAGGTGAGGCCAACGAATGATTCGTGGCCGCCCATCTGCTAATGTATCAGCATCTGAGGAATTTTCGCACGATTGCCGCGCAAGAATTCATGTACAAGTGGATGTGCTCAACGCCTTTCGGCATCTGAGGAGTTTTCGCTCCGACCCGGCCAACGGAAGTCGCCAAGGTCTGTCTGTGCTCAACGCCTTTCGGCATCTGAGGAATTTTCGCCACGCTGTCGCGCGTCTGCCAACTTTCTTGGGTTGCATGCTCAACGCCTTTCGGCATCTGAGGAATTTTCGCATGTCCGGCTTCTGGCCTCCACTGATGCTTTCGATGTGTTCAACGCCTTTCGGCATCTGAGGAGTTTTCGCTTCAGCGTGTCACCGACTCGCCCTCTACCGGCGTCCAGTGCTCAACGCCTTTCGGCATCTGAGGAGTTTTCGCTTCCAGCGGTCTTTCCTTAGAAACGTCGCCGGGTAGTGCTCAACGCCTTTCGGCATCTGAGGAATTTTCGCTTTCAAACTCAACCGGAGGGACCGTGCCGATGGTGGAGTCGTGCTCAACGCCTTTCGGCATCTGAGGAGTTTTCGTGTCCATAATATCCGGGCTTTCTCCGGGTTGTTCATGTGCTCAACGCCTTTCGGCATCCGAGGAGTTTTCACCCGAAATCGTTCCCCCGGCTGCTTGCAGTAAGCAATCACGTGGAGGGACATAAGCTGGAGGAGGTCTCTGTCTTTACTGGTCATGGGTTTCACCCCGGCGGGCATATCTGCGGAATTCTTTCTATCGGGGGTGGTTCAAGACCCTCACTCTGGGTCAAGTCACCTATGACATGCATGGTTCCGGACGAGCCGACATGATCAACCCACACTGGCAAACCAATAAGGCCTTGTTCCGTCTGTAAATATGTCCGCGGCACGATCCCAGCAATTTCTAGACGCTCAATCAATCTCAGGCGAAGGTTCTCGGTAAGAAGCTCCGCGGTATCCACGAGGTGGGTGCTTTCGCCCAGACTCAACCCCCCGAACCTAATGATTTTGCTCCGCGTTTTGGGGTGGAGAGCTTGGCGAATTCGATCTTCAAGCATAGGCGGTTTGCCTAGTTCTGCAGAAGAATCAAGCCAGATCACCAGTTCGATTCCCGTTAGCAATTGTTGGTAGTCCGGACGAGTATTTCCTGAGGAACCCAGCGGTATTTTTTTAATCCTCCACACCGTCCGCAACACAACGCTGATCGGAGGCTGGTTCAACATCGTAGCGGTCACTCTTGCACCAACGTGCCGGGAACGCTGGGTCTCTCCCACTAAGGAAAGCAAGAATCCGTAGCACGTCGCCGGGGGCGGAATCGACTCCGTCTCAAGGTACTCCCTGGCCAACCCTTTCCGAAAGCAAGCCACGGGGACTGAAACATAAACTCCAAGCATTAAGTTTATTCCTTGGCAGCGAGTTGCTTATCGATGCGCCTGCATGCATCTTCGAGAGCCGACTTGACACCATCATGGAGAGCTTTGACTTTGGCTTCGTGAAGTCCATTTCCGGTTTTAGAGCTGTCGGCGGCTATTGGTCCGCCAATGATCAGTTCATCTGCGGCGATATCGCCGGCCATAAGACGACGGACCAACTCTGGAGCTTCAACGGATTTGCCTTCGTCTGCGGTCTCAAAACAATAAAGCAGCCGAGGAGCCGGATCGTCTGTGATTCGGATGACGATCGAATCTGGTGAGAAATCGAAGAGAAACCGGCCGTGGTTCCCGGCGACCGTCCGTAGATCGCCAAAGGCACGCAGAGCTTTGCTTGCACGCGCCTTTTCACGGAGACGCTCGGGCGTCAAGGCTAATCCGAATTGATAGCGAGTTGCATGGACCTCCGTGCCGTACGGCACGGGGTTAACACCTTTCTTGGCAGCCGAAGGCGTAGCGCCAGGCGAAGCCGCATTGAAGGTCACGTCGCCCGGCCAAGGGGTAAGGGATATGGCACGAGTAACCTCTAGAACGGCCCGACGGATAGTGGCTGTACCGGCCTCGCCCTCCTCTTTGCTAGCCTCGGCTGACATGAAACCCAGTAGATCGTCATCTATAAAAGTTTTGCCGCTTTCCTTGGCCCAGTTCTTGAAGCCGTGATCCCGCCACTTATTGACCCGACCGTTTTCGTCCCAAACACGGTTTGTGCCTTCTTTCTCGATGCCAGCGAGCAATCGGCGCAATGCGAAACGTATCGCCTCCGCGCTCACCGTACTGTGGGACTGGCCTTGCCAGATCAGTTTTTGGAGCGTTGTAATGTTGCCGTCTGTCTCGGCGCGGTTATTGGCCGCCGTGCCAAACGGCGTGACGATGTTTGCAAACACATAAAGGCTCATTTATCTCCTCCTGTCTTAATGTTCCCGTTTTCGACTTCGTCAACCAGCTCTTCCATGGCTTCCGCCACGTAATCAGATCCTTTGCCTTTGTAACTGGCCAGCGCCAGCAGAGCCAGGTCCCTGGTCAATTGCCAGTGTCTGGCGTCTAGCATGGGTAAGACCTCTTGCCACTTCTCCCGCAGGACGCTGTTGTTCCCCGCTCTACCGAATAAATCGCAGAGCGAATGACGGAACTGTTCGGCCGTCTTGGCTCCGGAGAAGGCCAGCCGCCAACGATCGTTCTCGTTTCGCCATCGATTTTTCATCGTGCCAAGCTTACCCTTGTTTTCCTCGGCAATTTGACCGAAACGTTTCCGGATTGCCTCGTGAACGGCCTTCACCACGACCGACTCACCATGGTCTTCCCACGGAATCTTGTTGATCATCGTGTTTATTCCTCCTTTCTCGAAAGCGACCTTCTTTGCCGATCTTCGTATCAAATCGGCGAAGCCCTGGTACCAACGCCGGCTTCCTGCGAGGTTATTTGCCACTAAAGGCCGAACCACGCTGTCCGCCCAGAAAAATTCCGATTTATCGATTTTTTCGACTGCTTCGTTTTTCTTCCGAGTCTGTTTCATCTGCCCTTTTTTCTTGGGGATAATGCGTGGAGGAAGCTCCGCGAGAGCCACCTCAAATTGACGGAGACGAGGTCCGTCGCAAGGGGGAACATAAAGACAATCGACGCGAGACTTCTGTTGGCTTGCCCAAGGGGTAGAATGAAAGCTTACCGCGTGACATCCTGGAAATTGTTGAGACTGGACAATCTTGCTGGCGGCCAGACGAACCTGGGCCTGCAATGCGGCATCACTTCCGCCGGCGATACGACACTCTCTCACCCCCGTCGGAGTCATCCAGGGACGGATCCTGCTAAAAGTCACCAGATCGATCACTTCGGGCACCAACAATGCGCCAACGCCTTTGTTGATGGGTAAGGCCACGCAACCAATCAGTGCGAAGTATAACGGTAAAACCAAAGCCGGCCCCTCCTCGATCCTGGTTTGCGCCTGAAAGGCCACGTGACGCACGACCGCTCCAGGATTGAGAGGGCCAACGACTTCAAGGGGTTTATCAGAAAGGCAACCATTACTGCAAAACTCCTTCCACCCGGCCTGGTGCTTATAGCCGCTGCATTGTTTTACCGAGATTTGAAGCAATTGGCCGTCGATCTCATAGAAAATGGGTGTTTCTTTTTTAGCGAGTTGTCGCACTCTGCCGTGTTGGAGGAAAGAGAGCGTCAGCCCGTTCTGCAGTTCCGCCAAGGTTTCCACTGAAGGAATAACCCGATGCTGCGCGGGCAGGAAGATTAGCCGTTCTTTGATGCAGAATGCACAGGCGAAGAGCCGTTTTAGGAAATCGCCAGCATTCTCAGGTTTACCGAAACGCAACGTAATTTCTAGAGGTTTGATTTCCCACGGCGGATTGCCTTCTTGCCACGGCCCTCCGGGCGCAGTTTTCTCTGCTAAATCGCCGTTTTTATAAGCTCGTTCAATGTATTTCAGGGTGCAAGCTAAACCGCCCAGTCCAGCCCGATGCATAGGGGACATGCCTGGATTGAAAAGCCGCATGGTCAGAAAGGATGGTTTCTCTGCGTTTTGGCCGTTTGTCGATCGCTTTATTGCCATCTCGCACCTCGGCTTTTATCATAGTCAATGGTACTCTCGGGGGCGATCGGCACCCCGTTGTGACGAGTCCATTTCTTCCATTGCAGTTCGTTCGGCGGGGGAGGCATAGGCAGCACAACTTCCGCCAGTCGCTTACGGCCGGTCTTGAGTTCGCCGCAGTCGCGCTCCATGATAACGTTCACTCCAGGGTTTCCCTTCCGCAGTTCTAACACCCTTGTGATGGGTCCGCCGGCCAGCCATGCAGAGGGTTCGGATGTAGACTCAATTCTTTCGGCCTGAAGGTTCTCCCAATGATTGGCCAAATCCGCTTGTGAGATGGAATCATGGGGCAACTGGGCAAGCCATTGTCGACTCGTCTTTTGCCAGTCGCCGTATGTCTCCTTATCGTAGGGAGCCTGCAGCGGCTTCCCCTTCCGGTCCAGAGGCTCCACCACAATAAAAGGCTTGACAGCGTCGCCCCGCCGCGCCCGTCGGTTGAGCCTGCCGAGACGCTGGATGAGCGCTGGGACCGGGGCAAGGTCCGTCACTAGAAGAGTAGCCGACAGATCCAAGCTCATCTCTGCCACCTGGCTGCAAATAGCGAGAGCTGAACCTTTGCTGAGGAAGGCTTCAATAACTTGTTTATGTCGTCTGACACGATCCTCATAGCGGAACCGGCTATGGTAGATAATTGGCTTAAGCCCCTCTTCGAAGGCCCGAGTGGCTGCATCCATTGTCCTGTCAATAGTGTTGCAGACCCACAATATTTTCCCTTTACTCCGCGCCTCAGCCAGAACCGCAAGCAACGGATCTTGCCCTATTGGTCCGCTTGCGGAACGGTATCTCGGTCGCTCCTCAAACTCGATGAGATCTTCGGTTCTCTGCGGCATGCTGAGACTTGCCCCCCTCTTGAAGAGGCGTTCCTGAATCGCCGCCAACCGGTTCTTCGGCAAGCTCGCGGTCATGAGCAAAACCGGAACGCCCCTGACCGATTCGAGAAAACATAGAAGAGCCCCGAAAAGCCGTTGATCATAGGCGTGAATCTCGTCAAACACGAACGCTGCGCCGGAAAGCGCCGGCCAAGAATAGAGGCCACGTCTGTGGTTCTGAATAATCCCCAGGACCGTGTCCACGGTGCAACTAACTATAGGAGTTGACCAGGCATTAAGCGATTCTATACGAGCGAACGCATCCTCAACGGCGTCATTGGCGGAAAAGGGCTCAATATCCCTTTCAACGTTGAGGATAATATCGAGGTCAATATCGGCACGTCCGTGAAATAATTCGGCGCCGAAGCGGCCCTTCTTGGTCTCGAAGTCAAACAGATAGTCCCTATAGCCCTCCGTAGCGGTGCCCGTCGTCGGGTAACAGAAATACAAACGCTTTCCCGGGCAACGCATGCGCGCCCAGTGGTATGCGGCCAGGGTTTTGCCACTACCGCAACCTGCTTTGACAAAGGTGACTTCGCCGGCTTGCTCGGCGATGGTTTTCTGGAAAGATCTTAATTCATTGCCGGAAAGACCGATTTGGACAATCTCCCCTAGTTGCGCCGGCGTCGGGGTTTCGGCGAATGCCCTCCGAATCCAGGTCATCCTTTTATTCAAGGAATCGAGTTTCCTTGGCAATGTCGAACCGGCGGCATCGGCAGCGATCAAACAAGCCTTCACTGCCGCGATAAATCGTTGCTCTTCGGCTCCTATTTCCTCCCAAGTTGCTTCCGCCTCCATAAAAAACTTTTGAATGCGGGAAAATGCCGATGTAGGATCAGCGAGCAAAGAAAGCCTGCTTTCTTGTAGGATCGGAGGTTTACCCAAGGCGAAAGCTCCAGCGACAAATTCCAAACTCTTAACGAAATCGGGATGCCGCAGATATAGCTTAATCTCCGAGCCAGTTCCATCCGTTGCTTGAAGGGGAGGCGACGGACGGTTATAGGCCGGGTGATGTCCCGTGATTGCGCAGTAAAGAGAGAGTTTCTCTATCTCAATTTCGTTGAATACCGGGGAGAGCCAAGCTTCAAGCAAAGGCTCAGAAAGGATAAGCAGGGTAACCCATTCGTGACGAAGCCCCTGCAATCTTCCGCACCTCTCGGGGATGTCTTGGAGGATACCCTGGAAATGATCATTGGCTTTGCCGAGGTCATGAAGAGCTGCAGCCAAGCTGGCGACCCGGTTGAATCGATCCAACCATCTTCTAGGCGCTAATCCCAGGGCCTCTAGCTGGTCTAAAGCCGTGCATTCCAATATATTCAGTGCTGCCTCGTAACTCTCGCGCAGATGGCCGGGGAGGAAAACCGCTTCGTCCGAGCTCCCCGAATCCGAATCGCGGGGCGGGCTCTTGGCCAGTAACCTCAATTCATATTCCTTGTCTTAGCCGGCACAAACATCCCGCACCCAAATCGTCTACGACCGCCGAGGCCGCGTTCCTGGAGCCGAATGGATTCATCGGCGACGAGTTCGTCCACAAGCAGGGCGAAACCCACGATCATTTTATCCCTTATTCGCAAGGTACGGCGCAGGACAGGCGAGTGGGTCCCGCGCGGAAGGGCTTCGTTCGCCCGCGCCGCTTCCGAAGTATCAATCAACTTCGGCTTACCTTTTACAGCTATCTCCTTCAATTGGCGAACCGTGGCTTCCAGAAACCCTTCCGGATCCATAAAACCTTTGATTACCACCAACCTGCTGTAAAGTTGGGTGGCCGGAATTAACGCATGCGTCGACGGCGATCCGACTCGAAGCTTGTGACCATCGAGATCAATCGTCGTTCCGGCCAGCGGCAATATATCTTTAATCCTACTCGCTCCAATCCGGACAATCAGGCGACTTGATTCGGTGAGCTCCAATACCCGGTCACCCACATTCCGCCCGTTGATCGCGTGAATGCCCATCTCGGCATCCCCGTGCAATTTAGGTAAAAGACGGGAAATCGCCGAATAAAGCGCATACCCGTGATCCGCAGGGATTGATCCACCGAGCACCCGGAAACTCACGTCAACTACCGGGTTCATTGCACGCCTCCTTTATCCGATTTGCGAAGGCTTGAATTTCCGAAGCGCTCTTGCGCCCTGACAATGGGATTTTAAGGAATAATAAATTTCAGTCCCCCTCAAGAACACTCATCGAGTCACCTCGATGAAGTAGGTCGCCGGAAAATTCGATAGAGCCAAAACCAGGAACAAAACGACCTCGCCGGAAACGACGCCGTTAACCATATCAAAGAAAGAATTCCTTTTTTCCAAGACGTGACGAATTCCTGCTCCGGACGACGAATCTACGCATCTAACCCCACAGAAACCATATAGCCAACCGAGCGCCATTGTCAATAGTCAACAAAGCCGGCTAATCCGTGATTTCCAATTGTTCTCGCAGAATGCCCCCCAATCGCGTCAGGATGCGATCCTTGAGGTTTTCGTTATCAAAAAACTAGGGTTTTGACTAGGGTGGTAGCAGGGCAGATGAGTCTCCCGGTTAGGAACGCGAATACTGCGGTCCCGGGTCACAAAAAGGACTCCGGAGTCGGGGCTCCCCGCCTGGAGACAGGGTAATTCTCGTGTCACAATTATGTCACAAAAATTGCTGAAACTCGTTTTATCTGGGGCCCTGCATTTCATGTATTACAACTTCTGCCGCGTTCATCGGACCTTGAGAGTTACCGCGGCGATGCCCGCTAAATTGACCGATCACGTTTGGGATATTAATGAACTTTTGGAACTACTGTAATTTCCCTAATATTTTTTTCCAATTCCGCTATTTTTTTTTCATCCATCTTCGATATTCCCGATTGTTTCATTATCCAGACGTCGGTTTCTTTTCCAATTCCGCCCAACGACTCTGTTCTTTTCTTGGCGGCGAAAACGATATCAACAACATCGCCTTCATTCATATTTTTATGATATCTCATAAATTCAAAAACCGGGTTTGCCCGATTCCCCCCTATTCCAGAACAAATAAATCCGGGATCATCGAAGAATGAGTAATCGCCCGTATTATTAAAAAATGCAATTCGTCCCATCCCGGAATTATTGAATCCTCCCAGAATTAGCCAGACGCCCAAAGAGTAAGCAGAAGTATATTTAAGTAATTCTTCAATTACACGCGGATGAAGAAGAGACTGTTTTGCATGGAAATCTTCGAATTTAGCGAATCCGGCATAAGGAAGAAACCTTCTTTCTATCTGTTTTATCAAACATTTTACCCAATATTCTGATAGTTTTTCACAAATACTTTCAATTGGAAGAAATTCGGTAGCGCTTATCCCCACATCTTTATTCAAATTATCTAAAAAGGCGTCGCCCTGGGCCGTTCCGGAAATAAGGGCCATTCCATTATTTGAAATCACCCTATTTTTAGAGCAATTAAGTAGGACAACATCTTGGTTTGGGTATATCATCATTTTATCGGAAGCTAAAACTATCCCCTTTCCGCCATCACACAATGCTCCGATTACGATTGTCATTTGTTCCTATCCCCGATCGCGAGATAACATATTTTTATTCTTGTCATTTAATCTTGTCAATTCTTCAAAATAATTAATCTTCTCGCCAAATTCGCTCACCTGACCCTCCTTTGGTCAAACTGACCCACTACCAGAAAAAGACATTCATTGTCAATCTTATATGGTAATATAAAGAAGCCGGATCATTTATATGGAATTCTACGACGACGGCTTCCAGTTTGCGAACGAATCTTGACATGACCCAGTACAAACCCTTGACAATTAAAATTCATTTAAAATATTATATCTGAAAAGGAGCATGCCATGAGCGTATACCGATCTCGTGAAATGTTCTGCCTTAAAAAAGCTTCTCAGGCTACAAAAGGGGCAAATGTAATTTGGGCCCTGGAATTAGGCGAGAATCCCAAAACACAAGATGTATCTAGTGTTCGAGATTTATTTTTAATCCAAAGAATTAAATACCGCTCTGGATCATATTCCTTTTCTGATCTCGTCCCTCCTAAAGATGAAATTCCCGGAGATTGGAACCAGCTAATAAAACCGCAGGACATTCGGTTACAATTAGAAGATTTCAGTGCTTGGAAGAAATACTTTAATTTCTTAATTTCTTTTTATTTAGCTAAGGCGGAAGAGTTTGCCCAAAAGCAAACCAGCATTTAACTCAACAGACCTCGATATAAGAGGTTTCAAAACTCATATTAGTAGAATCGAGAGTAGTCTAGCTGTTTTTGAAAATAAAAAGTATCCTCAAGCAATTACAGCGTTACAAAAAATCTTTAAAAAAATCATTAATATTACAAACGCGGAACTTAATTATAGTCTAGAAAAGTTTAATCAAATACAAAAGAAAAAAATCCACCTTGAAGAATATGATTATAAATTATTTTCTGGCGCTATTAAAGTTGCAACAAAACGTATATTGAGATTTTACAATTATTATTGGGGAAGCGTTGAATTTGCTCTTCATTCCGTCCCTTGGTATTTCAATATAATGCTTGTTAAGCTACTGAGCACCGTGCTGGGCAAGCAAAAAGGAGAATTCTTTCTTGTCGTATTTCCAATGTCTGGTTATACGTTAGAAGTAGTGTCAGTTAAAGACGAGTTGAAACAACAATTTGATATTGGATTTGATCAACTTCAAGATCAGATTAATAATATTGATAATTTTTTTATATTTAAAATACCGCCTTATTTAGTTTTGGATCCGATGTCCAACTTTTTGGTACTTCATGAAATTGGACACTATTTTGCAAAAGGTAGAATAAAACAAAAACTTATTAGAGAAACGATAAAAAAAATAAAGCATGATATTTACGAAGATTTTGTTAAGCCTTTAGGGAGTAAAGAGGATTGGGTAATTAGTAACTCCGAATGGATTAACAATTGGATGAGCGAGTTCATAAGTGATTGTTTTAGCCTTGCGGTTTGCGGCCCGGCATGTTTAGCGGCGGCAAAAGAATTTTTTATTCTAAATACAGATCTCCCCTCTGATGTACATCCTCCCCCTACTCTTCGAAAAATAATTCTATCGTGTTGTTTAAATTGCTGGGTTGATAAAATGAAACAACCAGAAAATTATCAAAGAGACATTAAGAAATATTTTGGGAATTTTATTACACTCGAAGATCATAAATATGAAAAATTGTTTGCTGACCTTTTTAAAGCGATAAAGGAAGAAGCACAAAGTATTAATCTTTTTTATTTTAATCTCATTCTTGAAAATATAAAGAAGGGTTTTATACAGCTAGGAGAAGAAAAACTACCTATTGATATATTAAAAAATAAAGATAAATGGCTTTTCGACTATGTTTTAACTCTTAATTGCATATGGTCAGTTTATTTTCAAAAAGACAAAGAACAAGATTTAAGAGGATGGCGCGATAAATATAATGAAATTCTATTAAAAATATTAGAGATCGAACAATTTCGTGATAATTGGAATTTGCATAAGGATTTAAAGGACGAGGATACATGTCAATAGTTCCTACACAAGAAATAAGGAAATTATTAGCGGATAAAAAACTAAGAGTTGATCCGTTAATAGACAAAAAACAAATAAGCGATTCTACAATTGATATTCGTTTAGGTACCGTTTTCCTTTTCTTTAGAAAAGAGTTTTTATCTGTTATAGATCCTTGTTTCCCAATTGATCCCTTATCCGAACAATATTATTTTAAAAAGCCCGGGGAACCTATCGTAATTCATCCTAATGATTTTGTTCTCGGGACAAGCCTTGAATATATTGCCTTGCCAGATAATATATTGGCCAGTGTTGAAGGCCGTTCATCTTGGGGAAGACTAGGTTTGTTTATCGCAACGGCAACCACAATTAATCCGGGCTATCGAGGAGTGATTACATTAGAAATTGTAAATTCAGGTACAGTTCCTATACATCTTTACCCAGGAGTAAGAATAGCTCAATTAGTTTTAAATTATTTGGAAGGGAAAAAGAGAGACGAAAGTCCATATTCAATTAAACCAGGCGCTAAATTTCTCGGATCCTTAAAACCAGTTTTTAATAAGATATGCTCTGACCCGGATTGGGAGATAATTCGCAAACAAAGAGCTTCAGATGGGTCAAGAAAAATGTAGTATCATTTATTATTTCAAGAATATTTTGTACAAAGGGAGACAATTATGGAAAATAAAGACGAAGATAGAAAGAAAATCGAAACGCTCCTTTCACGCGACCTCGAATCCCTACTAATATCTCTAGCTAGTCCGGAATCTGCAGAGAAGGTGGGTGTAAGATATGTTCCTGGAGAAGAGCTGGAAACAGGAATTAAAATATTTAATAAATTATCTGGTAAATTACGCCGAAGAATATGCGTTGAATGGGAATATTGTAAAAAAAGAAAGATGCCTGAATTCAGCGACAAGATTCATTTAATTGCAGTAATTGCAGATATAATATCGGGGATAGTCATTGGTTTTTCACCATATACGTTAGCGGTAATTTTGTTCATGAAGGGGTTAGATAAATATTGTGAATGTAAGTAAAAAAATTCTTAAATAATTAATTCACTTTTTTCTAAACCCTTTATGTTGCTCTTTAAAGCCGTATTTTGCCGGCGGTTTTCCTTCAAACTTGGATTTGATTTATAATCCGGGCGCCGAAAATGAATCCGCCTCGGAGGGACCCCTCATGAAACGCGTACCGGGCTTCGTTCTTTCTCTGTTATTGAGCGCGACGGCATGGCTGTCGCCGGCACTGGCTGAGGACAAGACCCTGATCGGGGCCCGCTTCCCGGCGATCTCGCCGGACGGCCGTCAAATCGCCTTCTCTTATATGGGAGATATTTGGATCGTACTGTCCGAGGGCGGCCGAGCCGTCCAACTCACCAATAATGCCGCCTACGAACGCGAACCGGTCTGGTCGCCCGACGGCCGTCTCATCGCCTTCACGTCCAACCGGAACGGCAATAACGACGTCTTCATCGTTCCCGCGACGGGAGGCACCCCCGTCCAGCTCACCTATCATACGGGAGACGACCTGGCCACGGACTTCACTCCCGACAGTCAATTCGTCGTTTTCCGCTCCAACCGGGCGTCTTCGGGCAGTCTCTATAAAGTTCCCGTCAAGGGCGGCAACGAGCTCCCGGTCCTGGAAACCTATTGGAACTACGCTTCGCATGGCCGCATCAGTCCGGAGGGGAAGAAAGTCCTGTTCTCCTGGGGTTCGGAAAACAACTATTGGTGGCGGCGCGGCTATCGCGGGGCCAATACGGCCAAGATCTGGGCGGTCGACCTGGCCGGCGGGCCGGCCAAAAAACTGATCGACGATGCGACTAATTCGTTTTGGCCGGATTGGCGCTCCGACGGCGCGGGCATCGCCTTCGTCAGCGACCGTTCGGGCACCTACAACATCTGGACCGCGGCCGTTGACGGATCCATGGTCAAGCCGATCACCAGGTTCGCCAAGGGCGACGTCCGCTGGATGACGGTGGCGGCCCAGGCCCCCCTGGCCGCCTACGAACGCGAGTTCGGGATCTGGGTCACCAACCTGGCCACCGGCGATTCGCGGCGCGTTCCGCTCGAGGCCCCGGCCGAGACCAAGGACAACCGGACGTTCTTCGTCGAGAACAACCCGGTTTCCGAGTTCCGCGTTTCGCCCGACGGCAAGAAAATCGCTGCCGTCGTCCGCGGCGAGATCTTCATTCTGTCGGCCGAAGGCGGCTATGCGCGCAACGTCACCAATTCGTCGTGGCGGGAGAAGAGCGTCGGTTGGGACAAAGACGGCCGGACGGTTTTTTACATTTCCGACGCCGGGGCCAATCCCGATCTCTATGCCGTCTCCGCCCTCGGCGGCGAGAAATCCCGCCGCTTGACTAATTCCCCCCTGGACAAAAACGGCCTGCAGGTTTCGCCCGACGGCCAATGGATCGCTTATTACAGCGGCCCCCGACAGCTCCGCCTCATCCGGCCGGACGGCAAGGACGACCGTCTTCTTGTCGAGATGGATTTCGGCGGCCGGTTCGCCGCCGAGTTCGCCTGGTCGACCGACAGCCGGTATATCGCCGTGACCGCCCCCCGCAACGGGCAAAACGACATCTTCGCCGTCGAAGCCGCCTCCGGCAAGACCGTCCTGATGACCCATACGGCCTATGACGAGGGCGCGCCGGCCTGGACGCCCGATGGGAAATCCCTGCTGTTCAGCTCCAACCGGACGGGGCACAGCTTCCCCGAGTTCACCGGACAAAACGACCTCTATCAGCTTTACCTTCAGCCCCGCCCCCCCGAGTTCGACGAAGACGATTTCGACAAGCTGTTCGCCAAGGACGAGCCCAAGGAAAAACCCGAGGCCAAGCCGTCCGACAAGGGACCGGTCCCGGTCGAGCTCAAGCTCGAAGACCTCGACCGGCAGACCGAAGTCGTGGCCGTCACGCCGGGCAATGAGCAGGATTTCGTTTATGTCCCCAAGGATGAAACGGTCCTTTTCGTCTCGACCATCGACGGGCGAAGCCGGCTGTGGAAAACGAGCCTGAAGAAAAAAGAGCGCGGCCATTACGAACCCCATCCGGCCAACCTGGAAAATGTGCGCGGCCTCCAGCTCGACCGCAAGGGCGAAACGCTTTATTATCTTTCGGCCGGGAAAATCGGCCGGCTCGACCTGGCCGCGGGGAAGGCCCGCCCCGTCCCCTTCGACACCAAGATCATGGTCGACAAGACCGCCGATTACGAACAAATGCTGGGCGAGATTTATGTCGTCCTCGATCATTATTACTATGACGAAAACCACCACAAGGCCGACTGGCGCGGGTTGTACGAGCGGTTCAAGCCCGTCCTGCAGCAGGTCCGCGAAGACCAGGATTTCGCCGATTACGCCAACATGATGATCGGCGAGCTCAATTCCTCGCACATGGGTTTCAGCCTGCCCCGAACGGCGAGAATCGACGAGCCCAGCGCCCACGTCGGAGCGGTCTGGTCGTTCGAGAGCGGCACAATCACCCTCGCCCGTATGATCAAGGACGGCCCGCTTTACGATCGGCGGGACCGCGTCGCGGCCGGCGACGAATTGATCGCCGTGGACGGAACGCCGGTCGATCCCGCCGTCAACCTCTGGAAATATTTCAACGGCAAGATCGATAGACGGGTCAAACTCTCGTTCCGCAATCCCAAGACCGGGAAGACGGCCGAGGCGGCGGTCAAACCCATTTCGGCCGGGGCGGAAAACGGTCTGCTTCTCGAGGAATGGATCGCCGGCCGCCGCACCGCGGTCAAGGACAAGACCGGCGACCGCGTCGCTTATCTTTATATGCGGGCCATGGGGATGGGGGATCTGAACCGTTTCCTGCTCGAACTCGAGCGCGACGCCGTACCGAGGAAGGGCCTGATTCTCGACCTTCGCTTCAACAACGGCGGCAACGTCCATGACCGGGTTCTGGAAGCCCTGATGAAGCCGGTGTACGCCAAGTGGCGCCAGCGCGGGCTGTCCGAGACGCTTCAGTCCACGTTCGGCTTCGCCGACAAGCCCGTGGTCGTCATCACCAACGAGTTCACCCTGAGCGACGGCGAGATGACGACGAGCGGATTCAAGGCCCTCAAGCGCGGCCCGGTCGTCGGCAACACGACCTACGGCTGGCTGATCTTCACGACCGCCAACGGATTGATGAACGGCGGGGCTTTCCGCCTGCCGTGGTGGGGCTGTTATACGCTCGACGGCAGGGATCTGGAGACGATGGGCGGCGTTGACCCGGACGTCAAGGTCATCAACGACCTCAGCCATTCGCTCAAAGGGCAGGATCCCCAGTTGGACAAGGCGGTCGAGGAGGCCTTGAAGCTGATTAAAAAGTAGATTATAAAGAATTCGGTCCGGGAAAAGAACCGGCATTTTCCCGATCAGGAATCGTTCACTTTCCAATGGCTATAGACAGAGCCCTTCCTTTCACCCGCGCGGTACGAGACATCATCCGCTCGATTCCCCGCGGGAAAGTGGTCTCGTACGGGCAGATCGCGGCGATGGCGGGGGATGCGCGTCAAGCCCGGCAAGTCGCCTGGATTCTGCATTCGTCGTCCGAAAAAGACGGCCTGCCCTGGCACCGGGTGATCGGAGCGCGCGGCCGTATCTCT
>Ga0315281_10007064_pt1 | contig 15874 bp, 17 predicted proteins | sample YL17G07_0_MG_FD_204540 | JGI IMG/M metagenome (GOLD analysis project Ga0315281, IMG submission 204540) | Sediment microbial communities from Yellowstone Lake, YNP, Wyoming, USA - YL17G07_0 | ecosystem: Environmental > Aquatic > Freshwater > Lake > Sediment | place: USA: Wyoming | collected... | reverse complement strand
ATTCGGCGTCGAACAGCACGTGGTGCCCGCGAGTCCGACGACGCTGATTGCGCTGCTGCGGGCGGTGGCCTACGGGTGGCAGCAGCAGGCCATGGAGGAGAACGCGCGCAAGATCAGCGACCTCGGTCGCCAGCTGTACGACGCGGTCGGCACGCTGGGCGCACACTTCGAAACCCTCGGCTCGAAGCTCAAGGGCAGCCTCGAGGCGTACAACAGCGCCATTGGCTCGCTCGAAGGCAACGTCCTCGTCAAGGCGCGCAGGTTCAAGGAACTTCAGGCCGCGAACACGGGCGAAGACATTCCCGCGCTTGCGCCGGTCGATCGTGTGCCGCGCATGCTGCAGGCGCGCGAGCTGACCGATGGCCTGCCGTTTCATCCACTCGAAGAAGACGTCGAGCGCGTCTAGGTCGAGGCGCCGGTGATAGAGCAGCACAGTCCGGCGTTCCCACCCCCCGTCTTCGTCAGGCACCCACGAGCGAGGCGGTATGTCGTGTCCGTCCGCGACGACGGCGTCGTCCGCGTCACGCTGCCGCGGTGGGGATCGATGCGCGAGGCGCGCGAGTTTGCCGGCCGGCTCGACAGCTGGATCGATCGGCAGCGCCGGCGGATCGAAGCCGAGCGCCAGACGCGGCCGGCCGTCCCCGAGGCGGCCAGGCGAGCCGCGATCGCCAAGGCCGGACACGAGCTGCCGCTGCGGTTGCTGGCGCTCGCACACGAGCTGGGCGTGCGGGTCTCGAAAGTCAGCATCCGGGATCAGCGCCGGCGCTGGGGGTCGTGCTCGCCGGGCGGCCACATCTGCCTGAACTGGCGGCTGGTCACGATGCCCGACTGGGTGCGCGACTACGTGCTGATTCACGAGTTGATGCATCTGCGCCGGCTCGACCACTCCCTGAAGTTCTGGACACTGGTCGCCGCCGCCTGCCCCGTGTATCAGGACGCCCGCCGCTGGCTTCGCGAACACGGTCGCTCGATGTAAGATCCCCGCGCCCCCATGCGCGTCGTCAACCGCACCGCCATCAGCCTGATCGGCGAAGCTCCGTTCGTAGAGTGGATGCTGGCCCACGATGCGGATGACGCCAAGGGCACGATCACGGTCGCGCGCGCCACGCCGTTCGGCACGGTCGTCCTGCTGCCGGAGTTCGAGCTCGAGGAAGACATCCAGGAATGGGTGGAAGACAACGCGTCGTGGCTGTTCGAGTTTCAGCTAGCCTCGTGGACCGCTGACGAAACGGTGTGGCCGGCCGACCGCGATCTGAACATGTTCCGCGAATGGTTTCGCGTGGACGTGCACAGCGTCGTCGTCGACGCCGGTGAGGACGACATCGAGGGCGAGGAACTGTAATGATCGTGCATATCGTGAGCTTCAAGTACAGGGCGGGCGCGACCGCGGCCGCGCGCGCCGATCACCGCGCGAAGCTGACAGGCCTTGCGGATATCGACGGGATCCTCGATTTCAAGGTGGGGGAGGACATCGTCCGCTCGCCGCGCTCGTACGACACCGGCCTCGTCGTCCTCTTCCGCGATCGCGCGGCGCTCGACGGCTACGCCATCAATCAGCGTCACATCCCTGTCGCGCAGCTCGGCCGCGATCTCAGCGAGACGATCGTCGCGGTCGATTTCGAAGCCTGATCTAGCCACGAAGACACGAACTTGATTCGTGAGGTCTTCGTGTTCTTCGTGACTTCGTGGCTATGATTTCGTAAAGATCAAAATGTGCTGACGGGGAAGATCCTCGTTGATCGTCGTCAGCGTGAAGCCTTCGGCCTCGACTTCGAGCTTCGCGTCCGCCACCGACATCTTGTGCTCGGGCCTGATGGGGACGTTCGGATCCTCTTTCCGATATTCCACCAGCGCGAGGCGGCCGCCGGGTTTGAGCGAGGCTTTGATGTGGCGCAGTACTAGCTGCGGCTGCGACAGCTCGTGGTAGACGTCGACCATAAGGACAAGATCGATCGCCTCGATCGGCAGCCGCGGATCGTCCTGCGTGCTGAGCACCGGCGTGACGTTGGTCAGCTTCCGTCTGGCGATGCGCTTGTTGAGCAGGTCGATCATGCCCTGCTGGATGTCGGCCGCGTAGACCTTGCCGGTCGGCCCGACCTTTTGTGACAGCTTTTCCGTCATGTAGCCCGACCCGGCGCCGATGTCGGCGACGGCCGCGCCTTTCGGCAGCTTCAGCACGTCGATCGCGCGATCGGGATCCTCTTCCTGATCGCGTTCGGCGCGGTCGAGCCACTCCGCGCCCTCGACGCCCATCGTCTGGGCGTAACGACGGCCGCTGAGCGGATGGACGCCGGTTTGCGCCGCGACGCCGGCCGCGATCGCGAGAAGGAAGACGCCGCCGAGCACCGACCGATTTAGCGTGGCAAACATGCGCATAGAATAGCCCGTAATGGCTGAGACTCTGGTGACGACGACTCCCGCGCGACTCTGGAAGAAGATGACGCTGCCGCACCGGCAGAAAGCGGCGCTTGCGTTCTGGCAGGCCGACGAGGCCGTGGACGATCAGGTGCAGGCCGCGCTCCTCATCGCGCAGCAGAAGAAGTTCCGGCCCAAGTTCGTGCTGGCGCTGGACGACGACCGGAAGTCGAAACACCTGGCGTCGATGCCGAACCTGCCCGAGCAGGTGGCCGGCCGCGCGCTCATCGCGTATCACCTCGACGCACAGCGTCCGATGATGGGCGCGTTTCTCGACGCGCTCGGCATCGCCCACGAGAACGGCGTGATTCAGGAAGACGACGTGAAGCCGGACGCCGGCAAGCTCGCAGGCGCCGTCGACGCGATCGAGAAAGCGTATCCGGCCGAAGACGTGTCGTTGTACCTGAACGTGCTGTTGTGCCAGGACCCTGGCACGTGGGGCGGTCTTCGCCCAATCGTGGACGCTAAAGGCTGGGGATAAGCGGGAGCAGGACCTCGAACGTCGTGCCTGTGCCGGGTTGGCTCGTGACGGTGACCGTTCCGCCGGCTTCCCTCGCGATGCTGTACACGATCGACAGGCCCAGGCCCGTTCCCTTGTGCGATTCTTTCGTCGTGAAGAAGGGCTCGAAGACCTTCCGCTGCAGGTCGGCGTCCATGCCGACGCCTGAATCCGTCACCGCCACGCGCGCGTAGCGATACGCCGGCATCCCCGGATAGCTCGCGTTGTTCCGATCGTCGACGTCGATCGTGTCGAGGGTGATGTCGAGGGTCCCGCCGTCGGGCATCGCGTCCCGCGCGTTGACCGCCAGGTTCATCAGGATCTGTTCGAGCTGTCCCGGCTCGACGCGCACGACGGGCGGCGTGCCGGCGGTGCGCACGGTCGTGGCGACGTCGCTGCCGATGATGCGCTGCAGCGTGCTCTCGAATCCGCGGGCGGCGGCGTGCAGATCCACCGCCTGCGGCACCTGCGCCTGCCGGCGGCTGAACGCCATCAGCTGCTTCGTGAACGTCGCCCCCTTTTCGGCCGCCTTCCGGATTTCCTCGGCCTCGATGTACGACGGATGACCTTCTTCGTACTGGTCCGCCAGCAGCTCCGCCGCTCCGACGATCGCGGCGAGGACGTTGTTGAAGTCGTGCGCGACGCCTCGAGCGAGGCGGCCGATGGCCTCCATCTTCTGCGCCTGGCGGAGCTGTTCTTCGAGCGCGCGTTTTTCCGTGACGTCTTCCGCGATCGTCTCGTACGACTCGTGGCCGTTGCGCCCGACGATCGTGCGCGCGGTCAGGCGCACGAGCATCGGATCGCCGTTCTTCTTCTTCCAGCGCAGCTCGACCGTGCCGCCGGGCTGGCCGCGGTGCTGTTCGATGAGCGCGGCGCGATCGGCCGCCGACTCGTAGACGTCCGACATGTTCAGCGCCATCAGGTCGTCGACGCTGTCGTAGCCGAGCATGCGAACGAGCGACGGATTCGCCTCGAGAATGCGCCCCTCTTCGGTCGAGCGGTAGATGCCGAACGCGGCCCGCTCGATGAGCGCCCGGTACTTCATTTCCGAGGCGCGCAGGCCTTCCTCGGCGTGCTTCTGCCGCGTGGTGTCGCGCGCGATGGCGTGGACGGCCGCCACCCGCGCGCCGTCAAACACGAGCTGCACGTGCTGGCCGATCCACACCGTGTCGCCGTCCTTCGTAACGGTGGGGAACTCGAAATACGTGTGAGGCGTGAGCTCCGAGAGCTGCGCCACGTAGACCGTCTTCGCCTGGTCGCGATAGTCGTCGCGAATCAGCGAGAGGAAATGACGGCCCAGCAGCTCCTGCTGCGAGAACTTCATCACGCGTTCGGCCGCGGGATTCACGTACGTGAAGTGTCCGGCCGGATCGCAGTAGTAGATGAGGTCCTCCGCGCTTTCGACGATGTGGCGGAGCCGGAGCTCGCTGGCGCGCAGCGCGTCGTCGGCGCGCCGCCGCTCGGTGATGTCCCGGAAGTTGGCGACGATGGCGCCGACCACCGGGTCGTCGATCCGGTTGACGACGACGGCCTCGATATAGCGCCAGCTGCCGTCGTGATGGCGGTTCCGCACGACGAGCGTCTTCGGGACGCGTGGGTGCCGCAACACCTCGGCAAATATCGCCTCCACCGTCGCCACGTCGTCGGGATGCAGTTGTTCGAACGCGCTCTTGCCGAGGCGCTCGGCGGTCGAATACCCAAGGAGGCGCTCGAACGTCTGGCTCAGGAACAGGATCTTCCCGGTGGCGTCCACCAGCGCAATGGCGTCGGAGCTGTATTCGACCAGGGCCTGAAACAGGTCCCCGGCCGCCGGAGAACGGTGCGGGTCGGACATCAGGGGCTGGGTGATTGTGTAACATGACCATCGGATGCGTAAACCGGTCGTTTTGATCACGGGCGCCGGGGGGGAAATCGGCCACGGCCTTCTGGCCCGGCTGGCGGGGCCCGCGCGATCGATCATCACGCTGGACGTCGCCGCCCTTGACCGGACGCTGGCGCCCCTTGTCACACGCGAATTCACGGGGTCGGTCACCGACATCGATCTGCTGGACCGGCTGCTGGCCGAGTTCGAAGTCGACCTGATTTTTCATCTGGCGGCGCTCCTGTCGACGCGCGCGGAGTTCACGCCGATGAGCGCGCACCACGTGAACGTCGACGGCACCCTGAATCTCCTCGAGTTCGCGCAGCGGCAGGGGGAATCCCATGGCCGTCCTGTCGTGTTCGTCTATCCGTCCTCGCTCGCAGCGTACGGCATGCCGGACCTCGCGGGAAAGGCCGCGGCCGGCCGCGTCCGCGAAGACGACTTTCCCAATCCGACGACGATGTACGGGTGCAACAAGCTGTATTGCGAGCAGCTCGGGCGGTACTACGCGCGGCACTACAAGCAGCTGGCCGCCGATGCGGCGTCGAGGCGCGTGGACTTCAGGTGCGTGCGGTTTCCCGGGCTGATCTCCGCGCTGACTACGCCGTCAGGCGGCACGTCCGACTACGCGCCCGAGATGATTCACGCGGCGGCCCGCGGCGAGCCATATGCGTGTTTTGTCCGGCCCGACACGACGATTCCGTTCATGGTGATGCCTGACGCGATTGACGCGCTCCTCACGCTGGCGTCGGCGCCGGCGGGGACGCTCACGCGCACGGCGTACAACGTGAGCGCGTTCAGCCGGTCGGCGGCCGACATTCGCGACGTCGTGATGAAGGCGTTTCCGACAGCGGCGATCACGTACGCGGTCGACGAGAAGCGGCAGGCGATCGTCGACTCGTGGCCGGCCGAGGTGGACGACAGCGCGGCGCGCGCCGACTGGGGCTTCAACCCCCGGCACGATTTCACTCGCGCGTTCAGCGAGTACCTCATACCGACGATCCGCCTCCGGTACTCGTAGCTCGGACTTGTCCACCGAAGCGCGAAGCGCGTAGGCGGATACAATAGTCGTCTCATGACCGATCGCGTCGTCACCGCGTTTGCGCCGGCCACCGTGTCGAATGTCGCGTGCGGATTTGACGTGCTGGGATTCCCGATGGAAGAGCCCGGCGACACCGTGTCGGCGCGACTCCTTCCCTCGGGCGTTGAGATCGACGACATCCTGAACGACGGCGGACGGATTCCGTGGCAGCCGGAGAAGAACACGGCCAGCGTCGCGGCGCGCGCGCTGCTTGACGCGCTCGGAGAAAAGCGCGGGGTCGCGCTGACGATCACGAAGGGTCTGCCGCTGTCGAGCGGCCTCGGCGGCAGCGCGGCCAGCGCCGCGGCGGCCGTCGTCGCGGTGAATGCGCTGGTCAACGGCCACGCGACGGTCGATCAGCTCGTCGCGGCGGCGCTCGTCGGCGAGGGCCTGGGCGCCGGCGGGGCGCATCCGGACAATATTGCGCCGGCGATCTGCGGCGGGTTCGTCCTCGTCCGTCATCCGAACCCGCCGGACATCATCCGCCTGCCCGTACCCAAGGGCCTGACGTGCGTGGTCATTCACCCCGATCTGGAAATCGAGACGGCGACAGCGAGAGCGCTGCTCGGGACGACGGTGCCCATCAGCGACGCGGTGAAGCAGTGGGCCAACCTTGGCGCGCTGGTCCATGCCCTGCACACCAGCGACTTCGATCTGCTGGCCCGATCGCTCGAGGATTCGATCGCCGAGCCCAGGCGGGCGCCGCTCGTGCCGGGCCTGGCGTCGATCAAGAAAGCCGCGATGGATGCCGGCGCGCTCGGGTCCAGCCTGTCCGGGTCCGGCCCGTCGATCTTCGCGCTCTGCCGGGATAGGGCGACGGCCGACCGCGTTGCTGTCGCGATGACCGCGGCTGTCACAGCCGCGATCGGCGGCGAGTCGCAGGTGTACGTGTCGTCCATCTCATCCCGCGGCGCCCGCGTGATCTCGTAACCATGCGATTCGTATCGACGCGGGGAGAAGCGCCTGCGGCATCGCTCGGCACGGCGCTGTTCGACGGCCTTGCGCCCGACGGCGGTCTCTATGTGCCCGAGGCCATCGAGCCGTGGTTGCCCGAAGAGGTCGCGAAGCTCCCGTCGATGTCGCTGGCCGACATCGGCGTCCGCGTGCTCAAGCCCTTCGCCGCGCGCGCGATCGACGCGCGCACGTTGCGCGCCGTCGTGCACGACGCGCTGGACTTCGAGATTCCGCTCGTCGAAGTCGAGCCCGGCATCTACTCGCTCGAGTTGTTTCACGGTCCAACGCTCGCGTTCAAAGACGTCGGGGCACGTGTGATGGCGCGGCTGATGGCGGCGCTCGGCGGCGACGTGACGGTGCTGACGGCGACTTCGGGCGACACCGGCAGCGCCGTGGCCAACGCCTTCTACCGCATCGCCAGCGCGCGCGTCGTGATTCTGTATCCCGATGGGCGCGTGAGCCCGACGCAGGAAGCGCAGCTCACGATGTTCAACAACGAGCCGGGCAGCAACGTCCGCGGCTACGCGATTACGGGGAGCTTCGACGACTGCCAGCGGCTGGTGAAGGAAGCCTTCGCGGACAAGGAACTTCGGCGGCGCGTGCCGCTGACGTCGGCCAACTCGATCAACGTCGGCCGGCTGCTGCCGCAGATGATCTACTACTTCCAGGCGGTCGCCGAGCTGAAGCGCCAGGCCGGCGATGTGCCGCGGACGATCGTCTGCACGCCGAGCGGCAACTTCGGCAACCTGACCGCGGGGTTGATGGCGAAGCGCGCCGGCGCGCCCGTGGCGCGATTCGTCGCCGCCACCAATGTCAACGACGTCGTCCCGCAATACCTCGCGACCGGGAAGTTCGAGCCGCGGGCCTCGCGGCACACGATCGCGAACGCGATGGACGTCGGCAACCCGAGCAACTTCGAGCGCATGCAGTGGCTCTATGGCGGCGACCTCGAGGCGCTGCGCAAGGACGTGACCGGCAGCGTCCATGAGGACGTCGAGGTGAAGGCGACCATCAAGGATGTCTTCGACCGGACCGGCTATCTGCTCGATCCGCATTCGGCCATCGGCTATCTCGGGCTGACGAGGCGGGGAGGGCAGGAAAGGCGGGAAGGGATCTTCCTGGCGACCGCGCATCCGGCGAAGTTCTCTGAGATCGTCGAGCCGGTGATCGGGAAGACGATCGACCGTCCCGCGCCCCTGACCCAGGCGCTCGAGCGGCCGCGGCAGATCATGCACCTCGACGCCACGCTGGCGGCCGTGAGAGGCGCCGTTGGCGGCTGACCGGCCGGTCTACACGTATCGGGAGGACGTGCTGGCCGAGCTCTGGAAGTACGGCGTGCGTCCGACGGAAGACACGCCGCCTGCGCTCGTCCGCGGGTTCATCAACGAGATCTACAAAGTGGAACTGCGGAAGCTGCGCGATCGCTACGTCCGCGGCGAGTTTCCCAAGCGGGAATATCACAAGAACGTTCTCGAAATCCGCGACAGGTATCCTGTCCTCGCGCTCCACGCGCGGCAATGGGTGACCGTCACGTCGTAGGCCTCCCAATCAGCGGCGAGGTGGCCCATAATGCGGGACGTGCAGGACGCCGGCGAGCTGACACCAGTCGTCTATCGCGAGCTGAGGAAGATTGCCGCGGCCTACATGCGCCGTGAACGGCCGGGGCAGACGCTGCAGGCGACGGCGCTCGTGCACGAGGCCTTCCTGCGGCTTGCCGGGGCGGGGACGCCGTGGACCGACGAGCGGCACTTCGTCGGTATCGCCGCGCGGTCGATGCGCCAGATTCTCGTGGAGCACGCGCGGGCGCGAGGCGCGCAGAAGCGCTGGGCCGGACTCCATCGCGTGACGCTGTCGGCGTCGCTTGCCGTCGCGGCGGATCCTGAAACGATGCTGCCGGCTCTCGATGAGGCGCTGACGCGGCTCGAAGCCATCGACCCCGAACAGGCGAAAATCGTCGAGCTCCGCTACTTCATGGGCCTCGGCATCGAGGAGACCGCCGCCGCGCTCGACATGTCGCCGGCCACGCTGAAGCGGCGCTGGGCCCTCGCGCGCGCCTGGCTCTTTCGCGAGCTCAGCGACGAGTCCGGCGGCCCTGAAGCCGCCCTACGAAGATGACGACGGCGTCGCAGTGGCAGCAGGTGCGCGAGCTCTTCGAGGCCGCGCTCGACGAGGCGCCCGCCGATCCGCAGGCGTGGCTGGAGGCGCGGGTGGCCGACTCCGCGGTGCGCCGCGAAGTCGCGTCGCTGCTCGATCACCATTCGCGGGCCGGCTCGTTCCTCGTTGAATCCGTCGTCGATCGCGTGCCCGGGCTCCTCGACGAGGACGACTCGCCGCTCGAGGAGGGAGCGCTCGTCGGCCACTACCAGATCGGGCGCGAGCTGGGCCGCGGAGCGATGGGCCGCGTCTATCTGGCGACCGACACGCGGCTCGGACGGCTCGTGGCCCTCAAGGCGCTCGCGCCGCACCTGACCAGCGACGCCTCGCACCGCGAGCGGCTGCGCCGCGAAGCCCGCGCGGCCGCGGCGCTCACGCATTCCGGCATCTGCACCGTCTATGCCCTCGAAGAGATCGACGGCCAGTTGTTCATCGTGTCCGAGCTTGTGGACGGCCGCACGCTTCGCGACGAGATGGGGCCCGGCAATCAGCCTGCGCCCGAGGCCGTTGCCGCCACCGCCCGCGAACTCGCGGACGCGCTGGCGAGCGCGCACGCCAAAGGCATCACGCATCGCGATTTCAAGCCCGAGAACGTGATGCGGCATTCAGACGGCCGGCTCAAGATTCTCGACTTCGGCCTCGCGCGCATCGAAGCGGTCCCAGGCGACGCCGCGGCGGCGCGCGCGACAACGGCCGGCGCGCTCGTCGGCACACCCGCGTACATGTCGCCGGAGCAGTTGAACGGACAGCCGGCGGATCCGCGCTCCGACGTCTTCGCCTTCGGCGTCGTGCTGTACGAATACGCGAGCGGCTTTCATCCGTTTCACGCGTCCACGCCGCTTGGACTGGCGGCGCGCGTGCTCGAGAGCGACGCCGATCCGATTGCCACACGCTGCCGTCACGTGCCGGCGGCCGTCGCGGCCGTCGTCGATCGCTGTCTCCAGAAATCGCCGGCGGACCGGTTTGCCTCTGCGGCCGGCATCGCCGACGCCCTGCGCAAGGGCGCCGCGGCAGTCTCGCCGCCCCCATTCCTCACGATGTGGCGGGCGCACCAGCTCGCGACGATGCTGCTGTACATCGCCGTGACGTGGGTCGCCTGGTGGATCAAAGAGCAGATCAAGCCCAGTCAGATGCTGCTGGCGGTGTTCGTCGCGCTCGGCATCGGGGCAGCGGCGGCGGGTGTGATGCGAGGCCATCTCATCTTCACGTCCGCGCTCAACAAGGCGAATCTGTCAACGGAGCGGCGGCGCCTGCGGCCCGTGCTGGTCCCCATCGACCTGCTGATGGCCGCCGGGTGTACGCTCGCGGGATTGAGCCTGGTTGGCGACCAGCCGCTCGATGGCGTCCTCACGGTCGGCCTGGCGGTCAGCCTCGCCCTCGCGACGATCATGATGGAGCCGGCGACGACGACGGCGGCGTTTCGCGAATGAAAGTTGTCGAGATTCTGACGCCCGGCCCGCCCGAGGTGCTGGTTCTCGCTGATCGGCCGAAACCGTCGCCGGGCGCGGGCGACGTGCTGATCAAAGTGGCTGCCGCCGGCGTGAACCGGCCTGACGTCATGCAGCGCATGGGGCACTACCCGCCGCCGCCCGGCGTCACCGACATTCCCGGGCTCGAGGTCGCAGGGGTGGTCGACGCGATCGGCGCCGACGTCCGCGACTGGCGCGTTGGCGATCGCATGTGCGCGCTGGTCGCCGGCGGCGGGTATGCCGAGTACTGCGTCGCGCCGGCGCCCCAGTGTCTGCCGGTGCCGACGGGGATGGACTTTGTCCACGCCGCGGCCATTCCTGAAACGTTCTTCACCGTCTGGACGAACGTCTTCGAACGCGGACGCCTGACGCCGGGCGAGTCGCTGCTGGTGCACGGCGGCTCGAGCGGCATCGGGACGACGGCGATCCAGCTTGCGCGTGCGCTGGGCTCGCGTGTGTTCGCGACCGCAGGATCCGCCGGGAAGTGCGCCGCGTGCGAAAAGCTCGGCGCGGCGCGCGGCATCAACTACCGCGATGAGGATTTCGTGGCGGTGGTGAAACAACTCACCGACGGCAGAGGCGTGGACGTCGTGCTCGACATGGTCGGCGGCGACTATTTCCCCCGCAACATGGACGCCCTCGCGATGGACGGCCGGCTTGTCAGCATCGCCGTGTTGAGCGGGGTCAAGGCAACCATCAACATCCTCACGATGATGCAGAAGCGGCTGACGTTGACCGGCTCGACGCTTCGTGTCCGGCCGGTCGCGGAGAAAGGCGCGATTGCCGCCGGCCTCAGGCAGCACGTGTGGCCGCTGCTCGAATCGGGCGCGGTGACGCCGGTCATTCACGCGACCTTCCCGCTCGGCGACGCCGCCGGCGCGCACCGCGTGATGGAGTCGGGCGCGCACATCGGCAAGCTCGTGCTCATCACGTGAAGTAAAATCACGGTCACGGCATGGAATACCTTCGCCTCGGCACAACCGGTCTCAAGGTCTCGCGGATCTGTCTCGGCATGATGACGTACGGATCGCCCGAGTGGCATCCGTGGACGCTGGACGAAGCGGCCAGCCGTCCGTTCGTGAAGCGCGCGCTCGACCGCGGCGTCAACTTCTTCGACACCGCCGACATGTACTCGCGCGGGGCCAGCGAGGACGTCACCGGCCGCGCGCTGAAAGAGTTCGCGAAGCGCGATCAGGTGATCGTCGCGACGAAAGTCTGCCTGCCGATGGGCGAGGGCCCGAACGACAAGGGCCTGTCGCGGAAGCACCTGCTCGACGCCATCGACGCGTCGCTCGGCCGCCTCGGCATGGACTACGTCGACCTGTATCAGATTCATCGCTTCGACTACGACACGCCGATCGAAGAAACGATGGAAACGCTCCACGACATCGTCCGCTCGGGCAAGGCGCGCTATATCGGCGCGTCGAGCATGTACGCCTGGCAGTTCGGCAGGATGCTCGCGGTGGCGGAGCAGCACGGCTGGACGAAGTTCGTGTCGATGCAGAACCACCTCAACTTGATCTATCGCGAAGAAGAGCGCGAGATGTTGCCGCTCTGCCGCGCCGAGGGCATCGGCGTGATTCCGTACAGCCCGATGGCCCGCGGGTTTCTTGCCGGCGATCGCCGGAAGCAGGGCGGCGGCGAGACGACGCGCGCGAACAGCGACACGCTCGCCGCGAAGTTCTACTTCGCCGAATCCGACTTCGCGATTGCGGACCGCGTCGGCGAACTCGCAAAGCGGCGCGGCGTCAGCCGGATGCAGATCGCGCTCGCGTGGGTGCTGTCGCGTCCCGGCGTGACGGCGCCGATCGTTGGCGCCAGCAAGCTCGCGCACCTCGACGAGGCGATCGACGCGCTCGACGTCAGGCTGACCACTGACGAATGCAGATACCTCGAAGAGCTGTATCAGCCGCACACTGTCGTAGGACCGCTCTAGCTTGTTCGCCCACGAACACTTCGTCGCGCTCACACACCGCAACTTCCGGCTCATCTGGCTCGGCCTGCTGGCGTCGATTACCGGGTCGATGATGCAGAACGCCGCGCTCTTGTGGCACGTGTCGCTGCTCGTGCCGGAACGGAAAGCCCTCGCGCTCGGCCTGGTCGGGCTCGTCCGCGTCGTGCCCATCATCTTCCTGTCGATGTTCAGCGGCGTCGTCGCCGACGCGTGGAACCGGCGGCGGCTGATGCTGATGACGCAGGCCGGCGCCGCTGCGGTCTCCCTGGCGCTGGCCGTCCTCACGTTTCGCGGGCTCTCGGTGGTGTGGCCGATTTATCTTCTCGCCGCGCTGGGCGCGTCGGTCGGTACCTTCGATCTGCCGGCGCGCCAGGCGCTCGTGCCGACCCTGGTCCCGCGCGAGCACCTGCCGAACGCCATCAGCATGAACACGATCATGTTTCAGGCCGCCTCGGTCGTCGGCCCGTCGCTCGGCGGCATCGTGATTGCGGCGTCAGGCGTCGGCTGGGTGTACGTCGCCAACGCGCTGTCGTTCAGCTGTGTCATCGCCGCGCTGTTGATGATGCGCGGGGTCAGCGGCAGGCCCGAGCGCCTGGGCCACGAGCCGGAGAGCGAAATCTCGTTCCGCGCCGCCCGCGAAGGACTGCGGTTCGTGTTCGCGTCGCCGCTCATCCGATCGACGATGCTGCTCGACTTCTTCGCGACGTTCTTCTCGTCGGCGACGGCGCTCCTCCCGATTTTCGCGCAGGATGTGCTCCATGTCGGCGCGCAGGGCTACGGGTGGCTCTATGCCGCGCCGGCGGTCGGCGCCGTGCTGATGAGCGCCGCGATGATTCCGCTGACGACGCACATCGAGCGGCGCGGATCCGTGCTGCTGTGGGCGGTCGGCGGCTACGGGCTCTCGACCGCGGTGTTCGGCATCTCGAAGTGGTTCTGGCTGACCTTCTTCTGCCTGGCGATGACAGGGGCGATGGACACCATCAGCATGATCATCCGCAACATCGTCCGGCAGCTCGAGACGCCCGACCGGTTGCGCGGGCGCATGATGGGCATCAACATGGTGTTTTTTCAGGGCGGTCCGCAGCTGGGCGAGCTCGAAGCGGGCGCCGTCGCGAACTGGCTCGGTCCGGTGGTGTCGGTCGTCAGTGGAGGAGTGGGCTGCCTGATCGCGACGGCGTGGGTCGCGATGGCGACGCCGGCGCTGCGGCGCTACCGGCGGTCGTGAGAGCAATTAGCCACGAAGTCACGAAGAACACGAAGGCGCACGAAGAGAACTCTCTTGTACAGATCAGTTTCGTGCGTCTTCGCGAGTTTCGTGTCTTCGTGGCTATTTCGGTGAAAACTCGATGGTGATCTCGGGATCGAGTGTGATCTTGAGGCCGGGGATGCTGTTGATCGCGGTTTTCGTGTCGGCCGGAGTCCTCGCGCTCTGAAGCTTCTTCGCGAGGTCGGGATCGGCGGCGGCGCGGTCGATGTCGACGTCGACGAGCGTGACGCGGTTGCCGTCGACGAACGGGCTGCTGGTCTGCACGAGGCGGCCGTCGGGCTCCACCGCGACCGTCAGCCGCGCGCCCGCGAGGAGCTGCTTCACCATGGTGATTTGCTCGAGCGTCGGGGGCTGCGTCTCGCCATTGGGGCCGGTCGGAAAGATCGCGGGACGGGGCACGATGATTCGCAGGACGATGTTGCCGTCCGGCTTGCGATCGAGCGCGAACGAAATCGGCGGCGCGTCACCGCCCACGGAGGCCGGCAGCTTCACGCCGGCTGGGAGATTCGGCTGCTCGCTGACGCGGAGCTGCGTGACGTCGGTGAACGAGTAGAGCGTGTCGCGGCCCTGCGACTTCGCGAGCGTGAGCGGCGTCGACGACACGTACAGGACGCCGGGGCCGATCGACGCCGCCAGCGCTCGGGCCTGCGCTTCCGATGTCGGATCGGCGCTGTCGGGGTTGCCGCCGCCGAGAATGGCCAGCGTCCGCATCTGATCCAGGGCGGTTTCGGTCAGGAGCGTGCGCTGCTCGATGGTGCCGCTGCCGTCGGCGTTCACGTGAATGACGGTCGATGACTGGAAGCAGCCGGCCAGGGGCACGGCCAGAAGGGCAATGAGCACAGCACGCATGTGAAGAAGATACCCCTGAATCGCGCCCTGTCGAAACTCGGCATCCTGTCGCGCGCGCAGGCCACGGGCGCGGTCCTGGCCGGCCGCGTCCGCGTGGGCGGGCGGCTCATCCGCAACCCGCTGACCCTGGTGGCTCCCGAGCAGGCGCATATCGAATTGGACGGCAGGCGGACGCGACCGGCTGCCTGGCGGACGCTGCTCTTTCACAAGCCGCGCGGCGTCGTGACGACGCGGAACGATCCGGAAGGACGGCCGACGATCTACGACGTCCTCGGTGACGCCGGCAAAGGGCTCGTCGCCGTCGGGCGCCTGGATCTCGCGACGACCGGGCTCCTGCTGCTGACGTCGGACACGCAGCTCGCCGGGTGGCTGACGGATCCCGGGAACGAGGTCCCGCGTCTGTACGTGGTGACCGTCCGTGGACGCGTCACCGATGACGACCTCGCGTGTCTGACGGGACACATCACGCGCCGAAAGGCCTCCGATCGCGAATCGCACCTCCTCGTCGAGCTGCGCGAAGGAAAGAATCGCCAGGTGCGCCGGATGTTTGCCGGCATTGGACACGAAGTGACGTCGCTCAAACGCGTGAAATTCGGCGGACTGGATCTGGGGCCGCTTCCGCCGGGCGCGCACAGGGACATCCTGCACAGAGAAATCGCGCAGGCGTTTCCCGGCGCGCCGTGTCGCGAAGTATGATCGACTGAATGGACACGTCCTCGCCCGCGGAGGCGCCTGCGGCGCCTGCGCAACGCACTCGCAATCAGATCGACGATCGCTTCAAGTGGAATCTCTCGCACATCTTTTCCGACTGGGACGCGTGGCAGCGCGGCTATGACGAACTCGACCGGAAGATCGCGCAGTATGCGGGCCTTCAGGGCACGCTGAAGGGCGGCCCCGACACGCTGCTCACGGCGCTCGCGCTGTCGGACGACATCGGACAGCTCGAATACCGGGTCTGGTATTTCCCCTCGCTCAAGTACGACGAGGATCAGCGCGACAACGCCATCAACGGCCGCCGCCAGCAGGTGCAGATCCTCGCGGCGAAGGGCAGCCAGGCGATGTCCTGGTTCACGCCCGAATTGCTCTCGATCCCGATCGAGACCGTGCGTCAGTGGATGGACGCCAATGCAGGTCTTGCCGTCTATCGCTTCTTTATCGAAGAGCTGTACCGCCAGCAGGAGCACGTCCTTGACGAGAAGGGCGAGCACCTGCTGTCGCTCGCGAACCAGCTGTCGTCGACGCCCTACGACATCTACGCGGCGCTCTCGACGGCCGACGTCAGGCATCCGGTCATCACGCTGGCGTCGGGCGAACACGTCACGGTCACGTACGGCCAGTACCGCGCGATTCTCGCCACCAATCGCAATCAGG
>Ga0315281_10007063_pt1 | contig 15878 bp, 17 predicted proteins | sample YL17G07_0_MG_FD_204540 | JGI IMG/M metagenome (GOLD analysis project Ga0315281, IMG submission 204540) | Sediment microbial communities from Yellowstone Lake, YNP, Wyoming, USA - YL17G07_0 | ecosystem: Environmental > Aquatic > Freshwater > Lake > Sediment | place: USA: Wyoming | collected... | reverse complement strand
GCCTGCGCCGCCTTCTGCACGAAGTTCTTCAACCGTTCTGACGCCGCGTCCAGGCCTTCCAGGAAGAAGGCGTAGACGGCCGCGTACCGGGACGGCAGCTGCGCGGGGTGCAGATCCCATCCCTGATAGAACCCGGTGACGAGCGAGTGGCGCACGTGCTGGGCGTGCAGACGCCACGCGGCATGGACCGTCTCGCGCGATCCGACCGGCATGACGTTCGTCGCGCCATCCGACAGCCAGAGGCCCGTGCCGGCGAGCGTGACCTGCATCACGTCCTTCGCGAAATCGCACGAGGGGTGGAGCATGTGCTGGTGCGCGGCCGTGATGCCGCACGATGCGGTGTAGTCGTACGTGCCGAAGTGCGCGGCGACGATCCGTCCGCGGCCCGCGGCGATCAGGCGGGGCAGGGCGACGCTGCCGTCCGGCGCGACGATCGATTGCGTCGTCTCCACCATCAGCTCGAACTTCAGGGTGCCCGGTTGCAGCTGCCGCCAGTATTCGAACGCGTCGCACGCCGACGCGAGGGCCGTCACCTGCTCGACTGCCGTGATCTTCGGCAGCGTGATCACGAAGTGCGGCGGCAGCGTTCCGTCGGTCCGATCGAGCAGGCGCGTCAGGAACAGATCGAACGTGCGCAGGCCGCGGCGCTTCAGTTCTTCGTTGAGCGGTTTGATGCGAATGCCGATCGAGGAGGGCAGCGTGCCGTCCGAGAGACCGTGCGCCACTTCGGTCGCGGCGAGCTGCGCGTGTCCGTCTTCCTCGTGATCCGGCCGGCTGCCGAAGCCGTCCTCGAAGTCGATCCGGAAATCCTCGACCGGTTCGCGCGTGAGCTTGTCGACCACGCGCGGGTAGAGGCGCTCGGCGAGTGCGCGATCCAGGTTCAGGGCGTCGGCGAGCGTCGCTGCGTCTGGCGCGTGTTCCTGGAGCGACGTGAGCGCCGCGGTGCCGAGCTTTTTCGCCACGTCGGCCTTGAACAGGTGGGCGCCGCCGTACACGGTGTGCACGGGCTGCCGCCCCGCGGAATCGCCGGGATAGTGCCGGGCGATGTGCAGGTTCGGGTTGTGCAGGGCGTCGAGAATCGTCGCCAGCGCGAGGTCGGGGATCGTCGTATCGGCCATGATGGCGAGAGTATATGGGGAAGCCAACCTGCCGTATGATGTTCCCAGACGCGAGGGGCGACTGTGGACCTGACAAACTATCTGAGCTCGATTCTGATCTCGCTGGTCGTCGGACTCTTGGCCTTCGTGCTGGCCTATAAGTTGTTCGATTGGCTGACGCCCGGCGTCAATTTTTCCGATCAGCTCAACGCGGACAACCGGGCTGTGGCCATCTTCCTCGCGGGATTGTTCATCGGGCTGGGGCTGTTGCTGGGGAACGCGATCAAATGAAGCGCACCGCCGCCACGTGTGCCCTCGTCCTGGGCCTGACCGCCGCCGCCCTCGCGCAATCGGCGGGCGCCGCGACCGCCGCCTCGGACACCACAAAGTTTGACGACGGCGTCAAGACCGCGATCGAGAGACATCTCGGGCGCCGGTACGTGTGGGGTGCATCCGGCATCAAGAGCTTCGACTGTTCGGGGTTCGTGTGGCGCGTGTTGTTCGAGAACAATGTCCTGCTCAAGCGCACGACTGCGCGCAAGTACTACCTGACACTGAAACCCGTGGCGAAGGCGGACCAGTGGAAGTTCGGCACACTCGTGTTCTTCGATGACCTGAAGCACGTCGGCATCATCGACTCGCCTGACGCCTTCTATCACGCGCACGTCACCGGCGGCACGAGCCTATCGGAGATGAACGCGTTCTGGCGGCGGCAGATCTACGGGTTTCGACGGCTACCGGCGAGCGAGTAGCGTCACGGCGCTGTACAAAAAGGAGCGGCACATGTCCATCCGGTTCGCGCTCGTCCTTGCGTCGCTAGCCATCGTGAGCACCCCAACGGCCGCGCAGTCGCCGAAGCCGGTCGCCGCGCATGCGAAGACGGCGGCTTCCGCGAGGTCGAAAGCGGCCGTGCCGCGCACCGCCGACGGCCGTCCCGATCTGCAGGGGACGTGGGACTTCGCGCAGCTCACGCCGTTCGAGAAGCCCGGCGAATTTGCGGACAAGAGCTCCGTCACCGAAGAGGAAGCCGAGGAGTTCGCGCAGAAACGCATCGAGAGCACGAACAAGGACAAACGCGACGGCGGCGCCGCGGCAGACGTCGAGCGCGCCTACAACGATTTCTGGTGGGACTTCGGCAAGCGGGTCGCCACCCAGCCGTCACTCGTGGTCGATCCGCCGACCGGCCGCGTGCCGCCGTTGACGGCCGACGCGCAGAAGCGGATTGCCGATCGCCGCAACCACTACGACAACCCGGAAGAGCGTCCGCTGGCCGAGCGTTGCATCCTCGGGTTCAACTCCGGCCCGCCGATGGTCCCGAGCGCGTACAACAACAACATGCAGCTCGTGCAGACGCGCGATCAGATCATGATCGTCAACGAGATGATCCACAGCGCGCGCATCATCGATCTGAACGGCCGCGCGCACCGGCCGAAGCACATGCGGTACCTGACGGGCGATTCGGTGGGGCGTTGGGAAGGCGACACGCTCGTCGTCGATACGACGAACTATTCCCAGGACGGCAACTTCAGGGGCTCTGACACCAACCTGCATCTCATCGAGCGCTTCACGCGCGTGGATGCAGACACGCTGCGCTACGAGTTCACGGTCGACGATCCGACGACGTGGGCGGGGAAATGGAGCGTGTCCATCCCGATGACGCGCACCGATGATCTGATGTACGAGTACGCGTGCCACGAAGGCAATCGCGCGCTGGCCGGCGTCCTGATGGGCGCGCGGTATCAGGAAAAACAGAAGTAAGCATCAGCGCAGTCGCCCCTGCGAAACCTGCACCCGCACGCCGTCACGCGCAACGGCGACCTCGACGGGTTTCCACTCCTTCGAGTCGGTCGCGTACTCGACCTGGTATTTCATGCTCGCCTGCTTGTAGTCGTCGGCCATCAGAGAGGCCAGCGCCTTCATTTTGTCTGGCAGCGAATTGCCCGTGTTGATGAAGTCGTAGTGACCGCCCGAGTTCTCCGTGACGTTCATCGCCACCATCTCGGGCAGACCGCCATTCCCCTTGAACTTGAGCACAATCGCATGGGCGATGATGCCCCGCCCGGCCATGGCCAGCGACCACTGGTTGAATTGCTTTTCGTGGGCGCCCGCGCTGGTCTCGACGCCGTCGCTGGAAATGATGACGAACACGGGCCAGCGATCGTCGGCCTTCTTGAGGAACCGATCGTCGATCTCGAGCAGCGAGTCGATCAGCATCGAGCCCGCGCCGCCGTCGGTGAACAATCCATTCGCGATGTCATTCAGCTTCTTCCGATCCAGCGTGGGCGGTACGCGCACGCGCAACTGGCGCCCTGTGGAGACGATCATGACTTCGTGCTCGGGCGGCAGCGTGTCGAGAAACGCCAGCAGGCCGGCACGCAGGAAGTTGAGGGCGGGCCCGACCGCGTCGCTGTTGTCGACGAGCAGCACGACGCGCATCGGGCTCTTCGCCAGGCCGGCTCGCACGACCTCGCGCGGCACGCCGGTCTCGGTGAGGTGAAAGTCGGCCGGATGCAGGTCGAGCACCGGCGCGCCAGAACGATCCAGGACGGAGACAAATACCTGGCGTGTGGCCGTTTTCACGGCGTTCTTCGACTGCGGAAACACGGGCGCGGCCACGAGCACGCCACCGACCAGCATCGAGAGCAGGGTCTTCATCGACACCTCCAGGGTCATTCCCGGTATCTGGCCTGCGACGCTTCGATTCGCAGGCCGCGCCGTGTCGCGCCGATCTGAATCTCCCGAGGCGGCCCGGCGTCACTGAGGAACTCGATTTCATACTCCGTCGTCATTCTGCGGTATGCGTCGGCGACGAGCACGCCGATCTCTTTCAGCTTGTCTGGCAACGACTCTGTAATCGCGCCGATCGCGTCGAGGTGCCCGCCGGTCCATCGTGTGAGACTCGTGCACAGCTCGAGTTCGTTGCCTTTGCCCTGGCCCGGACTCCTCACAGGCCTACGGTTGTCCACTGTGCGGAAGAGGGTGTCGTGGCTCTCGAACACGCCATCGAGCAGCGCGGATCCGCTGCCACTATCGCCGATGAGCACGCTGATTGAGTTCTTCACTTTCGAGTGGTCGGCGGTCGGCGGCACGCGCAGGCGATAGCTGCGGGCAATCGTCGCGAAGGCGATCTCGTTGTGATCGGGGATCGCGTCGACGAACGCACTGAAACCGGCCCGCAGCTGCATGAGCGCCGGGCTCGTGAACTCGCCGTTGTCGACGAGCAGCGCGATCCGCATCGTCGAGCTCGCGGGGCCGACGCGCGTAATCGTCCGCGCGACACCGCCCTCCTGAATCTCAAAGTCGGCCGGGCCGAGGCCCGCGACCGGTGTGCCGGCGCTGTCGAGGACACGCGCGTACACGTCGCGCACCCGCGACTGGGTCGCCGCCAACTGCGGGGCGAGGAGGAGCGCGAGGAACAGGGCCGCCGCGCGAAAGACGGGACGCATAAACACCTCCACCGGCTCGCTCGCGATTATATTCGCGGCCTCCGACGGTCCTTCAAGCCGGGTCGTGCGTCGGCGTCCCCGAGATCGTCGGTTCCGATCGATTGCGTCGCCTGCGCTGATCCCGCGGACGTCAGGGGTTGTCCCCACGTGGGGGCATTTCCGCTATACTGGCCGGACCATGGCGCAACTCAAGGTGCGACAACTCGACGATCGGATTGCCGGCGCCCTCAAGACGCGGGCGGCGCACCGCGGCGTCTCGCTTGAAGAGGAAGTACGTGCGACGCTCGGCGCGTCGGTCGCGGCGCGGCGTGTGGCGTTCGAGCGGCGCGCGCGCGCGTTGCGCGAGGCGACGGGCGTGCCGGGCGGCCGCGCGCTCGACAGCGCGCGCCTCATACGAAAAGAGCGGGATGCGAATGGATGATCCGGCCGTGCCGGCCCTCGCCGTGCTCGACGCGTCGGTCGCCGTACGATGGCTGGTCGCCGAACGCGGGAGCGACGAGGCCGCTGTGCTTCTCGGACGCCCGGTTGGCTGGCTGGCCCCGCGACTGATGCTGACCGAAGCGGCTGGCGCCCTCCGGCGCAAGACCGCCGGCGGGGAGCTAGACGCGACGCTCGCCGCGCAGGCGCTCGACTTCCTGGTCGACGGCGCAGAGGGCGGCCTGATTAACATCGCCGATGACGAAACGCTGGTCGTTTCGGCGCTGATGCTGGCTATTTCCCTGAAGCATCGCGTTCCGGATTGCATGTACCTGGCGCTCGCCGAGCGCGAAGGCGCCGCACTCGCGACCGCCGACGCGAAGCTCGCGTCGCTCGCGAAATCCCGCGGTGTGGACGTGTGGAAAGTTCCGGCCGCATGACGCCGCCCAACGAGCGACGGCTCGCCGACGGACGTGTCGAACTCGTGGACACCACGCGCGTCGAAGCGAGCGCGCTCTACAACGCGGACCTCGCGCCGGTGCCGCTGGGCCGTCGCAACTGGTCCACGTACAACTACGCTGCGCTGTGGGTCAGCATGGCCCACTGCATCCCGACGTACATGCTCGCGTCGGGCCTGATGGCCTCCGGCATGAACTGGTCCCAGGCCCTCATCACGATTCTGCTCGGCAACACGATCGTCCTGATTCCGATTCTGCTGAACTCGCATCCCGGCACGAAGTACGGGATTCCGTTTCCCGTCTTCGCCCGCGCCGCGTACGGCACGCTCGGGTCGAACGTGCCGGCGCTGATGCGGGCCCTCGTCGCGTGCGGCTGGTTCGGCATCCAGGCGTGGATCGGCGGGGAAGCGCTGCACACGTTCTTCAGGACCGTCATTCCGGGGTGGCCCACGCTGCTGGGCGCGGGCGTTGGCGGTCACACGACGACGGAGTGGGTGTCGTTCCTCATTTTCTGGGGCTTCAACATCTACATTATCTATAGGGGCATGGATCTCGTGCGCGAGGTGGAGAACTGGGCCGCGCCATTCGTCCTGGTCATGACGGGGGTTCTGGTGTGGTGGGCCGTGTCCCGCGCGCACGGCCTCGGCCCGCTGCTGTCGCAGCCGGGCAAGTTCCACACGTTCGGCGAATTCTGGCCCGTGTTCGTACCGTCGCTCACCGCGATGATCGGCTTCTGGGCGACCTTGTCGCTGAATATGCCGGACTTCACGCGCTTCGGCCGCAGTCAGCGCGAGCAGATCGTCGGCCAGGTCATCGCGCTGCCGACGACGATGTCGGTGTTCGCGGCGATGGGAGTGATGATCACGAGCGCGACGGCGATCATCTACGGCCAGGCGATCTGGGATCCGGTCGTGCTCGTCGGCAAGTTCACGTCGCCCGTCGTCGTCGCAGTCTCGATGTTCACGGTCGTCGTCGCGACGATCGCGGTCAACATCGCGGCGAACGTGGTGTCGCCGGCGAACGACTTCGCGAACGCGTTTCCGCGATGGATTGGCTTCAAGACGGGCGGGCTGATTACGGGTCTGCTCGGCATCGCGATTCAGCCGTGGAGGCTGCTCGCGGATCCCTCCGGCTACATCTACACGTGGCTGCTCGGCTACTCCGGCGGGCTCGGATCGATTGCGGGCGTGCTCGTGGCGGACTACTGGCTGGTGCGGCGCCGGGAACTGCGGCTGGAAGATCTGTATCTGGCCGACGGCGCGTATCGCGGCTGGAACATACGGGCGATTGGCGCGACGGCGATCGGTTGCGGCCTCGCGTGGGGCGGCTTCGTCATCCCGATCCTGAAACCGCTGTACGACTACGCGTGGTTCGTCGGGTTCTTCGCGGCGGGCGCGGCGCACTATGCGCTCGCCTTGCCGACCACGACGATGAACGCAGAGACCGCGGAGTTCGCAGAGGAATAGATGCGGAAACGTCCCACGATGTTCCGGGTCATCGCGCTCGTGGTTCTTCAGCACTCGTCCGTGCACGCGCAGGTCAGGGCCCAGATCCCGAGCGGGTCGATGACGCCGGCGTGGGACAAGGGCATCCAGCCGATCAGCCGCGACAGTTACTGGAACGCAGTGGAGTGCGGGAAGCAGGGCGGCGAGCGCCCGCTCTGTGTGTTCTCCGACGCGGACCTCTGCAAGAACGACGACTTCGTGCTGGCGCTGTTCACGCCGTACAAACAGGTGGCCTACGAGGTATGGCAGGCCGTCCGCCGCAAGCAGGATCCGCCGACGCCGTCGTACGCCGATGCGCAGCGGACACGCGTCACCGTAGGCGTCACGCCCGCGAAGGGATCGAAGAACCCGATCGCCGGCGTCGTCATCAAGCGCGGCGAGCGCACGCTGAAGCCGGCGACGCAGTCGGTCGACGCGGCCGGCGGGCGGTTCATCTTCGATCCCGCGGTGTTCGCGGCCACCGAGGACCTGACCATCGAGCTGACCGGCCGGACGCGAACGATTTCCTGCTTTGTCGATCAGGCGGTGTTGAAGACCCTTCGCTAAATGTGAGGATGTGAGAATGTGAGGACGTGAGGATTTGCTTCGATCCTCAAATCCTCAGATACTCACATCCTCAGATACTCACATCCTCACATATGACCTCTTCCGCCCCCTTGTCTCGCGAGGAGCGCACCAACCAGCGCAACGCCGTGCTGGCCGGCTTTCTCGGCTGGACGCTCGACGCGTTCGACTTCTTCATCCTGACGCTCGTCATCGACGACGTCGCGAAGTCGTTCGGCCGGACACGGCCGGACATTGCCTTCGCGCTGACGGTCGCGCTCATGATGCGGCCGTTCGGCGCCATCATCTTCGGCATCATGGCGGATCGGCTCGGCCGCCGCCTGCCGTTGATGATCAACGTGATCTTCTACGCGGTCATCTCGGTGCTGTCCGGCCTCGCGCCCAACTACGCCGTGTTCCTCGCGCTCCGCATGCTGTTCGGCGTCGGCATGGGCGGCGAGTGGGGCGTCGGCGCGTCGCTCGCGCTCGAGTCGGCGTCGCCGCGGCTGCGCGGGCTGCTGTCGGGCCTGCTCCAGGAGGGCTACGCGCTCGGCAATCTCCTGTCCGCCCTCGCGTTCCGCCTCGTCTATCCGTACTTCAACTCGCTCTATCCCGGCAACGGCTGGCGCCTGATGTTCTTCCTCGGCGGCCTGCCGGCGCTGCTGTCGCTCTTCATCCGCGCGCGGGTGAAGGAGTCCGCCGCGTGGCACGAGCACAAGACCGACTGGGCGACCTATCGACGATCGCTGCCGCAGTTCTGGAAGCGCTTCGTCTATCTCGTCATCCTGATGACGATGATGAACTTCATGTCGCACGGGACGCAGGACATGTACCCGACGCTGCTCGGGACCATCGGCTACACCAGGGCGCACATCGCCGACGTCACGATGCTGTCCGGCATTGGCGCGATCCTCGGCGGCCTGGCGTTCGGGTACTACTCGGACCGCGCCGGCCGGCGGCGCGCCATGCTCGTCGCGATGGTCTGCGGGCTGATCGTCGTGCCGTTCTGGATTGCGGGCCACAGCCCGTGGCGGATTCTCGTCGGCGTGTTCCTGATGCAGTTCTTCGTGCAGGGCGCGTGGGGTGTGATTCCGGCGCACATCAACGAGCTCTCGCCGAATCACCTGCGCGGATTCTTCCCGGGCTTCGCGTACCAGTTGGGCGTGATGTTCGCCGCCAGCATTCCCTACGTGGAGTCCGCGCTCGGCGAACGCTTCACCTACACGCAGGCGATGGGCGGGCTCGTGACGATCGTGTTCATCCTCGCATTCATCGTGACCGCGGTGGGGCCGGAAGCGAAGGGCGTGTCGTTTCGAAAGGCTCCAGGTTAGGGGTGGACCTCCGCCAACTCGAGATTCTCCAGGCCATCGCCGATACCGGGTCGTTTACGGCCTGCGGCCGCAAGCTCCACGTCTCGCAGTCGGCCGTCAGCCGGCAGATCCTGCTGCTCGAAGAGGAACTCGGCGAGCCGCTGTTTCTGCGCGTCGGCCGTTCGGTGAAGATGACGCCGGCCGCGGAGAGCCTCGTGCAGCTCGGCCAGCGCATGTTCGTCGACCTCAAGGACACGGTCGGCGCCATCACTGACCGAACGCGCGAGTTGCGCGGGACGCTGCGCCTGTCGGGCGGCATGACGGTCTGCCTGTACGTCTTTCCGCCGCTGCTGAAGCATCTGCGCCGCGTGCACCCGCTCCTCGACGTGCGCCTGGTCGTCGCGACCGCCGGGCAGTCGGTTCAGGAAATCCGCGGCGGCCGCGTGGACGCGGGGCTGCTGACGCTGCCCATCGACGAGTCGGACCTGGTCACCGTGCCCGTGCTCCGGGAAGAGCTGCTGCTGATCACGACGCCGTCGCATCCGCTGGCGCGCCGCCGCAAGGTGCTGCCGCGTGATTTGGCGGGGCAACCATTCGTCCTGTTCGAAATCGGCTCGGCCACGCGGAAGGTCATCGACCGTTTCTTCCTGTCCGAACAGATCGAGCCGACGATCGTCATGGACACGGAGAACGTCGAGATCATCAAGGCGATGGTCAAGACCGGCATGGGCATCGCCATCGTGCCCTACCAGGCGGTGGCGCGCGAAGTCCGCAGCGGCCAGTTGTCCTGCGCCCGGATCCACGGACACGAACTCGTGCGGGAGACGGGCTGGGTTTACGCCCGGGCGAACCGCGTGCCCCGGATGATTCACGAACTGCTGGCGGCCTTCGAGGCCGTCCGCAGCCGCCTGCGGCTGGCGCCCAGGAAACGCGGCGACGGGGTGAAGGGCTGAGAAGAGGGCAAAGGGCAAAGGGCTGGCGTCCCATCAGCGAATCAGATGGGTTCTATCAGATCATTCTATTTTTTGCGTACATGGCCGGCGTGTACCCTAGGACCTGGTTTTCGGAGGTCATCATGGGTACTGAACGCGACCGCGTCATCTCGATCAGCCTGTCGGAAGCGGAATGGCAGGCGCTCGTCGCCCGCCATCCGCAGCCTGTGAACTGGCTCCGGGATCGGATCCGCGAAACCCTGGGGACTGTGGAACAGAACGCCAAGTCCGCCGCCTAGCGCCGCTCGCTCGTCCGCGCGTCAGACGCGCGCCTTCCCCGGCAAGACCATCTCGAATACTGTACGGCCGGAGTGCATCCCGCACCTGTCTCAAAGGAGCCTGCCGTGAACGTCGCGCGACGTGTGATGTCCGCGGCATCTGCCGTGACGGTTGCGCTGTCGATGTGCGTCGCACCGGTCGCGGGCGCCGCGCAGACGTCAAGCGCGCCGTCGCTTGAGGGCGCGTGGACGCTGAACAAGAATCAGAGCGACCAACTGGCGACCGGCCGTGACGATGCCGGCGGCCGTGGAGGCCGCGATCGGTCAGGCGGGGACGGAGGCCGTGCCGGCCGTGGCGGGGGCCGCGGCGGTTTCGGCGGGCGCGGCGGTGGGGCGGGACGGGGCGGAGGGAACCCGCCCGCGGTGAATCCGGACGAGGTGGCCCGCCAGCGCGACGCCATGCGCGACGTCATGAATCCGCCCGACCACTACGCGATCACGCAGACCGAGTCGATGATCGTGCTGACGGCGCCCGACGGCCGGACGACGCGCCTCGCGCCCGATGGCAAGAAGATCAAGGACGACAACACGAAGGTCGAGCGGAAGACGAAATGGGAGGGAGGCAAGCTCGTGAGCGAGATCAACGGGCTGGGCCCGAGCAAGATGACGCAGACCTTCGCGGTCGATCCCGGGAGCCATCAGCTCCGCATCGCCGTGCACGTGGAAGGGAACGGCCGCGCACAGGCGCGCTCCTTCACGCACGTCTACGATCTGGATGCGAAGTGACTCTTCACTTCTGACTTTTCAGTTCTAAGTTTCTTCCTCTGTCTCGTCTTTCGGCTTGCTGGTGGCGACGTCGTCCATCTCCGGCAGCGCCTCGTCCGGCGCGTCGACGTCGTCGAGGCTGAAGGACCGCCCGGTGTTCTTCATCGGGATCGGTCCCCGGGGTTTATCCTCGCCCTTCCCCTTTTTCTTCGCGGCGCCGCCGCGCTGAGGCTTGGCATCCGGGCCGAAGTTGCGGACGCGTCCCGGCGCGCCGCCCGGCGCTGAACTGCCGGAGTCGAACGACCGCGGGCCGCCAAACGATCCCGGCGGACGCGGCGAGAAGCCGCCAGGCCGGGGACCGGAGAAGCCACCGGGCCGCGGCGGACCGCCGGCCTCGCGGGCCCGCGCTTCGCTGACCGCCAGCGGACGGCCGTTGAACGGCTGACCGTTGAACTTCTGGATGGCTTGTTCGGCCTGTGCGCGGTCGAGGTACTCGACGAACGCGAAGCCTCTGGGCCGGCCGGTCTCCCGATCGACGGGCAGCACGACCTGGGACGGGGGCGCGACCGTGCCGAAATAGGTCCGGATATCGGCTTCGGTAGTGCTGTACGCAAGATTACCAACGAACAGTCGGACGGCCAATCAACTCACTCCTCGAATGTGATGAAAAAGTCGGGCAGGGACGCGCGAGGTGGCACACACACACTGGCAGCCGGTTTCAGTGGAAAAACCTTACCTGAAGTCCCGTCATCCTGCAAGCGGGAGCTAAAATAGCCCCTTGCGGACGTTGTCGCTGCTAGGGGGAACCATGAGCCGTCGCCGTTTGGCAGGGTTGGGGTGCGTTGTCGTCCTTGGTCTCGCCGCCGTCTCCGGAATGACGGCCGCCGGCGGGGGCCTGGGCTCCATCAAGAGCCAGGACCTGAAGGAATGGCTGTCCTATGTCGCATCCGACGAGCTCGAGGGGCGGGAAATCTACTCGACCGGGATCGGCCTCGCGGCCGCATATCTAGAGGATCACGCCCGCGGCTGGGGCGCGCGTCCAGCCGGCGACCAGGGGCGCTACCTGCAGACCGTACGGGTGCTCGGTGTGAAGACGACGAGCCATGCGAGCGTCACCGTTGATGTGAACGGCGAGACGCGGACGTTTGCGGATGGCGAAGGCGTCACGTTCCCGAAAAACATGGGCGGCAGGCAGCGCCTCACGCTCGACCGCGTGGAGTTTGCGGGATACGGTCTCGACGCGCCGGCCGCGGGCCACACGGACTACAAGGGCAAGGACGTGAAGAACGCCGCGGTCGTGTGGCTCGGGCAAAACGGTCCAAAGACGGTCGACCAGAATGTCTATCGCCGGCTCCTCGTCAGTCGCAATCGCTACGCGACGGAACAGCTCGGCGCGGCGGCCAGCCTCGGCGCGGCGTCGTCGGCCGGGTTCGGCCGTGGCGGACCCGGGGCGGCAGGTGGGGCAGGTGCGGCGGGTGCGGCAGCTACGGCAGGTGGGTTCGGCGGCGGGCGCGGCGCGTTGCCGGCGGCCGACTTCACGACCGTGCAGCGGCTCGACGCGCTGTCACCACCCAACGTCACGGCGGATGACGCGTTCTTCACGTTCCTGTTCAGTCACGCTCCGGTGACGTACGACGAGTTGAAGCAAAAGGCGGCGGCGCAGGAAGGGCTGCCGTCGTTCCGTCTCGACGGCGTGCGTCTCACCTTCACCGTCGAGGCCGACTATCAGGTCGTGCGCACGCAGCTGACGCAGAACGTCGTCGCAGTGGTCGAAGGATCGGATCCGCAGCTGAAGAACACCTTCGTCGCGTTCGGCGCGCACTACGATCATGTCGGCTACGCCGAGGGCGAAGTGGATCGCGCCGGCAGCGGCGCGCGGCGCCTGGGTGCGAAGGGGCGCGTGACGCCTGGCGCGGAGGACGATCGCATCTGGAATGGCGCGGACGATGACGGGTCGGGAACCGTGGCGCTGATGGCGCTGATGAAGGCGTTCGCCGAGGGGCCGCACCCGAAGCGCTCGCTGTTGTTCGTCTGGCACGCGGGCGAGGAGCGCGGGCTGCTGGGGTCGCGGTACTACGCCGACTATCCGACGGTCCCGATCGATCAGATCGTCGCCCAGCTGAACATCGACATGATCGGCCGCAACCGCGACAACAAGACGAGCGAGGCGAACACGGTGTACCTCGTCGGCTCCGATCGCATCAGCACCGAACTGCACAATCTCAACCGCTCGGCCAACGCCGCGCTGCCGAAGCCGCTGACGCTCAACTACGAGTTCAACGACCCCGCCGATCTGGAGAGCCTCTACACACGCAGCGATCACTACAGCTACGCCGCCAAGGGCATCCCCATCATCTTCTTCACGACGGGGCTGCACCCCGACTACCACGCGAACACCGACGAGGTGTCGAAGATCGAGTTCGACAAGATGACCCGGATCGTGCAGTTCGTGTATGAAACGGGCCTCCGCGTCGCGAACCTCGCTCACGCGCCGGCCCGCGACAACCAGGGGCCGCGGGCGGGGCGGCTGACGCAGTAGGAAGTTAGAACTTAGAAGTTAGAACTTAGAAGTTAAGACAGAAAAGGAATGCTGAGTATTTGACCGATACTGAATACTACGATATCGTATCAACATGTCTTACGCAGATGATGTGACGCTGGCGCGGGCGCTCGAGCGGTGCGAGGTGCCGAACGCGGGATTCCGTCATGCGTCGCATCTGCGCGTGGCGCTGGTGTACCTGAACGAATCGGCATCGGTCGACGAGGCCATCGGCCGGATGGCGCTCGCGCTCCGCCGGTTCGCGGCATCGGTCGGCCATCCCGAAAAGTACTCGCAGGCGACCACCGAGTTCTGGATGTATCAGGTGGCCGCCGCGCGCGCCGTGCTGCCGGGCGCGGACGGCGACGCGTTGCTGGCCGCGTTTCCGTGGCTGCTCGACAAGAACCTGCTGCGCGCGGCCTAGGCGATGTCCCTCAAGCTCGTCCCCCCCATTCACCGGGCGACGCACCGCATCGGCCTGTACCTCGCCGAGCTGCGCGCGGACGGGTTGTCGCAGGGCGAGGCGCACATCCTCGCGCACCTGGCGAAGTCGTCGCCGGCGAGCATCTCGCAGCTGCACCGCGGGCTCGCGCACAAGCGCTCCACGCTGACCAGCATCCTCGACCGGCTCGTGGAGCGGAAGCTCGTCACGCGCGAGGTCGGCGCGACCGATCGCCGCACCTTCATCGTCACGCCCACCGCGAAGGGCCGTCAGGTCGCCCACCGCGTCCATCATCACCTGACGGAGCTCGAGCGGGCCGTCGGACGCCGCGTCACGACAGGCGAGGCGAGGGCGTTCCTGAAGGTCCTGGCGGTGGTGGAAGACGAGGCGCGGCGCCAGACGGCCAAGTGAATCAGAACTTTGGATTCCCGTCCCTGGGAGACAAGAAAAGCCATCCAATCGGGTCTAATTGGCAACCGACTTGCGCACCACGCCGCGCAAAGGCGCGATATGACGGATTTCCGCAGAATTCTGTGACGTGTTTCCGGAAAAACTCCTCGTATTGCCGACGATCCGGTGATAGCTTCTCGCGGTATGCGTGGTATGAGCGTCGACGAGGCGGTTCTTCAGCAACCCGGTGAATCTTGGAGGGAGTGCCAAATGCGTAGACTCTTGGCGATTCTGACTGCGGTCTTCCTGTGCCTGGCAGCGATTCCTGCGTTTGCGCAGCAGGGAACATCAGAAATCGGCGGGAAAGTCATGGACGAGCAGGGCGCGGTCCTGCCCGGCGTGTCGGTCCTCGTCACCAACGAGGACACCGGTGTGTTTCGCGAGGTCGTGAGTGGCGGGGACGGCAGCTACTTCGCGGCGCAACTCGTGCCGGGGCGCTACAAGATTTCCGCGAAGCTGGCCGGCTTCCGATCGATGGATCGGGGCGGCCTCATCCTGCAGGTGGGAAAAGCGCTCCAGATCAACTTGACGCTCGGCGTCGGGGGCGTCGAGGAAACCGTCCACGTGACGGCCGAATCGCCGCTGGTGGACACGTCGAGCGCCAAAGTCGGCGGCAACATCGGCACGCAGGAGCTGAGCGAGCTGCCCGCGATGAACCGCAATTTCTTCTCGACAGTCGCGCTCCTTCCCGGCGTTCAATTCTCGCCATCGAACCAGATGGGCAACGACACGATCGTCGCCGCCGGCCAGTCCACGCAGGGGAACAACGTCTCCGTGGACGGCGGCTACAACGGCGACGACGCGCTCGGCACGAGCTCGGGCGCGCAGGTGCGCACGCCGCTCGAAGCGATTCAGGAATTCCAGGTCATCACCAGCATGTATGACGCCGAGTGGGGCCGCGCGAGCGGCGCCATCGTCAACGCCGTCACCAAAGCGGGGACGAACCAGTTCAGAGGCGTGCTGTTCGGGGAGATGGCCAGCAACGCCCTGACCGCCGCGGATTATTTCGTCGCCAGCCAGAATCTGGAAAAGCCGACGTCGGTTCGACGGGATTGGGGCGGGGTGCTCGGCGGCCCCATCGTCAAGAACAAGGCGCACTTCTTCGTCAGCCTCGAGCGGCAGGTGGACAATCCGAACCGGACGCGCGTGTTTCCGACCCGGCCGTCGCTGAACTTCTCAATCGCTGAGGACCGCACTGACTGGAACACGCTCATCCGCTTCGATCATCAGATCAACCAGAACAACACGTGGGCGGTCCGCTGGCTGCGGGAGATTGCGCCGCAGTGGAACACGGTGGGGACCAAGCAGACCCTGGATTCGCTGCAGGACGAGACCGACCTGGACCAGACAGCGGTCGGGACCCTGACGAGCGTGCTCGGCAACTCACGCGTCAATACGGTTCGACTGGCCCGCACGTGGGAACACTGGTGGCATGGGAACGCCTGCTTCCGCGCCCAGGGTCCGAACGGCGGACTGGAGGGCTTCGAGTTCGGCAACGAGATCATCGGCAATCAAGCCGCGTGTCCTCCGCAGCTGAACTACACGAGCTTCCTGGCCCAGGCCAGCACAGAGTCGCAGGGCCCGTGGGATTCCAACTACCAGGTCGAAGACGACTACTCGTGGTTCCTTCCCGGCAAACACGGCGACCACGACATGAAGTTCGGGTTCCGGTACAACTACACCACGCTGCGGCGCG
>Ga0315281_10007062_pt1 | contig 15880 bp, 12 predicted proteins | sample YL17G07_0_MG_FD_204540 | JGI IMG/M metagenome (GOLD analysis project Ga0315281, IMG submission 204540) | Sediment microbial communities from Yellowstone Lake, YNP, Wyoming, USA - YL17G07_0 | ecosystem: Environmental > Aquatic > Freshwater > Lake > Sediment | place: USA: Wyoming | collected... | reverse complement strand
ATGATGTTGATCATTCAGGGACTGGTGGTGCACACCCCCGACCTCAAGCAACTGGCCAAACTCGCCGGCGCATCCGGCATCGAAGCCATCACCCGGCAGGCATTCCGCCTGCGCGATGCCGTAGCCGAAACCGAGCCTGCCGTGCGCGACTATTGCGAGCAGGCGCAACTGGACTACGGCTTCGTGCCGGAAGACCGTTCGCTCGGCCGCTTCGGGCTATTGGTCATGGACATGGATTCGACCCTCATCACCATCGAATGCATAGACGAGATCGCCGACATGGTGGGGGTCAAGCCCCAGGTCTCGGAAATCACCGCCGCCGCCATGCGCGGCGAGATCGACTTCGCCGAAAGCCTGACGCGCCGCGTCGCACTGCTCAAAGGACTGGATCAGGGCGCGCTGCAGCGCGTTTACGACGAACGCCTGCAACTCAGCCCTGGCGCGGAAACGATGCTCGCCGGCGTGAAGCGGCATGGCATAAAGACGCTGCTGGTCTCGGGCGGCTTCACGTTCTTCACCGAACGCCTGAAAGACCGGCTGGGCCTCGACTACGCCGCCTCCAACACGCTCGAAATCGTCGGCTGCAAGCTCACCGGCAAGGTGCTGGGCAAGATACTCGACGCGCAGGGCAAGGCCGATGCACTGAACGGGCTAAGCAAGAAACTGGGATTGTCGCGCGAGCAGGTGATCGGCATGGGCGACGGCGCCAACGACCTCAAGATGATGGCCGCGGCCGGGGTCAGCATCGCCTACCACGCCAAGCCGGTAGTGCGCGCGCAGGCCACTTATGCGCTAAACCGGGTGGGGCTGGACGGGGTGCTCAACCTGTTCTAGTAGGTCGGTCTTCAGACCGACATGTCGGGCTAAAGACCGACATGTCGGGCTAAAGACCGACATGTCGGGCTAAAGCCCGACCTACCCGGCGTTTGGCTTTCCGCCGAACAGGCAAACCCTGTTCCTTCCCGTCTGTTTCGCCTGATACATGGCCTGGTCGGCCCCCTCCAGCATTTGATTGGCGTCCGCTGCGCGACTGGGGTAACAAGCAACACCGATGCTGACGGTGACGGTAATGGCCTCACCTCCCGGCAGGCGGAAGGGCGTGGTTGCAACTGCCCTGCGGATGCGCTCCACGATGGCCTGTGCCTTGCCTTCATCGGACTCGGGCAGGATGGCCGTGAATTCTTCGCCACCGTAGCGAGCGACGATGTCCACATCCCGCGTCTGCTTCTTCAAAATCCTCGCCAGAGCCTTGAGCACGGCATCGCCGGCCGCGTGTCCCCAGGTGTCGTTGACGTACTTGAAGTGGTCGATGTCCAGCAGCGCCAGGGCGAACGGCTTGTCGAAACGTTGCGAACGCAGGAACTCCGCCTTGAAGCGCTCATCGAAGGTGCGGCGGTTGGACAGCCCGGTAAGGGTGTCGGTGGCGGCCAGGGTGACCATCCTGGCGTGCAGCCGTGCATTTTCAAGAGCGCCGGCGGCGAGATACGAAAGCGTGGTGAGCAGGCCAATCTCTTCCGGCAAAAAAACGTCCCGGTCATGGCGATAGAAATACAGCACGCCCTGGCGGCGGGAATGGCTGGTGAGCGGCAGGCAGACGAACGACAGGATGCCCTCGGCCCGCGCCAGCGAACTCAGCTTGTACCTGGATTCATGGCGATCGTTGCTGAGGATGTGGCTGCCGTTGCGGAAGGCCTCCGTAGCCAGGCCATCGCGCCGGAAGCGCATGTTTTTGACGAAATGCTCCGACAGGCCCCGTGTGTGCAATTCGTCGAAATGCTGCGTCTCTTCGTTGTAGAACGCCACGCTGGCGGCCCCGGCGCCGACCAGGGACATGCCGGACTCCATGATCCTGCTCAGCAGTTCCTCCAGCCCCGACGAGGAGGAGATGGCTACGGCAATCCGGTTGAGGGCCGCGAGTTGTGTGGCTTTGTCGCTTATCGCCTGCTGGCCGGCGTGGATGTAGGTATCGATGGCGATGCCCATGTCCAGGAATATGACCTTGAGCAGGGCACGGGCCGTGGCCAACTGCCTCGCTTCGTCACCTGGGTAGGCCTGCCAGATTTTCGGCAGCAGCAGCGCAAGATACTTGTTGTAGGCACCGATATACCACTTCGGCTCCAGCCCGACGCGCTGGTGCGCGACCCCTATGCGCAGCCGGTCCTGAATGTAGTCGGCGTCATATTCGCCGGCCGTGAGGCGGTCGAAATAGGCAGCCTGGGTCTTGCCGAGCCTGGCGAGAGTGGCATCGTCCGGGATGAGACGCCGGATTTCCTCGAACGCCAGCAGGTGGGCATAGAAGTCGTGCACGAAAAAAGAGGCCTGGTCCGCGAGATGCGTGTGCAGCTCGACCAGGAGCCGGGCGTCTTCCGGACCGAGTTCAAGGAACGCCTTGCGTTGTTCCGCTTCTTTCGCGTCCAGAGCGGGAGCGGCGGTTTCTAAGCTGGGACTGGGCTCGTTCATGGTGTGGTCCAGCATCCCGCCTGGGCGGAATCCTGCGTTGCATCGTCAGAGGTAGTTGAACAGGGACAGCCCGGAAATTTTCAGAAATGATTGCTGCGCGGCTTCCAGCGACATTTTCTGCTGCGTAAGGTCGCTTATGGCCTTGTAAGGGTCCACGTCTTGCAAATCCGACAGTGTCTGCCGGTATTGGAGATTGAGATCCTCGCCGGCACTTTGCGCCGCATCCACTTCGTTGAGCCGGGAACCCACGGATGCCCGTATCGTCGACACGTTGCTCAGTGCGTTGCCGAGGTTGGTCAGCGCGGTATTCAAGCTGTTGGCGAGCCGCGTTCCTGCGCGAGTTTCCAGCGCGTTGATCAAGTTGTCGAGGGTGGTGAACAGGCTCTCGCTGCTGCTGGCTTTCACCGTGAACGTATCGCCGACAGCGGGAGCACCCGTTATCGCAAGCTGCGCGCCGTAATCGAACGCGGGCTCGGCACCCTGGTTTTTCAAACTGATGGTGCTGCCGCTGGTGTAAGTCCGTGGATACGGCGCCCCTGCGGAGGCCGCCCCGGTCAGCAGGGAGCTCCCGGTCACATTGTCGATGATGTCGTAGCTCCAGCCCGGTTTGGCGCTGGGCGCAACGGAAAAGGTGTCGCCAGCCTGCGGTGCCGTTCCCGACAGGACGAGATCGATTCCAGCGTCGAAAGTACCGCCGCTGCCATCCAGACTCACGGATAGCGGATTCTGGGTGGCGGGATCATAGTTCACCACGTAACTGCCCAAAGCCGCATCGGTGATGGTGTAGTCAAAGGTGCCGGCGACCGCCCCTGCCGCCACCGAGATCTGCAGGTTCTTGCTGCTGGCGTCCCACGCAGCCTGATCGACGATCCCTCCAGCGACCGCATCGGTGGCGACATTGGCTGCCCCCGCCGTTACACTGACATTGCCTGCAAAACGTATGGTGAAATCCTTGTTCGCGGCGGCCGCCCACTTGGCCGGATCGAGCACGCTGCCCCCGTCGATGACGCCGGCGCCGGTATTGCTGCTGGAGGCCGCCGTCACGAAAGTGCCATTGCCGTTACGGATGCGCTGGAAGATATCCAGACCAGCGTCGCTCACAGCTATCTGGCGCGACGCGCTGGTCTGAATCAGGCGCTGTCCCTGGTCTCCGTTGTAGGCCACACTCCCCGGCGACGTTTCAGTGAACGGCTTGGTCGCCCCCTGGTAGCCCGCAAACAGGTACTGCCCGTTGCCGTCGTTGCTGTTGGCGAGCCCCAGCAACTCCTGGTAGCGGCCGCGCAACTCCGTCGCCAGGCTGACGCGGTTCGCATCGGACAGGGCCGGGTTGCCGCCGTTGACCGCCACCGTTTGAACATCCTGTATCAGGGAAGTGAGACTGCCCAGACTGGACTCTTCCTGGCTCAGCGTGCTGATCGCCGTCTTCCGATTGGTTGCGTATTGCTCGTTGAGCGAAACCGACTGGCTTACCTCCAGAACGCGCGCGGACGCCACGGGGTCGTCGGCTGGCGTGAGGATGCGCCGCCCGGTGGCAAGCTGCTGCTGCGTCTTGAGAAGGTCGACCTGCTGTTGCTGGATCGGGCGAATGCCGGCTTCGAAAATCGTATTGCTGCTGATGCGCATGGTGCGCCTCCCTAGTTGCCTATGGCCAGAAGCGTGTCAAACAGCGTGGTGGCGATCTGCATCGCCTTTCCGGCGGCCTGGTATGCCTGCTGATAGCGTATCAAATTTGCGGCTTCCTCATCCAGGTTGACGCCGGACAATGCTTCGGCGGCTTGCGTGGTCTGCGCCACAAGGTTGGTCTGGGCCTGGGCCGCCACATGCACTTCGCGCGCCTTGTTTCCCACCTGGCTCACCAGTTGGCTATATACGCCCTGATAGGTGGCGGTGCCTCCCGCCAGAGTGTTTTTGGTTTGCAGTTCCTGCAGCAAGAGCACGTTGCGATTGTCGGAAACACCCGAGCTATTGGCCCCCACGCTGAACACATCCCCTGCCTGGGGCGTTCCGCCAAGTTGAACTGTCCACCCGTTGGCCGAAACCAGCGTGGTTCCGCCAGCAGTAAAGGACAAGCCCGTCGCAGGACGCGCGTTGAAAGTCGACGCCACGGCGCTGCCGCTCACCGCGGGAATGGAAATATCTCCCGCCGCGGTGATCGAAATGGTGATGCCGCTAAACGTGGTTGACCCTACATAGCTGCCACCCTCGACCGTAAGCGTTGCCCCCGTCAGCGTGAAGGGGCCCGTACCAGTCACCGTGCCGCCGCTGATCGTGGTTTTGACGCCAGTCGCGGCGTATGCGCCAGAGCCACCGGTGCCTACCGTTGCCGCGCCGCTGCTGGCCGTGCCGACGGGATTAAGACCGGCAGTCGAAACCGGAGTTCCCAGCAGATTCGCCAATCCGTTGCCGCCAGTGGCGGACACAGAGGAAGCTGCACCGTAGCTGTTCGAGGTGATGGTCAGCGCACCCGCCGCCTCGGTCACGGTCACCGCCTTTCCCGCCGCGAAAATGGTTGGATCAGCATTGATGTCTGCTTGAACCTGAGCAGCCAAAAGCGCCGCAGTTCCATAGACTCCGGCAGTCAGAGTTACGGTGGAAGTCACGCCATCCACCGTAACAGCCAATTGGTCGTCGACCCCTAACGTGATCGTCAAGCCCGCAGCAAGCGAACCATCCGTCTTGCCCTGGGTTGGCGCAACCGCCCCGCCGACGATGGTGCTCGCACCCGTTATGTTGTTGGTCGCCCCCTCCAGATGGAACGTGGTGGCACTGTCGAACACCACGTTCACCGCATTCTTCAACATGGGGTCGACCGGCGAAGGCGAGTTAAGCGTCGCGGTGCCGATGGTGGCCGTGGTGGAAGTGGTGGATGTCAAAGCGTGGTCGATGACAAACTTATCGCCTGCGACGGGCGCCCCGCCACCGTCGGTAATTTGGGCCGTCCAACCGTTGAAGCTGATATTGCCGCCGCTCGCGTAGGCCACGTTTTTTGCGAGCGTGGCACCCGTTGTGTTATCCACGACATCGAAAGCGGTTGGCGAGGTGAACGTGAGGGTTACCTTGTCGTTGAACGAATTCACCGCGCCCGCGCTGATGGCGCCGGAGCCCGTGTTGGCCAAAGCCGCGCTGGTCCTGATCGGTGCGGCCGCCGCCACCTTCGCGGTATCGGTCAATTTCACGGCAAAATCGCGCGCTCCGTTGACCGTCGGCTTGATCAGGAAGCTGGCGGTATTGGTCGCCACGGTAGGTGGCGTCACCACGAAGCTCAGGCCGTCCGCGACAAAAGGGCTGGCCGCCGTACCCGCCCCTGCCATGGCGACGGCCTGGTTGGTCATGACGTTGAACAGGCTCCACGCGGAGCCGTTATAACTCAGGCGATAGTCGCTGGTCGTCAGCGCGCCGGCATTGTTGATCGTTGCGGCGACGCCTGCACCAGCCGGGTTGCTCGTATTCCCGATCACCTTGGCCGATGACACATTAAAGAAATCCCCCCCCAGCGCCCCATTCAGATCCATGCCGAGCCGATGCTGATCGTTGAATGTCTGCGCCAATCCAATGGCCGCTCGACCCAATGCATTCTGGGCAGGATCCAGCGTCTCATCCCGAAAAGCCAGCAGCCCCCCCAGGGTGCCGCCCTGCAGGCTCCCTTTGGGGAGCAGAATTGTGCTTCCGCCGTAACTGACCCCTACGTCCATCCTCTCCGGATCTTCCGGGGAAGGTGACGCCGCCAGGGTAAAAGACTGGGCGCCAAGCACCAGGGTCTGTCCGTTGCCAATGAAGATATTTATGCTGCCGTCGTCCTGCTTGACCGTCGACACCTTGATGATCTGGTTCATCTCCGCGATCACATTGTCCCGCTGGTCGAGCAGGTCGTTTGGCGCCTGCTGAGCGCCCGCAGAGCCTTGTGCAAGCCCAATTTTCTGATTGAGGTCGGCGATCTGTCGCGCATACGAATTGATGGCCCCAACGCTACCGCCGACCTGGCTGTTAACGCCGCTCCTGATTTCCTCGAAGCGCTGATTCAACGCCTGGAAGCGCGCCGCCAGGGACTGCGCTCCAGAGAGCATGGCCTGGCGGGAAGGCACTGATGCAGGGTTGGAGGCAACATCCTGCACCCCGTTGAAAAAATTCTGAAGCGCCGGCGATAGGCCGGAATTGGCGTCGGCCAGCATATTGTCGATCTGCGATATCTGCGCGTTGTAGCTGTCCCACTGGCTGGCCTGTGTTTGGGCCGCCGTGACCTGTTTGTCCAGGAATTCGCTGTAGATGCGCTTGACGGTGTCGACCTGCACACCCTGCCCGAGGAACCCGAAGCCGGTCAAATTCGGAATGGCGGCAGACTGCACGATTTGCTGCCGGTGAAAACCCGCCGTACGCGCGTTGGCGATATTGTGCTGGGTCGTGACAAGACCCGCCTGCGCGGCGCCCAGCGCAGTTACGCTAATCCCGTAGATACCGTTGCCCATTTCATTTCTCCCGGCGACACCCGGAGGTTGGGCGACACTGCCACCCGACCCGACTGCCACCTTTGCTTATCACCATTAACGACACTTCAGCGCAAAACTTAACCCGAAAGTGCCCGACGCAGCGTTTCACCACCCAGAATCCTCTCCAGCTTGTCCGCGTAGAGCGGGTCGGTCGCGTATCCCGCCTTCTGCAGCCCCTGTGCGAACCCCGCGGCGTCGAGCGGCTGGCCGAACATCGGCGCGTAGCGCGGGCTGTTGCGCAGCAGTGCCGCGTAGTCGCGGAACCCGTCGGCGTAGGAGGCGTAGGCACGGAACCGTTCCACGGATTTCTGCGGCACGCCGTTGACGTATTCGGTCGTCGCCGCCTCCACCACGGCGCCCTTCCAGCCTGCACCCGCCTTGATGCCGAACAGGTTGTAGCTGTTGCTGCCGTCGGCCCCCCTGATCTCGCGCTGGCCCCAGCCGCTTTCGAGTGCCGCATGCCCGACCAGGAAATGCGGCGGGATGCCTATGCTCTGCGCCGCGTCCACCGCCTGCGGCCAGATCCTGTCGACGAATGCCGCGGGCGCGTTCGCTGCAAGCGGCGCGACATCGAGGCTGACCTGCCCGGCTGCGGGCGGGGCGGACAGACCGCCCGGAATACGCGGGAGCAGCTCGCGCAATGCAGTCCCGGTATTGCCGCCAAGCTGCCTCGCGATCACCTCGGCCAGGCCGATTCCCTTGCCGGACAGCTTCTGCGCCAGCGTCTGGTCCATGAACTGCTCGTAGAGCCTGGTCTGGTCGCTGTCGAACAGGCCGTCCTGCGGCGTCGCGTCGCGCATGCTTTTCAGCATCATGCTGAGGAACAGCGCCTCGAACTGCTGCGCCACGCCCTTGATCGCCTCGTCCGGCGCGTTTTTTGCCTTGAGTTTGAGCGCGTCGATGCTGTGCACGTCGAAGGCGAAATTGGAGGGAATCTCCGGGATGGTCACTAGCGGTGTCCCTTAGATGATCTCAAGCTCGGCGCGCAGCGCGCCTGCCGCTTTCATTGCCTGCAGTATAGCCAGCAAATCCTGCGGCGTGGCGCCGACGGCATTCAATGCCTTGACCACTTCCCCCAGCGCGGTGCTGGCATCCAGCACCACCAGTCCGCCCTTCTCCGTGCGCAATTCCACCTGCGCCCGTTCCGCGACCACGGTCTGCCCCGCCGACAGGGGTGCCGGCTGGCTGATGACCGGCTCGGCGCCGATGGTGACGGTGAGGTTGCCGTGCGCCACCGCGCAGCGGTCCACGGTGACCGCCTGGTTCATCACCACGGAGCCGGTACGCGCGTTGACGATGACCCGTGGGGAGGACTGGCCGGGGTGGAGCGGCAGGTTTTCCACGCGCGCCAGGAACGCCACGCGCTCGCCGGCATCGCGGGGCGCCCGCAGGCGCACCGAACGTCCGTCCAAGGCGCTTGCCGTGCCCTCGCCAACCGCCAGGTTCACCGCCTGCGCCAGGCGGTTGGCGGTGGTGAAGTCGTTGTCGTTCAATTCCAGATTGACGAATTCCGCGTCGCCCACCGGCGTCGCCACTTGCCGCTCGACGCTGGCGCCGCCGGGAATGCGCCCGGCGCTCAGATGGTTGACCTGCACGCTGCTGCCGCCGCTCGACGCACCCGCGCCGCTGACCAGCAGGTTGCCCTGCGCCACCGCGTAAACCTGGCCGTCCGCGCCCTTGAGCGGCGTCATCAGCAGGGTGCCGCCGCGCAGGCTCTTGGCGTTGCCGATGGAGGAAACGGTCACGTCGATGGCCTGGCCGGGATGTGAGAACGGCGGCAGGCTGGCCGTCACCGTCACCGCCGCGACGTTTTTCAGTTGCAGGCTGGTTCCGGGCGGCAGGTTCACGCCCAGTTGCGACAGCATGCTCAGCATGCTCTGCACGGTGAACGGCGTTTGCGTGGTCTGGTCGCCACTGCCGTCCAAGCCCACCACGATGCCGTAGCCGATCAACTGGTTGGCGCGCACGCCCTGGATCGACGCCAGATCCTTGATGCGCTCCGCGTGGGCCGCGCCTGCGACCAGGCACAGCAGCAGGCCGATTGCGCCAAGGCGCCGCTTCAATAGCATGTTCATCCCGGATGGTTCATTAGCCGATGCAGCGCCAACAAAATCAATGGATTGTAGGTCGGGCTTCAACCCGACATGTCGGGCTGAAGCCCGACCTACGCCTAATGGATTATTCGGGTTCATGAGATTTACCATTTCAAGACTCCTCAGGGCCATCAGAACGGCGACACGGTCTGGAAGAAGCGAGCCAGCCAGCCCATGGTCTGCGCCTCGTCGATGTAGCCATTGCCCTTGTACTCGATGTGCGCGTCCGCCACCCTGGTCGAGGACACGCTGTTGGCGGCGTTGATGTTGACCGGGTTGACCACGCCCGAAAAGCGGATGTATTCGGTGCCCTGGCTGATGGCAACCTGTTTCTCCCCGCTCACCAGGAGGTTGCCGTTGCCCAGCACCTCGATCACCGTCACCGTGACGTTGCCGGTAAACGTGTTGTTGCTGCCGGCTTCGCCCTTGCCTTCGAACTTGTTGGCGGAACTGGCCTCCAGACTGGCGCCCTGGAAGCTCTTTCCGGGCAGGCCGGCCACCGTGGGCACGGAAAGGCTATCGCTGCCGGCGCGGCTGGCGGTGCTGCTCGATTTCTTGGCGGCAGTGGCCTTCTCTTCGATCAGCACCGTGAGTATGTCGCCGACGCGCCGCGCGCGCAGGTCTTCGAACAGCGACAGTTTCGCGGCGCCCGCCCGGTAGATCGCGCCGGAAGCGGCCACCGCCCCCGCTTCCGGCACAGCCTGAGGCCGCGCGCTCATGGGTTGATGCACATTGGTGGGCGGCACCATGGAGCAGGCCGCCAGCAGGAACAGCCCGAGCAGATTGAACGCGTGCATCAGTGGTGTCTTCATGGTTCCCCCCGCCGCCTTACAGCTGCGTCAGCCTCTGCAGCATCTGGTCCGAGGTCGAGATGGCCTTGGAATTGATCTCGTAGGCGCGCTGGGTCTGGATCATGTTCACCAGCTCTTCGGCCACGTTGACGTTGGAGGTCTCGACAAAGCCCTGGTTCAGCGAGCCCAGGCCGGAGGTGCCGGGCGTATTTGCACTGGGCGTTCCCGAGGCGGCGGTTTCCGAGAAAAGGTTCTCGCCCTGGCTCTGCAAGCCCGCCGGGTTGATGAAACTCACCAGCTGCATGCTGCCCACCTGGACCGCTGCAGCCGAACCCGGCTGCTGCACCGAGATCGTGCCGTCCCGTGCAATGGTAACGCTGAGGGCATCGGCCGGGATGACGACGGACGGCTGCACCGTAAAACCGCTCGCGGTCACCATCTGCCCCTGGCTGTCGACCTGGAACGAACCGTCGCGGGTGTATGCAGTGCTGCCGTCAGGCATCAGCACCTGGAAAAAACCCTTGCCCTGGATCGCCACGTCCAGCGAATTGCCGGTCTGTTGCAGGTTGCCCTGGGTAAATATCTTTTCGGTCGCCGCGGTGCGCACCCCGGTGCCGAGCTGCAAGCCGCTGGGCAACTGCGTCTGCTGCGAGGACTGCGCGCCCGGCTGCCGCAGGGTCTGGTACAGCAGATCCTCGAAGACCGCGCGCGAACGCTTGAAACCGTTGGTGCTGACGTTGGCCAGATTGTTGGAAATGACATCCATCTGGGTCTGCTGGGCTTCCAGACCGGTTTTCGCTATCCACAGGGAACGGATCATGGGTTTTTACCTTATGCGTTCAGATTCATGACTTGGCTGGCCTTGGCGGCGTTGGCCTCGGCGCTTTGCAGCAGCTTGATCTGCATGTCGAACTGGCGTGCCAGGCTGATCATGCCGACCAGCGCGTCCACCACATTGACGTTGCTGGTTTCCAGCGCTCCCGAGATCAGCACCACGCCTGCGTCGGCCGGCGCGGGATTGCCGCTGCCGGTGCGGAACAGTCCATCCGCCCCCCTCACCAGGTCCTTCCCGGCGGGATTGACCACCTTGATGCGCCCCACTACGGCCACCGCGTTGAGGTTCTGTCCGGTGGGCACGGTCGAAATCGTGCCGTCCTTGGCCACGGTGATGTCGGTGTCGGGCGGGATGGCGATAGGGCCGGAATCGCCCAGCACGGTGAGGCCGGTGCGCGTCTGCAGCTGGCCGTTCGGTCCGAGTTGCAGGCTGCCGTTGCGCGTGTAGGCTTCGCCCCCATCCGGCGTCTGCACCGCGATCCAGCCGCTGCCCTGCACCGCCACGTCGAGATCGCGCCCGGTGTGCTGGACCGCGCCGGGGGAAAAATCCGCGCCCGTGGTGGAGTCCACCACGAAGGCGCGCGTCGGCGAGCCATCGCCGAACACCGGCAGGGCGCGGAAAGCGTTGGTCTCCGCGCGGTAGCCCGTGGTCACGGCGTTGGCCAGATTGTGCGTCACCGCCGCCTGCTGCCACAACGTATGCTTGGCCCCGGTCATGGCGATGTAAATCAGTCTATCCACGTTCCCTCCCTAACCCCTGGCGTGTAGCGTGTAGCGTTTAGTCTACCCTCTACCCTCTACCCTCTACCCTCTATCCTCTACCTCAGGTTAACCAGGGTCTGCAGCACCTGGTCCTGGGTCTTGATGGTTTGCGCGTTGGCCTGATATACGCGCTGGGCGGTAATCATGTTCACCAGCTCCGCCGTCAGGTCGACGTTGGAGTCTTCCACCGCGGATGCCTGCAGCACACCCAGACTACCCGTGCCGGCCACTCCAGCCACCGGAACCGCATTGCCCGAAGCGGCTGTTTCTCCCCACTGATTATTTCCCTGAGGCTGCAAACCCTGCGGGTTCTGGAAATTGGTCAAGGTAACCTGACCCAGAACCTTCGTCTGCCCATTGGTGTAGCGGCCGTTGATAGATCCATCCGGGCCTATGGAGGTGCCGGTCAACTTACCCGAGGAAAAGCCGTCCTGGCTGAGCGCATTGACCCCGAAACTGGAGCCGAACTGGCTCGTACCGGTAAAACTGACGGGGTAAGTGAACGAGGTTCCAGTCAGGACGAACCCGCCAGCAGGAACGGTTGCAGTGGCCGGCGTCGGCACGGTTGCGGCAAGCGTCCCATTGGCGTTGAACAAGAGGATTGCCGTGAGTGTCTGCGCCGCCGGGGGAGGGAGGGGCGTAACCACCCCATCCGGGTTGGTCAGCGTGCTGTAGACCTCCCAGGTATTGATATCCGTCTTCTTGAAAAACAGGGTCTGGCTGTATGGATTGCCCTGCTGGTCATAAACCGCCAGCGAGGTGGACTGATTGAAAGTGGTGGGATCCTGATAGTTAAAACTTGTATCCACAACAAGGGTAGCAGGTGTAACAGCTGTAGCAGCTGCTTTAGTAGTGGTGCCATCCGCTAAAGCAGCGTTGGCAGCAGTTGTCGCTGCACTGATAATAGCCGCCGCTTCACTAATAGCGGCATTCTTTTCATCTGCGGGAATAGCAGGCACTAATCCTGCAGCAGTATTGGCCGCAGCTGTAATGTTTCCGAGAGTAGATAAAGCATCAGCGGCCGGGGAAGGAGGAGCTGAAAGAACAACGGCAGCAAGACCGACAGCAGTATCAACTGTAGCTGCAGCGGTAGTCATTGCAGGAGTCATTACAGCAGCCGCAGGAGGAATAATTTTATTTCGTGAATCCAGGTTCAATTGCCCGTTCACTCCCGGCTTGGTGGTTCCACCTCCGGTCACACGGGGATCTTGATCACCGGTGTTGAGCTGTATAGGAACCGGCGTGCTGGTGTCGAGAACACCCGTAGTGGCATTCACCGCAAAGCCCGTCAGCTGCAACCCGCGAGCGTCGACGATGTAATTATTCTTGTCCATCTGAAACTGGCCGTTGCGGGTATAGCTGATCGACCCGTTCTGGCTCATGCGGAAAAACCCCCGGCCATTAATCGCCACATCCATCGGGTTATTCGTGGCGGTGATGTTCCCCTGGGTAAACTGCTGCGTAACCGCCGCCACCTGGGTGCCCAAGCCAATGTTCCCGGAGCCCGCGCCCGACAACGAGGCCGCATAGACATCCGAAAACTCGGCGCGAGATTGTTTAAAGCCAACGGTGGTGGTGTTGGCCACGTTGTTGCCGATCGCATCCAGATTCTTGGACGCAGCATTTAGACCGCTCAAACCTTGCTGGAAACCCATGGTCTTTTCTCCTACCGATTACAGGATTTGCTTGATCTTGGACAAGGCAAGTGCGCCCAGCCCGTCCGCATTCAGGGTAATGCCCTGGCTGTCCACCGAAACGCTGCCCACTATGCCCAGGGAAAGCGGCTGAGCTTCTGCCGCTTTTCCTCCCAGCACGGCTTTCACGCTGAACTTGTAGGCGCCGTCCGCGGCCTTGCCTCCGCTGTCCGTGCCGCCGTCCCACTGGAACGACAGCACCCCGGCATTCTGCGCACCCATGTCGACCGTCTGCAGCACTTTGCCCGCGCGGTCGGCAATGGTCACCACGACCTTGTCCGCCGCCTGCGGCAACTCGATGCCGCCGATGGCCTTGCCGTCCATCAGGCGCAGATCGCTCCCCACCGCCAGCACACCCCGGCCTATCATCCCGGACGCCTGCAGCAACTGGTTGGACTGGAACATGCCCGACAGCGACTCGATGCTGGAGTTGAGCTTGTTGATGCCGCTCACAGTGCTGAGTTGCGCCATTTGCGAGGTGACCTGCGCATTGTCGAGCGGGTTCAGCGGATCCTGGTTTTTCATCTGCGTCACCAGCAGCTTGAGGAAGCGGTCCTGCGACTCCTCCACATCGGTTTTTGCCGGAGCCTTGGCGGTGCCCGAGGCGGCATACGCGTTGGTTGAGCTGGTGGTTTGCTGGACTGCACTCATTTTCTTCCTCCTGACTACTGCCCGAGCGACAGCGTCTTCATCAACAGCGATTTGGCCGTGTTCATCATGTCCACGTTGGTCTGGTACGAGCGCGAGGCGGAAATCATGTTTACCATTTCCTCCACCACGCTGACGTTGGGCATGGCGACATAGCCCTTGGCATCCGCCAGGGGATGCTTGGGGTCGTACACCATTTTGGGGGGACTTGGATCATCCACCACCGAAGTCACGCGCACGCTGGCCGCACCGGGGGTGCCGGCAACCGGCACCGCGGCGAACATCACCTGCTTGGCGCGGTATGGCTCGCCGGTGGAACTGGTCGCGCTATCGGCGTTGGCCAAATTACTGGCCACCGCATTGAGACGTTGCGACTGGGCGCTGAGCGCGGAACCGGCGATGTTGAATACGTTGAACAATGACATGGTCTATTGCCCCTGAATGGCTGTCAGCAAGGTCTTGGCCTGGCCGTTTAGACGATCGATGAGAAACTGGTAATGAAGTGCGTTATCGGTAACATGCCCACGCTCCACGTCCATGTCGACCGTGTTGCCGTCGATGCTGGGCTGAACGGCCGCACGGTACAACGCTTGCGCGCCGAGCGGCCCGCTGCCGCTCTTCGGCTGCAAATGTCCGGAGCGGGTGAGCGCCATCCCGAGCGGGCCGTGGCTGGCGCCCTGGGCCTGCTGCAACGCTGCCACAAAGTCCACGTCGCGCGCCTTGTAGTTGGGCGTGTCCGCGTTAGCCACGTTGGAGGCCAGCAGCTCCTGGCGGTAGGCGCGAAGGTTCAGCGCGTTGCGCAAAAACCCGAACTCCGCATCCAATCTGCTGACCATGCCGCACTCCAAAGAAAGACCCGTCACAGGCTATCAGCAAGAGTTGTGCCATGGCCGAACCTCCCCGGTAGCCGACCCCGCCTGTTCCCGTAGCGCAGGCGACCCCGCCTGCAATGCCCGTCAAAGACGGGCCTGCGGCCCGCAGGCAGGCGGGGTCGGCTACCGGAAACGCTTCACAGGCACGTCGTTCTGGTGGTGGGAAATGCAGCGGAAGGGAGCGGCAATAATTGCCGGCCGCGGCAATTATTGCTTAGAGGGAAGCGCTGTCGCCTGCCGGCAGGGGCTCTGCCGCCAGCACCAGGTTGCGGCCGGCCTCCTTGGCCTTGTAGACGGCCTTGTCGGCGCGTTCGATCACGGAATCCGCAGCTTCGGCCGGCTCGCGCAGCGCGACCCCGGCGCTGAAGGTGATCAGCACGCGCTGGTTCTTGTACAGGAAAAACTTCCTGGTCAGCTCGCGCTGCAGCCGCGTCATCACGCTGATTGCCTCGTCCAGGCCGGCGTCCGGCAGGATGATGACGAACTCCTCGCCGCCGAAACGCGCGATGATGTCCATCGGACGCAGCGTCTCCTTGACCACCCCGACCAGATGCAGCAGGGCTTCGTCCCCGGCCTGATGACCCAGCGTGTCGTTGAGTTTCTTGAAATTGTCCACGTCCAGCAGCGCCACGCACAGCGGGCTTCTTAGCCGGTCCGCGCGCGCCAGTTCGCGCTCGAAGGCATCGTCCATGCCGCGCCGGTTCAGGGTGCCGGTCAGCTGGTCCTCGTGCACCAGCGTGCTGACCTGCTCCAGCTCCGCCTCCAGCTCGTGTATCTTCTGCTCCGCCGCCTCGACCTTGTGCCGCGCCTCTATCAGCTCGTCGCGCAAGCGCTGCATGTCGAGCTGCGCGCCGCGCACGTCCTTCGACAGATCGCCCAGGATCTGGTTGATCTGGTGGATGTCCTCGGTCTTGCTGATCTTCTCCGAATAGCCTTCGATTCTTGCGTGGTACTCGCCGGTGCTCGCCGACATCTCGCCGACGCGGTCGATGAACGTCGCGATCATGCTCTTGAGCGTGGCGCGGGCCTCGCTCAGGCTCGTCTTCAGCGTGCTCTGCTTGAAGATCACTTCCTTGAAACTGCGCTCGGCGTCATACAGCATGCGGGCGTTGACAGGCTGCAAAATGATCTCCTGCACCACGGCCATCTGCCCGCTCAGCCACTGGTCGTCCATCACCAGCTCGCCGATGTTGTCGACCAGCAGCTTCAACAAACGCAGCAGCCCTGCCAGCACGTCGGCGT
>Ga0315281_10007061_pt1 | contig 15880 bp, 12 predicted proteins | sample YL17G07_0_MG_FD_204540 | JGI IMG/M metagenome (GOLD analysis project Ga0315281, IMG submission 204540) | Sediment microbial communities from Yellowstone Lake, YNP, Wyoming, USA - YL17G07_0 | ecosystem: Environmental > Aquatic > Freshwater > Lake > Sediment | place: USA: Wyoming | collected... | reverse complement strand
CCGGTATTTCGGTATCGCCCACTGCAGCTGTCCACCGGGTTGAGATGCTGCTTCGAATATGGTCACGGGGTAGCCGCGCTTTACCAGGTCGTAAGCGCAGGTTAATCCTGAAGGTCCCGAACCGACCACAGCAACTCGAGGATTGGATGGATTTATTATTGGTTTTTCTTCTGGCGGAATGCTCCCTTCTTTTCGTTTCTCGCGCACAATATCGGCGATGAAACGTTTAATCGGCGCGATACCCAAAGGTTCATCAACGTCTCCCCGGTTGCATTCCTGTTCACAGGGATGATGACAAATTCTGCCGACCGCCGCCGGCAATGGTATCCATTGTTTAATGTGATTCAAAGCTTCAAGATATTTTCCTTTTGAAGTTAAAGCGATGTATCCCTGGCCGTTGCATCCTGCCGGGCATGTTAATTTACAAGGCGGCCTGGCTTGCTTGCTTATCGCGACTGCACCGGGAATAGCCTGAGGATATCTTTTATATGCTGCTTTACGCGTAGTGAGACCCATTTCAAATTCGCTGCTTAAATCCACAGGACACGCCTGCACGCAATCGCCGCACCCGCTGCATTTTTGAATATCTATATATCGCGGACGTTTCAATACTTTCGCGGTAAAGTTGCCCTGTTCACCTTCCAGTGTTTCGAGTTCTGCTTCGGTAATAATTTCGATATTCCGGTGTTTGGCGACTTCTATCAGCTTGGGTGAAATCATGCACATAGAGCAATCGTTCGTTGGGAAAGTCTTATCGAGTTGCGCCATCCTGCCCCCAATGGAGCTAGTCTTTTCCACGAGATAAACTTTAAAGCCGGAGTTGGCGAGGTCCAGGGCAGATTGCATACCCGCGATGCCGCCTCCCACAACCATCACCGCCCCGACTTTATTCTCCACTTTATTGTCCATGTTCTCCTTAGAGCAACTCTTTTCGCTTGAGTAAAGTCATGGCATCGGTCAGGTGCTTATTAACCCACTTCGCCGCCGATTTGTTGCCGAATGCCAGTCCCATCAATTCAGTAAAGTAATAAATAGGTAGGTTGTACCCATTGCCATTAAGTTGTTTCAGTTCTTTTTGCCGCGTATCGAGATTAGAATGACACATGGGACAACTAACCACGATGCAGTCGGCGCCGGCTTCCACTGCCATTCCGAAAAGCCTACCGATAAGTTTTTTTGCCAGTTCCGGATGGGTAAGCATAAGACTTCCGCCGCAGCAGTCGGTTTTATATGACCAGGTTTTAACTTTCGCATTAAGGCTTTTCAGAATATTGTCCATTGATTTGGGGTCTTCAGGCTCTCTCGAACCAGTTATTTTAGGAGGTCGTGTAACTAGACATCCGTAATAACAAACAGGATTTAGTTTTTCCAGTGACTTGATGAGTTTCGCTGTAATAGCTTTCTCACCGCATTCATCCCAGATAAAATCGGCGGCGTGTTTAATATGTATCGGAGCAGGTTTCCCTGAATTTAATTCTTTCTCAGCGCTTTTCAAACGCAGATAACAGGCCGCGCATGGAACCAGCATGTCTCTACCTTCTTTATTAGCGATAACAAGGTTCTTCATAGCAAGCTCAGAAGCCAGAGCATCGTTAGTAACATGTGCGGATGATGCTCCGCAGCATGACCAACCGGCAAGTTCTTGAAGTTCAATCCCGAGAACTCTGGATACGGCTTTTAGTGATTCACCATATTCTTTCGCCGAGCCTTCCAAAGAGCACCCCGGGTAATAGGAAACTTTCACGTAGGGTCTCCTTTATTAGCTTCGCGAAAAATTTTCTTGACCGCTTTATTTCCTATCAGGCGGTGAGGTACCAGCTTGATTTTACCTTTGCGAATCATCTCCAAACCGAGGTTTAATTGTTCGCGGACACCTTGCAGTCCGCCGTTACGGTAGGCAAACTCTACAGCCATACTTGCCTCGTGTACTCGCCCAAATCTCTTAATGCTGTTCAGGAAAGCAGTATGGAAAACCTGGACCTGTTTCTGAGACTCTTTTATTCCTCTTTTTACAGACATCTGTCGAAGCGTATCCATGAGATGGGCAATATCGATATCATTCGGACATCGTGTTGTACATGTTTCACATGATGCACAAACCCAAATAGTATCGCTGTTGAGTATTTGGTCGACGAAGCCTAGCTGGATGGAATGCACCAGTTGATGCGGTAGAATATCCATAGTGAAAGCGAGGGGGCATCCGTTGGAACATTTTTGACACTGGAAACAGGAGGAAATTTTTACTCCGCTCGACTTAATTATTTCTTCGCGTTTAGTCTCTCCGGAATTATCGTTTTGAATGGATAAAATCAATTTTTCCTCACAGTCTACTGGCAGAGGGTTTTAGACCCTTACTAAGGGAATGGGATGTTGCTTTCAAATCTGCGGAACTCCAAGCAAACCGCCAAGCTCGATTACCTCACCAATTCTTTCTTCACGTCCGGGAAACATAATATGCACTCCATCGCAGAGTTTCTGTTCCTTGATTTGCCTAATCATCTTTGCTGCCAGTTCTATCCCGGTCGATACTGATTTACCTTTTGGAGCCCGAGATATCTCGTCCAGAACATCTTCAGGCACAAGGATACCAGGCATATTCGAATTCATGTATTTACCCATTGCCACACTTACAAGAGGCATAATACCGGCGAGGATTTTTACCTTAGTATCATTTCTGATGATAGATGTTACTAGTCTCTTGAGGTCATCGAGAGAATATATCGCTTGGATGATAACGAAATCAACGCCCGGTGCAAGTTTCTTACGAAGTCTCTCTTCTGCACCAGTGTCAGATTTATCTTTTGCAGGCGTCGTTATCCCTACACAAAAATCCGTGCCCCCATTCAATTCTGACCCCGCCATATCCTTACCAGAATTCAAAGTGTGTACCAGATTAACGAGTTGGTCGCAATCCAGGTCAAAAACGGGTTTCGCCTGCTTATCTTCGCCCACATCCATAGAGTCACCGGTCAAGCAGAGCACCGTGCTGATACCACGAGACCAGGCAAACAGCAGGTCTGCCTGGATTGCAAGACGGTTACGGTCACGGCAAGTGATATCCAGTACCGGCTCGCCGCCAAGCTCTTTGATCAAAAGACAGGTCCCGAGAGAAGGGTACCGCATCACCGCACTTTTATTATCCGTGGCGCTTATAGCATGGACTTTATCGCGGAGTAACTCGATGCATTCCACCATTCGCGTTGTATCCGTCCCTTTTGTGACCCCAGTCTCGGCGGTCACAAGAAACTGGTCTGTCTTGAGCATTTCACGGAACGGTTTTATCGGCATTCTTCACCTCCTACCCTGGCTTTTCCGTCTATCTCACTAGCTAAAAACGAATAACCTTATCGTAATTTGCCACTACGCTGCGCTGAAATCCGAGGTGTTCGACAAATCTCTGCAGACGGTTGTCAGCCTCATCGACCAGTGTACGCAAGACCTGTATCTTACATTTATAACAGTTCTCCATCACCGAATCTATCAGTTTTTCACCGATTCCAAGACGTCTATAATCTTCATCAACGACAATGCCTTGAATGACGCAAATTTTCCTCAACGGAATACCAACATAGAGTTCCTGGGCAAAATTAAAACCTATAATCCGCCCTTCCGCCTCAGCGACATAGCACAAATTATTCATGTCTTTGGGACTTAAGGAAGTAACCTCTTGCCGTGTGATGAGATTTCCCGCTAATTTGAGCACTTCATTAAAATCTTCTTGCATGAGCGGTCTGATGACAATACTTTTCTCATCAACAACCATTTTGCACCTCACCTACCTATTCAAGTCAGGTTTAAGGCTACCAAGCGGGAGTTTTTTAAAGGATTCTTTTGCCTGGCGCTCCCTTGAAGTATCTCGATTGAGGTTTAGTGGTGTAGACTATATCACAGCAACATCTATAAAGCAAGTCTGAAACGATTATCTGGTGCGAGTAAGTTTTAGATAGGCCAGTAACTCAGAAAATTAGAAGGAAATTTCTCTTCGAATGATTGACATGAGCTCGGGAAAACTCGACAAGACCTCTGGAGTTAAAGTCGTACCCCACTCCATACTCCCGGGTTCAACTCCAATAATGACAACTTCTAATGGAAATACGCCTCCCAGGCGCGTCAACGCCAAGCTTTCTCTCAAATTGAAATTATGCGGCGAATGGATATCCTGACCCTCGGACTCAAATACATCTGGAGTGAGTCGATAAATAACTCCTGGTTTGCCGTGCGCCTGTACTGCGTCGATAATAATTAGCTTATCGATGCCGCCTTCTAAAAAAACTGAAATATCCGGCGCCGTGCCGCCATCTATAATTTCTACATCTACGTCAGTGGGAAATGAAATGTCTTCCCGGAGTTTTCTAACCGTATGTATTCCTACACCATCATCTTTAAGCAGCGTACTGCCTAAACCTATAACTATCACTCGCCGCAATCTTCGGTTGTCTTGCATTATGTCTAATTATTCCGATTTTTAATATTATTTATTTTTAGTTTTAATATTCTGATACACATATAAACATACGTTTATTCTGATGTTATAGAAATTCCTGGAAATAACTACCGTGATTTGTTAGAATCGGGGTGAGAGGATTTGAACCTCCGACCTCAGCGTCCCAAACGCTGCGCGCTAAACCAACTGCGCTACACCCCGCCTTATGTGAAGTATAGATGACGGCACGTGTTCAGGTCAAGCCTGGACTTCAATCTTAAGCTAAATATTGATGAAGCCTAACAATGTCTCAGGATATCTTCTGTTATAATAAAGTTAAGTATATATAGCATTCTCCATATGCTAATCATTAAAATACAATTTTTTATTGTTAACTAAGTTATTAGGGATCGTTTAAGTAAATCGTTTACGATATTGTGTTAATTATCTATCAATTAAATAAGCCTTTTAGACATTGACAACCATCAATAGTAAATATAGCATTAAAAGCAAGGTACTTTTACGTGGCGTTGCTAATATTTTGATCGTGAGATAAATACTGATTTTCCGACAAAAGAGATGGGGATATTATAGTAGGTTGTCTTTTATAAAAACTGTAAACAATAATCCGGGGATTGAGTCTAATTTTCTACCACACGCCAACCATATCCTTCCTGAACCGCTCCTGCTGATAGCGGTAGAAATTTTCCGCTGGTTAGACGAGTTAAAAATAACTTCTATGCGTGCGTTTATTATTCGGGAAATAGGTTGATGGTTTGTTAAAAGGAAACCAACGCTCCAGAAAAGCGTTTTAACTATTAGGGAGAAGAGAAAGGAGAAGAAATGAGAAAAAAAGTCTTATGGTTCTTCCCTACGCTTCTGATCGTGGTGGCGCTGATTCTGTCGTCCTGCAGTAATACAGAATCGGTAACAGAAGAACAAGGGGAAGGGACTACAATCACGGGCAAAATCACAAATACCGAGGCACCTCCGGTAATTACCCCCCCGGACACCTCCCGCTCTGAAAAACCTAGATATGGGGGCACAATCACCATCGCTGGGACCACAGACCCGACAGCTTTTGATGACGGCTTCAGCTTAACAGTCCACGTCAGTACCAGTACTCTCAACCTGACCAACGACGAGCTATTGCAGGGAGACTGGACAAAGGGACCCGCCGGCACCCGAGAAGCTGACTATTTAATCGGTGGCGTCAATAGCATGAACCTCAAGACAGGTTCGCTGGCAGACAGCTGGGAGATACCATATAGAGGAAAAATCATTTTCCATATCCGCGAGGGTGTCCGCTGGCACAATAAAGCTCCGACTAACGGGAGATTACTCACCGTCGAGGATGTCGTCTACACCTTAAATCGAGACATCAAGGGCGCCTCTGGTTATATCAAGGCTACCTATCCTAATTTCTCGGCGACTGCGGTGATCACTGGCGACGAGGCCGCGAGAACAGTTACGGTTGAATGTCCTCCAGGTGAGTATGCAACGATGATAATACTGATTCCCAACTACTTCAGTATTTTCCCGAAAGATGCCCTGGAACAATTCGGTAACATGAATAACTGGAAGAACAGTATCGGTACCGGACCGTTCATTTTCACCGACTATGTTTCAGCTGGTTCAATGACATTCACACGGAATCCCAATTACTGGGAGACCAATCCTATCGGCCCCGGTAAGGGCGACCAGTTACCCTACGTAGATGGCGTCAAGTGGCTGATCGTTCCCGATACAGCAACCTACTTTGCAGCCATGCGCACCGGTAAAATCGATGGCTGCGGAGGGATCTACTCCGACGTCAAGGAATTTCTTACCAATCCCGATATCAAGTATACGCAATATATAAATGATTACTGCTATGCTCTGTTTATGAGGACGGATAAAGTAGACTCACCTTTCAGCAAGCTCGAGGTACGCCAGGCATTGACAATGGCTACCGACTACGAAAAAATCGTAAACGAGTACTACGAAGGGAAAGCAACACTTCTGTGCTGGCCGATTTCACCCATCAGAGAATTCGAGGGTGCCTACGTGCCTTTTAAAGAACTGCCCGCAAGCACACAAGAGCTATTTTCTCACAACATCACCAAAGCCAAGGAACTGCTTACAAAAGCAGGTTATCCAACTGGGTTTTCCTGCAAAGTGGTCGCTTATAATACCCCAAGCATGACCGATTACCTCTCCCAAATTGTGAAAATGTGGGCTGATGTAGGTGTCACGCTGACAATTGATGCCAAGGACTATGTAACCTATACGACCAGAGCACGGAACAGGAGCTATGACGATCTGATTGACTATACTACTTCCAGTACCTGGTGGAAGATGCTTGCCTTCGCTGGAGTCAGTCAGTATAACCTAAGTTATGTCAACGATCCTATTGTTAATGACGCCTTGACCAGAGCTTTGGATTTAATCGGATTTGATGAGAAGGCATTGGCTGCTAACTTCAAAGCGATAGTACCTTATGTCACCGAGCAGTGCTGGGTAATACCTGTACCGAACGCATGGTATTATGTCGCCTGGTGGCCGTGGGTGAAGAACTGGAACGGCGAGCTCTACGTCGGCTACTGGAGTTATCCTCTGTACATGAAATATAGATGGCAAGATACAGACATTAAGTTCAAGATGACCGGCAAACGATAGTTTTCCAATATTCATAACCAACGCGATTTATAAAGAGAGCCCGGAGTTAATCCGGGCTTCTTTGTTATTTCATATTAGCTACTACGTTATAGTATTTAAATCAAGACCTTGACAAATACAAAAAATGATAATAGCATTATCGCAACCGATTGTCGTGTAACCATTCTGGATACGCTGAAAGAATTAATTAACATAAGGATAATAACTATATCGTTATAATTTGAAGTAAAAATCCTATTAAAAATAATCTCATTAAGGTTGTTTCACACTAACTGATTAAGAAGAATAACAAGCATTGAAATCCAAATAGGAAATTAGCTTACTAGATGTTCTAGCGATTGATCCCACGGTTATTAACGCATGAAGAAAAATAATACTTGTATGTGGCGTAAACGTTAGAAATTAGGAGGAAATAATGCGGTCCTACTTTATCAGGAGACTATTCCTGCTCATACCCACTCTTTTCCTGGTAACGCTAATCGTCTTTTTCTCAGTACGCTTTGTCCCCGGCTCTGTGGTTGACCTCATGACTAGCCAACTATCGGCTGCAGGAGGAGAGTCAGTAACTCGAGAACAACTTGAGCAAATGCTTGGACTGGATAAGCCGATGTACATCCAGTATTTTTACTGGATTGGTAAAGCTGTTAGAGGTGACCTCGGAGAATCTCTTTGGCAAGGTCGTGAGATAACCCCTGATATACTCAGCAAGATTCCAATTTCTCTTGAACTTGGATTCTTTGCCATTCTTACCGGACTGTTTATATCCTTACCAATTGGAATCTATTCGGCAATACGCCAGGACACCATAGGTGACTATTTAGGAAGAAGTATCGCTATCCTTTTCATTGCTGTGCCCAGCTTCTGGCTGGCAACTATGGTCGTTGTCTTTCCTGCCGACTGGTGGGGATGGTCGCCAGCGGTGGCATATGTTCCTATCACTCGGGACCTGGGTGCTAACCTTATACAGTTTCTAATTCCTGCTGTCATCATGGGCATGGTCATGTCCGGCACATCGATGAGAATGACCAGGACTATGATGCTGGAAGTGCTCAGGCAAGACTACATCAGGACTGCCTGGTCTAAAGGTCTTAGAGAAAGAATAATTGTTATCAGGCATGCCATGAGGAACGCCTTAATCCCTGTCATTACTATCATTGGTATGCAGATACCAGTGCTTATCGGTGGCTCGGTTATCATGGAGACAATATTCAATTTACCAGGTATGGGTCGTTTCATGATTGATGCCCTGAATCGAAGGGATTATCCCATTATCTCCGGCATAAACATATGTATGGCTACTGTAATATTATGTGTTAATTTGACGATCGATCTGACCTACAGCTTGCTCGATCCCAGAATCAGGTATCGGTAGAGGTAAAGTAATGAGTGAAACTGTCAGTGAAGGGATTAACGCCGGGGCATTATCAGCCCGGAAACGGCATTCATTTTTTTACGATTTGTTCGCCAGGCTGTTTAGAGAGAAACCACTCGGCACCTTTGGCGCCATTGTTGTTATTATCCTGCTAATTGTAGGGATATCGGCTAACTTGATCGCACCTTATGGTTACAATGAAACTTATGTAGCAGAACGATTAGCTCCACCATCGATAAAAAATATTCTTGGAGCTGATCAGGTAGGGCGCGATGTGCTCAGCCGTATTATCTTTGGAGCCCGCATCTCGATGATTGTCAGTCTCTGTACTGCTTCACTTTCTGTTTGTATTTCCACCACCATTGGACTCCTTTCCGGATTCCTGGGGAAGAAGGTCGACTTGGTAGTCCAGAGATTTGTTGACGCGTGGATGTGTTTTCCAGGGATATTCTTGATATTGACCATCATGGCTATTCTCGGACCGGGTATGTTCCAGGTGATTATCGTCCTCGGTATCTCAGGTGGGATTGCTGGCTCGCGCGTCATTAGAAGTACTGTCCTTAATATCAAGGAGAATGTCTATGTCGACGCCGCCAGGTCGATCGGATGTCCTACAAGGGTAATCCTGGCAAGGCATATCTTGCCCAACATCATGGCGCCTATCATCATCATGTTCACCACGGGTATGGGAGGAGCAATTATCGCCGAAGCCAGTATCAGTTTCCTCGGCTGGGGTATCCCACCACCGCATCCAAGCTGGGGAGGCATGCTTAGCACCAGCGGCCGCACCTACATGATGACTGCCCCATGGCTGGCAGTCTGGCCAGGTCTGGCTCTTACCGTCGTGGTCTATGGCATAAACATGTTCGGAGATGCGCTTAGAGACCTGTTAGACCCAAGGCTCAGAGGTGGTTTGGGACGCTATTCCGGGACTAAGAAAAAAATACCGAAGCAAAAAGTAAATAAAAAATGATTCGTTACTGGAGGTAAGTTATGTGAGATATTATTCGACTCTGCAGATAAATAATAAAAGAAAGGGGTATTTATGAAGAAAACAGGACTACTATTATTCAGCCTGTTGCTGGTTGCAGTCTTGATGCTAGCATCTTGTGGTGGCGAAACCGAAACTACGACAACCGGGACAGGGACAACAGTAACCGGAACCACTACAGGCGGAACCTCTACTGGAGGAACCACGGGCGGAACTACAGGACCGGAGATGGTTAAAACTTCGATCGGCACGATGGTCGAGAAGCCGCAATATGGTGGAGTTTACACAACCTGCGCAGCCGCCGACGTACAGGGTTTTGACAACGCCTATACCTACCCTTATTTACTTTCCACACTTAATATCACCAACGAGCCATTGATGGCTGGAGATTGGTCAAAAGGACCGGCCGGAACCGGTGATGTAACCTGGACAATCCTTGGCATAACCTTCATGAAATTCTCGAAAATGCGTCTCGCAGAAAGTTGGGAGGTGCCCGATGGCGAGACTATCATCTTCACTATTCGGCAGGGGATTCACTTCCAGAACAAGCCGCCGGTAGGTGGGCGAGAACTTGATGCTGAAGACGTTGTATTTTCCCTGAAACGAGCCTTTGAGATCCCCGGATCTTACCTGGCTTTAACATACCGGGGAGCCGATGCCCCCATCTCTATAAAAGCTACTGATAAGTATAAAGTTGAAATTAAGTGCAATGTCGGGAAACAAGGACCATTATTTATTGTTACTGTTGGTTACATTAATATCTTCCCAAGAGATGGTGTCGCCGCTGGCGGCAACTTTAAGGATTATAAGTCATCCAATGGTACCGGAGCATTTATGATTACAGACTACGTCCCCATGAGCTCATTTACCATGGTGAAAAATCCTGATTATTGGATGACCGACCCTCTTATACCTGAAAACAAATTACCTTATGTTGAAAAATACCAGAACTATGTGGTAGCCGATGAGGCTAGCCGTATTGCCGCCATGAAAACAGCCAAGATCGATAATCTCGGGGGTGTCACCTGGGACGTTGCTGCAGCTTTACACAAGACTAATCCAAATTTAAAGATGGGAAAATATCTTCAGTCTTACAGCTACAGCATCAAGATGCATCTGGGAAAAGGTTTCCCGTGGGACAATGTTAAAGTGCGATATGCACTTTCAATGGCTTTAGACCGTCAGAAAATAATGGATAGCTTTTTTGGCGGTAATGCCACTGACTTTACTTACCCGATCATGCCTTACCCTGAGCAATCAGCTATGTACACGCCTCTAAAGGACTTACCGCAGAATGTACAGGACCTATATAAACATGACGTTACCAAGGCTAAGGCACTAATGGTTGAAGCGGGTCAAGGCGCAGGTTTCCAGGCAGAAATAATTGTCACATCTGCCTCCCAGCAACAGCAGGACTTACTTGCCTTGATTGCCAGTATGTGGAAGGACATCAATGTCACTCTGGATATAAAACCGCTGGAAAATGCGGTCTTCACAGCACAACTGAATGGTAAATTATTCAAACATATGGTTTATAGTTATAATGGCAACTCGGCACCTTATAAAATGAATGACTGGAGACCCGCTAATCCGAACAACGCAGGCAATATCGATGCTCCGCAACTGGTAGAAATATACAACCAGTTGAATACTATGTACCCATTCGATGAAGCCGGGGCGATGGCGTTGATAAAGGCGCAGACACCATATATCCTCGAGCAATGTTGGGAAATCACACCACCTCTCGCCGATGTCAACTGGTTCTGTCAACCATGGTTGAAGAACTACAATGGTGAAGTGACATGTGGTTACTACCAGTCCTCTGGCTGTGCCATGTACCGCTGGATTGACCAGAAATTGAAGACAGAATTGTTAAATAAATAGCAACAAATACTTGTGCTTTCACTAGAGACACTAAACGAAAAAGCAGGTCTTATCAAAGAGGGGATGGCTCAGAAATCTGAGCCATCCCCTCTTTACGTTGCTACCGAAAATTTATTAAATTTGCCACTTGACAAATTAGCAAATTCGTAATAGCATAATCGCAATCGATTTTCGTATTTGACGATTATTCTTTGTTCAGAGTACATAGATCACAAATCAATCAGAGAGTTTTTGTTTTTATCAGGCTAACAGTAGCAGCGTAAGTTTCCCTCAACGTGATCAATTTTGGTGATAAGTAGTTTTTATATAGCAACACTTAAGTTAATAAAAGGAGGCGGTTAAAAAACATATTTTGGGGTTTTATTATCACGTGTCCATCTTAATCTCTTACCAGTCTGCATAGATGCCATCATAAAAAAGTCAAGGCAATAATCAATATTAGCAGGAGGTTGGTATGCGAGCTTATCTTATGCGGAGAGTTGCCCTTATCATCCCCACTCTCATTTTGGTAACAATCATAACTTTCCTTATGGTCCGCTTCGTTCCGGGTTCTGTTTTGGACCTGATGGTCAGCGACATGGCATCCGAATCAGAATTGGGACATGACCAATTAATGCAAACCTTAAAAATGAATCTGGGACTAGACGTACCAGTCTATACCCAATACGTACGTTGGATGGGAATTGCGCCCCAGGGGGATGGCGGTTTCCATGGTGTCCTCCAGGGTGACCTCGGTATATCGCTCTGGACAAAACGGGACATCGTCACTGAAATAGTAAGCCGTATTCCAATCTCCGTTGAACTAGGTGTCATCGCTCTCATTACAGGCATGTTGATCGCCTTCCCTATCGGTATCTACTCGGCGATAAGACAGGATACTATCGGCGATTATCTAGGGCGCAGCTTCGCCATTTTCCTCATTGCTGTACCCGGGTTCTGGATTGGTACTCTGATCTTCGTCCTTCCCTCGATCTGGTGGAACTGGTCTCCGCCTGTTGAATACATACCTATCACGAGAAATTTTGGGCAAAACATAGTACAATTCTTAATCCCAGGCGTCATTATGGGCGGTGCTATGTCCGGGGCAACTATGAGAATGACCCGAACTATGATGCTTGAGGTGCTCAGACAGGACTACATTAAGACCGCATGGGCTAAAGGTCTCAAAGAAAGAGCTGTTATCGTTCGCCACGCCCTTAAAAACGCCATGATCCCTGTTGTTACTATCGTCGGCGGTCAGGTTCCCGTCCTTATCGGCGGTTCTGTTATCATGGAACAGATTTTCGTTCTTCCCGGCATCGGACGGTATATGGTCGAAGCTATCGGGCAGAGAGATTACCCCATCATCTCCGGAGTAAATCTGATGATGGCTTCTATCTTGGTAGTCGTAATTCTACTGGTAGACATATCCTATGCCTGGTTGGACCCCAGGATTCGTTACCGTTAGAGGAAGGAGATAAAAAATGACTGAAAGTACCAAAGATCTATATGCAGGCCTTGTAACTGCTAAAAAAAGACGAGGTTTTCTTGCTGACCTCGTTTACAGATTTATTAAAGAAAAACCTCTAGGCACCATAGGGGCTATTATCGTCCTGCTTCTGCTATTTGTCGGTATCTTCGCTAACTGGCTGGCGCCATATGGCTATAACGATACTTTTGTAGGAGGCAAACTGGAAGCTCCATCGACTCATTTCTGGATGGGCACGGACAATGTCGGCAGAGACCTTCTCAGCCGTATCATATATGGAGCCAGGGTTTCCATGTTTGTTGGATTAGGCGCTAGTGGCATCGGTGTCGCCCTTAACGCTATTATTGGATTGGTGTCAGGATATATCGGAGGTAAAACCGATCTTATCATTCAGCGGTTTGTTGATGCCTGGGTATGTTTCCCCTTTTTGTTCATCCTGTTGACCTTCATGGCATTAATCGGGTCAGGGCTCATACAGGTGATCATTGTGTTAGGGGTAGCAGGAGGAATTGCCGGGTCTCGGCTCATGAGAAGTGCCGTTATCGCTGTTAAGCACAACCTCTATGTCGAAGCCGCCAGGGCGATCGGTTCTCCTACGTGGTTAGTCCTCCTCAAGCACATCCTCCCCAATGTCATGGCCCCAATGATTATTATGTTCACCATGGGGATTGGTGGTTCTATTCTCGCTGAGGCAAGTATCAGCTTCCTCGGCTACGGTATCCCACCTCCCGCACCCAGTTGGGGTGGTATGCTTAGCGGCAACTCGCGCCGATATATGGTTGAAGCACCCTGGTTGGCTATATGGCCTGGAGTAGCATTGAGCATCGTCGTCTATGGAGCAAATATGTTTGGAGACGCCCTGCGCGACCTCCTCGACCCCAGATTGAGGGGTGGTCTCGGCCGGTACTCCGGAGGTAAACCTAAAAAACTCAAAAATTAACATTTCTAGAAAATTCATTGTCTATACAAAAGGAGAGCAATAAAAAGTTAAGTTGACACTTGACAAATTAATATAATCGTAATAGCATATTCGCATCAGATTATCTCTCGCGATTTTGCGTAGCCAATCGTGCTGATATAAGACCTGCAAGGTGCATGGATAAAAAATAAGTTTTCAGAAAATTTGTTTTATAAAGATTGAGCAAGGAGGAAATGAAAATGGTAAAAAGGGTATTATGGGTCTTGCTAATGTTTCTTACAGTGGCGGCGATGATTCTATCGTCCTGCAGCAACCAAGAACCAGTAACAGAAGAAGGTGGTACAACCGTAGTTACGGGGACTACATCGGGTACACCGGCACCACCGGTGGAAAAACCAGCAGATACTACTCGTAGCGAAAAACCACAATACGGAGCTATAGTCACTCTCTCGCTCACTGCCGACGTAACGGGCTTCGATGAGGCTTTCGTAGCTCATAACCTTGCGACTAGTCTCCACCTGACCAACGAAGAACTATTGCAGGGCGACTGGACAAAGGGCCCCGCCGGCACCAACGAAGCCAACTTTATTCTTGGCGGCATAAATGACATGAAACTCAAAACAGGCGAACTAGCGGATAGCTGGCAGATTCCTGAAAGAGGCAAAATGATCTTTCACATCCGCGAAGGCGTCTTCTGGCACAACAAACCACCCACCAATGGTAGAGCGGTGACCGTTGACGATATCGTCTTCTCTCTGAAACGAATGTGCACAGAATCAGGTTCATATATCAAAATGGGATACCCCAACCTGGCAAAGACTGCCGTGATTACCGGCGACGAAGCCACCCGCATAGTCACCATCGAAGCTCCAGTAAGTGAGTGGGCAAACTTGGTGACCCTCTTCCCCGACTTCTGCTCAATTATGCCACGTGATGCTATCGACAAGTTCGGAAATCTGAACGACTGGCGTAACAGCATCGGCACCGGGCCATTCATGATGACCGATTATGTGTCCAACGGCTCGCTTACCTTCGTACGCAACAACAACTACTGGGAGAAAAACCCTATCGGTCCTGGCAAAGGAGACCAGCTGCCCTACCTGCAAGGTGTCAAACTATTGATTATTACCGATACCGCCACCCGCATGGCAGCCTTCCGCACCGCTAAGATCGAAGGCGTCGGCGCCGAGTATGATGATGTTAAGGAGTTTCTCGAGAATCCCAAAGTCAAATCTATGATGTACACCAGTGATTCATCCTATGTCATAGGTATGAGAACGGACAAAGCGGATTCGATGTTCAGCAAGAAAGAGGTCCGGCAAGCATTGTTCTACGCTACCGACTTCAACAAGATTAAGAATGATTTCTACAGCGGTAAGTCCGTCATCCTTAACTGGCCGATATGCTACGCTAAGGAAAGCGAAGCCGCCTACGTCCCTATGGAAAAACTACCTCCTAATGTCCAAGAGCTGTTTTCTCACAACGTGACCAAAGCCAAAGAACTCCTCACCGCTGCCGGCTTTCCTACCGGTTTCTCGGTGACTCTTATCACCTACAATACCCCCGCTTTTGTCGATTTTGCCTCTCTAATTAAGCAAATGTGGGCTGAGGCTGGCATTACACTGACAATCGACGCCAGAGATTATGCCACCTGGGTTGGTAGGGTCAGAGCCCGGAATTATGGCGCTAATGAACTACTCTATTCTTACACCTCGGGCGCATGGCAAAAAATGATCAATTTTAACGGCTCAAGTCAATATAACGTGAGCTTTGTTAACGATCCAAAGGTCGCTGAAGCAGCCGCCAAAGCATCAGAGTATATCGGCATCGAGGAAGACAAATTAGCTCAAGTGAACGCTGATTTGATGCCATACGTCATCGAGCAGTGCTGGGTATTATCTAAGCCCACTGCCTATTCTTACGTTGTCTGGTGGCCTTGGAGAAAGAACTGGAACGGCGAGCTCCAGGTTGGTTACTACAATTACCCTTCTTACCTGAAATATACCTGGACGGACCAGGTTATGAAGAAAGAAATGACAGGTAAGTAATCTTTTCCTTTCTTGAAGTCAATCAATTCGTAAAAAGATGGCTCGGAGTTTTGACTCCGAGCCATCTCCATTTCAGTGCATTTACAAAACTACTAATAACAATAATGGAAAAATAGT
>Ga0315281_10007060_pt1 | contig 15882 bp, 15 predicted proteins | sample YL17G07_0_MG_FD_204540 | JGI IMG/M metagenome (GOLD analysis project Ga0315281, IMG submission 204540) | Sediment microbial communities from Yellowstone Lake, YNP, Wyoming, USA - YL17G07_0 | ecosystem: Environmental > Aquatic > Freshwater > Lake > Sediment | place: USA: Wyoming | collected... | reverse complement strand
CCCTTGCCGGCAACTCCAGGGTGCATTGCATCGGCGCCCTGACCCGGGGCCTTAAAGGAGAGACACTTGCCGACATGCACGCCCTGAAAAACTCGGGCTGCATCGGAGTCTCCAATGCCCGCATCCCCATTAATAATACCGCGGTCCTGCGCCGCGCCCTGGAATATGCAGCCACCTGTGATCTCACCGTGCATCTCTCCTGCGAGGACGGCTTTCTGGGCGCTGACGGTGTAGTGCATGAAGGGATCATGGCGGTAAGACTGGGCCTGCCGGGCATTCCGGAAACTGCCGAAACCATCGCTTTAAGCCGCGCGTTGCTGCTGATTGAGCAGACCGGAGCGTGTGCTCACTTTTGCCGCATCTCCTGTGCTGCCAGTGTAACCATGATTGCACAGGCCAAGGAAAGAGGACTACCGGTCACAGCGGATGCGGGCATCGCTTATCTGTACCTGACTGAAACCGATCTCGCGGGTTTCAACAGCCTCTGTCACCTGCGTCCGCCTCTGCGCACCCTGGGGGACCGCGATGGACTGCGCCGGGGCATCGCCGACGGCGTGATAGACGCCATCTGTTCCGATCACCATCCACATGATGATGATGCCAAGTCCGCACCTTTTGGTCTTACCGAACCGGGCGCTTCAACACTGGATGTATTGCTGCCGCTCAGTCTGCAACTGGTACGGGACAAGATTCTTGATATGGGACAGGCCATTGCGGCGCTGACCATCAGGCCGGCCCGGATTGCCGGGGTCGCCGCGGGCCATCTGGGCGTCGGCGCAACGGCGGACGTTTGCATCATTGATCCGGAACAGACATGGACCGTCACCAGAAACTCCCTGTCCAGCGCCGGAAAAAATTCTCCTTTCCTGGACTGGGAGATGACCGGAAAGGTAACTCATACCCTGGTGGATGGAAAAATTGTATTTGAGCAGACTGTTGCAGGCGGTGCATGAGACACCCGGCAACGCGTAATTCCATTTATGCCGAGGAGGCCAGGGTGATGGAACACCATGCGCTGCCAGCCGGGCAATATCTCATGAAACTGCACGCCCCGTGCACCGCTGCTCATGCACAGGCCGGAAATTTTATACACCTGCAATGCGACCCCGGTCTTCCGATGCGCAGACCCATGTCCATCATGCGCACGGATCAGCGTTCAGGAAATATTGATATCCTGTACAAGGTCCATGGGGGAGGTACCCGCCTGCTGGCACACAGAAAGCCGGGCGACATCGTGCCTATGCTGGGCCCGATAGGTGTGCCGTTCAAGTTTGATAACTACCGGAAATTTCCCTTGCTGCTGGGCGGTGGCGTAGGCATCCCGCCCATAATCTTTCTCGCGGAGCACATCCGTAAATCCAGTCCGGACATTCGGCCGTTTGTCATCATGGGTTCGGAAATACCATTCCCGTTCCAGCCCCGCCCCTCGCAGATCATGGTCAACGGCCTGCCCGGAGACGCCATTGCCGCCATGCCCCTCCTGGAAGATCTGGGGATCCCCTGCAGGCTCACCAGCCTGCAGGAATATCCGGGTTGTTTTACGGGTTATGTCACTGACCTCGCACGGATCTGGCTTGACGCCCTTGCTCCGAAACAGGTGCAGGCAGTGGAAATCTTTGCCTGCGGGCCCACAGTCATGCTGGAAGCGACGAGCCGGCTGGCGCAGGAATTTCAGTTGCCTTGCCAGATCTCGATGGAGGAATACATGGCCTGCGCCATCGGAGGATGCGCGGGCTGCACCATCCCGATTCACACGAAGGACGGCATCGCCATGAAACGCGTTTGTGTCGACGGACCGGTATTTGACGCAAACACTGTCTTTCCCGTCACGGCAGGATAATTCCAGTCTTGTATGGCCGCTGCCAGCGCCCCGGTTCTGGTTTTATAAAACCATTCTGTGTGGCTTATTTGAACCATAATATGTTTATCAACCAAGGCTTGAGTTGGATATTAATAATGCGACGTCACATAACACATTAATATATAAAGAATTATTTTTAACTTGGTTGCCAATCTGTAGTTGGCATACAGAATGCAATAATTAACATAGAAGTTTTATTTACCTTGAGTCAACTACTGGAGAAGCAAATATGAAATGGCAGACACCTGAATATAACGACATCCGTTTTGGTTTCGAAGTTACGATGTACGTCAACAACAAGTAATTTCAAAGCAGGCTTTAAAAAATAAAGGGGCGTTACGCCCCTTTATTTTTGTCCGGGTTCCATGCGCTGCCCAGAATATCTTTCTTCCTGCTATCCGAAATTAATCTTGGCCTCAAGATTGCTCCTCGAATCAGCGTTATTGAGCGCTTCCTCCAGTGTTACACGGCCTTCCTTGTAGAGATTGAATAAAGCCGTATCGAAGGTCTGCATACCTCTTGCTCCGCTTTCCTGCATGGCGACCTTGATTTCATCTAAATCGCCCTTGAGGATCAATTCCGAGATGTGCGGGGTATTGATCATTATCTCTATGGCCGCACAACGCTTTCCGTTTACTCCCGTCACCAGACGCTGCGATATGACGGCGCGTATATTGAGTGAAAGATCCATGAACAGTTGCTTGTGATGATCCTGGGGAAACAGGTTGATGATACGCTCCATGGCCTGATTGGCATTATTGGCGTGCAGGGTTGAGACGGCGAGATGACCGGTGTTGCACAGTTCCAATGCCGCCTCCATGGTCTCGCGGTCCCGGATCTCGCCGATCAGAATAACATCCGGCGCTTCGCGCATCGCGCTCCTTAATGCATTCCGGTAACTCAGTGTGTCCACGCCGACCTCACGCTGGTTCACAATGGCTTTTTTGTTGGGATGGCTGAATTCAACCGGGTCTTCAATGGAAAGGATATGTCCCGCCATGTTTTCGTTGCGGTGATTGATCATCGCTGCCAGCGTGGTTGACTTGCCGGAGCCGGTGGCGCCCACCATCAGGATCAGGCCGCGTTTGTGCATGATGAGTTCGTTCAGGATCTCGGGTAGGCCCAGTTCGGCCATTGTCGGGATTTTTGACGGTATGAGGCGCAGCACCATGCCCACCTCGCCGCGCTGCCGGAACACGTTCACCCGAAATCGCGCCGACTTGTCCGGCAAGGCAATGGCGAAATCACATTCCATGCTGTCTTCAAATTTCTGGATCTGGTGTTCATTCATGATCCCGTAGGCGGCGGCCTTGCACAGTTCCGAAGTCAGTATGGTCTTGCCGACGGGCACAACCTTGCCCTCAATCTTGAGCTTGACCGGTGAATCCACGGTAAAAAAAACATCCGAGGCGACCTTTTCCACCATGAGCTTGAGGTAGGGCGTTATATCCATGTTTCAGTGTTTTCTGATGCAATAAAAACCGGAGGTTATCTCCTGAACATCATTCCTGATTCTTCTTTCTCGTCTTTCTTGATGCTCAAGTGATCAAGCCCGGCCAGCTTGTCGCTGTCTTTGGCTGCCTTGCCTTCCAGTTTGATGCGCAGGCGCAGCTCGTTCATGGAGTCCGCGTTGCGCAGGGCGTCTTCGAAAGTGATCAGGTCCGCTTCATACAAATCGAACAGGGCTTGATCAAAGGTCTTCATGCCGAGTTCATTGGATTTGGCCATGATGGCCTTGATTTCATGCACTTCCCCCTTGAGAATCAGGTCCGCGATCAGGGGCGAATTAAGCAAGATTTCAATCGCCGCGCAACGCCCGCTCCCGTCCCGCGTCTTCATCAAGCGCTGTGATATGACTGCCTTGAGGTTCAACGAAAGATCCATCAACAACTGGGTGCGTCGTTCTTCGGGGAAAAAGTTGATGATGCGGTCCAGGGCCTGGTTGGAACTGTTGGCATGCAACGTCGCCATGGCCAGGTGTCCGGTCTCGGCGAAGGTAATCCCGAATTCCATGGTCTCCCGATCGCGGATTTCGCCGAGAAGTATCACATCCGGTGCCTGGCGGAGGGTATTTTTCAGTGCGATATCCCAGTCATCCGTATCTACCCCAACTTCGCGTTGTGTGATGATGCAATTCTTGTGGAGATGGACGTATTCAACAGGATCTTCGATGGTAATAATATGGCCGAAGGTGTTCTGGTTGCGATAATCTATCATCGCGGCCAGCGACGTGGATTTGCCGGAGCCCGTTCCGCCGACCATGATCACCAGACCGCGCTTGGTCATGCATATTTCCTTCATTACTTCCGGCAAACCGAGCTTGTCCAGGGTCGGCACCGTGGTCTCGATCGTGCGTAACACCAATCCGCAATAATTCTGTTGTATAAAAGCATTGCAGCGGAAACGACCGATACCCGCAGGCGCGATGGCGAAATTACATTCTTTCGTCGCTTCGTATTCCTTGAGCTGCTTGTCGTTCATGATGGCATAGGCGAGCGCCTTGGTGTTGTCGGAGGTCAATTTGGTCTTGGAAACCGGAGTCACCTTGCCATGCACCTTGATGGCGGGAGGGAAGTCCACGGTGATAAATAAATCAGAACCTTTCTTCTCCACCATGAGTTTGAGAAGGTCCCTCATGAATTTTATGGCTTGTTCTCTCTCCATAATGTCCTCCTGCTGTTAATGCAGATAAGGGAACCCCTGCACAAGTCAGGGGTTCCGGCGATGCGGGGGTGCATCGCCTTGAATAATCATCAAACCGGGCGAACGCACCGGCGATTGTAAAATGCAGAGAAACAAAAAACACACTATGTTTTTTCTGCGACTGACAAGTCCCGGATGGTTTATCCGGTGCTTGTTAAAAATTATCCTTGTTCTGGGCCTTCAACCTGGCCTCATCACGCGTTACGGTGCCCTTCTGCACCAATTGCAGTAGGTTCTGATCCAGCGTCTGCATGCCGTATTGCTGGCCGGTCTGGATGGCCGAATACATCTGGGCAATCTTGTTCTCTCGTATCAGGTTGCGTATGGCGGGCGTGCCGATCATGATCTCATGCGCGGCCACACGGCCGCCGCCCTTTTTCTTCAACAAGGTCTGGGAGATCACCGCGCGCAGTGATTCCGAAAGCATCGCGCGCACCATGTCTTTTTCCGCGGCGGGAAACACGTCGACGACACGGTCGATGGTCTTGGCAGCCGAACTGGTATGCAAGGTACCGAACACCAGGTGTCCGGTTTCAGCGGCGGACAGTGCCAGACGTATGGTCTCGAGATCGCGCATCTCGCCGACCAGGATGGTGTCAGGGTCTTCGCGCAGGGCGGACCGCAACGCCTCATTGAAGCCCAGCGTATCACGATGCACCTCACGCTGGTTAATCAGGCATTTCTTGCTCTCATGGACAAATTCGATGGGGTCCTCCACCGTCAAGATGTGCCCATGCTCGCTCTCATTCTTGTGGTTGACCATCGCCGCCAGGGTCGTGGACTTGCCGGAACCGGTGGGTCCCGTCACCAGGACCACGCCGCGCGGATAATCGGAAATTTCCTTGAAGATGCCGGGGGCATGCAGTTCTTCAAGGCTCTTGATGATGGAAGGGATGGTACGGAACACGGAAAACGCGCCCCGGTTCTGGTTGGCGGCGTTGACGCGGAAGCGGGCCAGTTTGGGCACCTCGAAGGAAAAGTCGCACTCCAGAAATTCTTCGTAATCCTTGCGCTGCTTGTCGTTCATGATGTCATACACCATGTCATGCACGTCTTTATGATCCATGGCCGGCAGGTTGATCCGGCGCACGTCGCCATCCACCCGGATCATAGGCGGCAAACCGGCCGACAGATGTAAATCCGAGGCGCCGTTCTTTACGCTGAATGCAAGCAGTTCACCTATGTCCATCGAAATCCTCCGCGGCTCAAAATCTCAAGCGGCCCGTGCCGACATCAGGCAAAGGCACACATCCGATAAGGTAGTATGATAACCGAATATAACAACAATCCCTCAATCCCTGAATAATACGTTATTATTTTTATATCGGGGCCTTATTGTAACAATTTAATCTTACTGATTTTTCATAGCGCAGGCTACTGTTTTCCCATGGAAAATATTCAAGCCTCCCTGGCGAGGTTAAAACAGGAGATCCATAAGGTTGAGGCACAATACGGCCGTGCCTCAGGCTCGGTAACGCTGCTGGCCGTAAGCAAGCTCCGGCCGATTGCAGACATCAGAACGGCCAGGGCTTGCGGACAACTGCAGTTTGCTGAAAATTACGTCCAGGAAGCGCTGGAAAAAATCCACCTGATCAACGATCCGTCAGTAACTTGGCATTTCATCGGGCCGATACAATCCAACAAAACCCGGTCCATCGCGGAACATTTTCACTGGGTGCACAGCCTCGATCGGCTGAAAACAGCCCGCCGCCTGCATGATGCGCGGCCGGCACACCTGCCGCCCCTCAATGTCTGTATCCAGATCAACATCAGCAGGGAACAGACCAAGGCAGGAATTGCGCCCGACGCGCTGCCGGAATTCATTGAAAAATGCCGTGACCTCCCGAAACTCAGATTGCGTGGACTGATGGCCCTGCCTGAACCCGCCAATGATTTTGATCAACAGAGGCTCCCTTTCCGTCTGCTTAAAAACCTGTTCGACGACCTCTGCCGTGCCTGCCCCGGATGTGACACCCTGTCCATGGGGACCACCCAGGACATGCAGGCCGCCATTGCCGAAGGCTCAACGATGGTCAGGATCGGCACTGCACTGTTCGGACCACGCGCCTGACAGGTTGATGCAAAACGTCATGAGCAGGCCCGGCTGCGCGAAGCCGCGGAGCGAGTCCCGAGACATATCAAATAGATAGGCGAGGGACGAGCGAGCACGCGACAAAGCAGACGGGCCGCACAGTAGTTTTGCATCAATCTGCTAATCATGCATTCGCGATCTCTTGTTGCTACACTGCATATGCATAAACATTCAAACCGGTGAAACACGATCCCATGGACAAGATCAAGATTACCTTCATCGGCTGCGGCAACATGGGGCGCAGCCTGATTGGCGGCCTAATCGCAAACGGGCATCCTCCCGATTGTATATGCGGATCCGACATTGACGCCGGCCAACGACAATTCACCAGGGACCAATACGGGATAGAAACACTGGATGACAACGTGCGCGCCGTCCACGGGGCTGACGTGGTGGTGTTGGCGGTCAAACCCCAGATCATCAGACAGACACTGGAACCACTCGGCGGCGTCCTGGCCCGGACGCATCCGTTATTGCTGTCTATCGCCGCCGGCATACGCCTCAAACATCTGGCGCGCTGGGGGGGCGCAGAGCTTGCTATTGTGCGTGTCATGCCCAACACCCCGGCATTAATTCAGGCCGGGGCCGCGGCCCTGTGCGCGAATTCACGCGTCAGCACTGAACAGCGGAACACGGCGGAGGCCATCATGCGCTCCGTCGGAATCATTACCTGGGTTGAAGACGAAACCCTGATTGACGCAGTAACCGCACTGTCCGGCAGCGGACCTGCCTATTATTTCTACATGATGGAGGTCATGGAGCGGGCGGGCATTGAACTCGGGCTGGCGCCGGAGCAGGCGCGCATATTGACCCTGCAGACCGCGCTCGGCGCCGCCAAAATGGCCCTCGAATGCAAGGACGACCCCGCCACCTTGCGCAAACAGGTCACCTCGCCCGGCGGAACCACGGAACAGGCCTTACGCGTGTTGCACGAAGGCGGCTTTCAGGCATTGCTGACGGACGCCATCAAGGCCGCGTATAAACGGGCCGATGAACTTGCCAGGACATGGGGTGATTCAGGTTGAGCACGGGTTCCTATCTGACGGGCGCCGCCGTCTATCTCATCAGTTTTTTGTTCGGCATCTACATCCTGGCAGTCATGTTGCGCTTCCTGTTGCAACTGGTGCGCGCGGACTTCTATAACCCGCTATCGCAGTTTCTGATCACCGTTACCAATCCCTGCCTGCGGCATCTGCGTCGCTGGGTACCGGGTTTTCTTGGTATAGACTGGCCCTCCATCATCCTGTTGACCCTATTACAGGGTATGGAGATCTGCCTCATCTTATTGGTGCGAGGCGGAGGACTCCCGGCGCTGGCGGGACTGCCGGTTCTGATCGTTGCGCATCTCCTGGAACTCTGCATATGGATCTATCTCGTAGTGATCATTGTACAGGTACTGATCAGTTGGATTAATCCGGGTGCGCATTCGCCCGTCATCGTGCTGCTGTACCAGTTGACCAATCCCCTATTGCGCCCTCTCCGTCGCCGCTTACCACCCGCAGGCGGGCTGGACTGGTCGCCACTGGTCGCCATGGTCCTGCTGAATTTGTTACTCCTGCTCGTGGTCGCGCCGCTCCTCGACCTCGGCAATCTGCTCTCGGGCTACGGCACGCGTACCCTGTGAAAGAGCACTGGTATTACTGGCGTGGCGAGACGTTATTCCTCAAAGTGCACGTCTCGCCGCAGTCCCGGCGCAACGAGATCGGTGATGTCAGCGCCGGGCGCCTGCGCATCAAACTCAATGCGCCCCCTGTTGACGGCAAGGCGAACAAACAGTTGATCGGGATGATGGCGAATGAATTTGATACCGGAAAATCACGCATCAGGATTATCTTGGGCACCCGGGGCCGCGATAAGCTCGTTGCCATTGACAGTCCCGGTTGCATGCCTTCCTGGCTTGTAGCCCTGCAGGATGATATACATTAAGTCTTGCATTCATCTCCCCCGAGCCAGGAAATATTGAGAACTTTCTGCCGTCTCCAGGCACGTTTGAGCAACCGCAGGAAACAACCTTTCTTGCGTCGCACTACCCCTCTTTGTTCGCCTAGGGGGAACTAGTGCCGCAATAATTGTCTGCTATAGTACGCTTATGAAAACACCGCCCACTGTGATTGTATCGATGAAAAATTATTTCCGGACGTTGCTGGTGTTGGCGATTCTGTTACCGGCCATGGCCACGGCGGAACAGTCCAGAAAATTTGGTGACTACACCATCCACTACAGCGCATTTACCACGGACACGCTCACCCCGGAGGTGGCCAAGCAATACCGGATCCCGCGCAGCAAAAACCGCGCAATGGTCAATATATCGGTGTTGAAGACAACGAAGAGCGTCATTCTCGGTACCCCGGTCAAGGCCAGGATCACGGGCGCAGCAAAGAACCTGAGTGAACAACTGCGCGACTTGCAACTGCGCGAGATAAACGAGGGTGACGCCATCTACTACATCGCCGAGACACCGGTCAATAACGGTGAGATACTGAAATTCAGTTTCCAGATTACTCCCGAGGGAGAGGCCGTGCCCTACCCGCTCTCATTCGAGGAGCAGTTTTATTCAAACTGAGCAGGACCCGGGCCCTCAGAAGTCAAAATCGTAATCCATGAGCAGCGGTGCGTGATCCGAAAACCGCTGTTTCTTGTATATCTCCGCACCCCGCACATGATCCTTCAACCCCGGCGTAATTATCTGGTAATCAATGCGCCACCCGACGTTTTTGGCCCAGGCTTGGCCACGGTTTGACCACCAGGTATACTGTTCAGGCAACGGGTTTACGCAACGGAACGCGTCCACCAGTCCCACGCGCGCAAACAGTTCCTCCATCCAGGCGCGTTCCTCGGGCAAAAACCCGGAATTCTTCTGGTTGCTGCGCCAGTTCCTGAGATCGATCTCCCGGTGGGCGATATTCCAGTCTCCGCACAGGATGTACTGCCGTTTCTGTCTACGCATCTTCTGCAGAGCCGGCAACAGGCGTTTCATGAAATCAAACTTCACCGCCTGGCGCTCCGGACCTGACGAGCCAGACGGCAGATAGATGGACACTACGCTGAGAGCGCCAAAGTCCGCCTGCAGGTAACGTCCCTCGCTGTCCGCCTGCGGCCAACCCAACCTGGAAATTACACGATCCGGCCGGCGCCGGGTATAAATTGCCACGCCGCTGTAGCCCCTCTTTGCGGCGGAATTGAAATACGCGTAATAACCGGCCGGAGAGAGGACCTCGGCATCCAGCTGCCCCTCGTGTGCCTTGATTTCCTGCAGACAGATCACGTCCGCCCGCTGCCGCAGCATCCAGGTATAAAACCCCTTGCGCTGGCCGGAACGTACGCCATTCACATTCAATGTTATTATTTTCACAACACTACAAACCTGCGTGCATGAACGGTATGATCAGCATATCCAGTAACGTTTTCCCAAGATGCAACCATACCAGAAAGATTTTATAGAGTTCGCCATCGCCCACAAGGTGCTGTGTTTCGGCGACTTTACCCTGAAATCCGGGCGCCGGAGTCCCTATTTCTTCAACACGGGCCTGTTCAGTGACGGCGCCAGCCTTGCCACACTCGGACATTTTTATGCCAGCGCCATAACCGCATCCGGTGTAGATTTTGACATGCTGTTTGGTCCCGCCTACAAGGGGATTCCCCTGGCCACGTCCGTGGCCATAGCGCTGGCCGGCCCCTTCAGGCGCAATGTTCCCTTTTGCTTCAATCGCAAGGAACTCAAGGACCATGGCGAAGGCGGTATGCTCTTTGGCGCCAGGCTTGCGGGCAAGGTCCTGATCGTGGACGACGTCATCTCCGCGGGCGCGTCAGTCAACAATTCCGTCAATATCATCAGGCAGGCAGGCGCCGTGCCGGCAGGGGTGGCAGTGGCTATGGATCGGCAGGAGCAGGGCGAAGGTCCGCTTTCCGCTGTGCAGGAGACGGAACAACGGCACCGGATCAAGGTCATAAGTATTGTTACACTGGACAATGTCGTTGAATACATGGAAGTCCTGAAGGATATGAAAGAAAACCTTGACCGGATTAACGAATATCGCAGCCTGTACGGGGTCTGACCGCATACGCAAGGCCTGCATAATGGCAGGTTTTTTATTATAATTTACATTCATAAACATTAGTGTTGTCATGTAAAAATACAATCCGGGTGTCGTCCTATGAAACTGCTTAAAACAAGTTTTTACCTTGTGTCCGTTTATCTATGTCTCGTCTGCACCGGGGTAGAGGCACGTGACGCAGGAGGAAGCAAAAAGCTTTTGTGCTGGACCAATAGTGACGGCGTCAAGGAATGCGGCGACAAGCTTCCGCCCGAATATGCGCAGAAAGAACATAAGGAACTGAACAAAACCGGCAATGTGGTGAAAGAAACTGAGCGTGCCAAAACTGAGGATGAGCTTGCGGAAGAAAAGAAACAGGCCGCAATAAAAGCAGAAGAGGAACGGACCACACAGGCACAAGCCAAGAAAGACAAGATATTGCTTGATACCTTCACCAGTGTTAAAGATATCGAGACGGCACGTGACAGCAAAATCAACACTCTGGAATCCTCAATTACTATCGCAGTAAACCGTGGTACAAAGTTGCAGGAGAACATGGACAGTCGCGTCAACCAGGCCGCTGCCGCTGAACGCGAGGGCAAGACCCTCCCGGAACATCTGCTCAAAGACATAGAATCGCTCAAAAGACAGGTCAAGAGTAATAATGATTTCATCACCAACACCCGCAAGGAAGAGGAAGAGGTCAAGGCCTCCTACGAAAAAGACATCGCTCGCTACAAGGAACTGACGGACAAAAAATAGAGACTTCGAAAGCAGGACAGTGATTATTGCCTGAACAATGCATCACGCAAGATGGACCACTGTTCTTCCCAGTGCTCTGTCGGACTCCGGGTAAAACCACCCCTCGCATAATGGCTGATCTTGCCTTCGGCGATCGCCAACAGGTAATTGGCGGTTACATCGATCGGCGCGATCAACCGGACCTCATTGGAGAGATTCGCCTCCCGTAATACCTGCTTCAACTGCGTTTCAATACGTTCAAAAAACTGATTTACGCGGACGCGGAGACGTTCGTGCTCGCCCACGAGGGCATCACCCAGCAACACGCGGGTGATCCCCGGGTTGCGCTCCGCAAAGCCCAGCAACAGACGGATGATCTTCTCGCAACGGGTAACAGGATTCCGGTCCTGGGCAAGAATGGTATTGATGATCCCGAAGACGGAATCTTCGGCAAAATCTATCAATGCTTCGAACATCCTGGCCTTGCTGGCGAAGTGCCGGTACAGGGCGGCCTCCGATACGCCCACGGCCGCGGCCAGTTCGGCGGTCGTGATGCGCGAACCCGGATGCGTCTCCAGTTCGCGCGCCAGCGTTTCCAGTATCTGTTGCCGACGATTGGATTTCTGCCTGGGCATTTTCCGGGTGTACGTTTACTGGCCCGCGCGTCCGCGTATCAGTGTGCCGACGCCATGGTCCGTAAGAATTTCAAGCAACACCGCGTGTTCGACACGTCCGTCTAAGATATGGGCCGTGCGTACGCCGGCATGCACCGCGTCCAGCGCCGATCTGATCTTCGGCAACATGCCCCCGCTGATAACGCCTTCCTTGATCAGACGGTTGACATCGTTAACCGACAGCCCGGTGAGGACCTTGCCCTCACTGTCCAGCAGGCCGGCGGTATTGGTGAGCATGATCAGCTTCTCCGCGCCCAGTACCTCGGCCAATTTACCGGCGACCAAGTCGGCGTTGATATTGTAGGACTGTCCGTCCTCGCCCACCCCAATGGGCGCGATGACCGGGATGAAGTTGCTCTTAAGGAGCAGATCAATGATGGCGGTATCAATACTCGCCACCTCGCCCACGTGGCCGATATCAATGATCTCGGGGGCATTCATTTCCGGCGAGTTGCGGGTGAACACCAACTTGCGCGCGCGTATCAATTCACCGTCCTTGCCGGTCAGGCCCACTGCGGAGCCGCCATGCCTGTTGATCAGGTTGACGATTTCCTTGTTGACCTGCCCGCCCAGCACCATTTCCACAATGTCCATGGTCTCGGCGTCGGTCACGCGCATGCCTTCGTAAAATTCACTCTGCTTGCCGATGCGTTTCAGCAGATCTCCGATCTGCGGGCCGCCGCCATGCACGACCACCGGGTTCATGCCGACCAGCTTCATTAACACCACATCCCGCGCGAAGCTGTTCTTCAGAACATCATCCGACATGGCGTTGCCGCCATACTTTATGACCATGGTCTTGCCGTTGAAACGCTTGATATAAGGCAGCGCCTCGGTCAGCACCCGGGCAATCATGGCGGCATTTTTGGCGGCGGAGGTCATCGCAAGACAGTTTCCCGTAAGGCTTTCAGGCTGTTAATTATAAGGTGCGCGGCCATTATTCCAAACTGCCGTGACAAAATATCAAAACGGCAGTTTCAGATCCGGCGCCACCGTCTTTATTAATTCACGGAATGACGCCTGGATTTGCTCCAGCGCCTGACTGTCATCTGCCTCGAAGCGGGCAATCAGGCACGGTGTGGTATTGGAGGGCCGGATCAGTCCCCACCCGTTCCGGAATTCGACGCGAACCCCGTCAATATCGAATATTTCCGCATCCTTGAAATCTGTTTTGGCACGCAGGTCCTGCATGAACTGGGCATGATGTTTTTCCGCCAGCATGATGCGCAACTCCGGTGTTGCGACCCCGCCCGGCAATCCGGCAAACACATCCGCCGTCATCACCTTGTGCCTGCTGAGTATCTCCAGCATACGGGCGCCGGCATACAGGGCGTCATCAAAACCATACCAGCGTTCCTTGAAAAAGATATGTCCGCTCATCTCGCCCGCGAGCGGTGCATCAAGTTCCTTCATCTTGCTCTTGATGAGCGAATGGCCGGTCTTCCACATCACCGGCTGGCCGCCGCTTTTTTCAATGACGGATTTCATATGACGGCTGCATTTCACATCGTAGATGATCGACGCCCCCGGATTGCGGCTCAGTACATCCTGCGCAAACAGCATGAGCTGGCGATCAGGCCAGATGACATTACCACTGCTGTCAATCACGCCCAGCCTGTCGCCATCGCCGTCGAAGGCAAATCCCAGATCGGCCTGTACTTTATGCACCTTGGCGATAAGCGCCTGCAGGTTTTCCGGCTGGCTGGGGTCGGGGTGATGATTGGGAAATTTGCCGTCCACATCGCAGTAGAGCTCCACAACATCATAGCCGAGGGCGCTGTATAGTTGCGGCGCGATCATGCCGGCGACACCATTGCCACAATCCACCACGAGCTTGAAGGCGCCGCCGAGTACAACAGGCATGTCTTCCGTGGCGCGCCGGAGATAATCAGCGGTGATTTCCGCGGACTCCAATGTTCCCTGGCCACTGCTCATGGTGCCCGTTTCGATCCGTTTACGGAGCGCCTGTATTGCATCTCCGGACAGGGTCTCACCGCCGAGCATGATCTTGAGGCCATTATAGACCGGACCATTATGGCTCCCGGTCACCATGACACCGCTGCCGGTCTTCAGGTGATGGGTGGAGAAATACAGCAATGGCGTCGGCACCATGCCGATATCAATGACATTCCTGCCCGTGGCCTGCAGCCCCCTGGTCAGAGATTCGGCCAGTTCAGGACTTGAAGTACGGCCATCCCGGCCCACCGCGATGGTCTTTAATCCCCTGGCTTCCGCCTCTGATCCAATCGCCCTGCCTATTTCATAGACACCGTTCACCGTCAGCGTCTTGCCTACTATGCCGCGGATGTCATAGGTGCGGAATATGATTGGCGGGACGACCTCTGCCTGTGCCGGTGGTTGTACCGGTTCCGGGGTCATTATTGGCGCCGCAGGCATGGGCACGGTAGATTCCAAACGATTGGCTGCGACCTCCTGCGTGGGAGCGGCTACCGGTGGTGGCGTTTTCTTTGTGGGCGCCTGTGGTATTGGTGCGCCGGCAGTCGCCGGCGGTTTCTTCGCCGGTGCGGCAGCAGGAGACGGGGGCGCAAGCTTGTGGCCATGCGCCATAGTGATGTCCTCGCCGGTCAGACCCTGTGAGAGAGGTTGCACGGGCTTCGTTATTCCCATCATGGGCAGATCAGGAATGAGTTTTTCCAGGCCCGGATGTTTGCCTTCCATGATGGCCTTGACCGCACCGGCATACACAACCTCCGCGCCAGCCTCCACGGTCTTGACCTCATCTTCCTCCCTCGCGGTTTTTCTCCTGCGATAAAACAGGTAACCCGCCGCTGCCACACCGATGGTTAACACCACCATCATTATCGGTACGAGAGGCAGGCTGTCCATTTTGGGGAGCGCCACACTGGACAACTTGCCTGAATTAGACGCTTTGCCCTGCCAGCAGGAAACGTACCAGCGGGTGCCCGCGATATCGACCTGTGCCGGATTGCCTTTCCGGAGTTCCTTCTTCCCTGAACTGCTCAATAGCAATGCGCCTTTGTCTGTTGCCTGGCTCACCTCCACATATCCTGCCACGCTTTCCATGCCGGTCAACTGGAGGTAGGTTTCAGGGGCCAGACTGAGGTGTAACAGTCCAATCAGCTTTTTATCCGCATCTTCAACTCGCCGTATGATAACAATATGGGCAACAGTTCCGCCGTATCTGTGCACTTCTGCGGGCACTGGGGTCGATGATTTCTCGGCTTTATGCAAAAGATCCATTGAGGCATAACCCAGGGGGGGATTGGCGTCCTGTTCTACATCGTACTGTCCGGGGATCAATAGACGTAATTTGAGCGAGGCGTCAAATTCCCAGACAAGCGCATCGGCCTGCGCATCCAAGGCCGCCCTGTCTCCCGCGAGAAACAACTGTCTGATTTCGTCTTTTTTGCTGATATCATCCAGATGGTTGGAGACAATCTGGATTTTCCCGGCAATATCCTCTGCGAGTTTCGCAGCAATGGAATTTGATGAGTCGGCGTTTTTCTCCGCCGCGGCATATGCCTCCGCCCCCCCTGCCAATACGAACAGCAGACAGAACACGGCGGGCACAAACACGCTGCTTTCCGGGGATTGAACGGATGACCGCCCCGTTGCTTTTTCTGACACCTTAAGATTCATCTCGTAATGCTACCATCTCAAATGCCCGTATGTCCGAAACCACCGGCGCCGCGTTTTGAGGCATTAAAATCCTCCACCACCTCGAACTGCGCCTGCACCACAGGCACGATTATCATCTGTGCAATCCTGTCACCCGGATTGATGGTGAAGGACTCA
>Ga0315281_10007059_pt1 | contig 15887 bp, 8 predicted proteins | sample YL17G07_0_MG_FD_204540 | JGI IMG/M metagenome (GOLD analysis project Ga0315281, IMG submission 204540) | Sediment microbial communities from Yellowstone Lake, YNP, Wyoming, USA - YL17G07_0 | ecosystem: Environmental > Aquatic > Freshwater > Lake > Sediment | place: USA: Wyoming | collected... | reverse complement strand
GTGGAGGAGGCGAAGCGGCTGGCCGGGCTGGTGGAGAAGCACGGTTTCACCGCGGTCAAGATCAGGGTCGGGAGCGTGTTCGGGTTCGATCAGGACGCATGGCCCGGGCGGTCGCTCGAGCTGGTCAAGGAAGTGAGGGCCGCGCTGGGCGACGGGGTCGAGATCATGGTGGACGGGAATAGCTGCTACAGCGCGCCCCGCGCGATCCAGCTCGGGCGGGAGCTGGAGCGCTATCACGTCTTCCACTTCGAGGAGCCGTGCCCTTACTGGGACCTGGACTCGACCGCGAAGGTGGCGAAGGCGCTCGACCTGCCCATCGCCGGCGGAGAGCAGGACTGGGAGATTCAGCGCTTCAAGGAGATGCTGGAGAAGGAAGCGGTGGACATCGTGCAGCCGGATGTGATCAAGGCCGGGGGGTTCCTGGTGTGCAAGAAGATCGCGCACCTGGCGGAGGCGTCCGGCGCGGTCTGCACCCCACACCAGACCCAGCCCTTCGGCACCGTCGCCAACCTGCACTTCGCTGCGAGCACGCCCAATGTCCGCTACTCGCAGGAGTACAACATCGAGCACCACCCGCTCCGGGATTCGCTGTTCGTCGAGCCGGTGCTGGAGGTGAAGGACGGCCACCTCACCGTGCCCGAGGGACCGGGCATCGGAGTGGAGATCAACGAGGAGGTGGTGAGGAAGCACACGAGGGAGGACCTGTAGGGCGGGCATTCCTATGCCCGCCTGGCGGGGATAGGTATCCCCGCCCTACAGAACGGTGCAGTCGGCCTCCGGAGGAGGCCGACTGCACGAGATGTGAAATGCCTGGTCTCTCTCAGCGGCGCGGGCTATAGGCCGTCCCAGTCGCCGCCGATGGCGGTCCAGGTCGAGGGCTTGGGCCCGAAGCGGAAGGTGAGGTCGGCGGCTCCGGGGGTGTTGGTGTTGCGCAGGTAGAGCGTTCCCCCGGTCGCGTCGTAGAGGCCCACGGAAGCCACCTCGTCATCGTTCCAGTCGCCCGCGAGGGGTTTCCACGAGCCTGACGCAGGCCCGTAACGGAACGTGAGGTCGGCCAGGCCGGCGGTGTTGGTGTTGCGCAAGTAGAAGGTCCCGGTGGCCGGGTTGTAGAGGCCTATGGTGGCGACGTTGTCGCCGTTCCAGTCGCCGGCGATGGGGAGCCACGAGCTGGCGGCAGGCCCGAAGCGAAAAGTGAGGTCCGCTGGACCTGGCGCGTTCAGGTTGCGCAGGTAGAAGATGCCGGTGGCGCTGTCATAGAGGCCGAAGGTAGTGAGTCCATCTCCATTCCAGTCGCCTGCAATCGGGGTCCAGTTGTTGGGGGCGGGTCCGAAGTGGAAAGTGATGTCGGCGATGCCGGCCGCGTTGGTGTTGTGCAGGTAGAAGGTGGCGGTGCTGGGGCTGTAAAGCCCGATGGTGTTGTCGCCGTCGGAGTCGTAGTCCCCGGCGATCGGCAGCCAGCCGGCGCCGGCCGGGCCGAAGCGGAAGGTGAGATCGGCCGCGCCTGGCGTCTTGGCGTTGCGCAGGTAGAAAGTCGAACTGGCGCCGTCATAGAGGCCGGCAGAGTCGGACCCGGTCTGGATGGTGGCATAGGCCGTGCAATAGTCGCCAAGCGGGACGGCGATGGGGGGGGTCGAGCGAAGAGTGCAGGCGGTAGCTTCCGTCGCCATTGTAGTCCTCGTAGAAGTCGGCGCTGGTGATCGTCGCCTCGGTCGAGGCGTAGCACGGGCGGCACGCGTTGATACTGGCCCGGCTGGGCTTCAAGTCGGGCAGGACGCCATCGGAGAGGTCAACCGCGATCCGGCTGGCGTCGGTGAGCGGAAGGGCGCCGCCGTCGAAGTAGATCACAGGCTCCGGGTACACGGGGCTGCAGCAGGCTGCGATGAGGCGGACACAGTCGCGCTCCGCGGCGTTGATGCCGACGGCCGCGTAGAAGGACGGGCGGTAGTCAGGGCGGTCGGAGTTGTAGTAGGCCCATGGGCCGAAGGTGCTCTCGAGGAACATCGTGTAGGCGACCCAGAAGAAGCCCTGCGAGCCGACTCCGGTGCTGTTATGGAGCCCCCAGCCGGAGCCCCAGGAGTTGGCGACGAGGAAGGCCCCATGGTGGACCTGGCCGTCGCGATGGTCGGTGTAGCTCTTGGTGTCGTCGTAGCCGACGAGAGTGACGGCGTGTCCGCCTACATTGCTCCCGTCCGGGCAGTAGTAGACCCCGTTGTTGATGCCGGTCCGGTCGTCCGGGTAGTGGCTATACCAGGTCGCATAGACCGAGAAGTCGGTGACGAGCAGATTCCCGTTGGCCAGGTACTGCTTCATGGAGTCCAGGCCGGCCTGGCTGGACCCGTCTATCTCATAGGCGAGCTGGGTGCGGTTCCGGAGGGCCTGGACCCAGGCCTGCTCGGAGGGCCAGGAGGTGTAGTCGCTGTCGTCATAGGGCTTGAGAGTCCAGCTCGAGCAGCCGATGGTGTTCAGGCGGGAGACGGCTTCGCCGGTGTATGCACCCTCGTCCATGCCCTCGTTGATGATGTTGTACATGAAGGCGGGGCTGCAGATGTGGTGGTTGTCGCCACCGGAGACGTTGTAGCCCTCATCCATCGCCTGGGTGTAGGTGTCGTAGTAGTAGCAGGCGGCCCAGCAGGTGCAGGAGCCCTGACCGCCCTGGCTGCGGATCGGAGGGAAGTACTGAGAGGTGCTGTTATCCACGGCTGTCGGGAGCGCGAAGCGACCAGCCGGCTTCGGGCTCCGCCCGGCCCTGGCTTCAGCCGCGACGCGTTGGAGGGCGATCGCGTTGGGTGCGACATAGGTTACCTTGGTGCAGATGGCATCGTGGCGCGCCTTCTCTTCAGGCGTGGGCGGCCGCGCGCCCAGGCCGCGCTGCGGGTCCAGATCAGCGACCGCGCTTGTGAGGGAGACGATCGCGAGCAGCAGAACAGGAACGACCCTTCGCATCAGCACTGCACACCTCCTGTGCCTTTCCCCGGAGTGAATAGGTTCGCTCTGGCGAACGAGGCTCCTCTTGGCCCGACGACGTGCCGCAGCCCTGGGACGGAGCACGCATCCATATGGAATATGCCACAGTTGCGCCGCAGATTGGAGAGCGCGGCGCGTGACTTCCTCACGTGGGCGGCTGCAGGCTGAGGGCGAGCACTACGCGGCGTCCGGCGAGGCGACGCTCGGACCTCGCGGCATCGGGTGGCGCGGGGCCGGAAAGCACTCGGTCGGCCAGCGTCTCGCCGGCCAGGTAGCTCTCGTGGGCGCGCCAGGCCTCTTGGATCTGCGCGTCAGCGGTCTCGATCCAGAGGCTGATGCGCTGGTCCACCTGGAGTCCGGCCTCCTTGCGCAGGTTCTGGACGTGGCGGACGAGGTCGCGCGCGATGCCCTCGCGAAGGAGATCCTCGGTGATCTGCAGGTCGAGGCCCACCGCCGCGCCGCCTTCCTCCGCGGAGGTGAGGCCTACCTGTTCCCTGGTAGAGGCGAAAGCAAGCGCCTTCACGTTCAGCTCCTCGAGCACGTCCTGCGCGAAGTGCGGGAAGGCCGCCGCGCCCGCGGGCGGGAGCCAGACGAAGGCGCGGGCCAGAGGCTGGCGGACGCGCACCCCCGCCTGCGCTCGCGCCGCACGCCCGAGGCGGATGACCTGTCGGGCGCGAGCGCATTCCTCCAGCAGCGGGTCGTCTGCCGGGGCCGCGGCGGAAGGGAAGGCGCACAGATGGACGCTCTCCGGGAGCTGATCGCCGAAGGGCGCGGCCAGCTTGCGGTAGAGCGCCTCGGCCGTGAAGGGGAGGAACGGGGCGAGCAGTTCGGAGTAGGTGAGCAAAGCGGTATGAAGCGCCTGGTAGGCCGCTCGTTTGTCATCGCCGGAGCCGCTTTTCCAGAAGCGGCGCCGGCTCCGCCGCACCCACCAGTTGGAGAGGTCGTCCAGCAGGGCGCGGAGGGCGCCGGTGGCGCGGGGTGTGTCCAGCGATTCGAGGGCCGAGTTCACCTCGCGTATGGCCTGGCCGGTGCGCGCGGTGAGCCAGCGGTCGAGGGGCGCGGCGGCCGGAGGCGGGTCGGCAGGCATGGCCAGGCCGGCGGGCGGCCCTTCGGCAAGCTCAGGGTCGCCCCCGGCGTGATGGGAAGGGACACCCCGAGCGCAGCCGGCGGGCGGCCACCGGTCCAGGTTGGCATAGGTCGCGAGGAAGTGGTACACGTTCCAGAGGGTGCGGAGCCAGTCGCGGACCTCCTCGCCCTTGCCGGAGGAGAAGCGAAGCGGCTGGGCGAGCGGCTGCGCCGCGCACAGCCATCGCAGCAGATCGGCCCCCATCTCCTCCGCCGCTTCCGCGAACCAGACCGCGTTGCCCTTTGACTTGTGCATCTCCTCGCCGTGCTCGTCCACCACCAGGCTGTGACCCATCACCCTGCGCACGGGAGGGCGGCCCTCGAGCATGGTGCTCATGGTGAGCAAGGAGTAGAACCAGTTGCGGAATTGCCCGGGAAGGGCCTCGATCACCAGGTCGGCCGGGAACCAGCGCTCCCATTCCGCGCGGTCGTCGAAGTAACCCATCGTCGAGTAGGGCACGATGCCCGCGTCCAGCCACGGGTTGCCGACATCGGGGATGCGGGAGGCGAGCCCGCCGCAGCGCTCACACCGGACCTTTACCGCGTCCACCCAGGGCCGATGCGGCGGCCGCCCGGCGAACTCGGCCCAGCCCTCGACGGCTCTCTCCTCAAGCTCCTCCCGGCCGCCGATGACATCGAACCAGCCGCAGGCGCACTGCCAGATGGGGAGGGCGAGACCCCAGTAGCGCTTCTTCGAGATCATCCAGTCCCGCATGTTCTGAAGCCAGTCTAGCTCGACCTCACGGCCCCAGCTCGGGATCCATTCGACCTCCCGCGCGACCGCCTTGATCTCCTCCCGCCACGGGTCCATGGCGATGAACCACTCATCCACCAGTCGGAACAGCAGCTCGGTCCCGCAGCGCCAGCAGTGCGGGTACCGGTGGCGATAGTCGTCGGAGCGGTAGAGCAGGCCCCGCGCGCTGAGCGCGGCCACCACCTCGTCCGCCGCCTCTGACGCCCCCTTGCCCGCGAAGGGCCCGGAGTCAGGCCCGAACCGGCCGGCCTCATCCACCGGCGCGACCACCGGCAGGCCGTGTTCGCGGCCCAGGTCGTGGTCCGCTTTGCCGCAGCCGGGCGCGAGGTGGACGATGCCGGTGCCTTCGTCCTCGGCGACCTCCTGCCAGGCCAGCACACGGTGGGCCGCGGCGGCCTCGCGCTCCTGTGGCAGGTCGTCGAAGGGGCCGGTGTAGACGAGGCCGACCAGCTCCCGGCCGGGCAGCGCGCCCTTGATCTCATACGGCGGCTCAGACGTCAGCACGCGATCGGCCGCGCGGGCCGCGAGGTAGTAGGTGTCCTCGCCCTGCACCACGCGGGAGTACATCGCCTCGGGATGCACGGCGCAGGCGACATTGGCGGTGAGGGTCCACGGCGTGGTGGTCCAGACCAGCAGGAACTCGCGCGTGCGCTCCCTCAGCGCGAATCTCACCACCACTCCCGGATGCACCACCTCGCGATAGCCGTCCTGCATCTCCTGTTGCGAGAGGCCGGTCCCGCAGCGCGGGCACCAGGGCATCACATCCGCGCCGCGATAGATCAGGCCGCGCTGGTGGCAGCGCTTGAGAAAGTGCCAGATCGCGTAGTTGTTGCTCTCGGAGTGGGTGTAGTAGGAGTTGGGCCAGTCCATCCAGCAGCCGAGCCGGATTGACTCCTCGGTGATGAGGCGTGAGAAGCGATCCACTCGCTCCCGGCAGCGCTGGATGAACTCGGCCGCCCCATACTGCTCGATGTCGCGCTTGCTGGTGAAGCCCAGCTCGCGCTCCACCTCGACCTCCACCCACAGGCCCTGGCAGTCGAAGCCGTTCTGGTAGCGCTGATCGCATCCTCGCATCGCCCAGAAGCGCTGGAAGATGTCCTTGAGGGTGCGGCCCCAGGCGTGATGTACTCCCATGCGGTTGTTGGCCGTGATCGGACCGTCGAGAAAGGAGAAGCGAGGGCCGCCGCGATTGCGCGCCCGCAGCTTGGCGAAGATCTCGCGCTCGCGCCAGAAGCGGAGCGCTTCTTCCTCGAGCTTTCTCTGGTCCGGCAGCTTGGGTTGCTCGTCGAACATGGTCTCCTCCAGGCCGGCTCAAACGCGAAAAGCCCACCGCCTGATCCTGGCGGTGGGCTGGAGCCTGCTGGCGTTAGGGCTGAGCCACTATCCCCTGGCCGGCCAGCATCGCTCCCGGCTCACCGCCGGGCAGATAATGATGATGCTGGCTATCAGAAGATGCGGTCGCGGCATGGTTCGCCTGTCTCTACGCCAGAGGATTCATACCATAGGGCGGGGCGGGAGTCAAGGATGGGAGAGACAGAGGGTGCGAGTGCCAAACGTTGGTCTCTGTGCTCAGCGCCCGCGCATTCCCAGAGGGGAATGTGCGCCTCCTGCAGACTGGCCCTGACCCGGTAGACTAGGGCCCAGGGCGGATGTATAATGAGCCGGGCCGCACCGGGGCCGGCAGGGCTTGTGGGCCGTGTTTTGGGTCCAGGCGGTGTGGGGAACACTCGAACCGTAGTCAGGGCAGAGTGCCCAGTAAGGAGGTGGTGCGCAGACCACGACCATCAGAGGTTGCCTTCCCGTTTCCTTACGCTGGGTGCAGTTCTCATTCTCTTTGGAGGTAGGTAGGAGGAGATGCGGACCAATCGGAAGGGTTTCACTCTGATCGAGTTGTTGGTAGTGATCGCGATTATTGCGATCCTGGCGGCGATGCTCTTCCCCGTGTTCGCCCGGGCGAGAGAGTCGGCCCGCAAGATCCAGTGCCTGTCCAACGTCAAGAACGTTGCGATGGCGATGCAGATGTACCTCACGGACTACGACCGACTCATGCCGAGCGAGCACCGGCCTGAGATTCTGAGCTTCTACGAAGACATGGGCGGCTGCCCACCCAACGTCCAGGGGGCCAAGAACAACCCGTACCTGAAGTGGCAGGTCATCCTGGACGAGTACATCAAGAACCGGGACATCTGGCGCTGCCCCTCGGCCAAGTACACGAGGAGCATCCCGGTGCTCAACCCCTACGGGGGTGACTGGTGGGCGCGGGTCGTGCAGCTTCACGACGCGAACGGCGAATGCTCGCCGTTCATGCAGTGCGGCTCTCCGTTCCCGCCCGGCTGGGGTGGTACGGTCACTGACAGTTTCCTCCAGCAGGCGTGCGGCAGCGGCAATGGCGCCATCGAGATCGGCATCAGCGGGCTGAACGAGAACATGGACCTCAAGACCGGTGAGATCACCGATCCGGCAAGATGGCTGGCGGTCGTGGAGCTGGCCGGCAACGACAGTTGGAGCACCTTCATCCTCGCCTATCCTGACGTGTGCAAGCTGGGCTGCGCGGTCAGCCAGCCGTTCGAGTATGACGGCAACACTTGCGATCTCCAGGTGTTCTGGGAGAACTGCTCCTGGACAGTCAACTGCGGGGCCGGCGATCGCTTGCTGGAGAAAGACGTACAGCGCCGCAAGCCGTGGGCGCGCCACCTGGGTGGAGTCAACATGGGCTTTGCCGACGGCCATGCCGCCTGGATGAGCAGCGAAGCGGTGCTCCACGCTGGCAAGGACTATCGTCCGTTCATCCCCGACGGCCAGAAGGTGCCTGACACTGCGCTGGCCATCGTGGGACCGGTCGGGCTCTGCATGTCACCTGAGCTCTAGCTGGCGCCAACGCAGAGCCAAGCTGATGTGTAGCGGCCTCTACCTCAACGGGGCCGAGGCTGTGGATCGGGCGGAGCGCCGAGAGGCGCTCCGCCCCGCGCCTGACCTCGACGCATATCGGCAACTCGGGAGGAGGCCATGCTCCCAACCATCACCATCGGCAACAGGCAGGTCACTCGCCTTATCATCGGCGGCAATCCGCTCAGCGGCATCTCGCACGTCAGCTCGGAGATGGACTGGGACATGCTCCGCTACTACACTATGCCCCGCCTCCAGGCCGTGCTCGACGAATGCTGGCGCCAGGGGATCAACACCGTCCAGTCTCGCGGCGACCGCCACCAGATGCGCATGTACCTGGAGCACCGCGAGAACGGCGGCCAGCTCCAGTGGATCGCCCAGACCGCCTCCGAGTTCCGCGATCTCCACCACAACATCGCCGAGATCGCCGCCTACCGCCCCATCGCCATCTACCACCACGGCACCCATACCGACAACTCGTGGCACGAGGGGAAGATTGACCAGGTCAGGGACTTCCTGAAGGCGATCCACGACCACGGGCTCCCCGCCGGCATCGGCACTCACATTCCCGCCGTGGTCGAGTATGCCGAGGACAAGGGCTGGGAGACCGACTTCTACATGTGCTGCTTCTACAACCTCGCCCGCGGCTACAAGGCCGCCCCCGCCGCCGAGCAGAACGCCTACGCCCGCGAGCACTACCAGGCCGGCGATCCCGACCCCATGGCCGCGGTGATGCGCCAGGTCCCCAAGCCCTGCCTCGGCTTCAAGATCCTCGCCGCCACCCGCAACGCCGCCACTCCCGAGGCCACCAAGCAGGCCTTCTCCTACGCTTTCTCCCACATCAAGCCCACCGACGCCGTGGTGGTCGGCATGTTCCCGAAGTACCGGAACCAGGTGGCAGAGAACGCGGGGTACGTGCGAGAGATCGTCGGCGAGGGCGTGTAGGGGAGCCCCTCGCGCCGTCGCCATAGCCCGGCGGCGGCTGCGGCCTGTCCCGAGCGCAGCCGAGGGAAGCAACGCCGCAGCCTTTGTGGCGCGTCGGCGACTGCGGGCTCCCGACCGGTGCTGTGGTCTCTCAGGCAGCGGTTGACACTCCTCCTCCCACCTGCTATCCTCTGCCCACCATGAGTGCTGCCAGCAGGTACGCCTTTGAGGCCGCCGCGCGCCGAACTATGGATCGGTGTGTTCTCCCGCGTCTGCCCGTACTGCCTGCTGGTCTCTCGCCATAAACTCACAACACCACATCAACACCGGGATAAGCGAGACCGCAGGCCAGCCGAAAAGCCTGCGGTCTTCTGCTTTTCGCGGGGAGGAGGAAGTGCGATGAGCCAGGCACAGGTGCGCCTGAGGCCGGTCACGGAGGCCGACCTGCCCGACTACGTCTGCTGGTTCAACGACCCGGAGGTGACGCAGTTCATGGCCGCGGAGTCCGGCGGATACACCCTCGAGCGCGAGCAGGAATGGTTCCGCAAGATCAACGCGCCCGATTACCCGAACCGGCACTGGGCGATCGAGTTGGACGGCCGGCACATCGGCAACTGCGCGTTGATGCCGGATTCGGACGGGCAGACCGCCGGCTTCGGCATCATGATCGGCGACAAGGGCGCCTGGGGCAAAGGCTATGGCACGGCCGCCCTGCGCGAGGTGCTGCGGATCGGCTTCCAGGAGATGGGCCTGCACCGCATCCACCTGGAGGCGTTCGCCGGCAACGCCCGAGGCATTGGCTGCTATGAGAAGTGCGGCTTCCGCCACGAAGGCCTGCATCGCCAGGCCCGCTGGAAGCGCGGCGAGCGGGTGGACATCGTCTCGATGGCGGTCCTGCGCGAGGAATGGCGGGAACAGGCCGGCGCGAGTGCGCCAGCAGGCGATCCGCTCATCCGCAGCTACCGCAGCGCAGACCATGAGCGGGTGATCGCGTTGTGGCAGGCCGTGGGCTTCAACCCGCGCTCGGGCGACAGGCCGGAAGCGATCGCCTACAAGCTCACCAATGATCGCGGGCCCTTCCTCGTGGCGACCATCGAGGCGCGCATCGTCGGCACCGGAATGGCAAGCTGGGATGGCCGTTGGGCCTGGGTCAGCCGGGTGGCCGTGGACCCCGCCCACCAGCGCCAGGGCATCGGCCGCCGTCTGATGGCCGCCCTGGAGGAACAGCTGGCCGCGCTCGGCGCGGAGCGCGCCTACCTCATCACCAGCGAGGAGAACGGCCCTGCGCGGAGCTTCTACGAGAGCCTGGGGTATCAGGTGGCCGATGGGCTGCTGGTGATGCGGAAGGGCATGGAGGAGGCCTGCTGCCATGGGCCTGGACGCGGCGCGACAGGCTAACCTCCGGGGCCGCGGCGAGGGCCTGCGGCTGCTCGCGCTCGTCCTCGCTGGGGTCGCGCTCTGGGTGCTGCTCTGGCTCTTCGCGCACACCGACCGGTCGCTCGCCATGCGGGGGCGGCAGATCGGCCTCTTCTTCGGCGCGTTCGTGGGATTCCTGGCCGCCGTTCAGCTCGTTCTCTGGCTGGGCCCCCGCGCGCCGCGGCGCACGCTGTGGTTCATCCTGGCGGCCGGCATCATCTTCCGGCTCAGCGTCGCGCCGGTCAGGCCAGTCACGACCTCGGACATCTACCGCTATCTGTGGGAGGGTCGGGTGGTGCGGGCGGGCCTCAATCCGTTCCGGGAGGCGCCGGATTCTCCCCCCCTGGTGGGGCTGCGCGACTGGGTCTGGCCCCTCGTCCAGTACAAGTCGGTCCCGGCCGCCTACCCACCGGTCGCGCAGTACCTGTTCGCGCTCTCGAATGCCTTGCCTACGAGTCGCGTGATCACGCTCAAGCTGCTGCTCGCCGTCTTCGATATCGGAACCGTGCTGTTGCTCCCCGGGCTGCTCGGCTCTCTGGGCCGGCCCCGGGCCTGGGCTATCATCTACGCCTGGCATCCGCTGGTGGTGGGCGAGGTCGTCGCCCGCGGCCACCTCGACAGCCTCGGCATCTTCTTCCTCGTCCTCGCCTGGCGACTGCTTGCGCTCCCCAGCCGGGCCGGCCGCGCGCTCGCCGGAGTCGCGCTCGCCGCCAGCATCCTGGCCAAAGGGTACGCGATCCTGGCCCTGCCCTTCATGTTGCTGGCGGCGCGTCCCCACCGGAGATGGTTCGCGGCCGGCCTCCTGGCCTGCGCTGCCGCTGCTTACCTGCCCTTTGCCTCCGCGGGGCTGCGTCTCTTGCGCGGCCTGGCCCTCTACACTGAGCAGTGGCAAGGAAACGCCAGCGTGTTCGCCCTCCTCAGCCTCGCCCTATCCCCGTTGACCCGCGATCACGCTGCGGCCGCGCGTGTGATCTGCGGGGCCGCCTTCTCCGGATGGTTGGTCTACCTGTTCATCAGGGCGCGCGCGGCCGGGCAGCCCGCCCTGGCGAGCTGCCCTATCGCGAGTTGCTTCCTTGCGCTTGCCGGCTGGTTCGTGCTCAGTCCGGTAGTCTACCCCTGGTACCTGGCGTGGACGGTCCCGTTCCTCTGCCTTACGGCCCGGCCGGCCTGGCTGGTGCTCACCGGTACCATCTTCGGCTTCTACGCGCACGACTTCGCGGGTCCACACGTGGAGATCTGGTGGGTGAGCGTCTTGGAGTACGGCCTCCCGCTTCTCGTCGCCGGCCTAATGGCATCACGGGACCCCGCAGAGGGGCTCCCCTACAGGATACGGGCGGTCGCAGATCCCAACGCTCGGAGAGGAGCTGAGGATGAGTCCTGACACCGAGCTGTACGACGACGGCTGGAGCGCCGAGCTCTACGACTTCGTTTCGGCCCCTTGGAAGAGCGACGTCGCCTTCTGGCTCAGCCTGGCCGAGCAGGCCGGCGACCCCGTGCTCGAGCTCGCCTGCGGGACCGGCCGGATCGTGCTTCCCGTCGCGCGGGCCGGCTATCGGGTCACCGGCCTCGACCGATCACCGCACATGCTCGCCATCGCGCGCAGGAAGCTGGCGCACGAGGCCGTGGCGATGCGCGACCATCTCCGCCTGGTCGAGGGTGATATGAGCGGCTTCGCGCTCGACCAACAGTTCGGGCTGATCATCATCGCCGCGCGGTCGTTCCAGGCCCTGCTCACCCGCGCCCAGCAGCGAAGCTGCCTGGAGGCCTGCGCGCGCCACCTGAAGCCCGGCGGATGCCTGGCGCTGGACGTGTTCAACCCCAGGCTCTCGCGCCTCGCACGGGCCGGCGGCGTGGACGAGACACCGGACGAGTACGCCGGCCCGGGAGAAGAGGCGATCCGTGAGACAGGTCACACAGACTGTGACCTGGCGAGCCAGTCTCTCCGGTGGCGCTCGCGCCAGGAGTGGCGCGACACCGCCGGCGCGGAGCAGGCGCGCGAGTACGTCTGTGACCTGCACTACTTCTTCCGCTGCGAGGTGGAGTGGATGCTGGAGGCCTGCGGCTTCGCAGTCGAGGCCCTCTACGGCGACTTCGATCGCAGCCCGTTCACAGCCGACAGCCCGGAGATGATCTTCGTGGCAAGGAGCGCGAGATGAGCAGCGAGCTGAGCCGGTATCAGGATCCCTGGGCGGCCGAACACTATGACGCTCAGATCGCCTGGCCGGACCCCGACCTACCACTCTACCGGGAGATGGCGGCGGAGAGTCCCGGGCGCGTGCTGGAGCTGGCTTGCGGCACCGGACGGGTAACGCTGCCTCTGGCGCGCCAGGGGGCGACCGTGACTGGCATAGACATCTCGCCACACATGCTGGCGGTTGCGCGGCGCAAGCTCGCGGCCGAGCCAGCAGAGGTGCGGGCGCGGGTGACCCTGGTTGAGGGCGATATGAGCAAGTTCGCTCTCCCGCACGCCTGCGGCCTCATTCTGATCCCGTTCCGCTCCTTCCAGGCGCTCCTCGTGCGCGCCGATCAGCGCGGCTGCCTGGAATGCTGCGCCAAGCATCTGCTCCCGGGGGGACGGCTGGCAATCAACGTCTTCCATCCCTGGCTCAGCAAGCTGGTCGCGCTGAAGAGCGCCGAGCCGCACGAGTACATCGGGCCGAGCGGCGAGGAGGTGAAGGCGGTCAGCCGCGTGCGGTTCGACTTCGCCGAGCAAACGCTCACCAGCCACATCACCTATCAGATAACCTCGACGGCCGGCGAGACGCGCTCCCACGAGCATGTGCTCAGGCTGCGCTACTTCTTCCGCTTCGAGATGGAGTGGATGCTGGAGGCCTGCAGTTTCGAGGTCGAGGCCTTATATGGCAACTTCGACCGCACCCCGTTCACGGCCGACAGCCCGGAGATGATCTTCGTCGCGAGGAAGGTGTGATGCCTCCTGGCGACGTGCGGCTCACTGGAACTTGATGCTGATCGTATGCCGCCGCGTCATCGCCTCGCGGTCCCCCGCGATCTGGAGCTTGTCTATGCCGGTCCCGGGCGCGAGACCGTAGACCGCGGCCGCCAGGACGCTCTCCTCTCCCTCTAGCACCGGCGGAGCGGAGAGCGGCACGCGGTAGCTGCCATCGGCGCGGCAGGCCGCCAGGCGGTTCCCGTTGACATACAGGACCGTGCTGCCATGCAGCGTCAGGTTCACGTAGTAGGAGACGCGCCAGGCCTCCGGCCGCGGCAGGCCGAATGGCACGCGGTACCAGCCCACGCCCGCAACGGCTGAGGGCTCGCGGCCCTGTGCGCGCCACGGCCCGAGTCGGAGCAGATGCCAGCGGCTCACGTCCAGGTCCACCTTCGTCCAGCCATCGGCCTCGCCGGCCAGCTCGGGGCACACCTCCCAGTTGGCGATCGGTGTGCTCCCCTGGCCTCCGACCAGGGATACCTCTGGCAGTTGGTTGGCCGTCCACACACCGGCATACCCGCTGGCGCGCGGGATCACGTCGAGCACGATCTCGATCTGGTTCGCTCCGGGGGTCAGCAGCGCCGCCACGTCGGCCTCGCGCTCTGGAGCCGTGCCCGACAGCTCCGACGCCAGCTTGCCGTTGATGAACACCAGCGCGGGATCGGTCGAGCCAGCGATGCGGAGCCGGGCTGACCCCGCGGCCTCGAACGTGCTCCGCAGGCGGGCGAAGCTGCCGGCGGTCAGACCCATCGCCTCCGGCGCGCCGCCCAGAGCCCGGCCCGGGCGCCACGCTCCTCCTCGCGCCGCGCTATCTCCGAGAAACCAGACCTGGCCGAAGTTCGAGGTAAGCTTGGGCGGCCCTCCCAGGATGGCGTGGCTCAGCCGGTAGATCCCGGTGGCCCGGGTGTCGTCCTCGAACGATGGGGTCTCCACCGCGAACGTCAGCACCCGGGAGGGGGTGGCGAATGCGAATAGCGCCGGCTTCCCGTCCACCGTCACCTCGGCCGGCGCTTTCGGCAAGGCCGCCGATACCTGGGTTGTGCCCGCGGCACACTCCAGTGCTGCCTCCATGCCGGTCGCGTCTACCGTGCCGGTGGCGATCCCGGCCCCGCCGCTGAGCGTGACGGCTCCCGATGGCCCCGCGATCTCGGCCGCCGACTCCGCCCGCTCGCGCGACAGGATGAGAATCTCGAGGTCGTCCACCAACACGTACTGGTCCTTCTGCGTGTGGTAGTAGTCGAGGGTCAGAGTGCTCTTCTCGGGGTCCCACTGCTGGCGGGTCACCTCGCCCAGCACCAGCGGGGGGCCCGGCCAGCGGAGCGCGATCTCGCCGGGGGTGTCCAGGTCGCCGTACACCACCAGGAGCGTGCGATCGCCCACCTGATGGAGGCCGGCGATCTCCGAGGTCGCGTACTCGAGCACACCCCGAGCAACCGGTATCCCTGTGGCCAGCACCTTGGCGCAGCCGGCCGGAAGCGCGATCGCACCGGCCGCGGGGATGCTCAGCATGGCCGCCGTGCCCGGCTGCGTGTAGGTCAGGCGCACCTGGTGCGCGGCCGAGCCCTGCTCATCCCAGAGGAAGATGTAGCCGCCCTTCTCGCCGACACGCGCCACCGTCCGCACCCCCGGGTCGTCGGCCTTCACCAGGCCCTCGCCCGCCACCGCGCGGGCCAAGTCGGCGCCGAAGAGGCGCACGAACTGCCCGACCAGCCGCACCTCTGCGAACCCCGACCGGTAGCCGCCGGCCGGGTCAACGATGCCCGCGGCCGCGGTGTTACCCAGCGCGTAATCGCGGCTCGCGCGCGGGCCGGGCGCGAAGTCCGAGAGCACCACCGCGGTTGATCCCGCGGCGAGGGCGGCCACAGTCAGTGCCGCGCTCCGCCGGGCGGCCTCGGGTGTGCCGTAGTCCCCAGGCAGCGCCCACAGACTGGCGGGGCCGTTCTCCTGGCTCGCCAGAGCGCCCAGCTTCGCCAGCACATCACTCACGCTGGCCGGCGTGTAGAGGGCGAGCGTATCCAGCAGGTTGGCAAGGCTTTGCTTGCTATTATCGCGGGCGGCGGGGGCGTTCGCGGTGAGCATCGGCACCTCGATCCCGCCTCCCTGCACCAGCTCGATGAGCACCTGGAGCGACTCGGCCGTCACTGCCCCCGACGCCTCCGGGATGGGCCGGATGACCACCGCCACGATCGGCCCCCCGGCCGCGAGCTGGTAGCGCTTCACCATCGGCAGCAGCGCCTGATACCAGGAGTCCACCGCCGCATGGCGGCCCTCCGCGCCCAGCGTCACCGCCCAGCCCGGTATGCCTCCAGCCTCCCAGTCATCTCCGGCATAGGGCCCGAGGTTGAGGAGTAGTGGCAGGCCTGACTGCTGGGCGAGATGCAGGAACTCCTCCAGGTCGGAAAAGTCAGGGCGATTCGCGGTCGGCTGGTGATGCGACCAGGGGACAGTGACCGCGATCGTGTTGAGACCTGCCCGCTTGAGCAGGGCCAGCCGGTCCGCCCAGCTTTCCTTCGGCAGGCGGGCGTAATCAACCAGGCCCCCGAACGGCAGCACCGGGGCCTTGTTGAGCACGAAGGCCCTGCGGTCAAAGCGCGCCACCTCGGGCTTCGCAAACTTGGGCGCCAGCGCGGCCGGCCTCTCGCCGCCGGCCATGGGGCTCCCGCCTGCGGCCGAGAGCACTACTGTCACGGGATGCTCCAGGCATCCCTCGATGCCCTTGCCGTCGTCATCGCAGACCGAGACGGTGAGTGTGAACTCCTGCCCGGGGATGGGGCGAAGAGGGGCCAGCTCCGACCACGGGAAGGTCAGCTCATAAGTCACGCGCCAGCCACCGCCTTCCTCCGGCCTCGCCCAGATGCCCCGGCCGAC